>Ga0182015_10005361_pt1 | contig 13357 bp, 12 predicted proteins | sample 712P3MmetaG_FD_120478 | JGI IMG/M metagenome (GOLD analysis project Ga0182015, IMG submission 120478) | Permafrost microbial communities from Stordalen Mire, Sweden - 712P3M metaG | ecosystem: Environmental > Terrestrial > Soil > Wetlands > Permafrost | place: Sweden: Stordalen | collected...
CCCAGCCCCCTCCACCCCGCCCCTGAAACACCCCCTCACCCTGCATCGCCATTTACCCTACTTTTGCCCGTGACCTGGCGCACACGATATAACAACTCTTGTTATACAAAAAGCCCAATTTTGCTCAAATGCACCCATTCGCCACGTGTTTTTACGTCGATTTTGAGGTGTTTTGATGCCGATCCCCGTTCTTGTGAGACCATCATGCCCATCCCCCTGATTCCCGGCACCTTAGGCCTCATTCATGAGACTCCAGCCTCACTCGTTCACTTCTTCACTCTTTCACTTTCTTCTTTGCACATTATGCCCATCCCCCTGATTCTCAGCATTTTAGGCCTAATTCATGAGACCCAGCCTCACTCGTTCACTTCTTCACTTTTTCACTTCCTTCTTTGCACATCATGCCCATCCCCCTGATTCCCGGCATCTTAGGCCTCATTCATGAGACTCCAGCCTCACTCGTTCACTTCTTCACTCTTTTCACTGTCTTCTTTGCACATTATTTCCCCCACTCGGCGCACACTCTAACCATGCATGCCAAAACATCCACGCCACTGTCGCCCGCGGCCCCTTGGCCCTTCGCTTTTCTGCTCCCTGCTCCCTGTTCCCTGTTCCCCGTTCCCTGTTCCCTGCTTTTTCACCCCCAGACCCGGCAACCCAAAACCCATACCCACTCCGCGGCCCACATACTGTTCTTTCAGCCCCATACTCAATTCCTCTTTTTCTGCCTTTTTTACCCTGCTTTTTGACAATAACTCATTTATCTGCAGCAAGTTAGCACAGAAAACACGATCTTTTTTCTCTTTTTTTTAGTATCCAAAACAAAGGACTTATCCGTCACGCTTACTGAAAACAAAGGGGTTAGCAAAACAGAAAACCAGCAAAAAACAGCCAAAAACAGTCGTTTTTAAGTCAAAATGACCATTTTGGAGCAAAAACAGCAAATTTTCGCTGCTTCACTTTTTCACTGTTTCACTGCTCTTCTGACCCCTGATCCCTGAACCCTGGGCCCTGGCTTTTCAATCCCTGGTTTCCAGTCCCTCAGACCCCGGCAAGGCTTCGCCTTTAGCCATTCGCCCCCTCAGCCGCCGCAGCACATTCGGCGGCACCAGCCCCGTCACATCGCCCCCAAAGCTGAACACTTCCTTCACCATCCGCGAGCTAACAAACGAGTAACGCCCCGCCGGCTGCAGAAAAACCGTCTCGATCTCCGGCGCCAGCCGCCGGTTCATCAGCGCCATTTGGAACTCATATTCATAGTCTGAAATCGCCCGAATCCCGCGCAGAACCGCCGTCGCCCCCTGCTGCCGCGCAAACTCCACCATCATCCCGCCAAACGTGGCCACGCTCACGTTCGGCAGCGCGACCGTCACCTCTTTAAGCATCTCCACCCGCTCCTCCAAAGTGAATAGCGGGTTCTTCACCGGGTTGTTCAGTATGGCGACCGTCAGGTGCTCAAACAGCTTCGCGCCCCGCTGAATCAGGTCCACATGACCGTTCGTCGGAGGATCGAATGTGCCGGGATACAGGGCCTTTGCGCTCATCGGCTGCTCTTGTCGGATTCTAGCAGCGAGAACGGGCACCGCCGTCCGGCTGCCGGAATTCCTCTCAAAATTCAAGTGCGCGGCAATGCCTCGCCTTCGCTGACTTTCGCTCCTGCCACGCGCTCAATTGTCTCCAAGACCTTCTTGGATGTAGCTGTAAAGTTGAACAGTTCATCGAAGCATTTCCTGGCTCGGCCGCGCAAGCCTGCAATCTCCTCAGGGGAAAGTTCCGACCAGCTTTCAAGAGCGGCATTCGTACCCTCGACCGTGTCTTCGCAAACCATCCCGGCTCTATAAGCTGCGATCTCGCGCCAGATATTCACCTTGTTCGAGACGACCACAGGAAGATCGCAGGCCATCGCCTCAGCCACCGCGATGCCGAAGTTCTCTTGATGTGACGGAAGAACAAACACCTCTGAAGCCGCGAAGGCGCCCCATTTGACCGTACCCTTCAACATCCCGGTCCAGGTGATTCGATCGGCGACTCCCAGGTTGGTCGCAAGCGCTTCAAGTTCCTTCTGCCATCCGATTTGGTCGGGGCCCGCGATTACCAGGCGCCATGACAGGTCGTTTGCAAGCGTGCCGGTAAAGGCCCGGATCAAAAGGTCCGTTCCTTTTTTCGGGTGGATCCGGCCAAGAGAAATCGCCAGCCGCTTTCCCCTTAGATCCGGCCATCTGGCCAGAAACTCCTCGGCCGCTGCTGCCATGTCGCAATCCGGGCCAAACGAGCCATACGGAATAATCGCTTCGCGCACACGGTATCCAGAGAACGATTGCCGCGCCAGCAGCTTTTCCTCTTCGCACGTGAAGAGCACCGCACTTGCATCATGCAGTATCCTGCGCAATATGCCGCGCCAGTAAAGCACCTTCTTCAGATGCTTCAGTGGATGCCCCTGCTTGAAATAAGGATCGAGCATGCCATGAACAAATACGGCATAGGGAACGCCCGAGCCCGCCAGCGCCCGATAGGCGGCAACGGCGTTGTACTGCCAAACGCCGTTGATAATCACAACATCGAACCGTGCGAGATTGGCCCTGATCCACGGCACGGCACGTCGCGAATATCCGTAGGTTCCCCGCCCAGGCCCCAGTCCAACCACCTGGGCCGAGAAGTCGCATCCCCGCACAATTTCAGGCGCGTCCATTGAGGCGACATCCACCTCATGCCCACCCGCGCGATAGATATTGCAAAGTTGTCTTAACCCCTCCACCGGTCCCCCTGCGGCCGGATCAATGGAAGGGATCACATGGAGTATTCTCATCGAAAATCCTTGGGCTGGATGGGACCTCGCCGAACGGACGCGGTGCGGGTTCTCGAACCTTCAATCCATGCGGCCTTCCACTCGGCAAAGGCAATTGAAAACAATCAGCTTGCCTGGAATGCCTCAGCAACCGATATGGCCCACCGCCGGGTCCAGGGTGTTAGCGGATCAGCCAAAAGAGCTGAACCGGCCCGGTTCTTCCGGTCCGTTGCCTGCGAAAGCCACTTTGTCATCGGCAAGCCAAAACCCGACTTCGGACGGTGAATGATCGCCTGCGGCATGGGCCTCATCGGTGAATTCGCAAGCATCCGTTTTCCCTTTCCGCCTGTAAAGCCCGCGTGAAACAGTTTCATCGCGTCCAGCAATGCGGCATCCACCAGCGGCGTGCGCAACTCTAGCGAGTGTTGCATGCTCGCCCAGTCGCTGTCGCGGAGCAGCTGGTTCCGCAAAAAGAGCGTCGAGTCAAGCAGGCAAACCCCTCCCCCTCCATTTATGGCCTCGGCCTTCGACATTCCCGGCGGAGATCCGCCCAGCCGAGTCAAACCTTCTTGTGCCTGTTCTTCCCCCATCAGCGCAGGCAACTCCTGTGGCAGAAAAAGACAACGCTTCAAGAAATACGCCCCCTCAAGAGAGGTAAGGAACTCCGCTACGCCTTTGACCTTCGGATGTGCTTGCCTCTTGGAAAGGTAATTGCATTGCGCCTTCAGCAGAACGCGTGCGCCAGGAATTGCCCCGATGGCTCTACCCACCATAGCGTGCCGGGGAAGTTGCTTCATCGAGGAGTAGCCGTAAAACAACTCGTCGCCACCCACTCCAGACAGCACAACCTTATACCCGCGCTCGGCTACCGCCTTGCTGGCAAACCATGTGTTCACACCATCGATTGAGGGTTGATCCATTGCGTCGAGAATGAGTGGGATATCCTGCTCGAACTCGTCGCGGGTCACGCGCCGCACATGGTGTCGCAACCCATAATGCTCGGCCACGGCGGCGGCCACTGGCACCTCGTCCTCGTGCGATGAGGAGAACTCGTCGAACCCGATGGTAATTCCCTCAACTTGCGCACCCATCTCACTGGCCAAGCCCGCGATCGTTCCAGAATCGATCCCCCCAGACAGAAAAACACTCACCGGCACATCCGACACCAGGTGCGCACGCACCGAGTCTTTCACGCCCAGCCGAACCCGCTCTTGCAGCTCCCTGCTCGAAACCTTTTGGCACTCCTGGCGCCAATTGTCACGAATGTCGCTCCAGCAAACCGGCGTCTCAGCCGTCCCGCCGCGCCAACGCAGCCAACACCCGGCAGGCAAGGCCAGCACTCCGCGATAAAGCGTCCATGGCTCCGGTACGCTCCCCCACAGGTAAAAGCCCGCCACTCCGGCTGTCTCGCGTGTTGTCGAAATCAGCCCCGAGGCCTGCAGCGCCTTAACCTGCGACGCAAAGATCAGGCCCCGGTTTGTCTGCGAATAGTAGAGCGGCTTGATGCCGTACGGGTCGCGTGCGAGAAACAACTCCCTCGCTCGAGCGTCCCAAATGGCAAAGACAAACATGCCGCGGAGCCGCGGCAGCATGCGTTCCCTCTGCCGGGCAAACAGCGCCAGCAGCACTTCCGTGTCGGACGTGGTGTGGAATTCTGCGCCTTCGTCTTCCAACTCCGCACGCAGCTCGCGAAAGTTGTAGATCTCTCCGTTGAAGACGATCGTGTAGTTCCCATCGGCAGAGACCATCGGTTGATTCGATCGCGCATCCAGATCGAGAATGGCGAGCCGTCTGTGACCCAGCACCGCACCATTCCCGCTCCACAGTCCTTCTGCATCAGGGCCGCGGAGACGCATGCGATCTGTCATGCGCCGAACGGCTTCAACAGACGATGCGCCGATCGCATCGGCCGCTGAAGTAAGCCCCGCTATACCGCACATACAGCCCTCATGCCTTGCAGATTTCCCAATCTTCCAATCTTCGGTCATTCTCTCATGCGAAATGAAGACATCAGTCCGCAGCAAGAGTGCGTCAGCTGCCCGCGCTCTTCACTTGTCACCCATTCAATCGTCAATCGATTCGAACGAACTGCCGAAGGCGAAGGCTCCTACCCCTTCTTCCCCCGCACCGCCGCCACAGCCTCCGCAGGCCCCGCCGCCGGAACCTCCGGCACATCGGCCTTCGCAGCCGCGCCAATCCCCAGCTTCTTCCGCAGTTCCGCATCCATCTTCACGAAAACGTCCTTGTTTTCCTTCAGAAACGTGCGCGTGTTCTCCCTGCCCTGCCCAATTCGCTCGCCGCCGTAGCTGTACCACGCCCCCGACTTCTCCACCAGGTTGTTGGCCACCGCCAGGTCCAGCACGTCGCCTTCCCGGCTGATCCCCTCCCCGTAGAGAATGTCGAACTCCGCCTCCCTGAACGGAGCAGCCACCTTGTTCTTCACAATCTTCACCTTGGTCCGGTTCCCCGTCACCACGTCCCCGTCCTTGATCGCCGCAATCCTGCGAATATCCACCCGCACCGACGAGTAAAACTTCAGCGCGCGTCCGCCGGTCGTCGTCTCCGGGTTGCCGAACATCACGCCGATCTTTTCACGTATTTGATTAATAAAAATCAGCGCCGTCCGCGACTTCGACACCGTCCCCGTCAGTTTCCGCAGCGCCTGCGACATCAGCCGCGCCTGCAGCCCCATGTGCGAGTCGCCCATCTCGCCGTCCAACTCCGCCTTTGGCACAAGCGCCGCCACGGAGTCCACCACAAGCACGTCGATCGCCCCCGACCGCACCAGCGCTTCGGTAATCTCCAGCGCCTGTTCGCCCGAATCCGGCTGCGATACCAGCAGGTTGTCCACGTCCACACCCAGCTTCTTCGCATATCCCGGGTCCAGTGCGTGCTCGGCGTCTACAAACGCCGCCAGACCTCCGGCCCTCTGCGCCTCGGCAATAATCTGCAGCGTGATCGTCGTCTTGCCCGAGGACTCAGGCCCGAAGACCTCAATAACTCGTCCGCGAGGTACCCCACCCACGCCCAGCGCCGCGTCAAAACTGATCGACCCGGTCGATATCACAGCGATCGGAAGCAACGCCTCCTTCGATCCCAGCCGAACGATCGATCCTTTGCCAAACTGCTTTTCAATCTGTGCGAGTGCAAGTTCTACAGCTTTCGTGCGTTCGTCGGCGATAGCCATTGGATGGCGCTCCTTAACATGCGCTCCATCCGGCTCAATTCGAGAATCACCGCATACGTGACACTTCAACTCGCCGGACAGATTTACATTTCGATGGGATTGTAGCAGGGCTGGAGAGTCAAAGACAGGGAAAAAAGCGAAGAAAAGGTGAAACTTATGGTTCATCCGCAAGTGATTGATTTTTCAACTCTTTTTTGCGGCTCCTCTTCTCGGTTCGTCGCGGCCCGTGAACATTTCGCCGCCCGGTTACACAGTATACGCCCCAATGCGCGTCTCGCGGCTCGTCAACTCGTCGCAAGCACGATCCAGCGCCTCGTAGGCAGGATCGTTGATCCTTCTGAAAGCTCGAAACGCCTCTTCGTTCTCCCAACGGTCGATCGTCATATACCCGCCCGGAACGTACGCATCCTTGAGCAACTCCGTCCCTTTGTAGCTCGGCGATCCGCGGAAAAGCAGTGCCCAGGACCCCTCCGGCCCATACGCAGCCTCAAAGGGCGGCACCTTCTCATCTGCAATCTCAAACTGCCATACAACTACAAACATTGAGGCCTCGTCCGCTGGCCTTATGGTAGCGCACCAGCCGCCTCACCTACTGCAATCGAACCGGGTCCCCGCTATTCACATACGACCACCCTCTGTGCGCCGCACCGCGTAAATCACTCCATCTCTCCAGTCACTGCGTAGGTGCCTGTCTTGCCGTCAGAAAACAGAAATTCAAAGCTCCTCGCATACTCGTAGGCTGCTTTGCTTTCGTCCTTCACAATCTTTGCCTTGTAGTCGCCCGTCCGAAGCAGTGCGGTCGCGGTGGAGTGTTCACTCAGTAATTCATACTTTTTGCCGCCGATGGTCACCACCAGCCGCTGCTCAGTGATGCAGACGCTCGATCCCCCTGTCACATCGGTACAGTTTTGAACCAGCTTCGAAGAGCTGACATGAACAGGAATCGTGTAGTCCGCAGCATTGGGCTGCGCCTTCTCCGCCACTGCAATGAATGGAAGACTTAAGAAAACTACAAATAGAAGCTTTCGCATCAATGTTCCTCCCGGCCACGTGGGCCCCAGTTCCTTCGGGTACTGCGCGCCTCGCTCGACCATCGGCTTCGTCAACCTTCTGCGATTCTGCAGCGAGGCCCTTTCAGTCCATTGTTTGCGCAGGCACTCCATTCGAGCAAGCTCCCTACTCGCTCACAATCTTCTAAACGCCTATTCACACGGCAACAGCCCGCTCCCGTAAAATGGCTCTGCACTCGGAGGGAACCATGGAGAGGCGTCAATTTCTTGCAGCATCCGTCGCAGCTTCAACCGTCGGCTTCGCCGGCAAACTCATCGCACAAACCGCACCCGCACCCTCGCGCGAGTACTACCAGCTCCGCCGCTACACTCTCCTGAGCGGCCCGCAGCTCAAACTCACCGAAAGCTACTTCTCTGATGCACTCATCCCCGCCCTTGGCCGCATCGGCATGGGGCCCGTCGCCGCGCTCAAGCTCGACATCGGCCCGGAGACACCCTCCTACACCCTCATCATTCCCTCCACCAACCTTGGCGATCTCGCCGAGCTCGACCTGCGCCTCGCCAAGGATGCAGAATTCCTCCGCGCCGCCGAGCCATTCTGGAACGCCACCAACGCCGCACCCGCATTTATCCGAGTTGAAAGCTGGCTTCTGAAGGCCTTTGAAGGTTGGCCCAAACTCACGCCTCCGCCCTTCGCCGCCACCAAGGCGAAGCATATCTTCCAGCTCCGCACCTACGAGAGTCCAAGCAACGGCGACCACGTCCGCAAAGTCGAAATGTTTCACGCCGGCGAGTTCGACATCTTCCTCAAGGCCGGCTTTCATCCCGTCTTCTTCGGCGACGGCCTCATCGGCTCCCGCCTGCCCCATCTCACTTACATGCTGAGCTTCTCCGACATGACCGAGCTCGATGCCAAGTGGGATGTCTTCCGCAACGATCCGGCCTGGAAAAAGCTCTCCGCCGATCCCCGCTACGCCTCCGACCAGATCGTCAACAACATCACCAACATCATCCTCAGCCCGCTCACATGCTCGCAAATCTAAGCCCTATCGCGTCCCGCTAAATCCGTAGAAATCATCGCTCAGGAAACAGGGCGAGCGTCTCGCGTTTGACATATATATCTATTAGGCATATATCTCAAAGTTCTATGGCAAAGCGCACAAGCTCCAGCATGGAAGTCCTCCTCGGTCTCTTGGCAATCGAGCCGATGTCGGGCTACGACCTCGGGCTGACCATTCGCGTATCGGTCGGCCACTTCTGGAACGAGAGCTACGGCCAGATCTATCCCAACCTCAAGAGGCTCGCCGCCGCCGGCCTCGTCACAGCGAAGACTGAGCGGCAAAAAGGCAAGCCGGACCGGCGCATCTACTTCATCACGGAAAAAGGGAGCGAACGCCTGGTTAAATGGCTCGCCGCCCAACCGCAGCCCGAGATTCCGCGAAACGAATTTCTGCTCAAGCTGTTCTTCGGCGATCGAATTCCAACGGAAATCATGATTGGTTGGGTCGAGCGCATGGTTGAATCCGAGTCCACGGTCCTGCGCGAGCTGACGCGCGTCGAGCGCGAAGAGATCGCGAAGCACCAGCATTATCCCGGCGCGCCCTATTGGAAGATGGCGGCGCGTTTCGGGCAATTGGAATTGAAAGCGCACCTGAAATGGGCCGAAGAAACATTGGCATCACTGCGCATGATGGCCGGGAGTCAGCGCGGCGTTCGTGGCGCCCGCAAGGAGAAAAAACGTGCAGGCAAATAAGATTAGTCGAGGATCGGCTCCGAACCTTCGCCAAAAACCGCAGCGGATTGCCTCTTGGGGATGGCTGGCTGGCTTCCTGCTCATTGGCGCAGCCATTGCCGTTATGGGTTTCTTTGCCCAGCACGCCCCCACGGGAGGAGCCACTGGAGCGGCCCCAGGGCAACTTGCCAGCCACAGCCAGGCCATTCCGATCTATCTCACCGTTGGCTTCATGGATTGGGCTCTCCTCTATTTCTGCTGGTCCGCCGTTCATCAAAGCGGCGGCAATCTGCGCACGCTTTCCGGCGGCCGTTGGTCTTCCTGGAAGGATTTAGCCACGGACCTCGCCATTGCTCTGCCCTTCTGGGTCCTGTGGGAGGCGACTGCGTACGGCGCTCACTGGCTGCTTGCGCTCGGCGCGCCAGGTTCGAGCGCCGCGAAAACCGTCGATAGCCTGCTACCTCAAAGCCTGCTGGAGATCGTGATGTGGATAGGTGTTTCCATCACCGCAGGCATCTGCGAGGAACTCGCCTTTCGGGGCTTCCTCCAGCGCCAATTCCATGCGCTCACTGGAAGCACCGTAGTTGCCGTGCTCGCCCAGGGACTCGTCTTCGGTCTCTTCCACGCTTACCAGGGTTGGCGAAATGTTGCCGTCATCAGCGTGCTCGGCGTACTCTACGGCGCCCTCGCCGCGTGGCGCGGAAACCTGCGCGTCAACATCGTCACCCATGCCTGGGGCGACGTTTGGAACGGGTGGCTCAAAATGTTGGTCTGGAGGTAGCGCCACGAAGCAACCACGTGGACGCGTTTGCAATTGAGCAACAGGGTGTTGCCCCTTCAAAATCCCCTCTTCTCTTTGCTCACCGCACTATAATCGCCCCATGTCTTTCCTCGCGGATCCAAAGCGGCGCTCCATCGCCTTGTTGGGCGGCGGGGTTCTGCTTATCTTCGCCATCCTCGGGTGGCTTCAGGCCTTCAACACCTCGCATGTCGGATTCCTCAATCCAGAGACCTCGGGAGAAACCCTCGCCTTCACCGCACTCACCGTGCTGGTCTTCCTTCTCCTCATGGTCCTCTCCATGCTCCTGCTCAGAAACATCCTTCGCCTTTACGCCAGCCAGAGCAGCAGCGCACTCGGTTCCCGCCTCCGCACTCGCATGGTCCTTGGCGCCGTCATCATCGCGCTCATGCCCGCCATCTTCATGTACCTCTTCAGCTTCATGATCCTCAACCGCTCCATCGACCGCTGGTTCTCGCCAAACACCTCCGAACTCCACGAAGACTCCACGCGCGTCGTCCTTGAACTGGCACAGTACGTCACCAACAATGCGCGAGTTGAAGCAGCTTCCATCGCCGATTCCGGCGTCACCGACAAGGCTCCTTCCGACCTTCAGGAAGCCCTCGTCGCCCACCGCATAACACTCGCCGGCGGATTCGCAGTGGTCTACAGCAAGGACCTCAAGGTGCTCGCCAGCTTCCAGACTCCGCCCGAGTCCAGCCCGGCAAGTTCCGTCTCCTGGCTCCCCATTAAAGCCGACGACGGAGAGCGTGCCGCGGAGGTTCCTCTCCACGGGCCGCTCACTGCCAACATCTTCGCCGCCGCTCAACGCAATGATGAACCGGTCTTGAAGATCGGTAGCGAAGAGTATGCCATCTCTATGGCGGTCACACCCTCAGGCAACGTCGTCGTCGTTGGCCTGCCTATGCCCCAGGGCCTCAGCCAGACCACGGTTCGCATCCAAAAAGGCGCTGAAGAGTACTGGCAGCTCTTCCGTACCCGACACAACATCCGTACCACCTTCATCCTCCTGCTTCTTCTCATCACCGTCTTCGTCTTCTTCTCCAGCGTCTGGCTTGCGCTCTTCCTTTCCAAGCAGATCACCCGCCCTGTCGAGGCCATCGCCGACGCCATGGACGAGATTGCCGCCGGAAAATACGAACAGCGCATCGGCCCCATTGCTACCGGCGAAATGGGCGACCTCGTCCGCTCCTTCAATCACATGGCCGCCGACCTTGAAACCAGCCGCTATCTCGCGGAAAGCTCATCTGCGCAGCTCACCGCCGCCAATCAGGCAATCGAAGAACGCCGCCGAGAGCTGGAGACAATCGTCGAAACTATCCCGTCCGGCGTCGTTACGCTCGATAGCAGCGGCAGCGTACTCCAATGCAACCGCGCCTTCGCCTTGCTCATGGGCCGTCGCGACGACGAGAACCTTACCGGCCTCCGTATCGACGCGCTCTTGCCAGCCGACTCCACCGACGAGATCACCGGCGTCATCCGCCGGGGACAGCGCATGGGCGCAGCCTCCACCGAAATCGAACTTCCCTGGCGCGGGCGCACCATCCATCTCGCCGTCACCAGCGCACGCCTTGAGCTCGCGCATGGCTTCGCCGGTACCGTCCTCGTCGTCGAAGACATGACCGAGGTTCTCCGTGCTCAGCGTCAGCTTGCATGGAAGGAAGTTGCCCAGCGCGTAGCTCACGAAATCAAGAATCCTCTTACCCCCATTGCCTTGTCTGCGGAGCGCATCGCCCGTCACCTCGATCGCGGCATCACAGAGTCCCCGCAGGTCATCCGCAAGTGCAGCGAGGTAATTCTCGGCTGCGTCGGCACCCTCCGCACCCTCGTCGACCAGTTCTCCGCTCTCGCCCAGTTTCCGGCCATCGAGCCCCGCGCCTGCGACCTCAACAAAGTCGCCGAAGAAGCCCTTGCGCTCTTCGCCGGCCGTCTCCAGGGAATCACCGTGCAATGGGATCTCGAGCCCGCATTGCCCATGGTCATGGCCGACCCTGAGGCGATCCGACGCGCCATCGCCAATCTCATCGACAACGCCGCCGAAGCCATGCAGGGCAGCCTCCTCCGCGTGCTCGGCATCCATAGCACGGTCACCGACGGAGCTGCCGTAGAGGTCACTGTCTGCGACACCGGACACGGCCTCACCGACGAGATTCGTGAACGCCTCTTCCTGCCCTTCTACTCCACCAAGCACCGCGGCACAGGCCTTGGCCTCTCCATCGCCGCCAAAATCGCCCAAGAGCACGGCGGCTCGCTTCGCGCCGAGGCCAACTCCCCCAAGGGCGCCCGCTTCCTCCTCCGTCTCCCGCTCATGGAAACCAATGGACAACACGCTCTTGAGGGCAATGGCGCTGCAGCACTCGAAACTTCAGCCTCTGCTGGGATGAAAGGCCTTCCCTCATGAACCACATCCTTGTGGTCGACGACGAAGCAGAGATTCGCTCCTCCCTTGAAGAAATCCTGAACGAAGAAGGTTACGGCGTTGCCACTGCAGCCACCGCGGCTGAAGCGCTCGTCCTCCTCCAGGATGCGCCTTACGAAGTGGTGCTTCTCGACATCTGGCTCCCCGACCGCGACGGCCTAGACGTCCTCACCGACATTCACAGTCTCGCTACGGAGATGCGCCCTGAGGTCGTCATCATCAGCGGCCACGGCACCATCGAGTCAGCTGTCAAAGCCACTAAGCTCGGTGCCTACGACTTCCTCGAAAAGCCTCTCTCCATCGACCGCACCCTCATCGTCCTGAAAAACGCTGTCGAGGCACGCCGCCTTCGCACCGAAAACATCGAATTTAAGCGTCAGTTTAGCGTCAGCTCCGTGCTCACTGGAGAAAGCATCCCCGCCAAGGCCCTGCGCCAGCAGATCCGGCTCATGGCCCCCACCAACGGCCGCGTCCTCATCTACGGCGAGTCCGGCACCGGTAAGGAACTCATCGCCCGCGCCATCCATGCTGAGAGCCTTCGCCGCGATCGCGTCTTTGTCGAGCTCAACTGCGCCGCCATCCCTGAAGCCCACATCGAAGCCGAGCTCTTCGGCTATCGACATGGCGCGCAGCCCGGCGGACCCACTGAGCAGCGTGGCACGCTCGAACGCGCCGACAGCGGCACCCTCTTCCTCGACGAAGTTGGCGACATGAGCCTCAAAACCCAGGCCAAGGTCCTCAGCGCCCTTGACGATCAGCTCTTCACGCCCGTCGGTGGCACTCAGCCCCTGCACGTCGACGTCCGCCTCATCGCCTCCACCAACAAGGATCTCGAAGAGGAGATCGCCAAGGGCAACTTCCGCGAAGACCTCTTCTATCGCCTCAACGTTGTCCCGTTCTTCGTTCCGCCGCTTCGTGAGCGCAAGCAGGATATCCCGCTGCTCGCCCGCGAATTCCTCGCCGAGTTCGGAAAGCAATATGGCCGCCCCCGCGTCGAGATCGGTGACGAAGCTCTCGAAGCTCTCGCTCAATATCACTGGCCGGGAAACGTACGCGAGCTCAAAAACGTCATCGAGCGCGTCCTCATCCTCAATCCCCGTGTCCTGCGCATCGAACGCAAGCAATTGCCGCCCCTCGTCCACAAATCCGGCTCCCGCTCCAAAGATGACTTCTCCACCCTCCAGCAGGCCCGCGATGCCTATGAGCGCGAGTACATCCTCAAAAAGATTGAAGAAGCCCGCAATAACATCAGCCACGCCGCCGACCTCCTCGGCCTCGAGCGCAGCCACCTCTACCGCAAGATGAAAGCCCTCGCCATCAGCGTAAGAGAGTAGCGTTCTGGGCCAAAGTGGGCGAAAATCCACAAAATATCTAAGACCATCGAGTGCCCTGTATCAGGGCCCGACTTCAGTCGGGCCGAAAACG
>Ga0182015_10005362_pt1 | contig 13356 bp, 24 predicted proteins | sample 712P3MmetaG_FD_120478 | JGI IMG/M metagenome (GOLD analysis project Ga0182015, IMG submission 120478) | Permafrost microbial communities from Stordalen Mire, Sweden - 712P3M metaG | ecosystem: Environmental > Terrestrial > Soil > Wetlands > Permafrost | place: Sweden: Stordalen | collected...
AGGAGAGTCGATTCAAGCGATTGAGAGATATGTTGAAGGGCATTAAAAGGTAGCCTGGTAAATACGGGATCATATATATTCGAGATTAAGTACCAAGTGTCAGAACAAGTGTGTGCTGAAGCATGAGGTACATGTAACATCGCCAACAAAAATGTTACAATTTTAAGGTTTTTGTGAAATCCGCCATTCCCCGGCTACCCCACCCCAGTGACGTCGCGAACCGCATCCGGATCACCAGCAAATCCCTCACACGAACGTGTCCATGTTGAAAACGAAACGACGTCTAATCCCAACCTATGTCCTCACCATCACAGCTCGCGCTAGGCTTCGACCTTTCCACGCAACAGTTGAAGGTTCTAGCGATTGACATCAGCAATCTCGAAACCTTCTACGAGAAATCGCTTACTTTTGAAACTGATCTCGCCCACTACAAAACAACGAAAGGGGTGTATTCCAATGACTCCGACCATGAAGTATATTCGCCGGTGGAAATGTGGATTGAAGCGGTGGATGTGCTACTCACAAGAATGATAGCGGATAATTTCCCCTTTGAAAGAGTTGCAGCCATCAGTGGAGCTGGACAGGTTAGTCGGTTCACAAAAGTTTCGCTGACGGAAAGCAACATGCGTCGGTCTTCTGGTCTGAATCAGGGGAGGACATTTTGAAGAGTCTAGATCCGCAAAAGTCGCTGAAATCTCAAGTGTTTCCAAAAGCATTTTCATACCCTTATTCCCCGAACTGGCAAGACCATTCGACGACTGCAGAGTGCGAATTCATTGAAGAACAAGTCGGCGGCCCAGAAGAACTGGCAAAACTTACAGGATCAAAAGCGCATCATGTACAGATTCATTCGTTTGTAATCTCTGACTTTTAGAGATTCACTGGTCCTCAGATCCTGAAGTTTCGGAAACGCTTTCCTGACCGGTATGCCGAGACTGCCAGAATATCTCTGGCCTCAAGTTTCCTTGCAAGTCTATTCTTGGGGAAGATTGCACCCATTGATATCAGCGATGTGTGTGGGATGAATTTGTGGGATATACAACAGAATGAGTGGTCTACAAAGCTGCTTGAGATTGTCGGTGGGGATGCTATGGACCTGTTATTGAAAGCTGGACAAGTTGAACTCGACGGCGGGTCTCGTCTCGGCGACATTCAATCTTACTTCACTGCCAGATACAACTTTCCCAAAAGTATTCGACCCCTTGCGAACGTACTGACCGGATAGATTGTATTATTATTCCCTTCACTGGAGATAATCCTGCAACCATCGCTTCTCTCCCACTTTCCCCGATGGACTGTATCATCTCTCTGGGAACATCCACAACCCTCCTCCTCACAACAAAGATATATAAAACCTCTCCGTCATACCATATATTCAACCACCCAACCACCAAAGGCCTCTACTTCGCCATGCTATGCTATAAAAACGGTAGTCTTGCCCGCGAACAAATCCGAAACCAAATCAACGGAACGACATCAAACGATTGGGAACACTTCAACTTCCTTCTCACCTCCACTAAAGTTCTCGGCAATTCCGACAAGAAGAGACTTGGCTTCTATTTTCCACTCCCAGAAATTATTCCTGCTGCCCCGAGCGGAGCATGGCGGTTTTGTCTCGATGAATCTGGTGTCCCTCACGAGGTTGACAAAGGAGCGACATGGACCGATGCCGATGATGTCAGAGCAATCGTTGAATCTCAAGCTCTTTCGATGAGATTACGGTCTCAGCCATTAACCGGGAATGGCAAGCCAGTACATTTATATTTCGTTGGTGGAGCGTCGCAGAATTCGGCCATCGTGGCTTCGATCTCATCGGTGTTGGGAAGTCAGGAGGGGGTATTTCGGCTGACGGAGGGGGCTACCGCTGGTGCCTGTGCGAGGGGGAGTGCGATCAAGGCAGCTTGGGGTTTGGAAGGAAGAGGTCAGGAATTCGAGGAGTTTGTGCGGACGAGATGGAGTACTGAGGGGAAATTAAAGAGGCTGGATGTTGATGAGGATCAAAGCGTCTGGGACGAATACGGATCAGTATTGGCGTCGTACAGCAAATGCGAACAGAGCATCCTCTCCAAAAAGAAGTAGATAATATATTTCTCATTGGTTTCGTCCTTTCAGAATTACAACGTCGTAGGTTTCACGGCAGGATCAGATCAGGGCCGTTGCGACCGTTGTGAAATTCTCTGCCTGAGAAAGTCGTCGAAGACGAGAACACGGAGCAAAGTGTGAAATGGGAAAAGAAGGTTGATGAAGAAAAGGCAGAGGTGCAAAATAGAACTTAGGATTTGAATAACAATAACGTGTGCAAACTGGAATGCACAGGGAACTACGGATGTCGTGAGGACGAGCAACATCTATTATCTTAGATCTGGCTCAGATCTGGAAGTACTGGATATCGGGGTGTTCGGCATGAACCGGGAGGATGCACGAGCTACACTTATAATATGAATAGTATCAATAACCATACCATGCTAATTATGCATACCCCTCCTAAAGCAATTGCAAACCCCGCTATAAAGAGAGAAAACTACAAAGAATAAACGCTTTCTGCAACAGCAAACCACCTCTCTGGCCCGAAATGCAAATTGCTCAACCCGACACAACAATATTGATATCTTCAACTCTTTGATGAGACTCACACAACAAGATATGTGCGAGAGCATAATGATTATCTGGAAGCAAGCCGATATCAAATAACGCATCCAAGGCATCAAAAACCCAAAGTTGGTTAGTGTAATACCACGAAGTGTTATCCACAGGCACAGCCCTCAATGCTTCGTTCGCTTTGATCATATCAACATCCGTGAGCTCATCTGCGACTTGCTCACATTCTTTGGGCCAGTGTCCTGGACTAGTTGGATTGTTGTCTTCCACGATGAGGAAGTGGTATGCATTACCGACACATTGGTAGACTGTATGGAGGTGCGGATCGTCGTCGGCCCCATCGCCGTTGGATTGGGGGATATCCCATGCGCCGAGGCCTATATCGAGGGGGGGTATTGCTTTGTAGACGTGGATAGACCATTGTTGTAGGCCGATGGCGTTGACTGTGCGACTGACTACAACGTCGATGCAACCTTTGTTCATGGTGGGAGTGTTGTGATGGTAGATGTCGATCAAAAGGAGCCTTCGTTCTGAGTTTAAATTGTACTCATCTGACAACTCTGAACCGCCGCCGATCAGCGGTCTTCACAGATTAACCAAACCACACCATCAGCCGGAACGACGGGCCTCCCAATGGCGCATTAATCGTATCCGCTCTCTTAACCAAAATCTCTCTCAGTGTCTATTTCCTCCGCCCATCCCCGAGGGGTGGTGGTTCAAAGGACCAGAATTTTAGTGATCGCCGATCTCAACACATGAGGATATTATCATGCACAGACGAGATCCTTGCTCGAAATCCTTTCTAGTCTATGGGTATCAGTCTATTTACTCTCTCATTGTGACTTCTTTTCTCTGATTCGGCGACTGAAGGACCGCTGTATAAATACCACAAACGCAAAAGCCAATCCAACCGGTGGAATTCTCAAAATCCAAGTCCACAACCTTGACCGTGAAAAATACTGGCTGACCATTTCCCCAACATTCTTTTCCAAGGCTTCCTTACTCGAATCGTTCTCAATGACAACATCAGCAAGTTTCTTTTTATCGTTAACATCCCACTGACTGGCAATCCGACCCTGCGCATCCTCTCTGCTCAACCGGGAGTCTCGCTGCAACAGCCTCTGCAGTTGCAACTCCGGTTCTGTTGCCACCACGACCGTGATTCCACAAAACCGGTCCAATCCGCTCTCAAACAACAGAGGTATGTCCAACACGACTACACTCCGTCCATTTATAAGCCATTCCCAAAGCACCGATTTCACCATTAACCACCGGACCGCCGGATGGACGATAGCGTTAAGTTTTCGTCGGGCAGCTTCATCTCCACTAAATACTCGTTTGCCGAGTTCAGCGCGATCGAACCCGGTTACGTTGCCGTTCTCATCATGGAGAGCAAGATCATGGCCGAAGGTCGAGAGGATTCGATTGAAGGCACGAGTTCCCGGTTCGACTGCTTTGCGGGCAAGGATATCGGCGTCTATGACTGGGAGATGGTGCTGTTGTTGAAGAAGGTTGGATACGGTGGACTTGCCAGTCGCAATACCTCCTGTCAAGCCGACTATCAGCATCAAGACAATGACGGTTCAACACAGGAACTCAGCCACCCGACCCTCAGCCACAGTCAGGTTCAAAATCTGAACTTCCACGGATCCTGATTGCTGACCGTCCGTCATCATCTTGGCCATATCAAGGAAATCGTGTCCACGTCGTTCGACTCTGCCACTTTGAGTGTGAGAGAGATGTCTAATCCATTTGACTCTACTGGCGACCGTCCACGTCGTTCAATCTTTGATGACGAGAGTGACGATGACAATCACCCCATCGAAACGGATCCCTTTCTTTCTCGCTCCAAAATTGCCGACTCGCATCCTGCTCCAATATCGTCGGCTCCTCCAACTTCCCACAATATTGCCCGTCTTCCCTCCCCTACGGCCCTCCAACAAGATCATTTCTCCAATCCCAGTGCAAGCCGTGGTGGAGCTCCCCCCTCGTATTCCTCCCCCACCCGCGCTGCTCCTGCGTCTCGTCCATCGTATGATTCCCCTGCCAACGATCCATGGTCTTCCACTCCACGAACGAATGGGGTAGTTCCTGTTGCAACACCCAATTTCCCTAGACGAACAAGCTCGATTCTGCCTTCTGCGCCAGGAGAAACGGCTTCGTATTTATTGGATGCAGATCACATTGATATTCAGAAAAGTGAGGAAAAGGAGGGACTCATAGGATTCAAACATGTCAATTATACGCTTGCAAGTGCGAGACGTGGAACACAAGTCGTAAGGCGCTATTCTGATTTCGCTTGGTAAACAGTGTTTTTGAAAATCTTGACTAATGGTAGGTTATTTGATGCTTTGATTAAACGATATCCTTTTCGACAGGTCCCGCTTATGCCGCCAAAGAGGCTGGCTGGTATATCTTCATGGAAGGAAATGCTAAAGTACAGTTAATGGTCATTATCTTTCTGCGGAGACGGATTTCTTGGAACGACGAAGGAGAGGATTGAGCCGATATATGAACTCTATCGTCCGACACCCAGTCCTACGAGACGACGACATTGTCGTTGCGTTCATTACCGTCCCCACTGTATTACTCCCGGTTTTTGTATAACTAAACGAAAAGGAACTCTCTCTCTGGCGTAAATCCGCCTCGATCCCTCTAGTCGAAGAATTCACAGACAGAGAATTACCACTCGACTTGGAATCGCGTATTCCAGCCGAACTGGAAGACCAACTAGATCGAATCCGCCAAACCCTCACCCCTGCCGTAAACATATACGTGTATCCATTCCTCTACCTCCCTCCTCGTTAACGTTAGGCGTCAATGTCATATCCTCGATCGTCTTCGCCATCGCATTCGTCTTACCTCCGTCGACTACGCCCGCTACGCAAATTTTCTAACTCAACTCTCTGAAGATACAGATCTATGTCCCGTCTCATCGTGCATGGATTGTCCCTCCATCGACAATGGCCTTCGCAGTGTAGCAAGAGGATTAGACCTAGTGAGTGGTGTGCTTGCAGATGAAAGTCGCGCGTACAATGAGGGGATTTTGGAGGACTTGAAGAGACAAAGGGATGTTTTAGTTGCGATGAAGGATACATTTGATCGACGGGATCGATTGGCTGGGGATAATGTCGTGAGTTTGGAGAAACGGATAACCAATACGGAAGTCAAAATCCAAAACATCCGATCGAAACCGGATGCTCAGAATCAAGTTGACAAGATTACAAAACTTGAAGAACAGATTACAAAGGTCAGCCTCTTGCGTGATGCATTGAAAGATGAATTCTGATTATAGGATCGTGAGACGATTAAACAATTGTTGAACCGAAGGGTGTTCATAAAGGAATGTATGATGCAGGAATTGAGTTTTTTCCACGCATCGCAGGTCTTTGTAGGAAGGATTTATCAGGACTGGAGCACCGATCTCGTCAAGTATGGTGAATTGATTGTCGAAGGGTGGAAAAACATGAAAAATGACGTTGAAAGGATGCCGGGTGAAATTGTTTAGCGATGTGTCAAAAATCTTTTATGGAGGGGGATTTCATTTCAATAATAGTGGAGCATTTGGATTTCATTGATGCGAGGCTGAGGAAACATATTTTTTAATGCCATGAATTACTCTTACACCGCTACGCCAATATGATTCTGAGTGAGATTATTTGCGAACCCATGGTGGGGTGAATGGAGGCGGTGTATCCGCCTGTGTGGACGCAGCTATTGCCTTCAATGCTTCGTCTCTGACAACTTCATCTTCCGTTGGTATCAATTCCTCGACTTTCACTGGGCTTTCCGCAGCAGAAGACTCTCGATAATCGGGCACCTCCTGTACTTCTGATGGTTGCCTCCACAACATTTGGCGCCGTATTCGTGGATCCAGACCAAGATCTTCTCTCCATTCTGCATCTGGCTTAATTGTTTTCGGCCAATATTTTTCCTCATTCCGTCCATGTTGACTATCTTCGTCCGTCCATTCCCGTTTTTGTTGATCGAGAATACAGGCTACCACCTGCTCGCAAATTTCATCCGCTAGGTATCGTCGTGTGAGGAATCGGTATATTCGTCTCGGGGTGTGTCGTATGCCAAGGATATGTAGAGATGGAACGTAGGTGAGAATGAATTCGGGAGTCGTTTCCGGAGGGTCAGATAACGATATGTATCGAGAGAGCGGTATTGCTGGGTCGACAGGATTGGGTACAGGCGATGTTGGCTCTTCTTTCTTTTCTTCGCTTGGTTTTGGTGGTTCAGGCTCGGGTGGTGGAGGTGGTTTATAATCCAAAGGAAGGAGAAGTCCTTCGTGAATCCCTCGTACAACTTCCTTGAAAGTATTCCTCCCCAGTACAATAATATCTCCACCCACAGGATGCTTAATAGTACCTTGGCTTTCCGCAGGCACCTCCTTCACCCGTCGATCGTCAAGAATTGCTTGCCGTAGGCTCATCCTCGTCATGCCTTGCTTCGCATTCAAATGCAAAGAGTAATCATAACCAGCCGCAATGATTATAGGCTATCCATCAGCACCCATTTAGACCGTGGCATATATTACCTTCACATAATCCCTCCAAACCTCTTTATTCCACTTGAGTTGATCTCCCGGAGGGGCAGCAATCCAAACATCCACGCTTGGGATGTCCTCCCAAAACTCAATTCTCTTCCAACTCAGATGTTCCACTTTCCTACACCATCTTTCAACCGCAGCTTTCCTTTCCCGACGATCATATGCCGCAAGCGTCATCCACCCACCCACAATCCCTCCAAAAATAAGCCATCGACGTCCCGGGATGTAGGATTTTATTTTGCCTGCTAGTGTCGTGGGTTTGGGAGGGGGGGTTGGGCGGAACCGAGGAGGGCGAGGAGCTGGCCATGGAGGAGGATGATGGGCGACGGATGTCAGGGGTTTTCCAGTGCCGGACCAGAAGCGGGTGACTCCTCTTATGAGGAAGGACATGCGAAGGTTCCTCGAGAAGTTTTCACGTTTTTGTGCTGTGGCCGAGTTTGGAATTGATCGGCGGCCGCGTGAGATCTGCGTTCATGAGGCTCCCGAAGATTTGAAGTATGCTCGATCTCCAATGCTAATTATGTATGAACCGCTATGTAATACTTTCAAATGGTCCCCCGAGAACAAGAACGACGATTTTATGCCTTTGTCATAACTTTTACTCCGACTTTAGCCACTCTCGCTGCAACCAAGAACGCCCCTCCCAAAAACATGCTCACACCGGAGAAAATGATAGGATAGACATAGCCACCATTATCTTTTGAAATTAATGCACCAGCGATAGGTGTCCCAGTCAGCGTGGCAAAACTGATAATACTAATGTCAATCACGTCTAGTTACGATTGTACCTGAACATCATGCCCATCCTGACACCAATTTTACTCATCTCAGATGGATCAGTTAGAGCACCGACGCACGCGGGAGGCAAACTAACAAGAGTCCCAGAGAAGAACCCATATAATACGGCAAATACCAGAAAACCTTGCCATGTTGATGCCCCGAGCCAGCCGAATAGGAGTACCCCGGCTGCGCCGACTGTGGGAATAAGTACGTTAATCGGTCCTACGACATCCGCAACAAAGTTGGGTAATATTCGCCCGAACACCGAAGCAGCCTACAATCAACCATTATCTCACTTGGAGAATACATTCATCATTGCAAGGACGTACAACGAAACATTTTCTGGTGCTCCAATTTTCTGGGTGTACGAAGTGGCGTAGAAGAATGGCGTGTATAACCCCCAGAAAGCCAAGAAGGCACCCACAGTGAACAAACTATACGCCGGTTGTAGGAATGCTTTCGGTTCCACCAATGGTCCAGCTTTTCTCGGAGGAAGACGAGATTTCAAGGTGACATTTGAAATCGCGAGTGTTACGATCATAATTAATGCGATGGCTCGAACCGACCATCCAAATCCGATTTGAGGAATCAATTTCTCGAGGGTGATGGGGTATATTACGGCTCCGACTGAAGAGCCCGAGGCGACAATTCCCAAGGCGGCAGCGCGGCGACGCCTGAACCACGTTGAGACGACCGCTACTCCAGGCATGAAAAGTCTAAAGTCAGAACCAAATCGAGAAATAGAAATTCACATTCCCATAGCGAGTCCTGCTCCAAGCCCCTGAGATCTGGTACGTCAGAAAACGCCTATAGCAGAGATATACAGAAATAATTGATACCATTCGGTTGAGAGCGAAGTCATGCAAGTGCAGAAGACTAGCAGAATGGACCCAATGAAAACTGTACTATGCAAGTATCCTGCATCAAATAGCCTCCCCACAAATGCGGAACCAAGTAACAGTAAACATGCTATGCATTAGTCCCAGGATCAAAGGCGCCGAAGATACCTTGCATTGATCCGATCCATGAAATTTGAGAATTCGAACTCGCAGGAATAAGAACATTTTTGTAATAATTCTGAAACACTCCAAAAGCATTTAAATAGCCCCATCTACAATTAGCACCCTTGTCGCTAGAGGGTCAAAGTACGAATTGAATAACAACATAAACCCTCCTAAAACTTGCAAACTTGATTGTATGGTCAATTCAGATTGATATTGCTGTTCGGCGGGCTTCTCCGTCGGCAGGTCCGCAGTGTCCGCACTAGTCGGACTTTGTGCAGGATCAGTAACCGTCATAGCAGAAGAAGTCGTTCGTTCTTCGTCCTGCAGTGAGTCTTCCTCGACTTTGGCAGGAGATTGTGGTCGAGACATCGCTTAGAGGGGAAAGTGCTGGACACGGTCCGTGCTTGACCGAGGGACGTGCTTCCACAGTTATAAAGCTGCTCTGCTTTGTAATTCGGGGGCCGGGTAATTCGGCGACAAGCCACACCTTTTTCTTTTTTTGGCGATCTGAGGCGATCTACCGCTAGGATCGCATGAAGATGGATCAAGACGGTACGATTTGTAAGGTGGCACAATATAGGATGAAATATCAGAAATCCACAACAGATCAGATCTCTTACGTACTGCTTTCTGCCGAGCAATGTCGAGGGGTCGGGTTAGGGTCCAGAATTAACTTTCCTCTGCGGATCTCTGTCGCCGGCATATGGCGCACCTCACTGGCAGGACGTACAGCACGAGCAGGAAACGAAGGATCCGTATGGACCTTAGTCGCTCGAAACGAGGCACACTGGTTCTTCAAGTCCGTCATCCCCAACATCAAACGATCTCGCCCCTTCGAACGAATCACGAAACCTCAGATTTCGAAACAGTTAGAATCTCATTACACCACCATCATAGATCTAATAGAATTCTCTCTCCATACATTCATTCCTACTAATGATTTTTTCAAAGCTTCCCCTTGAAGAATCCACGCTCACTCAACCATGATCTAACCTCTCCGGCATCCCTCTCGACCCAATTCGACTTGGCCCTAACAGCGTCCAAACTCTGCGCAAGACCCTGATCAAATCCTTTGGTACTTTTATGTTTGAAAAACTGTTCAATTTCCTCGACGCTGGCTTTAGAACAGAAAGAGTTGGTCACGATTTGGACAACGCTGCCCAACATACTTAATCCAGGGGGCAGTTTGGCGACAATGGTTGACCAATTGTCTTTGGCAAATTGCCAGAGTGCACGGATACCGTCGGGATGGGTACGTAACCTACAACGATGTCAGCTGAGGGAACGGGTGGTCGGGGAGGGGACCCTTGGAAAGGGAGGTAGATGTCCTGTTCTTTGACTTCGTTGAGGGAGACGTTGAGTGTGCGTTGGATCAGATCTGGGTCCCTCGTTCGACCGAGATTGCGGAGAGCAGTGTTCCTTTCATCGGGGGTGGCAGTTTGATCGGTAGCCAGTTTGTACACTGCTTCCCACTACCCTATTAACCATAATCTCAAGATGGCATACCTCTTTCTTGCCACCATTTTTGATGGAGATTGCGAAGACTGCAGAACGCAGGTCTGGGTGGATTGCAGATTTGTCGCCCTTGGCCCATTTCGCAAACATGTCTTGCGCGACTTTTACAATTCTACACATTAGTTACCTTATAGATTGGCATGGGGTACTCGGGTTCATCAGCGAGTCCAGCCATTCCGAACATTGTCTGGAATTAGCTTTGTTCGGGATGGGGGGCCTACAGATTTGAATTGTCGTTGAATATGATCTTCATCAGGGGCAATTGTCCATCCAAGAGACTTTGCTTTGGGCCCAGCCAGTTCCCTGGTAAAGGCTTCCAACGCTTCCATGACGTCCTTTGGCTCGAAGATCCATGCCATCTTCAACGAAACCACACGAGAATAAATCTCATCCCACACCCTACCATCTCAGCCCCCTCCACATTTGGGAACATACACATATTCATCTTCATCTTTCCACCCCGAGATCAAATTAAGTAACCCCGTAGTCTTAGAGTACCCACTTGAACAAAGAGCTCCCGTATCAGCCACCAACCCAGCTCGATCCTCCACAGAAAGAACACCAGGGTGCGACCTCGCAAACTTGCCCAACTTTTCAAGCCGTTCAGGCGTATACGCAACTCTATAAATCCCCGAATGATTCGCATTGATCTTGAAAAATCCCTCCTTTGCCCCCTCAGGCAATTTAATGGTCGTCTCTCTTTCCGACGTCGTCAACGTCTCGTCCACGACTCCCTTGCCATTCGCGTCCATCGTCTTCAACGCCACAAGGATCCAATACAATGTGTTGTCCTCGTCGGGTTTCACATCCCCGGTGGTAAGAAACCGGTTTTGACGGAGGGTGATACTGCCGGACGATTCGGTGACGGTGAGGACGGGGTAACCGACTTGTTTGGTCCAGATGGAGGCTACGGAGGAGATGTCCCGGCCGGATTCCTCGGAGAGAGCGGACCAGAGGTCTTCAGTTTGAGTGTTTGCGTAAGCATGTTTCTTGACATAGCGACGGATTCCAGCCATGAAAACGTCTTCGCCCAAGTATTTTGAAATCATTCGGATAACCTGAGACATTAACGTGGAAAAAGGGAGGTGAGGGTACGCAAGAACCCTTGGAATAGGAGATGGCGTCAAAGCTAATTTGTCAGTGGTTGCTTTGTAGTGGGGAGTACATTTGGTTTATTTCGTCCGCTTTCTTGACAGGAACTTCGATTGGATGGGAGGATCTCAACCCATCTAATCTCAATGCAGATTGTAGATTATCCTAACGTCAATTCCAGTTGGAGGTGGGCGGGAACAGTGACGTATGCTTCCCAGACTTTCCATTCAGGATAAAAGCGATTACAAGAGTACCAAGACATCCAAGTCGCGAACCCCTCATTCAACCAAAGGCCTTCCCACCAATCCATGGTAACGAGATTCCCAAACCATTGATGCGCAAGTTCATGCTGAACTACTTCTGCGACACGTTGCTTCGTTGCTGCACCAGAAGTTTCCGGATCAAACAATAGGTCCACGATACGGTAAGTCACAAGTCCCCAGTTCTACACACTCAGCCATGGATCCTTTGGCAACGGGAGCAAACCTCCATTGCTCCAGCTGAGAAATCAGGGATGGCAACCATGTCCATCTTTGGTAGAGGATACGGAGAACCAAATTCGGTGCCAAAAAAGTCAAGAGTCTTTGCGGCCAAGTCAAGTGAGAATTCCCCATCCTTTTCCATTCCAGTAGGCGCATATACGCGGACTGGCACTCCAGCAGCAGTCTTTGTTTCAACGTATCCGAGATCACCCACAATGAACGCAAGCAACTGCCATTAGGCTCCCGGAAACGGAAGGGAGTACGTAAGTAGACATTTTGGGAGTGACGTTGAATAAAGTAGTCTTCTTTCCTCCGGATACTTTTTCGGTGTTGACATCCATATTGCTTAGCACAGTGAATTCCTTGTCCGCGGTGATCTCTACTTCGAAAGTAGCTTTTACGCCAGGTTCGTCCTAACATTAGCACATCGTCTTGGATGTTGTACCCAGCAAGGGAACGCACGACGCGCATCAGTGGGTTCTACTCATTAGCATGCATAGGAAAGGGGGATATACCCATTTGAGTAGTGGCAAGCCATTTCTTTTCTCCGCTTTTTGCATCAATATACGAGGATCGATAGAATCCGGCCATTTTGTCATTCAGAATTCCCGTAAAGTCAATCTTGAGAGTCGTCTCCTCTGTAACTTCCTCTCCAAACTCCAATGTAGCGATTTGTTCCTCCTCATCGACATCAATTTTCTTAGCCTTGACTGTTTTGCCTCCCGTCTCTACACTCGCAGAATGAAATTCCAATTCTAATGCATTAAGAACAATACTAGATGTAGGTTTCGTAACATCGAGTTGCACACTTACTTGTCCCGCGTATTTGAAGGTTGAAAAGTCAGGAGCCAGGGAGAGACTGTAGTGTTTCGGGATCACATTTGTAGGCAGGATTTGCCTGTCTGGATGAGTTTTTGTGGCCATTGTACGTATGGTGAGAGAAAAGCGGGATAGCGTTGGTGATGACAATGACGTGAAGAAGTGTGAGACTTGTCTGCGGAGGGAGGAGACGCTCATGCAGATCCGATTGAACAGTGAAAACCTCAAAGGCCACCGAAAGTCATGCCCTATTTACCAGTCAGATCATGTAGGGTTCAACTGTAATGGCTTTTTCGGACCCACCTTTCCTCGCTCACGACCAACAATGCCCACAAGATTGAGCAACACACGAAAACTCCGTGGACATGTCAGTCATGGTCACGGTCGAGTCGGAAAACATCGTAAACATCCAGGAGGTCGTGGTCTCGCTGGTGGACAACATCATCACCGAACAAACTTTGATAAATACCATCCAGGGTACTTTGGAAAAGTGGGCATGCGTTATTTCCAT
>Ga0182015_10005363_pt1 | contig 13355 bp, 13 predicted proteins | sample 712P3MmetaG_FD_120478 | JGI IMG/M metagenome (GOLD analysis project Ga0182015, IMG submission 120478) | Permafrost microbial communities from Stordalen Mire, Sweden - 712P3M metaG | ecosystem: Environmental > Terrestrial > Soil > Wetlands > Permafrost | place: Sweden: Stordalen | collected...
CGAGAGTGCCCTCCTCAAGACACCAGAACTTCCAGGTGCGCAGCCCGTCGTGTATCTCACCGTCTGCGTCCTTGATGGACACGGTGCGCGGCAATTCGAGCATATTCCAAAGCTTGTTGACCCAGGGACCGGCCCCGACCACGACATAGTCGCACTTGATCGGGCCCTTGTTGGTGTGGATGCCGGTAACGGCGCGCGAGTTATTGCCGAACTCGAAGCCCGTCACCTCACAGCCGGTCAGGATCCGCACACCCTCAGCTTCAGCCTTTGTGGCGAGACCATAGACGGTGGCGGTATTGTTCGCGTAACCGCCCTTTTTTTCGTGCAGCACCGAGGTGATATTCTTGGCCTGCCAGTCGGAGAACAGACCTTCCATATATCTCTGCGAGTCCTTAGCGCCCTCAATGAAGGTCGACTCGTAATCGATTTGCTTTTGCTGCTCATAGATTGTGCCGACCTGCTCACGCATGATCTCCGGGCTGATCTGCATGTAACCGACCGCATGATAGGAATAAGCCTTGGGGTCGCTCTCCCAGACCGACACCGAATGCGCCATCAACTCACGCATCGCCGGCTGGTAATAGTTGTTGCGAATGACGCCGCAGGCGATGCCTGACGCCCCGGCAGCTATGGCCGATTTATCGACAACCAGAATATCCTTGCCGGAACCGCGGCCTGTTTCCTTAAGTTTCACCGCCAAATGGTAAGCCGTCGACAAACCATGAATACCCGCGCCGACGATGGCGTATTTCGCGTGGGGCGGGACAGCCATGGACAATTCCCTCAACGTCCCCGGTTGCTTGACGTGAAGCTACGCTCGAAGTCATACTGCCAACGCAGCCACAGTGCAAACCAATTTTATCCAATCCTGGCCCAACACATACCAATTCAAACCAATGAACCTCCGAGCGGTCACGGCCAAGGCGAAAAGCACCTATCCCGCAATGGCAAACGACGACGAGATTGCGGACGCGCTCGCCCCTGGCCGCGCTACCAACGTCATCCTGGCCAGGCTCAAACACGCTATTGAAACCGGCATCTACGCTTACGGCGATCAACTACCGGCGGAGCGGCAACTGGCCGTAACTTTCGGTGCGGCGCGTTCCACTGTGCGCAAGGTTCTCGACCAACTTGAACAAATGAACCTGGTGACTCGCCGTGCCGGCAGCGGCACGTTTGTGAACTATCCCGGGCCGGAACAGCACAGCCTCAATGATGTGGCCGCCCTTGTCAGTCCGCTGCAGCTAATTGAGACGCGCTTCGCCATTGAACCTTACATGACACGGCTTGCGACGATTCACGCCAGTAGCGGAGACCTTGAGAGCATTGAAAGCACGATGAAGCAGCTCGAGGCTTGCAACGCCGACCAGGATTTATTCACGCAACTTGATTGCGAATTTCACCTGGAACTTGCTCGCTGCTCCCGTAACCCGCTCATCGTTCGCATGTATCAGCAAGTGAATATGGTTCGACTCCACGCCCAGTGGGACCGGATGAAGAAACTGATCCTGACACCGCAGAAGATTGCCGAATACAACGCCGAACACCGCGGGATATTCGAGGCTTTGTTGCGCCGGGACGCCAACACTGCGGTCGATCTCATCACCACGCAGCTCGAGCACGCGCGCATTGACCTCATCGGCGCTGACAGACTTTAATGCCGCAGTCCGGCAGCGTGGCGACGTAATACGGGCGGTCATCGGAGGAAATTCTTATGCCAGTTGATGTTCCCTCGATCGAGCAATGGCGCAGTGTTGCCAAGCAGTGCGGACTGTCACTCAGCGACGCCGATCTTAAGTCATTCAGCGGGCTGTTGGCGGGCTTTGTCGACGCCTACCAAGTCGTCGACGAGCTGCCCGACGAAGTTCCGGCGGTGAAATACCAGCGGACATCCGGCACCAAGCCAAGCGCCGAAGAGAACCAGCACAACGCATGGTACCGCAGGACCTCGATCAAAGGCGCCGCCGGCGGCAAGCTGGCCGGGAAGCGAGTTGGCATCAAGGACAACGTCATGGTGGCGGGAGTGCCGATGATGAACGGCGCCGCGACGCTGGAAGGATTCGTGCCGAACTTCGATGCAACCGTCGTCACTCGACTGCTCGACGCCGGTGCCGAGATCGTCGGCAAGACGCATTGTGAATGTTTTTGTCTTTCCGGCGGCAGCCATACCAACGCGACCGGACCGGTTCATAATCCATGGAAGATGGGTTATTCGGCAGGCGGATCGTCCTCCGGCAGTGCCGTTGTGGTGGCGCTTGGGGAAGCGGACATGGCGATCGGCGGCGACCAAGGCGGCTCAATCCGTATGCCGGCCTCGTTCTCCGGCATTTACGGCATGAAGCCGACTTGGGGCCTGGTGCCGTATACCGGCATCATGCCAATCGAGATTTTCATCGATCACACGGGCCCGATGACGGCTTCCGTCACCGACAACGCCCTCATGCTGGAAGTGATCGCCGGGGACGACGGCTACGACCCCCGCATTAAGGCGCCGAAAGTGCAGCGGTATTCCGAGCTGCTCGAAGGCGGCGTCAAAGCAATGAAGATCGGCGTTGTGCGCGAAGGATTTGAGCAAGCGACGGCCGAAGGGGCGGTCAGCGAAAAGGTGCGCGACGCTGCAAAGCGGCTCGCCGATCTGGGCGCGCAGGTTACTGAAGTGTCGATCCCCATGCATTTGGTCGGGCCGGCCTTGTGGACACCGATCGGCGCGGAGGGTCTCACGCAAACGATGATGTGGGGTGACGGCTACGGTCTGAGCAGACAAGATCTTTACTCGGTGGCCTTGATGGATTTTCACCGCGGCTGGCGCAAACGCGCCGATGAGCTTTCCGAGACCACCAAGTTGCTTGTCATGCTCGGCACGCACATGAATAACGTCCACGGCTCCCGATATTACGGCAAGGCGGTGAACATCACGCGCCGTCTTACCGCTGCCTATGACAAGGCACTGCAGGAATTTGACCTGCTGCTGATGCCGACGACGCCGATGAAAGCGACGAAGCTGCCGGCCCCAGGGGCGAGCCGCGAAGAGTATGTCAATCGCGCCCTCGAAATGATTGGCAACACGGCGCCATTCGACCTGACGCATCATCCCGCGATGTCGCTACCCTGCGGAATGGTGGATGGGCTGCCGATCGGACTGATGCTTGTCGGCAAGCATTTCGATGAGCCGACGATCTATCGCGCCGCTTACGACTTCGAGCAGTCGGGCGATTGGAAGAACATGTGAAGCTCGAAATCGCTCGGCGAGATTAGAGCCTCTATGAAGCGCACACCACCTCGCTGTTGACTGCCGTCATCAAAGACCGCCGCGCGGTCCTAAAGGCTTCCTCGCGTTTCGGAGCGACGCCCAATGAGCGCCCGTCCTGCTGAACTGGTCAAAGATTGGTCTGCAATTGGTCAGAACTTGGGCTTGACAGGTTCCTTGAGGTGCGCACAGATTGTGCAGGTGGCGGACCTGACTGGAATTTAGGCCATTGGCGAGACGAGCGTAACACCAGCGATTGCGAGCCTAGATGTTCAGTGATGGTCGTGATGCTAGAAGATTTCACCCGGCAGCCCACAATCGGTGTGGAAACTACGCACCGGTAGTCAAAACCACCTCCGCCACCCTCTGCCCTATCGAGTTCCCGGTGCCTGGCCTGCGTTTCGGACGCGCTCGCGCCGCGACGCGCGCAATCCATTCATTCGTCGAAACCTGAACAGCTGGAGGGTCCCATGAAAGCTCGCATAAATCGTCGGAAGTTCCTTAAAACCGCAGCGGCCGGATCGGTGGCCGCAACCGGCCCGTGGTTCATTCCCAATCTCTACGCGGCCGACGACATCAAGATCGCTGGCATTCACGACGCCTCAGGAGGCCTCGACATCTACTGCACGCCGATGATCAACTGCCTGACATTGGCTGTAGAGGATATCAACGCCAAGGGTGGCCTGCTTGGGCGCAAGATCAGCCAGCTCAACTACGATACTCAATCGAATATTCAGCTTTATACGCAATACGCGACCGAAGCCGCGACCAAGGAACATGTCTCGGTCGTATTCGGCGGCATTACTTCCGCCTCGCGCGAGGCAATGCGACCGGTTCTGGATCGTTTCAAGACGTTGTATTTTTATAACACGTTGTACGAAGGGGGCGTCTGCGACCGCAACATCTTCATAGTTGGCACAACTCCTGCACAGACCTTGGAGAAAATGATACCCTATGTGATGAAAAAATGGGGCAAGAAGGTCTATACGCTGGCAGCCGACTACATCTACGGACAGACCACGGCAAAGTGGGTCAAGAAGTATGTTGTCGAAAACGGCGGCGAAGTGCTCGGCACCGACTTCTTCCCGCTCGACGTGACCAGTTTTGGTCCGACGATCGCGAAGATCCAAGCCGCCAAACCCGACATTGTCATGTCGGTGCTGGTCGGCGGCGCGCACATCTCATTCTACCGCCAGTGGGCCGCGTCTGGAATGAAGAAGCAGATTCCGATGGCGTCCACCACCTTCGGCCTCGGCAACGAGCAGGCGGTTCTGACCCCCGAAGAAGGCGATGGCATCATCGGCAGCTACGGCTATTTTCCATCGATCGACACGCCCGCGAATATCGAATTCATCAAACGCTACGATGCACGCTTCGGAAAGAACGCGCCGGGCAATGTGGAAATGTCGGCGATGACCTATCAGGGAGTCAATCTTTGGGCCGAGGCCGTCACCAAAGCCGGCACCGTCGATCGTATGAAGGTTATCGAGGCGCTCGAGACCGGCTTATCCTTTGTTGGTCCCGCGGGAAAGACCACCATCGATCCTGCGACCCACCATTGCACCATAGACACTTATATAGCGGTGGCGGAAAACCAGAAGTGGAAGGTGCTGGAATCCTTTCCTCAGCAGAAGCCGTTGGATACCGCCGCGGTCTGCAATCTGATCAAAAATCCCAACGACAATCAGCAATACATCATCGACGTAAAGACCTGAGATCGGTGACCGCAAACGAGGCAGAATATGGATCTGGCGGCTATCGTCCTTGATCAGATTCTGACCTCAATCGCCAGCCTGATCCTCATATCGATCGGGCTGGCGGTAATTTTCGGCATGATGCGGGTGATCAATCTCGCCCACGGCGAATTCATCATGCTGGGCGGGTATACGGTGATTACCTCGGTGAACGCCGGCATCAATCTGTGGTTTGCCTCACTGATCCTTGCGCCGCTGGTCGTCGGTGCATTCGGTTTCATCATCGAACGCACCATCATTCGGTTCCTCTATGGCCGAATGATCGACACGATGTTGGCGACCTGGGGCCTAAGCTTGGCGATGGTCGGCGCCGTGACGATGATATTCGGCAACACCACGAGCGGCGTCTCGACTCCGCTTGGGTCGATGGCATTTGGACGATATGAACTCAGCAATTACAATTTCGCGCTCATGGGCGTGGCGATCGTGACGATCGTTGTGCTGTGGAGTGCGCTGCGCTTCACGCGCTTTGGAATCATAGCCCGCGCGACCATGCAGAACGCGCAAATGGCAGGTTCCCTGGGTGTGAATTCCGCCCACGTCTACGCCATCACCTTCACGATCGGCGCCGCGCTCTCGGGGCTTGCCGGGGGGATGATCGCGCCGCTGTCGGGCGTGTTGCCGTCCATGGGCGTGCAATATGTCGCCAAGGCCTTCATCACCGTCATCAGCGGCGGAAGCGCCGTGGTGGCCGGTACCCTGTCTGCATCGACGTTGTTAGGCACACTCGATACGGGAACCACGTTTCTGACAACGCCGGTCTTCGGGGAAGTCAGCCTATTGATCGGTGCCGTCCTTCTGGTTCGCGCCATGCCACAAGGGATTACCGGCCGCTTGTTCAAGGGCTCGACATGACCTTCCGCGGCTCGATCATTCCTGTACTGTGCGTAATTGCGGCAGCTGCGACGATAGTAATCCTCCCACAAGTCGTCGAACTATTCACCATCATCAACGCTACAATCTACGCCAGTATGGCTATTCTGACGTTGAGCTTGGCGTTGGTTTGGGGCTATTGCGGCATCATATGCTTCGGCCAAACCGCATTTTTCGGATTGGGCGGTTATGCCTATGCCGTCGCGGCGATCAACTTTGGAGATTCAACGCCAGCCATCGCTTTGGCGTTACTCGTACCGACGTTATTTGCCGGCCTACTTGGTTATTTCATTTTTTGGGGAAGGGTGACGGATGTCTACCTCGGCGTCATCACCCTTACGGTGACGCTCATTCTCTACAAGCTGTTCAACGCGACGGCCGGCGATGCCTACCACATCGGCAAGGCGGCCTTGGGCGGCTTTAATGGCATTCCGGCGACGCCACTGATGAACCTACCTTGGGACCGCAAAACCACGCTCGAACCCGAGGACATCTGGTACGTCGCGGCGACACTGCTCTGCCTCGCCTATGCCTTCGTGCGTTGGCTACTGTCCACCAGTTTCGGCCACCTTATGGTTGCGATCCGTGAGAATGAGCATCGCACCGAACTTTTGGGCTACGATCCACGGCGCATTAAGCTGGCAGCATTCACCCTCGGTGGCGCGATGGCTGGCGCCTCGGGAATTCTCTTCGCCAACTGCGTCTTCGTTAGCCCGACGATGTTCAGCCTTCTATACACCGCGCAGGTGATCGTGTGGGTGATCATCGGTGGCCTCGGCACGTTGGTTGGTCCGGTTTTCGCCTGCTTTCTCCTGCAAATGATCACGGCCGAATTGGGCAGGCTCAATTGGCTCAATCCGAATTTCGTGCTCGGAATTATCCTGATCGCCTTCGTGCTGCTGATGCCAAGCGGCATTTTGCCGACCTTGCAGCGCATCTACGACAAGTTCTCCTGGCCGATCTTGTTGCGAACCGAGCGTCGGCGGCCCGCCCAATGAAGCAGAAAGCAATCATCGAGACCCAGGGTCTGGTGATGCGCTTCGGCGGGGTCGAGGTTTTGCGCGGCATAGATTTCGCGATCGCGTACGGAGAATTGCGCTGTCTGATCGGACCAAATGGCGCCGGCAAGAGTACGTTTTTCAAATGCATCACGGGCCAGCTCAAACCCACCGCCGGCTCGATCAAATTCAAGGATGAATCGGTCACTGCCGCCGACGCCGCGTCAATCGCGCGGCGCGGCATGGGTATCAAGACGCAAGTGCCGTCGCTCTATGACGGTTTGACGGTTCGCGAGCACATCCGCCTCGCCGCCAGTCGACGCCTGTTCAGGCACGAGGTGCCGAGTGCAGTCGATGAAGTGCTTGAGCGGTTCACAATCCAGCATCTGGCGGCCCAGATTGTCGGCCGGCTCGCTCACGGCCAACGGCAGCTGGTCGAGATCGCCATGGTGACTGCGTCCGATCCCGATCTGATCCTGCTCGACGAGCCTGCGGCAGGCATGACACATCAGGAGGTCGAGCGTCTCGCCGAGTTGATCCATGATCTCAAGGGCAATCATTCCTTGATCATCGTCGAGCACGATATGCAATTCATCCGAATGATCGCGCACGACGTGACGGTATTCCACCAGGGTCGTACGCTGATAGAGGGCGATGTCCAACGCGTCATGAGCGACGAACGGCTGCGCGACGTTTACCTCGGACGTTCCGCCGGTGAGTGACATGCTGCGCGTCCAGTCCCTTCGCTCCGGCTACGGGCGTATTCCGATACTACAAGGAATCGATTTTTCCGTCGCCGCGGGCGAATTCGTCGGATTGTTTGGCCACAATGGCATGGGCAAGACCACCTTGATGCGGGCGCTCGCTGGACAGCTGCCGGCGACGGCCGGCCGAATTTTCTTTGGCGATGTCGACATCACAGCTGCGCCTTCGCACGAACGCGCCCGGAAAGGACTCGGTTACATCCCGCAAGGGCGGGAGATCTTTCCGCGGCTGACTGTTGAAGAGAATCTTTGGATGGGCGCGCGCATGGCCGGGAAATCGTGGCAGAAGGTTGACGAGATAATCGCAACTTTCCCCCGGCTGGCGCCGATACGGTCGCGGCCGGCTGGCGTTCTAAGCGGCGGCGAACAGCAAATACTCGCCATCGCTCGCTGCCTATGCGGTGAACCGACACTCGTTCTGCTCGACGAGCCGACCGAAGGCATTCAACCATCGATCATAGACGAGATCGCCGAACATTTGTTGCAGCTGAAGCGCACCGGCGCGATGACCATGATTTTGGTTGAACAGTCGTTCGACTTCATTCGTAAATTGTCCGACCGGGTCCTGGTGATTCAGAAAGGCATCTTGGTTCGTGAAGTCATGCCGCACGAAATTGCCGAGGTCGAGCGCGAATTCATTGGCGGTGCCGTCGGTTCGATGGGCCGCTGAGGGGGGCCGCACCGCGCGACGCGGATTGGACGCTATCGACCACCAAAGGAGAATGTCACAGTGAGCGCAATGTGGCACCAGCCACAACAGCAGTCATAATCGTCAAGCCGCGCGTAGTTGCTTGACATCACGAAAAGCGTCCGAACAATATTCGGCAGTGCCAATTCAGACCGCCCCTCGGGCGTGGATCAGGATCAGAGGAGACAACGATGACCGATTTCCGTGTGGTTCCGAGCAAGACTGCGCTTATCAACATCGACATGCAGAATTGCTTCGTTGAAAACTCGCCCGTGGCCGCGCCACGCGGGATGGAGATTCTTCCGCGCATTAACAAACTCGCCGACGCATGCCGCAAGTCGGGCGCCCTTGTGATACATACGGTCCATGTTGTGCGACCCGATGGCAGCAACACTGGAGTGATGGGGGAAATTATTCCGGCGATCGCGGCAGGACTCATCAACAAGGGAAATCCTCAGGCCGAACTCCATCCCGGTATCGTTGTCGGCTCTGGTGACATTATCCTCGAGAAACCCCGGTATGGAGCTTTCACCGGCACGGATCTCGAACTTATACTGCGCAACAAGCAGATCGACACGGTCATCATTAGCGGCATCTGCACTAACGTCTGCTGCGAGACGACGGCTCGCGAAGCAAATATGCGGGATTTTCACGTCTTTTTCCTCGATGATGCGACCGCTACATTCGATACGCCGGAGCTGCGTGCGGATCAAATTCAGCCGGTCGTTCTCGCAACCATGAAAGCGGCGTTCGCGCAGGTAGAGAACACGACGTCGATGATTGAGAAACTCGCAGAACGCAAAGGCGCCGCGCGCGCCGCCTGATGCACGATTGGCGCGGATACGCCAAACTGCCGTGATCACCTCGAACTGAACGGCGGTGTTGCGGGCGCGCGTGAGGCCTGTGCGACAGCACTCAGCGTTCTCTGCCCCTATTGGCGCCGATTATGTGTTGCCTACTTGGTCGTGTAGACAAATTCATACTGTCGCCTCAAGCGAGGCCACCACGTCCCCAGTTGACTGATCTAAGATCAAGTCGATCTGCTTGGACAGCCGAGTCAGCCCCGCCCTTTTTTCAACGAGATAAGCGTGCCGATCGTAAACACCGCGTACGCCACCAATCGAATGCCCTAAAACACGCTCCGCATGGTCGGCCGAGACCCCAGCCCGCGACATCAAGCTCCGCGCACTCCGCCGAAGATCGTGCAACGTCCAATGCTCTATAGGCTTACGCCGGTTCGTCTTCCGCAGCTCGTCGATTTTTCCGTCAAGAACGCGTTTTGTCTTGCTGTAGCCACTGAAAGCTCTCTTGCCGCCGTCACTTGAAAAAATGTAACCGCTCCTTCGAGGGCGTCCAAATAGACGTTGCACTCTCTCAGTCAAAGGCACGACCTGCGGCAATCCGGTTTTGTATCGTTGTCCTGGAATCGTCCAAAGGTCCCCCTCGATCTCTTTCCACCGCGCGAAGGCAACATCACTGCGTCGTTGGGCTGTTAGGAGCAGCGCCCGTACGAAAGCCGGATAGCAATCGGGCGCCAGGTTTTGCAGTTGATCAAGGGCAGTCCAGACGTCGCGGATCTCCTCATCGCTCAGAACCCGCTTGCGGGCGCGATCCTTGGGCCTCGTTCGCGCCATTCCCTTGACGATTGGCGGTGCGAATTGATCGTCACGAGCCGCCTGCCAATTGAACGCCTTGCGGACATAGGCCAGAGTTCGATCGGCCATGACCGGTCCACTCTTGTCCTCGATCGCGTCGAGCATACCGACGACGTCTTTTCTGGAAAGTTCGTATATTGAGCGGGTGCCTATATGAGGTCGAACGCATCGATCGAAAGTACGTTCGATGGTTGCGGCGCTGCGCAAACCAACTTTGCGAACGTGCCGAACGACAAAGTTATCCAGAACGGCATTGACGGTGTTGGCGGCCACGGCGCGCGCGATTTGATTTTCGGCAGTTGGGTCTCGGCCAGCTGCGACTTCCCCGGCACGCTGCTTCGCCAGCCGGCGGGCCTCGTCGGGCGTGATGGCTCCATGCAGCCCGAGACCGATCCAATGCCGGCGCGTGGTTTTTTCGCGATACCTATAGCCGTAGGTGACGATGCCGCTCTTGAGCCGGCGCGCGACAAAACCTCTGATCTCGTCGTCGGCCACAAGGTCGCCGGCGGTCAGCGCGTCGACCACGCGCTTGGCAATTTTGACCCGCAATCGTTGCCTCTCGTGCACACACTGTGCACACACTTGGAGGGAAATTCAAGGACAATGCCGGCTACACCGGGAAACGAGAGGAATGACAGAAATATTTGCATCTATTGAGGAAATTCCATAAATTCAGGACTTCACAGTTGGTTAGCCGGCGCCCCCGTTTTTGACTTTTAATCACGGGGTCCTGGGTTCGAGTCCCAGCCGGCTCACCAATATAATCAAAGACTTAATGGTGAGGCTGATTCCCGAGGAAATCGCTCCGGGAAGCATGGGGGAAGCAGGATGAGCGAGCCGCCGCACGACAAACCAGTACTTGCGCTCGTAAAAAACGCGAACAGCCGTGAGGCTCACAACGCGGTTTGGATCGTCGCTGAGTGGAACGCTCACGCAGAGGAGTGGCGCCCGGTGCGTGTTCATGGTGATCCGGATTCCGCCATCAAACTCGAAGTTCTTGCGTGGCGCGATCTAACGCCGGGCGATGACGAAGTGTGGCAGCAGCCAAGCGCTTTTCCCGGACCGGCTTCATAATGCGGAGCGAGCGCCAGCCCGCTCGCCAGCCATCCGGACTCGACTCCGCCAGCGCTGCGCCTATCTTTGCTGCGGTGTCTGTAATGCATGAGCTTCGGCGCCGTGTGCGCGCCGATCGGCCCCTGCCGCGCTTCGAGCCCTGCCTGCCCCGCCCGGCCAAAACTCCGCCGAGTGGCCCCGGCTGGATTCATGAAATCAAGCATGACGGCTTCCGCATTATCGCCCGCCGCGACGCGGGCGGCGTACGGCTCATCACCCGGAAAGGCCATGACTTCACCGCACGCTTCCCGCTTGCCGCAGCCGCGGTGGCGGCGCTGCCGGCCCGCTCATTCCTGATCGATGGCGAAGCGATTGCCTGCGACGATAACGGGCTCGCCGTGTTCGAAATGATCCGCCATCATCACCATGATTTCGAGCTGTGCGCTTTCGATCTCCTCGAGCTCGACGGCGAAGATTTGCGGGCCTCACCGATTGAGGAACGTAAGCGCACGCTAGCGCGGCTTCTGCGGCGCTCGAATCCCGGCATTGTGCTGAATGAGCATTTCAACGGGGACAGCGCGGTCGTCTACCGGCACGCCTGCGCCCTCGGTTGCGAGGGGATCGTGTCCAAGCGTCTCGGCTCGGCTTACCGTTCCGGCCGGGCGGATTGCTGGGTGAAGGTCAAGAATCCAGTGTCACCGGCCGTGAAGCGCGAGGCCGAGGAGGATTGGGGAGCCCGATGAGCGCGGGCGCCGTAAAGCCCCGCCGCTTCCCGCCGCCCTGGACGATCGAGGAGAACAACGACGCGTGCTTCATCGTCCGCGACAAGGGCGCGCGAGCGCGCTCGCCTAATCAGCCTGGGAGAAGTAGGATCGGAATATCGATAAGGACGGCTCATGTCGAAAGTTACCGAACCCGGCAAATGGTACTTCGTGGTCAGCTGTGCGGGCTGCGGAGAACCTATTCCGTTTGCTGAAGCGCCTTCGCCGGATGAAAAGCCGGCTCCTATCGAGCACCAAACGGTCGCCAACCTGTCTTGCCCTCGATGTGGTCATTTAGAGGACTACCCGCCCGCCCTAATATCGCGCCAGCCGGGGCCCGAAGCTGCCAACAGTTTATCGTGGGTCGATAAGGGACGGTAGGAAGCCGATATCGGCGCCGGCTCGGATGATCGTCGCGCCCCTGCTGGCAGGCATAGCGGCTCCGCGTTGTTTACGCTGTTATGGACGATCGAATCACCAAATAAATCCAGCACAAAATATGTCGTCTAGCTCGTATTGGGGCCATGCATGGCAATTCACGTTAATACACGTGCTGATCATCTTAGTTGTTGGAGCGACTTTATTCTGGATCGTTCGCAAAGTTTTTGAGCGCAATAGCTGGTTGGCCATTCTGTTCACGATTTCAATTGTGCTTGTTTGTATTGCGGCAATTCTACTGCAATTGCTGCCATGACTGGCGCAGGATTTTAACCGGGCGCAAAAAAGGCCCCGACGTGCGACGGGCCGATTTCAGACAAATTCGACACAAATCCGATCATCGGCGATAGGCCAATCGTTAGTTGCGGTTCACTACGTAGTTTCCCGGATAGGATGTTGTCGCACCCATTGAGGTGCGGACCGCACATGGGAGCCGCGCATCATGAACTCGCTAAGCCTGATCAGGACAGCCGCAAAGCACTGCGGCACCACCTCTATCATGTCGTGAAGGTCCGGCCCGGCGCCCACGCTACACCCCGCGAATGTCTGCTTGTGGATATTTCCGACGAAGGCGTGCGGATTTACGTCGTGGGGTTCGAGGTTGCCGAAGAATTTATCCTGCTCTTTTCCCACGATGACGATATCCTCGAGGAGCGATACAAGGTGATCTGGCGGCGCGACGGTGAAATTGGAGCAAAGTTCATCGGACGAGAGCCCCTACAGTTGAGCATCGCTTCATAACCACCAACCATTACAATAGGTCATGACGTGGGACGGAACTTATCAATAAGTCCGTGCATTGCTGGGCTCGCTCCAGACAACTCAAGATAAGATCGATGATAAGTATTAGGACGCTGGATAGTTTCCCGGTCGCTACGTGGAGATGCTGCCCCCGCAATCTGGATGCCGCGGATCATGAGCTCGCCCGAGGAGGAAAGACGGGGGTCGCCCCGCTATCCGCTTGAAAGGCTGGCGAAGATCCTGAACGCCAAGGGTGGAAACTATTGTATCGTTACCGATATTTCCGGCGGTGGCGTGCGGATCAATACATTTGGCTTCGACATTCCCGACGAATTTTCATTGCTCCTCTCTGGCGACGGACCGGCCAAGGATGGCACATACAC
>Ga0182015_10005364_pt1 | contig 13352 bp, 16 predicted proteins | sample 712P3MmetaG_FD_120478 | JGI IMG/M metagenome (GOLD analysis project Ga0182015, IMG submission 120478) | Permafrost microbial communities from Stordalen Mire, Sweden - 712P3M metaG | ecosystem: Environmental > Terrestrial > Soil > Wetlands > Permafrost | place: Sweden: Stordalen | collected...
CAGGCTGCGGAAAAACGACGGTACGAACTAAAATGCTGTTCAGGTGTCGCGATTTTAGTGACTAAGGGGAGAGTTTCGGTTGCATTCGCTGTCGCCTGTAGATCTTTTTCCGGCCCAGCCGGCACTGCTTGGCATTGGCTTACGTCGCTTGCATCGTCAGATTTCGCAGGCGGACTAAGTTATAGGCAGCCGCGGCAAAGGTGAAGACCCATCCCACTTTCAAGACCCCACGATGCCGAACCTTCCGCAACAGCGCTATCGTCTTCAGCCATCCGAAGCACTCTTCAACACGTTTCCTTTTTCTCTGACTGATGGCATATCCGGGGTGCTGCGTCGTACGAGCATCAATGGCGCTCCCACCGGGCCGCTCCAGGTTCTGGGCCACGTGCGGCGTCACCTTTAGATGGCGGCACTCGGCCACGAAATCCGCCGTGTCATATCCCTTGTCACCTCCCACCGTTACCTGTCTCGTTCCCGAAATCTGTTCCAGCATCACCAGTGCCGCATCGCGTTCTGCCGTTCCGTTGGCCTCGAACACCTCGGTGTTTACGATCAGTCCGTTGCGGTTTTCCACCAACAGATTCCCGTTGTAACTCAGCTTCGCTTCCTTGCCCTTGCCTTTGCGTGCCATCTTCGCATCCGGGTCCGTCTTCGATTGGTGCGTCTCGTTGGACCGCTTCTCCCCGTGGAAGTCCACCGTCGCATTGCCAGGATCATCCGGCGGAACGGCGTTCTTAGCATCCTTGCGTTGATAACTCTTCACACTCGCCCACGCTTCCAGTAGCGTTCCATCCACAGTGAAGTGTTCGTCCGAGAGCAGACTCCGCTCCCGTGCCTGCTGGAGTACGGCTTGGAAGAAGGCTTCGGCCATGTCCCCATCGAGCAGGCGCTCACGGTTCTTGGTGAACACGGTCACATCCCAGATGGCGTCGTCCATGTTCAAGCCCACGAACCAGCGGAACAGCAGATTGTAGTTGAGCTGTTCCATCAGCATCCGTTCGCTGCGCACCGAGTACAGCACTTGCAGCAGGAGCGCTCGCAACAACTTCTCCGGCGCGATCGAGGGGCGTCCCGTTTTGGCGTATAGCTTATCGAATCGTGGCTGCAAATCCCGCAATGCCTCATCGGTCATGACACGAAGAGGACGCAAGGGGTGGTCGTGGGCTACTCGCTGCTCTGGGCTTACGTAGCTGAACACATCCAACTGCTGCTCGTCTTGTCCACGCATACCTTCTTCTTATCAGGTTGTGCTGTGGAAACAAGAGAGTTTCCTGGTACCGCGTCCGGCTTCAAATCGACTTTTTCCGCAACCTGCTAGGAGGAGAGCAGCCTCGCCTACATCCTTTTCGGCGGTTCGCGCCAATGCGTCCACTTCGTTCAAACGATAAAGACCTCCTATTGCGCTCGTATCAGGCCAGTCTAGCCGAATCAACTTGACCCCCGCAGAGACCTTTTGGTTCGCGTGGCAGTCTAGTGCGGGGTGGATTAGCACGTCGCCTGCCGTGGCACGTAAGCGCCCAACGTAGCCCGATTCCTCAAAGGTGCCTACCAGCACGACCGTCGCATACGCACGCAAATGGCGGTGCCGTGGCAAGCTGAAGCTAGAGCGGAAGGTTTCTATTCCAGGGGTAATGCGTCGAAAGGTGGAACTATTGATCAGTGCAGACACGTTCGATTGTAAGGCGAAAGCGTCATCAAGACAAAGACAATCCTGGCTCGCTCAGGTTAAGGATCGTCGGAGTCCTTATCCGGAAGTTCCACCCAAGGTTGAATACTCGATATCAGAAGCATCCTCTGCTCCAGCCGCTGCATCACTTTCTAAAACTTGTAGTCGATCCATACGTCCCCGGGCATAAATCCTTTGGGGAGGGCGGGCGTAGGTTTGGGCCCTCTCGGAGCAGCTTTCACATTGATCCAATCGCTTCGTACCGCAACGTGCCCGGCGCAGTGTTTTTCAAGCGCCGTAAGAAGGGGTCTGCGGGGAATCGTGGGAAAGGGCTTGACCTGGGTTGGCACCATTGCGGCCAATCCTGCGTCTCTCAAGGCCTTCACGACATCAACGGGAGTCGCGTTTTCGCTCCCGTGATGAGCTACTTTGAGGAAATCAACCTCACTCAACAACTGTTTGGCTCCATCCGTGCCGATCCAAGATTGCCAGTTGCCCCACTGAGCATCCCCAGGAAATAGAAGGGTGCGGCCTTGGTAGCGAAACACAATGACAAGACTGGTGTTATTGCGAACACTATCAAGCGCCAACGCGAGCCGCTCAGCTGGGGCTTCCGCAAGCTGTTGAAGTTCTTCGATTTCCTTTAGATCTAAAATGGGTTGACCTTCGTTAGAGATCGCAGTGTAGTCAGGCTCATCTATACGAATTTCCAGTTTAGGGAAAGGTTGAAGTCCATCTGTCGGAGCGCCCGGTTTTGTCAAAAAGTGTTGGTCGGCTGGCGGATCCATTCGGCTCAGAAAAGATCGATCGCGAGACGGCCCTTGGATTTCGGCTGACAGGCCGACGCCAGTCCCTACCTTGGGCACAGACGTTCCTGCCTCAAGGTACTTGACGGCCGCGCCGGTTCCGAAAGCTCTTGCTAACTCTGTGGTTGCAGTCTCATTTCCTCTCAAATTCGACAGTGCGTCAAGTGCCAGGGCGTACTTCGGATCTGCGTCGGTTGCTCCGAGGGCAACTCGCAAGTGAGTCTCAATTTTCGCGTATAGCGCCAGGTGTTTCTTCGTGAAGGTCTTTGCGTCCGGGTCGTGGGGATTGTCCGTCCAGGGCAGCCACACCTCGCCAATCGTGAACTTCGAAAAGCGCGCCGCGAACTTCCCGAAACCGGAGATATGATCCCGATGGGCGTGCGTTGCGACTAAGACATCGAGTTTCCCGTCCGTCTCCTCCTCAATATTTTTCATTATTGTGTCCATAGTTCCGATTTCACCACGGACATGCGCACCGAAATCGATAAGAACATGACGAACCGCTTTGCCCTTACCAAAACTGAGGAGGAAGCAATCGCCAAAACCTGGCCGGTACATTCGAACTCGAACGGCTGATGGCATAGTCCTAGTAACCACGATGAATTCCCTGGAAGGTCAAATCACGTTCAGGCCGAAAAGACATATATGGGGCCAGAGGAAACGCGGCGGCAAGCCGTCCGAGGTACTCGCGCTGTCTCTTCAGGCGCTGTTCTCCGGCAGGTCCGTCGATAGGCTTCGAAATCGAGAACCGAATTTCCCCCTGACGATTGATGAGGATTGTAGTTCCACCTCGAAATGTGAACGTGCCAGCAGAGGCGTCATCCGGGTCGAGCAATGCCTTGTCGTCTTGCTGAACCAGTTCCGCTACGATTTGGCGTTGTAACGAGCCGTCGGGTCGCACTCTATGCAAAGGATTCACGGACTTCGCTTGGACCGCTTTCACATCCAATGAAAGGCCCAGTTCTTTCCGGAAACTTTCCGCTTTCCCCCACAAACGTTGATAAAGACTATCTTCGTTTTCGCGATCGGGTTCGTCTTCATACCGATTCAGATCCTTCCATAGGTTCCGAAAGTCCGGACTGGCATCGGTTGCCTTAATTCCCTCGTAAGGATCCCAACTGAGCGCTTCCTCGTTATAGGAAACCACGCCTTCGGGCCGGATACCACGCGCCCGGAACGCATTGATCAGAGCAGCCCGGTAACCCATGCCATCGTCGAGCACGGCGTCACGGTCTGAGGTCACGAGAGCACGGAGATAATCCCCGAAAGTAATGTCAACGGGGGGACAATAGTCGAGCGCCCTTAGGCAGATGTTTTGTATGCGAAGTGCAGTTTTCGCTGCCTGGTCAGCGAGCCGATTCGCAAGGTCAGCGTGCAAGAAATTAGGCACGATGTCCCGTCCATCGGGATAGGCCATGCGGATTAGATCCCGCGTACGGTTGATATAAACAGTAAAAAACGCATCAAACACCGCGGCGACCAGGATGCCGCCTCGTTCGTGCGGTTCAAAGGAGTTCTCCAAGACTCGAGGATCAGGCGGGGTACCGAGGGCGCTGCGTAAGGCTTTGCGATTCCCCATAGCTTCGCCAAATTGACGGGCAAGATCAACGATCGGATTGTCCTCGCCAATTTCGGCCTGAATCATGGCTCCACTCTCGTCCGCTGCGAGCGTTGGCACCAGTTGCCGTCGATGAATCAGCCCGCCTGTCCGCTGAATTGTGTCGAGGAGCGAGTCTTTGAAACTGAAGTGTTGCAAGAGAGCTACGATATCTGCAAAGCCCTCGTGAAATGCCGGCGCATCAGGACTGGTTGGGTCGTTGAAGTAACCCCGGATCCCGTCCAAGATTGCATGCGTGGTTTCGTGAACAATGATGTCGTGGGATAGACAAGTAAAAACAATCTGACCCGGAAGATTCGGACCGGCATCGGCATCCGTGGCATTGAAGTAACCAAAAAGCAAAGCACGTCGTTGGGGATCGTAAAAGGCGTTAGCTTCCTGCATCGCGTGAGGAAAGACTGTCAACAATCCGTGCAGCGGGTTGCCGGCGACGCGGGTATTGTCGGGTCTCCAGTGGACTTCTCTTCCTAGCGCCGTCTCAAAGCGCCGTATCGTATCGCTGACTACCGCGTAGACCATTTGTTGGTGAAACTGAGGATCGGATTCAGAGGGCGCCAAGCCGTTTTGGCCAAGTATGGTCGCTGCATCCAAATTGACGCCTTCGTAATAACAACGATTCGACGCGTCGTAGTCGATAACTGCGATTTTGCGTCCGACGGGACCCTTTTTTAACTTCTCGAAAGGGATACGAATTGTGAGGTGATTTTCGAAGCGTGCGCCACGCGACGGGTCGAAAGCATAAACGCGAAGGATGCGTTCCGGTGGATCCGAGGCTGCCCTCGCTCTCGGCATACCTAAATCGCCTCCTTGGTTATTCTATTGTTGGTGCGAAGTGTGGAATAGGGTGACGGGAGTGTCAAGAAAAATATCAAACATCGCAGTTTTAAAGTCTTACAGCTCTTGAACCAAACGCGACTAAGACCACCTTCTCGAATACTCATAGTCCTCAAGGCGACTGTTCCAGGTAAAGCACAACTTTGTCAGTTTTCCAGGCTGCAACGCCAGTACCAAAAAAATCTTCGTTGTTCGTCCAAATCGGATAATCAAAAAGTAAGGACACCGCGATTACAGGCCAGTGTCTGGGATCGGCGAGACGCGCACGAGCTGGTGGACCGGACGTTTCGTATAGAGGGACGTCTATCGGTTCGACGATTCGTTCCAAGCCGTTCAGTGTCTCAAATGCTTCGGGAGGATTAAGACCTTGACGCTCTAATCTCTGGGCGAGGTAGCTCCGAACGTTCGGGAAGCAAACATCAGCAGTGCAAAGTCTTACTGTGCCCTCATACTTCATCAGAAGGGGCATAACAGGCCCGGGCGAAACAACGGCGCTCAGCAAAATTCCGTCGTCGAGCACCAAGCCTTTCGCGCCGTTCATGCTCCTTGTTCCGAGTGCGCTCGCTGTGAGACTTCTTCCCGTTGGCCCGCTTTCGTCCTCTTAAAGTCTTCGATCATTTCTTCCGGCGAAATCCCGTTCGCAGCTAGAACTTCGTGAAATCGTGAAACCGCCTGCGTGAGCGCTGCTTTTTCGTTTTCTGAGCGGCGAGGACGAGCGGGTATGTAGTAGCCGATGGTGTCGCCGTGGCGCGTTATTGCTACGGGCCTGTCGCAGTTGCCCAAAAAGCTGGCCATGTTCTCACGGAATTCTCGTATCCCAACTCTGACTGTTTCCGTTGCATCCAGGTTCAGTGCTTTAAGAGCCATATGTGTACCCATGTGTACACAAATACATTACACCTCTTCCGCCCCAATGTCTAGACTTTTCCAAAAGACAGGATATGCTCATATCGTACACATAAACAAGCGCTTAGCGCCTCCACTCGCTCGCTGAGAGGCCAGAACTGTCGTATTTTGACGTGCGATAGAGGACCCTTTCCAATGTGAGCGACCGCAGATCTCGGGATAACGGGTCGCGAGGTTTTCCATGGCGTGAGCATACGCCTCGGTTCGAGCCTCATAGTCCGTATCGGGTCCCTGGTAGAAGGTCGCCAAGGCTTCAATGTAGGCTCGTTCGCGCTCGGTCTTGGCCCCGACTTTGCGAGCTTGTTCAATGAGTTCCCGTCCGTGTTGAATCGTGCCGGCGTTGGGTTGGAACCACAGGGGGTAATAAATGCTCATAGCCTCACCCCAAAGAGCGATAGCACAATGAGGATCCTTCTTGAAAACATCTTCAAATTGAGCCTGGGCATCCTCATAAACGAATGAATGCAGAAGCGATACTGCCCGCTCAAATGGCTTCTGTAAATCTGCCGCACATGAGGTTGGGAATGTCACACTGCCAAGGCGTTCGCTGGTTTGTGCGCCAGGGTGTGCAGCAATAAAGACGAGAGCCATTAGAACAACGCTAAGAGCCGATACGAGGCGATGCATCACCTATTCCTTTCCCAGTACCCAGGTATAGACCGACGAGCGGACCAAACGTTAGGTCAAGTCCGACGAAACAGGGGTTGCGGAGGAAGGGGCGAGGCATTAGGTGGCCCTCGCTTCTTTCCCTGCCTCAGCGATGTAGAAGCGCGCTGCCGCCTTATCAGCAAACTCCTTCGGGGTTTGGTGTCCCAAACTGCTGTGCGGACGTTCTTCGTTGTACTCCGTCCGCCAGGCCGCGATCTTGCGCCGCGCATCAAACAAGTTCTGAAACCAGCTCACCGTCAAATACTCTTCCCGCAGCCGTCCGTGAAAGCTCTCGACGTGTGCGTTCTGCGTCGGCTTTCCTGGTTGAATGTGCACCAACTCGATCTGCCGCTCCACGCACCATGCCAGAAAATGGCGACTCCTCAGCTCCGGCCCGTTGTCGCAACGGATCGCTTGCGGTTGTCCCCGCTTGGCCACGATCGCATCCAGCACTCGCGTCACTCTCCGGCTGGCAAAACTCGTATCCACTTCCAAGGCCAAGCACTCTCTGGTGTATGCATCCACCACGCTCAGCACCCGGATCGCCCGCCCGCACTCCACCACATCGTGCAGGAAATCCAGCGCCCACTCCTGGTTCGCCGCCGTCCAAGCTCGCAACGGCTGTCCCACCCGCACGTAGTGTTTCCGCTTCTTCCGCCGGATCATCAGCCCGGCCTCCCAATACACCCGATGCACGCGCTTGTGCTTCACATGCTCTCCCGAGCGGCCCAGCGAAACATGCAGCCGCCGATACATGAGTCGCGCTGCGTGAGGGAATTCAGCCAAACACTTGCGGTTCACGCGGTAATACATGAACGTTCCGGGCCGTTCCGCCAGAACGAACCGGCAGGCGCGCAGAATCTTCAGATGATGCGATATCGTCGGCTGCCCGATCGGGAAATGCTTCACGGATGGTCGGCAGGTTGGAGAGCTCCGTCCCAGAAATGTGCGGTAATCTGAAAACTGGAGATTCGTCGGCGACTCTCAGTTGTGCTACCAATAGCAATTTTTTCATCCTTAAGTAACCCGCCGAAAGGCAACGCTCTGAGAAAAAGCAGCCGGTGCAGTCGGCGGGAAACACACTCGTCCTTCCGGTCACTGCGCCAGCTTATTTGAAACTCGCGACACCTTGCTGGACTGCGCACGCACCTTCGCCCAGCGCTCTCTTTGCGCCGCCGCGATGCGCTCTCGGGCTGCCGCCGACAGTTGCCGTTTCATGCGTTTGCCGGAGCTATAGGAGGCCCCTACTCTTCTTGCCATCACCTTGCTCAGGTCGGCAATCACTTCTCCAGTTGTCTAAGCTCGCCCACCGCACGTTCATGTTCTCTTTCCAACTGTCCTAGAACCGCATCTAGATCGGCCATGCACTCTCCCTGCCGCCCTCAAATCGAGTTACTTTGCGATGTCAATGTCTGGGACTCCAGTGGCTGATGGTTCACCTCCATAATTTCCTCAGCTTACGGCGGATCGTCTGGTTCACCGGACTTTCAGTGGATGCCTTTGCGTCATTGGGGGCTCGATACCGTTCATCCGCAGGTACTCAACAAGCTGCCCGTAGTGGTCTGTGATGTGCCAAACGGCAACGACTGATATGCCTAGCTTCGTGTTCGGGGCGGCGTAGCGGCCTTGGACGCGTTCGAGCGCGTTTTTCGCAGTGAGCCTTGCCAGGACGCGGTTAGAGTAGTCGAACGAATCCTGGAGGTACTTAATCAATTCCGACTTCGTTCTTGCAGGTTCGTGCCCGCCCTTTTCGCAATCTTCGGGCGGCTTATTGCCCTCGAATTCGTTGAAGAAGGCGAACTGGCTGCAGGCAACGTGCTTCACTTGCTCACCGAAGCTGCGGACGTCATCGAACTTTCCGGCGGTAGGAACGTAGGAATACTTGTTCTCAGGCATGGCCTCAGCGACGCCGAGAAAATTCTCTTCAGCGAACTGGAGCGTTTGGCTGACGCTGTCGGCGATTGACTTGGGAGCGTCATCCTGCTCGGCGGCTGGTTTGGAGGCAGATTTCTGTATTATGTTGGATTCTGGGGCCGCAGCTAGAGCGGCGCCACACACTACGAGTAGGGCAGCCATACGCAAAAGGTTCATTCCATCCTCCTGAGAGCGTCAGTTTGGACTATCGTCGGGACACTACTTCGATCATTAATCGGTGGTGCCGCGCCAATGCCGCCAAACAATTCCGCCTCGACGCACGCGACGGAGAAGATTTGCATCACCCCGGCGTCAGATCAGATCACGCAGCATGAGTTTGACATCCTTCACCACTAGCCCTTCCTTGACGCGGAAGGTCACGACCGTACCCGGAGGATCGTCGCGCAGCCGCTGGCGCAAATCGTAGAGGTGAATCTTGCTTACCGGCTCGCCGTCGACGGCGAGGATAGTGTCGCCTGCCTTCAAACCGGCCCCCTCCGCAGGCGCATCCTTCGTCACGTCGACGATTTCGAAACCCTGCGGTGATTCGTTGAACCACATGCCGGCGCGGTCGAACGTTCCAGTATCGCTGACAGGGTCAACCCTCGACTTCAAATACAACATCTGATGCTCGTAATCGAAGGTGACGATATAGCGCTTGAGGATGCCGCCGCCGACGAAGCCCGAGAGGCCACCCCTATCTTGGCTCGACATGTTGGTGACCACGTTGTCGATCCTGATCGGACCAATTGTCATCTCGGTCCCGCGCGTGACGTAGGCGCGCGTCGGGCCGCCGATGCCCCAGCCATACGTCGCGTCCACACCTTTCCGATGTTTGGGGCGCAGGCCGCCCTGTTCGACGAACGCCTTCGTCAGAGTCAGCTCGGAACGCGAGCCGGTGTCGATGTTGAATTTCGCCGCCAAGCCTTCGAATGTGCCGATGACCTCCAGGATGTGGTCATGAAAGGCAAATTTGACCGGCGTGCCGGCGTCTTGCGGGTTGAAATGTTTGGAATCTATGAGCGTAATGGTTTCTGCGGCATAGTCGATGCGCGTGACGAAGCGGCGGAATACCTCATAGCCGACCAGGCCGGGCATCGGCGTACCCTCTGTGCCGGCCGATCGGTCGAGTGGCAGCACAGTGAAGATCTGGTTCTTTACTACGGCATCGCCAACCTGAATCTCGGCAACACGCGTGAAGCTGCCTTCCATTACGGCCTCGCGCCGAACTCGGGAATGCTACCTTGGATCGCGAGGTTCAGGGTGTTGGCGAGCGCGGATGTGATGATATTGGTTCCACCAGTATCGAAGATGAAAAAATATGGGCCTTTGCCATTCACCTGCGCCGCGCCAAAGACGTGATTGTTGATGAGGTGAAAGGGAATCTCGGTCTGCGGCGCGCCTCTGGCAATCGAGAAATCCGTGATGGTTATTTTGGGCGGCGCATAGGCCGAGTCGGATAGTCGGCCGAGGAACTCGACCTTGGTTACTGTCGTTGTCTGGAGATATTTTTCTCCGTGGCCCATGTCGACGACAATCTTGTAGGGCTGCATGACGCTGTCGACCCGCCGATAATCCGACATCGTGGTCGTAGCGGTCTGCGGACCCTGTTTTTCGACCGTTTTCACCAGCAGATGAGTCTTGGCGTCGAACCAGGCTTCGAACGCCTTGCCATCCTTCGGCGTGATGATGAGAACCTCGCAGTTCTCGTCGCCGAAGGTCTTTTCGCCATCGTCTAATATTTGAGCGCCGCCGCGGTCGGGCTGCCACCATTTCCCCGAGATGCGATAGGCGTCGTTGACGGCCAATTCGCGCGTGTCGCCGCCTTGCTGCAAGGTAACGGTTCCGGACATATCCTTCCGCCAGCGATTGGTTCCGTCATAGCCTTCGGCGCCGCTGGTCGGGCCCAACGTGTACTCACTCTGGGAGCGGCTGTCCTCGAGATCGTTGACGGCATGGCCCGTGCCGGTCAAACCGTAGCCCGTAGTGGTGAATTCGGTGCTCAGCGTGATCTTGTGATTCCAGGCGCGGCCGCCGGTCGCTGCCTTATAGGAGTCCAGGATTTCGCCCGCTGTCGGCGCCGCCAGCGCAAGAGTCCCAAAGGCCATGTTGGTGACGAACACGATCAATACGACTGCACTGGTTTGGCGCATAGCCCCCGCTCGGTGCTGCCCCGCATCTTGTAGCCGGTCACGTCATCGGCGCGTCCGTTTGCCTCTCGTCCTCATTTCAACGTTCGCCGCGCGTAGGGGGAACTGAAACCAGGTAACGCCTGAAGAAGTCAGCGGTGCTCTGATGAACAATCTCCACCGAATGTGAAACGGGAGCTTCCCCTCTATGCTGAAGATCGCGCCCTGCATTTTTCACCGCAATAAACTCGACCGGCAGGCCAGACCCGGCGGTACGCTTCAGCCATGCGGACGGACTGGTCAAACGGACTAAAGACAACGATCCGCCTAAGGCAATGAATCTTTCTTGCTTTCTCCATCCGGGAACTCGCAAGCCTGAAACGTCTTCCAAACAAAGATAACAAGACAAAAACGGCCCGGTGTAAACTTAGCCCGGTATCTCATCGCGCGCTCCATTGGGTCGCTGGGGTTGCCGCGAAAGAATGACATGGAAAATGGGCTGGCACAATATCCACTTCGTGCGCTGTTGGCATAGCCATTACCTGCGCGAAATGAAGAGAGTGTCTTCGGGAATTACGCCGGGCGGAACGTCACGTGAAACGGCCGATCTGGATATTCAAAGACGAAGCGGATCCTCAAACTCTTGTCCCAGGAAGATCTGCGGAATTCCGAGAGCAATGAGCAGCGTCGATTCGTATGATGAGTCTTCACAGTGCGTTGTGGTGTAAGGCTAGATTGTGTTGCCGAATCCGAACGTAAGGAGCTAAACGACAATGCGATGTCCTGCGTGCCTGCCATCCCAATGTCACGCCTCCGTTTTCGATCCGCCCCGACGAATCGTCGCTGCGCGCCGTTCGCGACAGGCGGAGACTAGGACACAAATACCGACAGCCAATGCCCGATACGCGAGGGTGCTAGATGAGAATACCTCCATCAGCAATAGCCACTCGTGCCGATTTCATCCTGACCACTACATTTACGTCGCTTTTGCCGCGCGACTCATGGTACCCGCCTTCGTATCTAGCTTCAATCTACTTTTGCAATCATGTACGTAATACGTCAAATCTCAGTTGATGCCGGGCCACAAATCCCGGGCGCCAAGGAGTCAAATACGTTCAAGACTCGCCACCATCTAACCGTGGCATCCTTGCCATGCAAACGATTCCACTTCCCATTGTGAGACGTTGGATCGGCAATGAACTGGATTACGAATCACGGGGGCATTGCGGCAATTGGTGACAGCAATGCGCTATTTCGTTTGGCTCTGGCCGATGCCGGGCGACAGCCAGAAAACGACCAACACTTGTGGAGCCTTCCATGGAAAACGGGCAGAGCGGAAACGGGAGCAAGGACAGACGAGCGTGGCTGTGGGTGGCGGAGCCCGCTGCCGATCCGGCCTCGGGCAGTGCCGAGAACCTGGCTTCAACTCTGCCGTAACATATGGCTAAACTCGGCAACGATTGCTGTCGCCCCGGCTCAGTCCCGTAAACATAAATTGTGCAAACATGGGGACCGACTCGGCAGAAGTCTTAAGGGTATGTCTCTAGAGTAGTCAGGGGAGAATATACGAATGACAATCGCCAGACAGAGATTCCTGATTTTGTCGAGACATCTCATATCTCTGTCTATCGTCGGGGCCCTGACGGTCGCCATTCTTACCGTCTCACTGAGCGCGCAAACAGCGTCACAAGATCAAAACGCAGATCTCAAGCCAAACAAAAGCACATCCGTGACCATCAACGGATATGTCCGTGACATGGCTTGCCTGATAAAGTTCAAGAAAGCATTAAAAGAGGCTCACCGGATAATCACAGGAAAAAATCGATGAACCGAAAGACAAGCGAGATGATCGCATGGCGGAATCGCCGCGCTGCTCCGCTCTTTGCCGTTGCCATAGTGGCCGCGTTTCTTCCCACCTTTGCGCGCCCCGCTGATACAGTTGGCGACTGCCGGATCGGCGCCTACCGGCTGAGCGACGGGAGTGTGGTCGACATCGGCGCATCGGACGAAGACGCTCTGCGGTGGCGCCGCTTCGACGGGACCACTGGAAAGCTACACAAGACCACCGATGGAAGCTGGAGCAGCACTCTGGGCTGGACTGACAAAACGGATGGCAAGACGGTGACCTTTTCCGACTGCGCGAAAAGTGACATCTCTTTCAACGGTATCAACGGCCACCGCATCGCCTTCGAGGTGGTCGAGACCACGTTCGAAGGCGACGGCATCAAGCTCGTCGGCCGACTGGTGCTGCCCAAGAGCGGCGGTCGGACGCCGATTGTGGTGCTGATCCACGGCTCCGAAACCGACTCCGCCCGCGACTTCCAACCTCTGCAGCGGCTGCTTCCCGCGGAAGGTGTGGGCGCGTTTGTCTACGACAAGCGCGGCACCGGCGGCTCGGGCGGCAAGTACACCCAGGATTTCAGTCTGCTGGCCAATGACGCCGTGGCGGCGATGCGCGAGGCCCGGCGGCTGGCCGGCGCGCGAGCGGGTCGGATCGGCTATTGGGGTGGCAGCGAAGGCGGCTGGGTCGCGCCGATAGCGGCTACACGCGCTACCGTAGATTTCGTCATCGTAGGATTCGGCCTAGCCGTCTCGGTAATCGACGAGGACCAAGAGGAGGTCGCGCTCGAGATGCGCTTGAAGGGTCATAGCCCTGAAGAGATCGCCAAGGCACAGGAGGTGGCCGCTGCCGCCGAAGCGGTGTTCGAGAGCGGCTTCACCAAAGGCTTCAAGCGCTTCGACGCGGTCAGCCGTTTCAGATTCGGCTGTCATGGAGCCACCTATTGGCTTCATCCCTACAGAATGGCTTCCCAGCGCACTCGCCTTCGCAG
>Ga0182015_10005365_pt1 | contig 13351 bp, 9 predicted proteins | sample 712P3MmetaG_FD_120478 | JGI IMG/M metagenome (GOLD analysis project Ga0182015, IMG submission 120478) | Permafrost microbial communities from Stordalen Mire, Sweden - 712P3M metaG | ecosystem: Environmental > Terrestrial > Soil > Wetlands > Permafrost | place: Sweden: Stordalen | collected...
GTAGCTCGTTGGGCTCATAACCCAAAGGTCGGTGGTTCAAATCCACCCCCCGCAACCATTTACGGATTTGAGGGACTACCGGCGTAGTCCCCAATTCCAAATCACTGGATCGTGGCTGTTTCGAGCCTCAAATTCTTCAGGGAAACTTCCTTCGCCCTATCCTTCAGCTGGCTTTTGATCGCGGGTGGCAAGACAATATCTTACTCGGCTGTTGGCTCGGCGCTTGGTTTTTTCAAATGCTGAGCCGTGAGGCTTGATGGGTATGCCTGAAAACAGAGACCATGCGAATTTCGTTTTTCGCGTTCTTCCGTCCCCGCGTCACCAGCATGTCCGTCCTAAGTACGCACGGCCAACCACAAACCGCAAGTCCGAGAATCATTACCAGTCGTCAATTCAGATAAACTTGCGGGTTGCCCCGCTCTGCGGAAGGTACTGAGATTGCCCCCAGGAGGAAGCGGTTTGCCACTACACCAGGATGTGCTTTGGTACAAGGATGCGATCGTCTATCAAGTCCACGTCCGCACGTTCCAAGACAGCAACGGGGATGGCATTGGTGATTTTCCGGGGCTGGAAGAGAAGCTCGACTACCTTCTGGAACTAGGGATCAACGCGATATGGCTGATGCCATTCTTCCCCTCGCCTCTACGCGATGATGGTTACGACATCGCGGATTACAGCACAGTCCATTCCAGCTACGGAACATTGGAGGACTTCCGGAAGCTTCTGGGGTCGGCCCACGACCGGGGAATTCGAGTCATCATCGAAATGGTCCTGAATCACACCTCCGATCAGCACCCGTGGTTCCAGGAGTCGCGAAGTTCGAAGGACAATCCACGCCGCGATTGGTATGTCTGGAGTGACACCAACACCCGGTACCAGGGAACCCGTATCATTTTTCTCGACGCGGAAACGTCCAACTGGGCGTGGGATCCGATTTCGACATCCTACTACTGGCATCGCTTCTTTAGTCACCAACCTGATCTCAACTACGACAATCCCGCGGTCCGGGAACAGATGTGGAATGTGATGAAGTTCTGGCTGGAGATGGGAGTTGACGCCTTCCGCCTCGACGCGGTGCCGTACTTGGTGGAACGGGAAGGCACAAATTGTGAGAACTTGCTGGAGACCCACGAAATCCTGAAGGAGTTGCGGCGACAACTTGACGAACACTTCCCCGGCAGGATGCTTCTGGCGGAGGCCAATCAGTGGCCCGCGGATCTCCGCCCCTATTTCGGTGACGGAGATGAATTCCACATGGCGTTTCATTTTCCGCTGATGCCCCGTATGTTCATGGGGCTGAAATTGGAAGACCGCAAGCCCATCACTGAAATCCTGCAGCAGACTCCGGAAATCCCTCCGTCGTGCCAGTGGTCCCTGTTCCTGCGCAACCATGACGAGCTGACCCTGGAAATGGTAACCGACGAGGAACGCGACTACATGTACGACATGTACGCCCAAGACAAGACGATGCGGCTGAACCTCGGAATTCGGAGACGGCTCGCTCCATTGTTGAACAACGACCGCAGGCGCATCGAGTTGATGAACGGGATGCTGATGTCGTTACCGGGTACCCCTATCATTTATTACGGCGATGAGATCGGAATGGGCGATAACATCAATTTAGGCGACCGCAACGGGGTAAGGACTCCGATGCAGTGGAGCGGGGAATGGAACGGCGGATTTTCTGCCGCGGATCCGGAGCACTTGTATGCCCCCCTGATCCAGGATCCGGTATATGGCTATCCAGCGGTGAACGTGCTGCGGCAAAAAGCAAGCGAACATTCGCTCCTCAATTGGATGCGCAGCATCATAACCGTCCGCAGATCTACCGCAGTGTTCGGCAGAGGATCGATTGAGTTTCTCTATCCAGCCAATCACAGAATCTTGGCTTATGTACGGCGACTGGGCAACGAGGCGGTGCTGGTGGTCAACAATCTTTCGGGCACGGCGCAAGCCGTCGAACTGGATCTGCGGCGCTACAAGGGAAATATTCTGATCGAGATGTCTGGCCAGAATATGTTTCCGCGTGTGGGCGACCAGCCTTATCTGCTGACGATGGGGCCTTACCAGTTTTACTGGTTCCGCCTGCGACGAGTATAGCCGAATGTAGGTTGATCGAAACGATGTGGCACGGCGCGTCTTCACCAGGGGCACGCGTCGGGAATTCGCATGGAGACGAAATTGGCAGAGGAAACCTTTCTTACGGATGATTTTCTTCGCCAGCTGATCAATGTTGGTGAAGTAGACATCCTTGTGGGCTTGCCCACTCACAACAACGCCAAGACTATCGGGTCGATCGTCCACACAATTCAGAGTGGCATCCTACAGTGTTTTCCTCGGGAGCGAGCCGTCATCATTAATGCGGATGGGGGGTCGCGTGATGGCTCGACCGAACTGGTGACGGGCGCCTCTATCGATGACGTGCGCCCAGCCTCCAATCTGTACGCGCTCCGCACGCTGCACGCAATCAGCACGCAGTATGCGAGCAGCCCGGCGAGCGGAGTTGCGTTGCGAACGATTCTGGCTGCCGCCGAACTGCTCCGCGCCAAAGCCTGCGTGGTGCTGTCACCGGAGTCCGCGAATATTGAACCAGAATGGCTCGCAAAGCTTTTGCATCCCGTTCGTCGCGACGGCTTCGATCTGGTGACCCCCACCTATCGCAGACACAAGTTTGAAGGGCTGCTTATAACGAACTTGCTGTACCCGATGGTCCGCGCACTTTACGGGGTAGGAATCCGTGAGGCATACACACCGGAGTTCGGATTTTCCAGCCGTCTCGGAAGTCATTTCCTTGCACAAAATGCCTGGAATGATGGAACCGGCGGGACTGGTGTCGAACTCCGCTTCGCCCTAGCTGCGATCGCGGGAGGATACCGGATCTGCCAGTCCTTTCTTGGAGAAAAAGATCATATCGAGCGGCATGCGGCGGACCTGGTGCCGGCGCTGCGGCAAACTGTCGGCACCCTGTTCTCCGCATTGGAGCCGGACTTTCCGGTCTGGAGTACTGTGGCCGGTTCCCGGCCGGTTCCTACGACCGGGGCAGACCAGGAAGTGCTTCTAGAACCGCTGCGGGTAAATCGGAAACGATTGCGAGAGATGTTCTCGACCGGGGTTGCCGAATTGGAATCCGTCTTTGAGTCAATTCTTTCCCCCTCCACCCTGGCAGAACTTCAGCGAATCGCACGCCAGGGAGAGGAGGAGTTTCATTACTCTGGAGAATTGTGGGTCAAGACGGTTTACGAGTTTGCCGCCGCGTATCAGAGGTCCGTAATCAGTCGGGATCACATCATCCAGGCCTTGGCGCCGATTTTCCGCGGGAGAGCGTTCACCTTCCTGATGGAGAACCGCGACGCTTCTGCGGAGGACGTCGAGAACAATATCGAAGGCTTATGCCTTGAGTTCGAGAGGTTGAAACCGTATCTGCTGCAGATGTGGAAATCGAGAGAGTGAGGTAACTATGCGGGAAATGATTATCAGCGAACTAATTCAGGCGCTGCACGATCTGGCCAGAGGCTTCGCCCACTTCCTTCCTCGTCTCATCGTGATGCTGATCCTCGCATTTGCGGGCTGGGTGATCGCGTACGTTGTGAAAGTGGTTCTGCGCAGCGTTCTGAAGCTCATCAAGTTCGACAAGCTTTCAGAAAACGCAGGCGCTTCTCAACTGCTCACCCGAGCCGCTCTGCCCTCGGCGACGGAACTGTTGACCCGGTTCGTTTTCTGGGTGGCTTGGCTCGGCTTCATTCTGCTGGGCGTGAGTGTGCTCGGGATCCTGGGTCTGCAGGAGCAGATCGCAAGATTCTTTCTTTTCGTGCCGCGTCTATTCGTAGCCATGTTCATTTTGTTTCTAGGACTGTTGTCAGCCAGTTTTTTTTCTCGCGCCGCCCTTTTGGCTGCGGTAAATGCCAATGTGCCCTCACCCCGGGTTTTGAGTCTCGCTGTCCGCAGCATCATCATCGTTTTCGTATTGTCCATCGTCTTTGAAGAACTGGGTCTGGCAGAGCAGACCATGCTGGTTGCCTTCGGAATCGCCTTCGGAGCCCTGATGTTCGGCTTGGCCATCGCTTTCGGCATGGGCGGCAGAGGTCTGGCTCAGCGTTTCCTGGAGAAGAAGTTCGTTCGCGGGAAGAAAGAAGAAAACGAAGACGAACTGTCGCCGCTCTAGAGCAAGCGACTCGGCAAAACGCGTTCCATCGGAATGATCGGAACGATCTGTTCAAGAGAAACCTTGAAGAACAGTTCCGTGAAGCCAGACGGGCGATCTCAGCGATCGTAGAGGAGTGTGAGCCTTCGTAACTGTTCACTCACTTCCTTCGTCAAAGCCTTCGGTTTGTAACGCCATTTCCAGTTTCCGGTGACTGTGCCGGGCAAATTCATTCGTGCTTCACTGCCAAGACCTAGTACGTCTTGTAAGGGGATGATGGCGATAGCGGCCACGGATGCCAACACGGTGCGAATGAACACCCAATTGACCGGCTCGGTTTGAAACCCCAAGTATGCTCGGGTGAAATCGCGTTCCTTGCGGATGTCTTCTGCGCTTCGAGTGCTCTCCCCTACACCCGAACTGGTCCACCACCCAACCGTGGTGTCGTTGTCGTGTCCGCCGGTATACGCCGCAAGTTCGCGAGAATAATTGTGAGGGCGGAAGGTAGGCCCTTGGGGATCGTTTCCGAAGGCAAACTGGAGCAGGCTCATGCCGGGAAACCCAAACTGCTGGCGAAGGGCTTCGACCTCAGGAGTAATCACGCCGAGGTTTTCGGCAACAAACGGCAGTTCTTTCAATTCAGCTTGCAAAGCGTGGAAAAACTCCGCGCCAGGACCCTTGACCCATTTGCCTCCAGCCGCCGTCGAGGCGCTGGCTGGGACTTCCCAGTGGGCCTGGAAGCCGCGGAAGTGATCCAGTCGCACAAGATCGAACAGTTTCAGAGATGCCCGGCAGCGATTAATCCACCAGCGGTGACCGGAAGCAGCCGACACATCCCACCGATAGAGAGGGTTGCCCCAAAGTTGACCTGTCGCGCTGAAATAGTCGGGAGGAACACCCGCTACCGCGGTGGGTCTGTCTTGCTCATCCAGACGAAATAATTCCGGGTGAGCCCATACATCCGCACTGTCGTGAGCGACATAGATTGGGATGTCGCCCATGATCCTTATCCCGCAACGACTGCAGCGCGTTTTCAGCTTTTCCCATTGCCGGAAAAATTCGAACTGCGCAAACTTGTGGACCTCGGTTTCGGACGACAGTCTCTGTTGCCATTCCATTAGCGCGGCGGTGCGTCGATGTCGAATTCCCGGGTCCCAATTCACCCAGACAGCGTCCTTGTAGACCGCCTTGCACGCCATGAAGAGCGCGTAGTCGTCCAGCCAATCGGTGTTGTTCTGACAAAAAATGTCGAAGGCGCCACGGTCAGTCGGGGCACCATCCGCAAGGAACGTGTGAGCGGCTTTGCGAATTAGTCCGTGTTTACAGTCGATTACACAGCCGTACTCGACGCGCTCCTCATGGAGATCCGGTACATTGGTCAGGTCTTGCAGCGACAGCAGGCCTTGTTCCCGAAGTGCTCTCAAATCGATTAATAGAGGATTGCCGGCAAATGCCGAAAAGCACTGGTAAGGGGAATCGCCGTATCCCGTTGGACTCAACGGCAATACTTGCCAGATTTTTTGTCCTGACTCGGCCAGGAAGTCCACAAACTCATAAGCGGAACTTCCCAGATCGCCAATACCATGGCCGCCGGGCAAGGACGTGACGTGGAGAAGGATTCCACTACAGCGAGGAAAGATCACCCCATTAACGCTATGCCTCGAAGGGTTCATCACGCAAGGGCTGCGGTGGCAGAAAAGTCCTTCTTTTCCGAAGTGAGCCACTCTGAAATACCCAAGCATCGAGTTTGGGGCAGGAGGTGTGGTCACGTTGCTCCGAGCGAAGCGCGAGGCTTTTTTCGTTGGGAGCCCGCAGAAGCTCGGCAGTCGGCTACTTTGATGAAATCGGCCTCCTACCACACAACCCTGATACCAACCAGCCGCCCTTTGCGGTAGGATTAAATTTCTTCCCTGCAGCCATATGGAAGGCTTGTGCCATGCGACTTCTCAGCACCCGGCTCATTGTTTCGCTCATCGTGGGCATCACGCTGGTCTCGCTCTCGGCCTCGTATTACGAGGCGTTGGGTGAGAAGCGTGGTCTGCGCCGGGACCTGGAGCGTCGCGCCGAGGTACTGGGCCAAAGCCTCGCGGGAACGGTGGAACGCGACCTGGAGAAAGATCCCGCGCAGGATTTGCAGCACGTCGTTCAGCACCTCGGGAACCGCGAGCATCTCCTGGGACTGGCTATTTATGGCCGGCAGGGCGATATGCTGGCAGTCACACCGGAGCTGGCATCCACGCTGGCTATAGTTCCTTCCGTAGTGTCTCAAGCGTTGCGTCAGAATCATGAAGCAGGCACGTTTCAACGAATAGGCGACGCTTCGCTACACATCTACGCTCTACCACTTCACCAGCACGACGAGTTGATCGGCGGCCTCGCGATTGTTCATGATGCCGGCTATATTCGGACAGAGACACTTCACGTTTGGCGCGAAACATTCCTACGAGCGCTGGCACATGCGTTTCTCATTGTGCTGATCACCCTGTTGATCGTTCGCTGGAGTATGGCCGGACCCATCGCCCGTACGGCGCAGTGGATGCACGCGTTGCGGACGGGGCGAATCCCTTCGCGTCAGAACGCAACCGATCTGGATCTCTTTCGTCCCCTGGTGCGGGAGGTAGCCGCCTTTGCCGAAAGCCTTAGCCAGGCGCGGTCCGCGGCCGAGACGGAAGCGCAACTGCGGGAGACGGGTGAATCGCTGTGGACGGCCGATCGACTGGCCGTCCACGTGCGCAAACGTCTGGATAATGGGCGTCTTCTTGTCGTTTCGAATCGCGAGCCTTACATGCACATGCGGCGCGGCAAATCCGTGGAAGTGATTGTACCGCCCAGCGGGGTGGTCACTGCGATCGAGCCAGTACTGCGCGCCTGCGACGGAACCTGGATCGCCCATGGCAGTGGCGATGCCGACCTCGAAACGGTGGATGAGCACGACCGGCTGCGCGTGCCTCCAGAAGATCCTCACTACAGTTTGCGCCGCGTCTGGTTGAACCAGGCGGAAGAAGACGGCTATTACTACGGATTTGCCAACGAGGGAATCTGGCCCCTATGTCACATCGCGCACACCCGCCCGATCTTTCGCGCGGAGGACTGGAAGTACTATCAGGCCGTGAACCTGAAGTTCGCCGATGCCCTGCTCGAAGAGATGCGGGACGTGGAGAAGCCCATCGTGCTGGTACAGGATTACCACTTCGCGCTGCTGCCCCGGCTGATTAAGGAAAAAAGACCCGAGGCGAAGGTGGCGATCTTCTGGCACATCCCATGGCCCACCCCAGAGGCATTTGACATTTCCCCGTGGCGCCGCGAACTTGTGGATGGTCTGCTCGGCGCCGATCTGATAGGGTTTCACATCCAGTCGCACTGCAATAACTTCCTGCATACGGTGGACCGGGTAGTGGAATCACGCGTCGATTGGGAACATTTTTCGGTAAGACGTCTGGATCATCTCACCCTGGTGCGACCCTTCCCCATCAGTGTGGACTTCTCCGATGTGCACCAGCCGGAGTCGTTGCCGGATTCATATACCGAACGGTCCAATTTGCTCAAGGCCTTGGGGATTGAGGCTACCTTCATGGGTGTGGGCGTAGACCGGGTCGACTATACGAAGGGCATTCTGGAACGCTTTCTGGCCATTGAGCGTTTTCTTGAGAAGTACCCTCCCTACCAGGGCAAGTTCACATTCGTGCAGATTGGCGCTCCCAGTCGCAGCCACCTCAAACGCTATCACGATCTGATGGAGGAGGTGGAAGCGGAAGCCAACCGCATCAATATGCGGTTCCAGACGGACCGATGGAAGCCCATCGTATTTCTGAACCGGCAGCATAACCACCAGGAAATTCAAGGCTATTACCGCGCCGCGGACTTATGCCTGGTTACGTCGCTGCACGATGGCATGAATCTGGTAGCGAAAGAATTCGTGGCAACGCGGCGCGACGAAAGGGGTGTTTTAATCCTGAGTTGTTTCACTGGCGCCGCCCACGAGTTGCGCGATGCCTTGCAGATAAACCCCTACGATATCGACCAGACGGCTGAGGCGATTCGCGTGGCCCTTGAGATGGAACCGGAGGAAAAGGAATTGCGGATGCAGCGCATGCGGAAGACCGTCAGGGAACACAACGTTTACCGCTGGGCAGGAAGCCTCATCGCAGAACTCTGCGAGCTGCGCCTCGACGCATCGGATGAAAGTAATGAGAAACTCCGGGCGAGTACGGCTGCCTGGGGATGAGGAGCTTGTGGTTGCCCCGCACGGTTAAACCAATCGATGTCGAACAGTTCATGGAAGCGGTGGCACAGTCGCCGGCCTCCGCGCTTCTGCTCGACTATGACGGTACCCTCGCGCCATTCTGCCTCAACCGGCAGCAGGCTCTCCCCTATCCGGGGGTGACCGCGCTTCTGCAGGAGATCATCGCCAATGGCCGCACCCGCGTGGTCATCATCACGGGTCGGAGCGCACGCGAAGTGATCCCGCTGCTGGCGGTTGACCCAAGTCTCGAGATCTGGGGATGCCATGGGTTGGAGCGGTTGAGACGGGATGGAACCTGCGAAACACCCCGCGTCGAAGAGCCTGTGCTGCGCGCACTGGCGGACGCAGATCGTTGGTTAAGGCATCAGGGGCTGCATAACCGGGCTGAGTTCAAGACCGGTACGGTCGCCATCCATTGGCGCGGGCTGGACGAAGCGATGGCGGCAGAAACCCGCGCCCGGGTTTTGCTGGGCTGGCTCCCGATTGCTCAACGTACGCCAATGGAACTGCTGGAGTTCGATGGCGGGATTGAGATGCGCATGCCGGGTCTTGATAAAGGGGATGCAGTCGGCACCATCCTGGGTGAAATCGGCCCGGAGATTCCAGTCGCCTACCTCGGGGATGATATGACCGATGAGAGGGCTTTCATCGCTCTTGGTACGCGAGGCCTAAGCGTGCTGGTTCGTCCCGAATGGCACAAGACTGCGGCTGCTCTGTGGATCAGGCCGCCCGACGGTCTGCGGGATTTCCTGACACGATGGCGACAAGCCTGTCGTGAGGGCCAGCATCGCGTAGGGACAGAGTCTTCTGATCTTCAATGATTGTTGAGGGGATAAACTGGTGGGCAGCATACGACTTGAACCTGCGGCCTCCTGTCCCGATTCCACGAACTCACCCGAGAAAACGGAGGCAAGAAACTCGCTCGAATACCTGCTCCAGCTCTGCCTGGAGTAGGAGAGAATAGTCTGCCCTTCCGACTGTCCGGTTGTTCCATCGCGATGTGCGGTGATCGCTACGGCTACACGGAAAGCCGGGGGTGATTGTTGCAACAGTGCCATTGCGCCATTGACCGAGTCGCGAGCGAAATCGGCTGTATGCTCACGCTACGACGCACTGGAAACCGTTCGATCCGCTCGTGGCGATGGCAGTCGCCGTAAATATCCTCTCGTCAGGGGGCCTGGTCTGGCGCTGGGCAGTCGAACTGATGGATTACTCTGATCCGAAAGCCGGTCGAGAGACCCGGGACAAGGTGGACGCCATCTGTGCGAAACTGGCTATTCGATATCATGGTGTGCGGTTTCCGAACCACCGGATACCCACAGATTATTGAAGTGCACCTGTTGTTTCCGTGCCTCACGCCGGGAGCGAGGCCCACCGCCTCGCAACAGTTCTGGAAGAACGGTCGGCTAGTACTAGCGTTGCTGCGCCGGAAACAATTGGTCGATGTCGACGGAGTCTTCGTCCGCTTTCGGATTCTCCTCGCGCAAGTTCTGAACCTGTTCTGCCTCGCGGGCGGCGTCATCTTGCTCGCCTAGCGCTCGGTAGGCTTGAGCCAGGGTGTATCGAGCCTGCAGGTAATTGGGACGCAAGCGAATAGCTTCGCGCAGATGGCGGACGGCTCCGTCATAGTCCTGCTTTTCATAAGCGATACGGCCGGCGCAAGCTTGTATCCAGGGATCTGCCGGCGCTATCGCGATTGCCTCACCGATCTCTTTCGCGGCATCGTCAATGCGATCGGGAGTTGCGCTGAGCGTGGCCTTCGCCAGATAAAAATATACTTGCGTTCCCGATGCCCCGAGCGCGAGCGCGGTCTCGAGCTGGGACTTCGCTTCCTCCGCCCGCTTTTGTCCTTCGAGCAAAATGCCGTATGTCGCGTAAGTGTCAGCCCATTCGGGCCAGTGATTCTCAATCTGCTTGAGGACGCGCTCGGCATCGCCAACCCGCTGCGCAAAGGCAAATACCGCGGCTTGGAGCAACAGGATAGAACGATTATCGGGTAAAGCGCGCGATGCCTCGTCCACCAGTCGAACCGCATCAGCCGGACGCTGGCGCCGAACCAGGAAGTGTGCCGCTTCCTCATAGAGGTCGGCACGAGTCGGAGCCGCATTGAGTGCATTCTGCAGCTCGGCAAGCGCGTCGTCAGGCTTTCCTGCGGCGTCCAACATCTGTGCGCGGGCAAGGTAGTAGTCCCCCGACCGCTGTTTCTCAGGCATGCGTTCTAACTGTTCCATAGCCAACTGGGGGCCGTCGACGTGCAGCACAGCAAGCGCCAGGTCGAGTTGAACTTCTACCGTTGGCGCCGACGCTGCAGCGTACTGCAGAAGAGACTTCGCCTCGGCATACTGCCCCGCGTCCAGCAGGGCGTGCGCGGCTTCCGCTGCCAGGAGCGCTGGCGGGTGCATCGCCTGGAGTCGCGAGGCGACTTCGGCGGATTCTTTGGTTCTTCCCTCGTCGACAAGCAGTCTCAAATAGCGGACGTTTACTTCGAAGTTTTGCGGCTCTTTCTGGAAACGACTTTCCACTTCGGCGCGATACTGCGCGTATAGCTGCTCCGGCGGGAGACCCAATAAGTCGGCCATGCCCGCCGGAGGAATGTGGTTTGCCCGGTCGGGCCCCAGAGCGCGAAAGCGCTCCAGCGCAGCACGCGCATCATCCTTCCGCCCCTCGCGCAAATAAGCGCGGCTAAGATGCAACAGCACGGTGGCGTTTTCGGGCGCCAATTCCGCAGCCTTGGTAAGCGCCTTTTCGGCGTCAGCAAATCGATCAAGGTCGATGTACGTCTTGCCGAGACGGTCGAGAACGAGCGCGTTGTCCGGGTATCGGGCGGCGGCAAACTCCAAATCGGGCAGAGCGTCTGAGAACTTTCCCTGTTGGCAGCGCAAGGCGCCGCGTGCGAAACGAGCGGGAACAAAATCGGGCTGGATGGTCAGCGCCTTCTCCAACTGCGCCGCGGCATCGGCCGGATCGGATGAAGATTCCACGACCGCGATCTCGTAGCGTGCGGTGGCATCGCGTGGATGCGAATGCACAATCGCCTCAAGCTGCGGAACTCCCAAATCTTTCCGTCCACACACCGCGAGCATGAAGGCATGTTCCCTTTGAGCCGCATTGTCGCCGGGCATAAGCTTCAGGTAATTCTCATACACGGTGGCCGCATCGGCATAATATCCCAGCGCGCTCAAGGTTTGTGCGAGCGTCAACTGTACGTTCTGACGCGCGGGATCAAGCCGGGCAGCTTGTGCGAGCAGTGGAATCGCATCCGAGCTCCGCTTCAGATCGATGTTCACGACCGCCAGATTGTAGAGCGAGTCGACATCCTGAGGCCTCCGGGTAAGAGCGGCTTGCAGAAGGTCACGCGCCCGCTGCCGGTGCCCGGCGTGGAAGGCGGCCAGGCCGAGATTATAGAGCACGTCAAAATTTCCCGGCTCGGCTTCCAGAGTCCGCGAAAAAAAGTCTTCCGCTTGTTCGTACTTTGCCACCGATGCGAGGGCAAGTCCAGCCGAGAATGTCAATTGCGGGTCGTGCGCGGCGGAGTCGGATAGACGAAGCAGCAACGCATTCCCTTCCGCATCGCGTCCGCACAAATACAGCGCGCGCATGCGGAGAAGAATGAACTGCGGTGTCGATGGCTGGGAAGTTCCCAGGTGATGCAGGTAGCGAAGAGCTTCTGGGCCGTTCTTTTGGTCGGCCGCTATAGCCGCCAACTGGAGGTTGGCGTTGGGATGATCAGGGCGCAACGCGACAACTTTCAGAAACGCCTTGCGGGCGGCAGTTGTGTCCCCCGTCGCCAGTTGATGATTTCCAAAATTGTTAAGCAGCGAAGCTGAGTTCGGAGTGATCGCTAGAGCGCGGCGGTAGACGCCACCCGCCTCGGGATATTTTTTTTGGGTATCCAAAACCACTGCTAGCAGTCCCAGCGCCGCGGCATCATTCGGTTGGCTGCGCAAGTCCTCAGCTAGGATTGCCTCTGCAGAAGCGATGTCACCTCGTTGGAACGCATTCGCAGCCTCTTGAAAGTGCTCGGCGGCGAGAACTTGCACACAAGAGGCAAGGACCAGGCTGATGACAAACAGGAACTTCTTATCAAAGAAGCAGGCAAGCGCCCCGAGGCTTGTTACCGGGCAAATCATAGCATCGCGGATCCGCCGACGGAAAGGGTACAATAACGTTTTTGCTCGCTGAATAATACATAATAATACCAATGTTCACCGATTGTGACAGCCTCGTCTACGGCTTTTGGGCCAGGATGAGAAGGCATTCGCAACCCGTGCTTGCTGCTGTTGTGCTGTCGGCTATAGGTGGGCTTTGCCCGACCGTACAAGCCGCAGTTCAGGACTGCGCCACCTGTCATGCGAAAGAGAGTGCTCGTTTTCTTGCAACGGCAATGGGCAGGTCTCTCGTTCCTCCCCAGACCCTGCCATCGGCCAAAATCACCCACGAACGTTCTCACAGTGTGATCACCATCGAATCCCAGAAGGGCAGCATGGTTCACAGCATCTCGGAAAACGGTTTAACGGCCCGTTATCAGGTCCAATACCAAGTGGGGGGAGGACTCATGGGCAGCAGCTTCCTGGTGCAGATCGGCGATTACCTCTTTGAATCACCCGCCTCCTGGTTTAAGAGCTATGGGTGGGACGTCTCGCCAGGGTATGCCCCGGCTCCTCTGATCGATTTTGATCGTCCGATGAGTGATGTTTGCCTTTTCTGCCACGCCGGTGCCGCGCGATTCGCAGATGCGGATGGACGGCGCCTTCAGGGCTCCCTCGGATCCATCACCTGCGAAAGATGTCACGGAATGAGCCCGGAGCACGCGCGGCATCCTTCCGCGAAGAACATTGTCAATCCTGCAAAGTTAGCTGGGGCAGAGCGTGACAGTATATGTGAGCAGTGTCACCTCGAAGCGGCGGGACGCATCCTAAATCCCGGAAAAAACTGGAACGACTTTCACCCCGGCGAACCGGCAGAAC
>Ga0182015_10005366_pt1 | contig 13349 bp, 8 predicted proteins | sample 712P3MmetaG_FD_120478 | JGI IMG/M metagenome (GOLD analysis project Ga0182015, IMG submission 120478) | Permafrost microbial communities from Stordalen Mire, Sweden - 712P3M metaG | ecosystem: Environmental > Terrestrial > Soil > Wetlands > Permafrost | place: Sweden: Stordalen | collected...
CGCGGTCGAAGCGCTGCGCCCTCGCCCACGCCATCAATGCGTGCATGAGCGCGCGGGCGATCCCCCGGCGGCGCCACGCGGGTTCGGTATAGACGTTGACGATCAGCGGGACGGGGGAGTCCTCGACCACGCCGGCGCGCGAAATGCGCGGCAACTGGGCCTTGATGTGGGCGCCGGCCCCGGCGATCACCCGATCCTCGGTGTCCATCGCCAGCCACCCGACGTACGCGCCATCGCGCAGCAGCCGCTCGATCGCACCCTCGGACGCGGACTTGAGCGCGAGCGCCGCCCGCTCCGTCGACACCTCTCCCATGTCGCGGAACATGGCGACGCGGTGCGCGGCGATGACGGCGGCATCGCCGACGGCGGCCGCGCGAATGGTGTAGCAGTTCATCATTTGTTCAGCACCGTGGCAATCCGCGCGTTGACGGGAATGTTCGCCGAATTGAGGCCGGGCTTCTGGCCGTGGTGGTCGAATTCGAGGCGCACCTCCGGCCGAAAGATCAGGCAGTGTGTGGATCCGCCGAAGTGGAACATCCCGATCTGATCGCCTTTGCGGATGCGCTGGCGCTCATAGGCGGTGATCTGGCAGGTGGAGACTTCGCACATGCCGACGGCCATGAAGCACATCAGGCCGATGTCCGGGTTGTCCGCTTCGATGAAGATCAGCGCGCGCGTGGCCACGGCGGTGATGTAGCCTTGGGAATCGTTCGGTCCGGCCGGATCGAAACCTTCCGAGGGCGCTTCGGAATAATAGGTCCCCTCCTTGAGGTACACCTTGACCACCGTGCCGTTCACCGGGCTGTGCCAGCGGTGGTAGCTCAAGGGGCTCAGGTATGCCTGGTAAACCGTCCCGCCGACGAACCGGGGCGCCAGGCTGTCGTTCGCGAGCATGTGCACGATTGAGTAGGGCTGGGACTTCAACCAGAATTTGTCGTGCAGCCGGACGTGGCGCGCGATCCTGAAGGGAGCGGATTCGCAGGCGTTGACGATGACGGCGTCATCCCCGGGCCGCTCGACCGGGCGCACCCCGGGCCGGAATTCCCGGGTGAAGAAGTCGTCCCAGGACTTGAAGCCGTGGTGCGGTTTCGCGGGCTCGCACTGGAAGTCCCGGTCGAAGGTCGGCATGGCGATCCGCGCGTCCTCGCCGAACCAGCCGTGGCGGGGATCGTCGCCGAGCACATGGGTGGAATCGCCCGAACTCAAGAATCGGGCCCATTGGTTCAGCACCTTCTTCAACTGCGCATTCACCGCATCGTTCAAGAACGCGGCAAATCCGGCCGGGGTTCCCATCGGCCAATCGAACAGCGCGTTGATGGGGCATCCGACGAGTCCGGAGCGGTTAAATTCGGGCGCCTGCGTCAGAACTTCATTCAGCAGCTGCAGCAGGTGGCGGTAGTCCCTGACCTGCGGTTTGCCGGTGGGGTCCTCGTGGTAGGGCGGTTTGCGGGGAACCTGTTCGAACATCTGGTGGAAGAGCATGAAAATCTGTGGATCGCTCTCGATGAGCGCCTGAAATTCCTCGATGACCGGGTGCAGTGCCCGGTCCGCCGTGTGCGTCTTGTGGATCATGGCGGCAAGCCACCGGTCGAGGAAGGCCCGGTCCGATGGCAGCCATTCGGCGACGCGATAGGGGACCACTGGTTCGCTTGATGGTTTCATTGGCTACTCCATGGAATCCATGTGCGCCGGCTGCTGCGCCGGGCCTTCAGGGGCGTGGGAGATCGCGACCGGAGGAACCAGGATGGCGATGAGCACGGTGGCGAACGCCATCACCAGCATGCCCCAGAATGTCAGGTTCAGCGCTCGCTGCAGCGCCACGCTGATGGCGGCATCGCTCCCCACCATGCCGGGCCCGGCGTCGAGCAGATGGCGCAGCTGATCCGACGTGACGGACGCCGCCCCCAGCGAGCGGCTGAGGCCATGATTGAGAACCGCACCGAGCACGGTCGCCCCGAGCGTGCTTCCCAGGTTGCGCGAGAACAGGTTCGAGGCAGTGACGCTGCCGCGTTCCGTCCGATCGACGATCTCTTGAACGAGGACCAGCGAGCTGACGGCGAGCAGCCCCATGCCGAAACCCATGATGAGCGAACCCAGCGCCGCGGTGAGCGGAGAGCTGCCGGGCGTCAGCGCCACGAAGAAGGCCGCTCCGGCGGGCAGAAGCGCAGCCCCGGTGAGCAACAGGCTGCGCAGCGAATGCCGGTGGAACAGGCGGGCCGCCAAGGTGGCGCCGGCCGGCCAGCCGATCAGCATCGTGGTGAGGGCGAAGCCGGCGACCACCGGCGATCGATGCAGCACGATCTGCACGTAGATGGGCAGGAAGGTCGTCAGGCCGGTGAGCGTCATTCCGGCGAGCAGTCCGACGCCATTGACAGCGGCGATGGGCCGGTGACTCCACAAGGCGAAGGACACCATCGGATGTGAAGCACGCCGCTCCTGAATCACAAAAACCACGGCGGCTGCGCAGAACAAACCGCCCGCGGCCCCGAGCTCGGCGGTGCTCGCGGCCCCCAATTCCGTCAGCGCGATCAGCAAGGACGTGACGGCGATCGTGAACGAGGCGGCTCCTGCGATATCGATCGGGCGGCGCTCGTGTCTTGCGTCTTCGTGCAGGAATGCAAGGAAACCGACGGCCGCAGCCAGGGCAACGGGTATGTTGATCCAGAAAATCCAGGCCCAGGAGACGTTGCGGATGATGAGGCCGCCCACGACGGGTCCCACGATTGCGGAAATCGCCCAGACGCTGGCAAGATAGCCCTGGACCTTTCCCCGTTCGCGCGCGGGATACAGATCGGCGACGATGGTCATTGCGACCGGCTGCATCGCGCCGGCGCCGACGCCTTGGATGAGCCGGAAGACGATCATCGCCGGCATCGACCACGCGAAGCCCGCCAGCACGGACCCGGCGAGGAAGATGGCGATACCCGCGAGCATCATCGGCTTGCGCCCGTAGACGTCCGCAAGATTCCCGAACACGACCGTCATCGCGGTCTGAGCCAACAGGAACGACGAGAAAACCCAGCTGTAGAGCCGCAATCCCCCTAGATCGGCCACGATCTGCGGCATGGCGGTGGACACGATTGTCGCTTCGATCGCAATCATGAACATCGAGGTCATCACGGACGCAATGACGAGCGCCCGGGCTGATTTCAACGAGTGAGTCAATTGCCGGTGCCGTCGGATTCGCTCATGCACGCTCCACGTTGCAATCATCCTTATTAGAAACCTTCGCACCCAGCAATGCCAGGAGCCTGTCTCAAGTAGTCTGCGTGAGAGGCGTCGCGCGTCGCGCGGCCCGACGGGATGCTGGTACCATGCGCGCGGCATCAACACAAGCAATGGGGAATCACGATGAGCGCGAGCCCAGTGGACTTGGATCCAGCGCCGCAGCCGGCCTCGCCGGTGCGGCAGAGCAAGGCGATCCGGATGCTCGTTTTGGGGGCATTCGGCGTCCTGCTGTATGTGGCGCATGCCGCCTTCGTTCCGATCTCACTCGCCATGTTGCTGGCCCTGGTTCTGTCGGGACCGGTCGAGGCATTGCACAAATTTCGCATCAGCCGCAGCGTGAGCGCCATGCTCATTCTGGTCATCGTGCTCGCCATGATGGCGGGCACCGTGAACCTGATGTGGGAGCCGGCTCAAGAGTGGTTTGCCAAAGCGCCGCAAACCGTGAGCGTCATCAAACGCAAGGTCCGGCCCGTTGCGCAGTTCATGAACCGGCTCGATGACCTGCGCAGGAACGCAGCCAACCTGAATTCATCGGGCCGGCAGACGCCCGCCGCACCGCCGCCGGCGGTCGTCGCCGGCGAGAGCGCGCCGGCGCTTTTCCTGGACGCGACCGGGGAATTTCTGACGGGGCTGGTAACGTTCGTCATCGTGACCTTGTTTCTGCTGGCGGGCGGGCCACCGATGCTGGCCAGAATGACCGCCGCCTTCGTGGACGATTTGAACCAATCGCATGTGCTGCACATCATCGAGAAAGTACGGGCGGAAGTGGGCCGCTTCTACGTCACTTCCGCGCTGGTCAATGTGGGGCTGGGCTGCGCCACCACCGGCATCATGATGGCGTGGGACATGCCGACACCCTACTTGTGGGGTGCGCTCACCGCGCTGCTGAATTTCATTCCGTATGCGGGCTCGGCGACGGCGATGCTGATCATTACGCTGGTCGCCGTGGTGTCGTTCGACACGCTGGGCCGCGCGCTCGGAGTGACCGGCAGCTACATTCTGCTGGCGATGCTGGAGGGACAGATCGTTCAGCCGCTGCTGGTGGGCCGCCGCCTCGAGGTCAATCCCCTCCTGGTGTTCCTGTCACTGTGGTTCGGCGGCTTGTTCTGGGGGGTGGCGGGCATCATTCTGGCCACGCCGCTGCTGGTGGCAATCAAGGTGATTGCGCAACACGCAAACGGCGGCCAATCCGTGGTCAAATTCCTGGGACCGAATGATCAGTCGCCGGATCGCGACAAAACGCTCAAACAGATGGCCAAGCGGTTGGAGTGAACAACCGGCGGCGTCCGCGAAGCGACGCCCTGTTCACGAAGAGCGCATCTGGGTCTCGGAGAAAACTTCCTCCAATTCCATGCGCGCCAGGAGTTGCCGGTAGCGCATCTCGATGAGTTCCATCTCGTCGTCGCTGAGCCGGCGGTAGCCGCGCACCAGCGCCTCGGCTTCCCGGGGATCGAGGGCTTCCCGCGGTTCGAGCGGTTGGCGAGCGGCTTCCCGAACGGGCCGCTCGGGCATGGCGCGCGTGTCCACATATGACGGTACTGTGTTCATGCTCAATGTCCTCAAGTGGCGGGGAACCGCCGTGAAGCGGCGGGGGAGCGCAGCAGACATACGGCGAATCGGGTACAGGCTCAGGTTCGGAAACGAGTATACGATGCCGCCATGACGAACGCATGACTCGCGCGCCGCGCGATTCCAGAGCGGACGCCGGCGACGATTTACAACAATCCCGTGTTCCACATGCAGTCGACGGTGGGCAGCTTCTCGGTGCGCGGTTGGTATGCCGAATTGCGGCGAATCGGCGCGGCGTGAAATGCTGGTGCAGGCGGCCGCCGCGACCGCAAGCGACGGCGTCGAGTTCCGTCGCTAAGGCCTTCGCATCCACCCGGGCGCATACTGCACTGCAGCATTCATTTCGGAGATTCATTCCAGCATCACCCCGGCGGTAAGTAAACGACGGCAACGGCGGCGTTGCCGTGGATAATGCAGCCCTCCACATTGGGCGGGACAAGGCAGGGATTCATGTACTTCGTCGTAAAGGCCGTGCTGCGCATGTTGCTGTTGCCGCCCGCGAGTCCGATGATTCTGGCGATCATCGGCGCCCTCATGATGTGGCGCCGTCGTCGATTCGGTGGAATTCTACTGGGGTGCGGGCTGGCATCACTGTGGCTGCTGTCGACGCCCATCGTGTCCGATGGGGTGTCGCGCATCGCCGAGCATTATCCGGCCCTCGATCTGTCCAAGCCCACGAACGCTCAGGCCATCGTCATCCTCGGGGGAGGCGGTGTGCGCTATTTTGCGCCGGAGTATGGCGGGCCGGACGCGGACTTCGGTCTGCTCGAGCGCCTCAGCTACGGCGCCTTCGTCGCCCGGCAAACGGGATTGCCGATTCTGCTCTCCGGCGCAGCCACCGAGGCCGTCGCCATGCGTGTCGCGCTGGCGCGGGACTTCAGCGTCGATGCGCGTTGGGTGGACAATCAATCGCGCGACACCTACGAGAACGCGCGGTTCTCGGCGCTCATGCTGAACCCGTTGGGCATCACGCGCATCATCCTGATCACCAGCAGCACGCATTTGTTCCGCGCAACGCGGGAATATCAAGATGCGGGGTTCGACGTGGTGCCGGCGCCGGTGGGTTTGTGGGCGAAGCGGGAGATCGGCGTGTTCCGGTTGGTGCCCAGTCCCGCGGCGTTGATGCGTTCCAACCTCGCCGTGTACGAATTGATCGGCGAGCCCATGCGGCGGCTGCAGGCGGCACTCGGATTGCGCGAGCGCTTCGACAAGAAGGTGGCGGGCGCCGCGGGCGGGTAGGCCGCGAAGAACGCCTCCCAGCCCGACACTCGCGGTTCCGACTGGCGGATTCCGGGCGGGCGCCGGCGGCGTGACCGCACGGTGCAGTTTTGCCGGACCTCGCGTATCGTTGGCGCCCCGGGCGCCGCGGGTTGGCGCCGACGGCGGATCGTCATTGCAATCAAATGGAGAATAAATAGTGCCATCAGATATCGAGATCGCCCAAAAGGCGACCATGAAGCCCATCGTCGACGTTGCCGCACGCCTGGGCATCCCGGCCGACAGCATCGAAAACTACGGCCGCTACAAGGCCAAGATCGCGATGGACTTCATCGAGGGGTTGAAGAACAAGCCGGACGGCAAGCTCATCCTCGTCACGGCGTTGAGCCCCACCCCGGCGGGTGAGGGCAAGACCACGACGACCGTCGGGCTGGGCGATGCGCTGAACAAGATCGGCAAGAAGGCGATCATCTGTCTGCGCGAGCCGAGCCTCGGCCCCGTGTTCGGCATGAAGGGCGGAGCGGCCGGCGGCGGCTACGCGCAGGTCGTGCCCATGGAAGACATCAATCTGCATTTCACGGGCGATTTCAACGCGATTGCGCTCGCCAACAATCTGCTGGCCGCGCTCATCGACAACCATATCCACCACGGCAACGAGCTCGGCTTCGACGTGCGCCGCATCACCTGGAAGCGCGTGCTCGACATGAACGATCGCGCCCTGCGCAGCATCACCGCCGGCCTCGGGGGGCCCGGCAACGGTTTCCCGCGCCAGGACGGCTTCGACATCGTCGTGGCCTCCGAGGTCATGGCCATTTTCTGCCTGGCGACGAGCCTGGCGGATCTGAAGACCAGGCTGAGCAACATTGTGGTGGGCTACCGGCGCGATCTTTCGCCCATACGCGCGCGCGATGTCAATGCCCAGGGCGCCATGACGGTGCTGCTCAAGGATGCGCTGAAGCCGAATCTCGTGCAGACGCTCGAGAACAATCCGGCATTCATCCACGGCGGACCGTTTGCGAACATCGCCCACGGCTGCAATTCGGTGCTCGCCACCAAGACGGCGCTCAAACTCGCCGATTACGTCGTGACGGAGTCGGGCTTCGGCGCCGACCTCGGTGCTGAAAAATTCGTCGACATCAAGTGCCGGAAGTCGGGACTGCGGCCCTCGGCGGTGGTGATCGTCGCGACCATCCGCGCGCTGAAGTACCACGGCGGCGTCGACCTGAAACAGATCAACGAGGAGAACCTCGATGCCCTGGAGAAGGGCCTCGCAAACCTGGAGCGGCACGTCAGCAACGTGAAGAACCAGTACGGCCTGCCCTGCGTCGTGTCGGTGAATCACTTCACCGCCGACACCGACGCGGAGCACGCGCTGCTGGCGCGCAAGATGAAGTCGCTCGACGTGCCGCTGGTGCTCGCCCGCCACTGGGCCGAGGGCGGCGCCGGCGCGACCGATGTCGCCCGCAAGGTGGTCGAGATCGTGGACAAGGGCGAGTCCGGGTTTCGCTTCGTGTACGACGAGACGCAGACGCTGTGGGACAAGATCAAGACCGTGGCGACGAAGATCTACGGCGCCGCCGACATTTCCGCCGACGCCGCGATCAAGAAACAACTCGACAAGCTGCAGGCGGACGGTTACGGGCACTACCCCATCTGCATCGCCAAGACCCAGTACTCGTTCTCCACCGATGCGTCGAAGCGCGGCGCGCCCAGCGGGCATGTGGTCAACGTGCGCGAGGTCCGGCTCGCGGCCGGCGCCGAATTCATCGTGGTGGTGTGCGGGGACGTTATGACCATGCCGGGACTGCCGAAGGTTCCCTCCTCCGAGAAGATCGACATCGACGCGGACGGACGGGTGGTCGGCCTGTTCTGACACGCGGCGGCGGCAAGCTGGCCGAAGCGCGCCGTCTGTGAGGATTTGCCGCGCAAACCAAGAACCTTCCGCCGGCTCTCGAGCTCTTCGACCGGGCGCCGGCGGTCGAACTTGGCGCCGACGTCAAGGATGCGGTTACTTCCCCTGTCGTATCGCGCCTATTGAGCGCGGCAGTGGAAGTTCTCGGCCCTGTCGGAATCGCCGGACCCAGTATAGGCCGCCACTTTCGGATAGGGGCACAGCGTCCGGGTTCGGTCGGCCACGCCGTCGTGCAGGTGCGAGGCGATCAGATCCTGCGGCGCCGAATCCTGCTCCACCCAGGCCTCCACCGCCGCCAGGGCATCGAAGTGATCGGGCCCGGGCCCGCCCTCGCAGTGACCCATGCCGGGAACCAGGTACAGCCGCGAGAATCCATCGGCGGCAGCGGCGCCCATGGCCGCATGCACGCGGTCGAAGTAATCGACGGTGTTGTACGAGGAGAGCAACGCGTCCGTGAGTCCGTGATACAGAATCAATTTACCGCCGTGCTCGGCGAACGGGCGCAGATCGGCATTCATGGCGTCCAGCGAATCGCCGAGTTCCCGCTCCATCGGCGGGATGTCGCGGTCGGGATCGAACGTCGCCACCGTCCACAGGGGCGGCGTGCGCAGCATCAAGGCGATGGCCGGCATGGCCGTGGGACTGGGCGGTGGGCCGGGCAATTGCGCGTACGGATACGCGCCATAGGCGGGGCCCGGATACAGCGACAGGCCGCCCTTGCTGCGCATGGGACCGTAGCTCCGCCGTGCGCGCTCGACCTGCGGCGCCGTCAGGCAGGCATCGCTGTCGGCGCCCGTGCACAGCAGTTCCCGGGGGTCGAAGCGGCAGGCCTCCGGGTCGCTGATGAGGCCGTCGGTGACGCCATCGTCGGCATCGCAGCGTTTGACCGCGGCTTTCACCAGCAGCAGTGCCTTTGCGGGCGACAGGTTGCCGGCCGGAGCGCGCTGCGCAAGCTGCTCGAGAATCACGGGTCGCGATTGCAATCTCACCAAATTGATCGCCGGCGCGCCGGCCACGATGCCGTCGTAATCTGCGGGAAATTTCTGCGCCTCGGTGAGGCCCTGCCACCCGCCCGACGAACAGCCAGCATAGTAATTATGGTGAGCGGGCCTGCCGTAGTAGGCGGCGACGATTTGCTTGGCTGCCATCGCCATGAGGTGATGGGCGCGGTAGCCGAAGTCGAGCACTCGCTGCGGATGCCCGGCAATCCAATCGGACTGGAAGAATCCCTTCTCGGTCTTGTGACCCGTGTCGGTGGAGGCGGCGGCATTCCCGGCCGCGAGTGCGGCACCCATGGCCGGATAATTGATCGCTCCGGTGAAGCCGCCATTGCCCACGCCCTCGAAGCGGCCGCTCCACTCCTGGGGCAACCACACCTCGACATGGATTTCCCTCTCGATCACGGCGGCGACACGGCAGAAGGGAACCTCGACGCCGGCTCCCGGGGGCAAGCGTCCCGTGAACAGCGAGGCGGGATACGGCCATACCGGATGCGGGTCGATGGGCTGCGCCAGGACGATTCGCACCTGCGGCAGGTGCAGCGCCGCCAGCGACTCGCAGGCAGCGGGCACGCCCTGGGCCGGCCGGCCCGCCGCGATGCCCGCCACCAGAAAAACGCCCGCGTAAACCAACGATCCTCTCGTCATACGTCGCCCCTTCCCCTGCCAACCCTGCGGGAGCGGGCAGATTTCCCTTCACGCGTCGTCCTCGTCTCCTCATTGGGTCTCGATCCAACTGCGTCGGCTCCGCCTCGATTGAAGGGAAATCTGCCGCGCTCGCGGCCACGTAGATTACTCCGACAGGCTCCTAGCGCACTCCAGTTGAACCATTCGAGTCACCGGCGTCCTTGAAGAGACGGAAGGCCATCCAGCCGAGCAACGCCACCCCGAGCAAGAGCGCGGCCCACAGCCAAGTGCGCTTCCACGGGAATGGGCCGGGTTTCGGCACCAGCCGGCCGGCGCCGCCCAGAAGCTGCGGCGCGCCGACCGCGGCGGAGGCAATTTCCACGTCCGCGGGAATTTGCGCAAGATCCGCCTCGGCGCCCGACGCCATCGCGTTACCGTAGGCCAACAGGTACGGCGCCTGCCCGCGCGCGAGGAAAGTAACCTCGTTGGGGATCCAATCCACGTGCAGGTGCAAGGGGCGCTGCGGCAGGCCGCCGCCGCGGACCAGGCGCGCGCGCCAGTAGCGATCGCGGTCAACGCCGATCTCGATGGGGGCATTCAATTGTTCGCCGTCGGGAGCCTTCAACCGGTAAAAGCCGGCTTGGGTGACGGTGCGCCAGGAATCGGCCGGCGTTCGACGCGACGACAATTCGATGGTGCTGACGGTGTTCTCCTCCGGCAGCGCCACCGTGACGCGCGACACCGGGGGGTGGGCGCCCAGGTCGAACAGTTCGGCATCGGTCTCAGTGGCGGCAGCGCCCTCCACATCGAGACTGGCGCGCACCGCATCGACGGGACTGTCCGCCGGCTCCGCCATCACCGACGTCAACGCGAACGACGGCGGCGGACCCACCCATGACAGGCGCCAGAATTTTGCCCTGGTGGGCGCCATGCTCACACGATTCTCGATCAACGCCTGACCGTTGGCGTGAAGGTTGGCGGTGGGCGCGGCCGCGACGATGGTTTGCCAGGCGCCGAGGTCGTCGCTCACCTCGATTTTCATCCGGCCGGAGTAATCGGAGGCCGTCTCCGGCCAATTCAGCCGCAATGCGGCCACGGCGGCCGTCAGCGCGCGGCCATCGAGTATGTATTGGGCGACGGCGGAGCTGGCGGCGCTACTCTGAGTTTGCAGGTTGACGGCGGATCCCGGCGAGTCGACGGTGAGGCGCAACCCGTCGATCACCACCCGCGCATTGCCGCGGAGAGGAAAGAGCGGCAGGGCGTTCGCGGCTTCGTGGGTTTGCGGCGGCGGCGCCCGGCGCAGCAGCGAGTAGGATACGGATTCCCCCTGCGCGTTGAACAGCCGCATGTCGCCCAAGTCATCGCGCACCGTGCCTTGGTACACGGCGAGCGGGAGCACGAAACGATACACCGCCGCGTCCTTGGCGGTGACCACGGGCAGGCCGAAGGCAAAATCCGGCGGCGAGAAGTCGGCCGCGCCGAGCATCATCGGGACCGTCGAGAGCCCGATCAGCCACCCGAAGAGGGATTTCATCGAATCGCTTTGGCGGCCGGCGGCATGGGTGAATAATAACCCACGATCAGCATGAGTACTCCGACCCCGACGAAAGACACGATGCGTTCGATGGACCCGATCCTCGACAGATCCACCAGGAACAGCTTCATCACCACGACACCCAACAGCGAAGCGCCCGCCACCCACATCGCGCGTTTCTGCCGCCGCCCGGCGACCAGCATGGTGACCAACGCCAGTATTGCCCAGAATATCGACAGCGAGGATTGCGTCAGGGTCGATTTGAGCCACGCGTCGAGCCCGAAGGGAACGCCGCACCATTGATGCAGGGTTCGCAGCAGCACGGCGTTCAACCAAATGAAGGTGAGCGTGCACAGCGCCAGCGCGGGTACGCGTGGGTCGATGCGTACGAATCCGCCGCAGGGCAGCGCCGCGAGAAATCGCCAATACCGGAACAGAATGAGCAGCACGAACGCCTGCCCCAGATCCAGCGGATTCAACAGAGGGAAATAGGGCAGTGGCGCGAACTCGCCCGGCGAGACCGCATTGATCGCCAAGCTCCACAGGGATAGATAAATCGCCATGCCGGCTCCGGCCAGGAACAGGTATGCATCGCGGTGTTTCGCGAAGGGCCAATCGATGCGCGCGACCAGTCCCGGCAAGAAAAACAGCGACAGGGCCGGAAATGCCGCCCAGGCGACGGCCGGCCACGCATCGCTGCCCGCGACGGCGCGATGGACCCACCATGCCGCCTCCCAGCCGACGATGGCCGCGAGCAGCCACGCGGCCGGCACATGGATGAAATTGGCGAGCGCCGCGCGCGGGGGCCCCTCGTGGCGGTGCGCGATGACGTACCAGCCGCCGAAGGCCAGCGGCCACGCCAGCCAGCCGCCGTTCTCGAAGGGATGAACGGAGGAGGCCATGTCGCTCACCGCGAAGAACAACAGCATGGCGGGCAGCTGCAGCAACGCGGCGACCTTCGCCGCGGCCAGCGGAACCCGCCGATGAAACTCGCCGGACAGCAGCGCGCTTCCGGTCACGAACATCAAGGATGCCGCCGTATCGGCCGCGGGCAGGCGCTGCGAGATTTCGCTGAGGCCCCCGAGCACCCACCACATCAGTCCCCAACAGAACAGAAAGTCCGGCATGACCTGCTCGGAATCGCGGAGCTGCCGCCGATGAACGAACAACGTTCGGGCGGCAAACAGTGCGCAGGCGCTCTGGGTCAACACGCCGAAGTAGGCGCCCAGCGGCAGAACGCTGCGAGCGGGAGTCACGTCGAACTGAGTCGACAGAATGCAGCCCGAGGCGAGGCTCAGCAGCGCGCCGGCCACGCGCGGCAGCACCCGGCCCTGGCGGCAGCCCACCCAGATCAGGGCGGCGCCTTCCAGAGCCCAGGTCGCTGCGTTCAAGCGCGCGTCCAGCGCCAGCGGCACCGCCAGGGTGAGGAAGGCGACTCCCAGCGCGATGAAGGCTTCGACGAGCAGCCCTTGGGAAGGGTTTCGGCGGCGCTGCAACAGCCACGCCGAGGCCAGATACACCGCGCTCACGGCGACGGCACTGTAGGCCAGAGCCATCAACCGCCCGTGCAACATGGAGGATTGCAGGGCGAACACCGCGATGGGCGTCCCGAAGATCAAGGTGCCGTCGATATAGCCCGTCAACTTCGCGGGCTGCCGAGAACTGAACAGAATGGCCATGCCGAGGAACAGCAAGAAGAACAGCACCAGGAAGGGTTCGGTGCTGGCGAAATCTTCCGGTCGATATTTAAGGATGCCCCACGCGGTACCGACGGCGAAGGTGAAGACGAATCCCGCTATGTTCAGCGGCCGCCACGACCGGAACCATGCAACGCTCAAAATACCCACGTCCAGCAGCGCAAAGTAGCTGAACAGCACGACGTGGTTGCCCTGACCGTCGGATGCGAGGACCGGCGCAAGAAAGCCGCCGGTGACGGCCAGCAACGCGAATGCCATCGAGTCTTGCATCACGGCGAGCGTGGCCGACAACAGCGCGATGAGCGCCAGGAGGGGGAACGCCACCGCGGCGGGGAGCACTGCGTAGAGGTGCAGGGACGCAAACACGGTCAGATAGAGGATGCCGACCCCGCCGCCCTGAAGGGCGAGCGCATAGCCGCCGCGCAGCCGCCGCAGCCGCCAGCCGAAATACAAGAGGGCAACGCCGGCCAGCGCGATGCCGGTCAAGCGAAGCTCGATGGGCAGCCGCGTGTGCTCCGCCATGTAGCGCAGCAGGAATGCGACACCGAAGAACAGCACGATGACGC
>Ga0182015_10005367_pt1 | contig 13349 bp, 14 predicted proteins | sample 712P3MmetaG_FD_120478 | JGI IMG/M metagenome (GOLD analysis project Ga0182015, IMG submission 120478) | Permafrost microbial communities from Stordalen Mire, Sweden - 712P3M metaG | ecosystem: Environmental > Terrestrial > Soil > Wetlands > Permafrost | place: Sweden: Stordalen | collected...
ACTGCGCAGCCCCAGCCATGGCAGCGTGTGCGGCTTTCTATAAGGAAAGCCGCATGAAGTTCGTTGACCCCACCAAGCTTTACAGGAAATCCGGGGGGATGGGGCACCCGGGGATTTGTTGCACTTTCTGCCGAGGACAGGAAATGCCCCGTTTCATGCCCCCGTGGGTCGGCAACGCCGGTGAATGACTTTAAGGAAAGCCGCGTGCAGTTCGACAGCGCCACCAACCTCGACAGGAACTCCGGGGTGCGTGAGACGAAAAGATGGGGCGAAGCCTCGCAATTGTTTTTGCCTTAGCGACGCTGAAGAACTGCGGTTGCACCCTTCTGAGAAAGCAATGGAAACCAATCATCATCTCCCAGGTACGCTGGCGCGAGGGGCACCCAGCGCTTCGCTTAGGAGCAGATTTGGGCAAATGCCGTGATTACCCGTATCTAAGAAATCCAGGCACATGCTCTTTTTGTAACCATTCGAACGCCGCGACCTCTAACCGGCGTGATGAAGTATCTATTGGGGTTGTATCCTCGTTTTTCGACGATAGCCTCCTATGTCCAGTCTCCTTTTCTGCTGGCCGTGAGACTCTATTGGGGTTGGCAGTTCGTGCAGACGGGTTGGGGAAAGATGCATCACATCGCCAAGGTTACTGGCTTTTTCACCAGCTTGGACATTCTTGGGTCCCGGCTCATCGGCCTGCTGTTGGCAGGAAATATGATGGTTGCTTATTAGGATCGCAAAGCAATGACGGCAACCACCAGCCCACGGGATGAAGCACAGATGATCGCGTCGATCATCGCCGGCGACTCTCGCCTGTTCCACGAACTTATCCGGCCCTATGAACGTAAAGTCTATGTCATGGCTCTGTCCTTCCTCCGCAACGAAGCCGATGCGGAGGACGCCGCCCAGGAAGCATTCCTCAAGGCCTTCCGCAACCTGGCCAGCTTTCGCGGCGAAGCTAAGTTCGGGACCTGGCTGATCAGCATCACGCTGAACGAAGCACGAAGCCGTATCCGGCGCAGAGATAGTATCAAGATGGAGTCGCTGGACGAGCCTCCGGATGACCAGGGACACACTACGCCGGCTCTTTTGCGAGACTGGAAGGAAATACCGTCCGAGGCACTGGAGCGAAAGGAAGTTAGTCTCTTATTGCAACAAGCCGTAACCGGTCTGCCGCCGATCTACCGCGAGGTTTTCCTGTTGCGAGACGTGGAGGGGCTGAGTGTCAATGAGGCGGCGGAAGCGATCGGCATCAGCATTGCCTCAGTCAAAGTACGGTCGCATCGAGCACGCATGATGTTGCAGAAAAGTCTGGCGCCACAGTTGAAGCGCGTCGCGCCCAAACGGAGGTGGTTCCCATGGTCATAGAATGCAAACATGTTTGGGAGCATATCTCCGGCTACCTGGACGGCAACCTCGCACCGGATGTACTGGAAGAAGTGCAGAAGCATCTGGAACATTGCGAGATCTGCTCGGCAATCCTGGACTCAACCCGGAACATCCTCATCCTCACCGCGGACGACCGGGTATTTGAGTTACCCCTTGGCTTCAGCGAACGGTTGCACGCTCGTCTCGAAGAGGAGATAAAAGGCATGGAGCCTCCGCCGGCAACGGATGACTCAGCCCGGCGGAAATAGTGCGTGGAAAGGGTCACTCAATTCGCCAGGGCAGGTTCGGTTTGCGCAGCAGCCAACACCAGCTTGCGCATGGAGTAGAGCACCGTAAATCGCACCAGCGCGGATGGCTGTGCCGCCGCATCCAGAATGCTCATCTGCCGCGCTTGCCATCCCGGCGGAGGCACAGTGTGGCTTTCCAAGTAGGCCAGGGCGGAAAGCCCGACCTCGGCCAACTCGCCCAGTTGCCCGGAGCGCACGGCGGCATCGCTGAGTCTCGGGGTCCGCTGCACGTCCTCAAGCAGGCGCGTCTCCGCCGACTGCCAGGAGAGGAATCGGTGACGCAGCCGGCGAAACGCTGCTTCCGAAGATGGCATTGGGCCCTCGGGCACATCGCCGCTCAGGTCGAGGACCAGCGTTGGATCGGATGGGGGCGGGACTTTCGTGTCGCCTGCTATCGCATCGACTTCTCCGGCGACCTGCTGACGCGACGGCGGATCCGGGACCACGGCATCCACCAGCCGATCGAGCGCCGTCCAACCGTTGGTGTGCTGCAATTTCGAGCGCTCATGGAAATCGACCGGCTCCAGTACCGAGGCCAGAACATCCAGTGCCTCAGGGTCACGCTCAAGAAGCAGATTGCGCCGGACGGTCTCTGGACCGCTGATGTGCCGCAGGCCTGCATCCTCAAGCTTGAGCGAGTTGATGCGCAGACGGCGATACATATCCGAAACATCACGGTCGCCCTGCGGGGACCAAAAGCGCTCCGCAACGGCCATGGTGCGCGGCCAGACCCGCGAGTCCATTGTTTCCGTATTCAGCTGCTCGGCCCACATGCACACCTCGCCGCCCAGAATCAGTTTCTGCTGGTCAGCCGTCAGGGTGGTGTCGGGGGGGATCGGATCGGCGAGAAACATCTGCGCGGACGTCTTTTGCCCGTCGAGATAATACGGCGCGGAGAGGATGCCCTGATAGCCCTGTCGAGCGCCTTCAGAGAGCGATGCCTCTCCCCGCCAGCTCTGGATCAGAATCGTCCTGGGCAAAGCGGGATCGAGAATCTCATCCCACCCGATCATCTTCTTGTTGTGCTTTTTGAGAATGTCTTCCAATTGCCGATTGAACCAGGCCTGTAGTTGGGCCGGCTTGGTGTAGCCCTTCTTCTTCATGAAGGCAGCGATCTGCGGATCGGCGAGCCAGGCTTCTCCCCGCACCTCGTCGCCGCCGATGTGGAAATACGCGTCAGGGAAGATGCGGCCCATCTCTTCCACCAGGGTGTTGATGAACTTGTAGGTGCTTTTGCGGGTAGGATCGAGGACCGCGGTGGGCATTCCGTAGACCACCGGCAGGGTGGTGATGGGCGCCGCTGGGGCCAGTTCGGGATAAGCCATGATCCAGCTGGAGCCATGGCCGGGCATGTCGAATTCCGGCACCACGCGGATGCCGCGTGCCCGCGCATAGGCGACCACCTCGCGCAACTGATCCTGGGTGTAGAACTCGCCTTCGGACGCGACGCCGGTCAGCCGGGGAAATTTTTTGCTTTCGGCGCGAAAACCCTGATCGTCGCTGAGATGCCAGTGAAAGACATTGAGCTTGGCGGCGGCCATGCCATCGAGCGTGCGTTCGACCGCGGCTACCGGTTCAAAATGACGGCTCACATCGAGCATGAAGCCGCGCCAGCGGAAACGCGGCACATCGCTGATGGTCACGGCGGGCAACACGCAGGCGCCCTGCCGCATGGTAGCGAGCTGCAAGAGGGTCTCAAGCCCGTGCATAGCGCCCAGGTCGGTGGCCGCGGTCAGCGTGGCTCCTTGGGGACTCACGCTCAGTTGATAGCTCTCGTCTTCGTCGATCGTCTGCACCGGCTCACCCGGCCCGGCGACGTTGATGAGCAGCGAGGGATGCGTGGGAGCTGGATGATCGATGGTGGAGCGCAGTACTTCGCCGCCGCAGGTGCGGCCGAGCCGGATCAGAGCCCTTCTGACCGCAGCCTGGAGCCGGGCATCATGCGTCTGGTTGTAGTTGTAGGTGAATGTGGAAGGGCCGCCCCCGGCAGGAGTGACCGTAAATGCCCCTTCGCCGCGTGTGATCGAGCTGGGCAGTGGCATCAGCGCAAGCGGCGCCTGGGGCGACGACGGTGCTTGCGCTGACGCAGGCGCCGCGGCCGTCAGGAGGGCGAGCGTGCCTGCAAGCAAGACCACAGTGGAAGAGGCGCGCCCTGCGATTTTTCTCTTCATTCCTTCACTCTCCCGCACCTGCAATTTGCTTCGCAAGCATCATGGATCTGCGCCATGCCCACTTGCTTGTACAGGAAGGGGGGCGAACAAATGCCCGGTCGACGCGCGCTGGATATAATGCGACCGCTCTGGCCAAGCGCCTGGTGATGGACACTGTCTTGGGTGCGGACCTGAATTCGCCACCACGGACGGCTGATTTAGACAGCCTTACAAACCTTAAGCACATAGGCTAATCTTTCATCGTGGAGGTGGCAAATGCGAAAGGAAATAATAGGACAAAGGACGATTGCGGGAGAGAGCCGGGATGATGCTGAGTGCCTCGATCTGGACTCGATCGCTCGCGTACAGCTCACATCAGAAGACCCAGCCTTCCCGATAGAAAATGCGCTGAGCACGAACCCGGAGCGCAATCAGCTTGGGTGGCGCGCCACCAGTCCCGGGCCGCAGACCATTACGCTGCGCTTCGATGCGCCGCAACAGATCCGGCGGATATTTCTGCATTTTATCGAGCGCGAAACGGAGCGGGCGCAGGAGTTCGTGCTGCGCTACTCTTCCCCGAAGGAGACAGACCGCGAAATCGTGCGGCAGCAATGGACCTTCAGCCCAACCGGCTCCGCGCAGGAGATCGAAGATTATGCGGTCGAACTGGAATCTGTGACGAAGCTTGAGCTCGTTATCGATCCTGACCGCGGGCGCGGGCACAGTCTGGCGACACTTAGTGCATTACGACTGACTTAGAGGCTTATTCGCGGCTGGTGCCGGCCGTGGCAAGATTTCCTTGTTTCGGTGAAACGGGGTATCGTGCTAGCCAAGAAGACGACCAAGAACCAGATCACCCTTCCCAAGAAGGTGGTCGCCCGCTTCACCGGCGTGGAGTATTTCGACGTAAGCACCGACGGGGAATGCACCACGCTGCGCCCGCTGCAAAAGAGCCGCGCGGACGAGGTACGCGCCCAGCTTGCCCAGTTGGGGATTGACGATGAGGATGTCACAGCCGCTGTTTCGTGGGCACGCAAGCGCGCGTGAGCCCGCGTGTGGTCTTTGATGAGTATCTTCCTTACTGCGAAGTCATCAAGGTAACAAGAAGGTGCAAATTGGCCTGCCGGGACGCAAACGATCAGCGGTTCCTCGACGTCTCCCAGAGCGGGAAAGCCGATCTGCTGGTTAGTGGCGATCGTGACCTGCTGGCGCTGGCCGGGGAAACGCGATTTCTCATTGAAACTCCGGAAGCCTATCGTATCCGGGTATTTGGTGTGCGGAGCCATCCATCTTCCTGAAAAAGCTCGGGCGGCATCACCCCGATCAAGGAGCACCAGCTGACCGCGAAGAAATCGCATTTCCAACATGCTCAAAGGGGCGTAGGTCCATCACTTACGGTCGCGCGTACTTGACGGAACCATGCCCAAACTGCGCCAAAGCCGGTTGCATCTTCGCCATCCGGTCATAAAGCCCCTGCAGGACAGTTACAGCCTCCTCCGCGGTTGCGCGGTCCGGCACTTCGGTGCTGTCATTCCAGCCCGCATCCTCTCCGGGCTTGTTCAGCATGAGAACAATCCCATCACGCCTGGCCAGCACATTCAAACCGTTGTAGTTCAACCCATACGTCACGCCTTCCTGCGGAATGAGCCAAGCGATCTGCCCGCGCACCGGAACAATGCTCTCGTCGGACCAAAGCTGCCGCGCGGCATAACCGGTGCAGTCGATGATGGCGCGCTGCGGCAAAACCGTAAGCTCCTGCGGGGTATGAAACTCCCGTGTCTCGATCGTCCCTCCAGCGGTTAGAAAATCGCTCATCAACTGCCGCGCATAGTCCGCCACGTTAAAGGTCAGCGACGTACTACGCCGCACATACCTGGTCGGAAACGGATGCGTTCCCGGGGGCAGATCATGGGGTCCCGGAGTAAGGTCCGCGATGCGGTCCATGTACCGAACATAGTCGCGTCCCTCCGGCGGATGATTCGTCGACGGCTCATCAGAAAGCGCGTACCGATCCGTCCACTCCACCGGCGTACCCGCGACGGCGATATAGCTCATATACATCGCAAAAGAAGTCCGCGCCATCGCCTCCCACTGCGCGGCAAACTCCGGAGCTGCCGCCGAGCCGAGAGCAATGCGCGAATCCGGTGTCCACGAGCCTGTCGCGCGCACCGACCGCACGTAGGGTGCCCTCTCCCTGGCATAGATCGTCACCTTCAATCCCGCCCGCTGCGCAGTCAGCGCTGCCGTCAGTCCCAGCGCACCAGCCCCAATCACCGCTACCTCGCGCTGCCCGCTTCCCTCTGCCAGCACCTTCCGCACCACCACATCCGCCGACCCCCAGGAAAGCGACCAGCCGCTCCCACCGTGGCCGTAGTTGTGCACGACAAACTTATCCCCAACCCGCTCCACATCCTGCCGCGGACCCGCCGGTCGAAACGGCCGTGTACAAACCGTAATGCGGAAGATGCGGTCCATATCCGCCCGGATCGGAATGATCGGTCCAACAGCGTCATAGAACGGCAACGCCGGCGCTCCCGTTGCCATGGGTGACGTCACATGCCGCGTGCACCCCGACAAACCCATCGCGCTCAAGCCGGCAAAAGCGCCGGAACCCTGGAGGAAATTTCGTCGATTGATCATGTGTGTCTCCAGTAAGAACGTGGAATACAGTCACAAAACACGAACTATCTAGCGTCTGGTCTTGCAGGTTGGCGCAATTCGATCGGATTTCCCTCAGGATCAGGAGCGCGAATCGATTTACGATACCTGCGCAAACGGGGTTGGGGGAAGTGTAAAGATGAGTTTATTCATTCCTGGCTCCGTAAGATCTGCTGATTTGCGCTGAAACAATTGATGAGCTATGCTCCGGCTCATGCAAATGACATTGCATCCCGCATTGCTTTTACTGGGCGCGGCCTTGGCCTCTATCCCAACGGGTCCTTCGGCGGTGCTGTTCGAGAACAATGAGGTGAAGGTTGCCCGTGCCCTGGAGAGAGCTCACGTGCTGGGCAAGTTCCACCAGCACGAGATGAACCGGGTGATGGTCTACCTCCAGCCGGGACGGCAACGATTCCAGTATCAGGACGGGAGGCAACCGGCGGTGTTCGATTGGAAGGCGGGTCAGGTGGTGTGGAGCCCACCAAGTGGGATGCACGCTCCAGAGGTCCTCGATCATGATTTCAATATCATCGAGATCGAATTGAAGACACCAGGGACAGACAAGGCGATCAGCGGCAATCTCGATCCACTCAAAGTAGATCCCGGCCACTACAAGCTGGAATTTGAGAACCCCCAGGTGCGCGTTCTGCGGGTCAGGATCCAGCCGCACGGAGTGGCTCGCATGCACGCGTATTCGACCGATCGCATAACCATCTTTCTCACCGATCAGAATTTTCGGATCAAAGACTCTACAGGCAAGGACGAGACGGTAGAACACAAAGCCGGTGACGTCGTTTGGGAGACGCCAATCGAGCAGACGGAACAGAACCTCAGCAACCAGCCTTTCGAAGCGGTGACCGTCGAAGTTAAGAGATGACGCAAATCCGGATAGATGCGAGACGATCTGTTCGATTTCGACCGGCGAGTTTCGATCGTGGACCACTCTACCTGTGCGATGACCACATAAGTGATTGAAAACATAAGGTTTTCGGTTTCGCTGAATTTGCACTCGGGATGCGATCTCGTTTCCGCGAGTCAAACCGAACGCCCTGTAAAGGAAAACCAGGACCATGAATGTGAGACGCCTCACCGGGCTCATGATGGCCGCTATCTGCCTTGCCTCGATGCTGCATGCGGAGAAGAGTTTCTGGGACAACCCCGCTGCCTACCTAGGTCAACCGCGACCTTCTGACACGCCACAGATTTTCGCACCTGGTCTGCTGGCAGATCCGGGAACCTTTGTGATGGATCGGATCGCTTTTTCCCCGGATGGAAAAGAGCTCTATTACCAACAAAGCGACGCCTGGTACACCGTGAAACACGTAAAGATCAAATTCTTCAAATATGACGGCCACAAATGGAATGGACCGAATGTTCTGAACCAGCATTTTGGCATAACGACTCTTTCCATCAGTCTCGGGAGCCTGCATAAAAATACTGAACGGTATCGTTTCATATGTTAAGGTGGAATCTTTTGTTCCGGGGGGATGACAAAGGGTAGGGTGGCTCTTCCGTTGGCATCAGTTGCTGGTCGAGAGAACTGCAGGTCCCTCCACACTGGAAGATTTGAAAAAATCGATTTGGCCGAAATTTCGAGGTTTCGATTTTAATGCAAAATGTATGCCGACGGCCCAGCGATCGCTCATAGGGCATCCTGGTGCGACTTTTCTTACACCAAACTCACTCCATATTTATTTTTCGATTTTTTCAAATCTTCCTGTCGCCCTATTCTTGTAGGGCTCTTCATGGAAGACGCGGCACAGCGCGATCCAGGTCGCGCTCAAGATCTGCCTTGGAAAAGTGAGTGGCAGGGGAAAACGGAATCAGAGGTGGTTTTTTGTGGTGACACGGGTTTTCTTTTGGTCACAGGTGGCCCTATTCTGAGGGAGACACTCTCCGCGGGTTTATTGGGCGGCTCCGGCGATCAGGCAGAACAACATAGAACCAGAACTCATGACGAGGGACGCTCACCAGTACGGAGACAACGCTGCCTTGGGCAGCAATGCGGCCGTTCACTCCGGCCGCTGGATGATCGTATGGTTATTGTTCGCTGCCTCTCTGATCAATTACCTTGACCGCTCGAGCATCTCACTGGCCTTGCCGCTGCTGTCCAGAGATTTGGGGCTGGGCCCGGAGAGTAAGGGCTTGTTGCTTTCAGCTTTCTTCTGGTCGTACGCCCTTCTGCAAATCCCGATGGGCTGGGCCGCCGACCGCTTCAACCTGCGCTGGCTCTACTTCGCAGCTTTCCTGCTGTGGTCACTGGGCCAGGGCTTGACGGGTTTCGCTGGAAGCCTTGGCGTGCTGATCTTGTTTCGCATGCTGCTCGGCGTAGGCGAGTCCATCTACCTGCCGGGCGGAACGAAGATTGTGAGCATGTTGTTCGGGCCCGCAGAGCGCGGCCTCCCGTGCGGTCTATTCGACTTTGGCACGCGCATGGGCCTGGTGCTCGGCGGCCTGATCATTCCCTGGCTGCTGGCGCGATTGGGTTGGCGCTTTACCTTTCGACTGATCGGGTTTGCGGCGCTGTTGTGGGTTGTCCCCTGGCTGTTGGCTACGAAAGGCCGGCTTGGCCATCGCCCCCGGGCGGTTTCGGCAACCCGAAACAGAAGACAGGAGCTACGGTGGTTGCTGAGCAATCGAAATCTGATCGGCATCTGCCTCGGCTTCTTTTGCTTCGACTACTACTGGTACCTGTTTGTCACGTGGCTTCCGGACTACCTGGTGACCGTGCGGCACTTCACGATGCTGCGCGCCGGCTTCTTCTCCTCGCTGCCTTATTTCGTATTTGGAGCCAGCGAACCTTTGGGCGGCTGGATCGCGGACCGGTTGACCGGGTACGGTTGGAACGAAACGCGAACACGCAAGGGAATCGTAACCGTGGCATTCCTCAGCGGCTTACTGCTGATTCCCGCGTCCCGCGTCCATAATGCCAACACCGCGGTGGCGCTCATCGCCGGCGCTTCGCTGGTAGGACTCGCAACCGGCAATCTCCTGGTGATCCTGCAGTGCTGCGCTCCGCTCGAGGATGTGGGCCTGTGGACCGGTTTCGAGAACTTCGCGGGCAACCTGGCCGGTGTCCTGGCGCCATTGCTCACCGGCTTCCTGATCAGCCGGACGGGCTCCTACGCCCCCGGATTCGCGCTGGCCGTGATCGTGCTGCTCGCGGGCATATTGTGCTACTGGTTTATCGTGGGAGATTTGCGGTCACGAAGCGAGGCTGCGACCGGTTCCTAAGCCGGGGATGTGCTGGAAGCGGTGCAGAAGCATCTCTACAGGCGAATGGAGTCTGCTCCTCCAGCGGATGGCTGAGACCTACGATACGTTGTGAACGATGTGATGAGTAATCCACTCCGCCAAAACGAGCGCGAGCGTTACCAGCGCAAGCACGATCTGGAAGGCTTCGGCGCGTTTCTGTTTGCCCGTTGCAGGACTGATGCGCCACTGAGATGACGGCCTGGAGCGCAGGCTGCGAATCCGCCAGATCACATACAAGTTGACGAAGGAACCGATCAGCGCGATCGCCATCATGGGAATGCGAATCGCATCCGCGTGAAATCCACTCGCTGGCCGATTTAATCCGGCAGCTGCTGCAAGCGCGCCCAGGCCGATGATGACCCGGACCCCACTGATGGCCATGACCGCGGTGCAGGCGCTCTGGAGCAGAATAAAGAAGAGACTGGTAAAACCAACGATCCAGGACTGGCGCCGCGGGGAGCGATCCGGTGTGAAGGTTTGCGTCTCCGCTGCCGAGTTATTTTCTTGGGGAAACATCTCTCATTCACGGTACACACCTAGGGTTCCAATCCACAAGCTGAGCGTGTGGGCTGGCTCTCCCGCCAAGACGCTGGCCCTGCCCAGTTCGGAGAACACATATTGTGGCCAACCAGGCTGTGGATTACGTCGCCAGACTAACCTCTTTAGAATCAGGCTGGAAAATAGAAAACCCCCGCTGGATTTGGTGTGTGCGAGGAAACTGCGATGAACGCGGCCACGCAGCGTTCATTGACCGCCCCGGCGGCAAACGGTACAGTTCAAAATATTGAAGCGGAGAGTTTATGGCTAGCTCGACGAGCGGCAAGAACGACACGATCGTGGTTTCCGCGCTTCGCGCGCGGGCCAATTTCGGAAAGCTTCTGAGCCGCGTGGAAGATGAACAGCGGTCTCTCATCATCGAGAAACGCGGTACACCCAGAGCTGTGCTCTTGAGCATCCGCGACTATGTCAAACTAGCTGCCCCCGAGCCAGAAGTGCTGAGGATCATCGGAGAGGAATCTGAGCGAAACCAAACAAATATCCTGACATCGCGGCAGATCGACCAGGTAATCAAGGCATCAAGGGCTAAAAAAAAGAAGCGCTAAATGCTCTCTCTGCGGCTCGTCATCGACACCAACGTGCTGGTTTCAGCCGCGCTTAAGCCAGAGAGCCTGCAACGCACGACCCTCCTTTTGGCGATCACGAAGCCGGCCCGCCTCTACGTGTCCCGTCCTATCCTCGAGGAATATGCCGACGTCCTCTCGCGTCCGGAGCTTCATATTCGCAAGGGCACTCGGCAACAGCTGCTGCAGCTGGTCAAAAATCACAGTCACATCGTTGCCCCGTCGCGCCGCCTGGATGTGACGGGCGATCCCGACGACAATATCTTTATCGAATGCGCTGATGAGGTCAGCGCGGATTACCTCATTACCGGCAATCAGAAGCATTTCCCTAGATTCTGGAAGAAGACCAAGGTGATCACCTCGCGTGAGTTTGTAAGCCTTGTAGCACCGCATTTGATCACGTAAGAATCTCCCCACCAAAAAAAGAAGGCCGCGATCGCTCGCGGCCTTCATGTTAATGGGGAACAGTGTTACTCGGCTGCCATCTCTTCCGCTTCGCCTTCCTGCCGCATCAACTCCAACTCGCGCTCGGCTTCCTCGAAGGCCGCGGTTACCTCTTGCTGTACCCGGGCAGCGGCTTCTTCGAGCTCCTGGGAGAGCTGGATATTGCGGTAGTACTCCATGCCCGTTCCTGCCGGGATGAGGCGGCCGACGATGACGTTTTCCTTGAGCCCGCGCAGACTGTCGACCGAGCCGTTGATGCTGGCTTCGGTGAGCACACGCGTCGTCTCCTGGAACGATGCCGCGGAGATGAAGGAATCCGTAGAGAGCGAAGCCTTGGTGATGCCCAGCAGCAGCGGACGGCCAATGGCCGGCCTGCCACCCTTGGCGATCACGCGCTCGTTCTCTTCGCGGAAGCGGAACTTGTCGATCTGCTGTTCCAGCAGGAACGACGTATCGCCCACTTCCTCGATCTTCACCCAGCGCAGCATCTGGCGCACGATGGTCTCGATATGCTTGTCGGAGATCGCCACGCCCTGCAAGCGGTAGACTTCCTGGATTTCGTTGACGAGATAGCCTTGCAGCTCCTTCTCGCCAAGTACAGCCAGGATGTCATGCGGGTTCAGCGGCCCATCCATCAGCGGCTCGCCGGCACGCAGGCGTTCCCCTTCCTGCACATTTACGTGCACGCCGCGCTGCACCGAGTATTCCTTCTCCTCGCCGTTGTCCGCGGTCACGTAGATCTTGCGCTGACCCTTGGCCACTTCACCGAACTTCACCACGCCATCGATCTCGCTGATGATCGCGGTTTCGCGCGGCTTGCGCGCCTCGAAGAGCTCGACCACGCGGGGCAGACCACCGGTGATGTCCTTGGTCCGGGTGGTCTCACGCGGGATCTTCGCCAGCACGTCGCCAGGAAAGACCTCGTCACCATCCTGAATCATAAGGTGGGCCCGGCTCGGCATCAGATAACGCTTGTTGCCTTTGGGGCCCTTGATGACGATGGCCGGCTGCCGCTTCTCGTCGGGTGCTTCTGCAACCACCAGACGCGACAGGCCTGTCACCTCATCCACCTCTTCATTCAGCGTGATGCCTTCCTGCAGGTCCTTGAACTGGATCGTGCCGCCGATCTCGGTCAGGATCGCGAAGGTGTACGGATCCCACTCGACCAGGGCCTGGCCAAGTTGTACCTGCGCGCCATCCTCGACCTTGAGCTTGGCGCCGTAGACCACCTGGTAGTGCTCCTTCTCGCGGCCACGTTCATCGACAACCGCGATAGCGCCCGATCGGTTCATGGCCACCAGGTCGCCCGACTTGGAGCGAACGGTGAGCATATTGAAGAAGCGAACCGTACCGTGGCTCTTGGCATCCAGTCGTGACTGCTCGGAAACACGGGAGGCGGTCCCGCCGATGTGGAAGGTGCGCATGGTCAACTGCGTTCCCGGCTCGCCGATCGACTGAGCCGCGATCACACCCACTGCCTCGCCCAACTCCACCATGCGGCCGGAAGCAAGGTTGCGTCCGTAGCACAGAATGCAGACCCCGCGCTTGGATTCGCAGGTCAACACGGAACGGATCTTCACCTTCTCGATCCCGGCTCCCTGAATCGCGTTGGCCAGTTCCTCGGTGATCTCCTGGTTCACCTCGACGATCACGCTGCCTTCGTAGTCTTTGATCTTCTCCAGGGAGACGCGGCCAATGATGCGGTCGCGCAGCGGCTCGATGATCTCGCCTGACTCGACAATGGGACCGACGTAGATGCCTTCGACCGTTCCGCAATTCTGCTCGCTGACAATGACGTCCTGGGCCACGTCGACGAGACGGCGGGTAAGGTAGCCGGAGTCTGCCGTCTTCAATGCCGTATCCGCCAGGCCCTTGCGAGCGCCGTGGGTGGAAATGAAGTACTGCAGCACGGTGAGACCTTCACGGAAGTTAGCGGTGATCGGCGTTTCAATGATTTCGCCGGAAGGCTTGGCCATCAGGCCACGCATGCCGGAGAGCTGACGGATCTGCTGTTTGGAGCCACGAGCGCCGGAGTCGGCCATGATGTAAAT
>Ga0182015_10005368_pt1 | contig 13349 bp, 12 predicted proteins | sample 712P3MmetaG_FD_120478 | JGI IMG/M metagenome (GOLD analysis project Ga0182015, IMG submission 120478) | Permafrost microbial communities from Stordalen Mire, Sweden - 712P3M metaG | ecosystem: Environmental > Terrestrial > Soil > Wetlands > Permafrost | place: Sweden: Stordalen | collected...
CCAACTTCCCGTCATCCTGAGCGAGCGCAGCGAGTCGAAGGACAACCGATCGCGTCATCCTGAGCGAGCGCAGCGAGTCGAAGGACAAGCTCCCGTGTCATCCTGAGCGAGCGCAGCGAGTCGAAGGACAACCGCTCGCATCATCCTGAGCGAGCGCAGCGAGTCGAAGGACCAACTTCCCGTCATCCTGAGCGAGCGCAGCGAGTCGAAGGACCAACTTCCCGTCATCCTGAGCGAGCGCAGCGAGTCGAAGGACAACCGATCGCGTCATCCTGAGCGAGCGCAGCGAGTCGAAGGACGAGCTTAACCTTTGCGGCGGCTTCCGGTTTTGTTGGTGCATCTTGAGAGGTCGTGAACAAGGTTGAAGTTGTTGCTGATAAAGGCCGCCTTCTTGGCTCGCGACCAGCCTTTCATCTGTTTCTCCCAAGCGATTGCGTCGTTTACGCTTTGGAATTCAGAGCAATGTACCAGTTTAACCGGACGCCTTGAGTACGTGTACGACTCTTCATCTTCGCCGAACTGGTGCTGCGCGACCCGCTCCTCGAGATTATTGGTTACGCCTATATAGAAAGAACGGTCTGCGCAGAGCAGCACATACACGTAATACCTCTTCATAGAGGGCACTCTGCGTGAATGATCGTCAACCGCTAGGGTGGGCTTCGTCCTTCGACTCGCTGCGCTCGCTCAGGATGACACGGGAGCTTGTCCTTCGACTCGTTGCGCTCGCTCAGGATGACGGGAAGTTGGTCCTTCGACTCGCTGCGCTCGCTCAGGATGACACGGGAGTTTGTCCTTCGACTCGCTGCGCTCGCTCAGGATGACGGGAAGTTTCTCCTTCGACTCGCTGCGCTCTCTCAGGATGACGCGGGAGTTTGTCCTTCGACTCGCTGCGCTCGCTCAGGATGACAGCGTTATTCTGGGGCGTCTGGCGTGACGTTGGCGGGTGGCACGAGCACGAGGAGTTCGCGTGCTCCAGCATCGAGGAGGCGGCGTGCGAACGACGGGCGCTGCAGCCAGCGCGGCGGACGCATCGTTCCGGCGAGCGCGATCGTGGTCTGCGGAACGGAGCGCGCGATCTCGATCAAGCGTTTCGGAACGTCGTCGGCGACTGCGTCGATCCACTCGACGTTCGTCTTACGGGCTTCGGCACGCAGCTCTTCCACGATCTCGTGATCGACGCGTTCGTTCGGCGAGACGACGTGCGCGATGGCGAACTCGATCGCAAGGCGCGCCGCGACGCGTCCCGCGCGGGCGATCATCGGCAAATCGACGCTGCGCGAGCCGATCGCCAGCAAGATGCGATCGAAGGGCGATACGACACGCTCGCGATGGCGCGCGCGCAACGCTTCGCGCAGCGCGAGCTCGCGCAAGGCCAGCAGATTCTCGGTCCGGAAGAAGTTTGTCAGCGCAGCTTCGCAGCGCTCCGGAGGGTAGATCTTTCCTTCACGCAGACGCTGGCGCAGCGTCTCCGGGGTGACGTCGATGAGAATGACCTCGTCGGCGAGCGTCAAGATGCCGTCGGGGAGCGTTTCCCGAACGATCGTGCCGGTCAGCCGAACGATCGTGTCGCCCAAACCTTCGAGGTGCTGGATGTTCAGGGTCGTGATGACGTCGATTCCCGCGCGCAGTACCGCCAGCACGTCGAAGAAGCGTTTCGGCGCCACCGACCCCGGCGCGTTGGTATGCGCGAGTTCGTCGATGAGGGCGACCGCGGGCTTGCGCGCGATGAGCGCGTCGCGGTCGAACTCGCGATAGGTGATGCCGTTGGCCTTGACGACCTTCGGGGGGATCACTTCCAGGCCGTCGAGCAGGGCGGCCGTCTCTTTGCGGCCATGCGTTTCGACGAAGCCCGCGACGACGTCAACGCCGTCGGCTTGCAGCTGGTGCGCGCGGTCAAGCATTGCATACGTCTTGCCCGCGCCGGCCGCCGCCCCGAGATAGACGGTGAGCTTGCCATAGCCGACGCGCAGGCGATCGCCCGCGGTCTGCGAGTACGGCGAGCGCGCGGGATTCTCTCCGAGATACGTCTGCTCGGCGCCGACAACGAAGAGATCGTAGGAAAGCGGACGGTTTGCGAGTTTCGCGGCCGTTCGGCCGACGGGAAGCGCGACCAGCGCGGCGCGTAGCGCGTCGCGGGTAACGTGCTCCGGGTCGACGGGTTCGCGCAGCACTTCGCCGCCAAGCTCTCGCGCAAACCGCTCCAGCGCCGTGTGATCCGTGCCCCTGGTCGGCACGATTTCAAGCCCAAGATCGAGCGCGTGCGCGATGGCCGCGGTGCGCTTGAGATAGGGCAGCGGATCCACGTTGGGATAGACGAAGGCAGCAGCCATCGAGGTGCGGCCGGCTTTAACCGCCGGCAGCGTAAGCGTATCGACCGTGCGCAGCAGCAGCTCGCGCAGCATGTGGAGCGTTTGCTCTTTGAAAATACCGTCGAGCGCGCGCTGGATATCCTGTTCGTTGACGATCTTCCCGGCCTTGACGCGTCCCTGCAGCAGCCGCGGCGAAACGTCGAGCGCGATCACTTCATGGGCTGCTTGCAGGAACGACAGGGGAATGATCTCGCGGATGGGATAGCCGATCAGCGCTTCGGCGGTTGGGGCGACCGTCTCCAAGTGCTGGATGTTGAAGGCTCCGATGACGCCGATGCCTTGCTCCTTGAGGGCGAGCGCATCTTGCCATCGCTTCGCATGCGCCGCATCGCCGAGATTTTCGTGCGCAAGCTCGTCGAGCACGACGACGTCGGGGTGCTCGCGCACCGCCGCATCGAAATCGAAATCCTCAAAGTATGCGTCGCCGATCTTCACCTGTCGGGGTGGAATGCGCGGCAGTCCGCTGCAGAGGCGCTCGAGATCGGGCCGCCCCTTCGTCTCGATCCACCCAATCGCAACGCGTTTGCCGTCGGCGGCGAGGCGCCGCGCGTCTTCCAGCAAGCGGCGCGTCTTACCGGATCCCGGCGCACTCGCGATGTAGACGACGAGGCGCGAGCCCATGCCCAACTCGCGCAGTAAGCCCTCCGCCCTGGCGGTGCGATCCATGGCGCGCAGCTTCGCGTTATGCCAAGGCGGCCCCGCCGCACGGCACGAAAATGCGCGGCGGTGGCCCTGCTCTGCTACGCTTTACTCGTTGCGGCATCCGTCGTCGATTTCCTGACGCCGCAACTCTTCATGGCGGCAATTCTGCTCAACGGTCCGATCGCCCTCAGCAGCCTCGCCCTGCAGCGCCGCCTGACGATGAACCTCGTCGTAGCCGCTGAGATCGCCAACGCGCTGGCGGGGTATGTCAACGGGCTGAACGCGGGCCGGCACTGGGATGGGATCGCGGTCGCCGACCGGGTCTTGCTCGCGGCATCGTTCGTGTTGGTCGGCGCGTTGAGCGTCAAGACGCAAGAGTACGCGCGCGAGGCCGGCGCCTCGGCGGGCCGTCGGCGTCAAGTAGAGATCGAAAAATCGCTGCGCGAGGCGATCGCCCGCGTGCGCGAAACCCTCAACGTCGAGATCGTGCAGCGCGCCGTCACGCGCGAATCGCTCGTGCTGCTCGAAGCCTCGCGCGCGACGCTGGTCGTCCGCGACGCACCCTTCAGCACGCCGTTGCTCTTCTCGTATGCGGCCGGCGCTCCCGACGTCATTGTCGAACGCCACGCGCTCTCGACCGCAATGGCATCGCTGGTCGCCGGCGCCGTCGAGAGAAAAGAGATCGCATGGATCCGCAGCAGCGATCTGGTGGGCCGCATGAACCTCGAGGCGCTCGACGCAAAAGAAGCGATCGTGACGCCGATCGCGGCGTACGGGACGGCCGAGTACGTGCTCGTTCTTTCCATTTCGAGCGACAACGCATTCGGCGCCGACGCATTGCCGACGTTGCGCGCATTCGCCCAACAGGCCGCGATGGCGCTCGAACAGGCACACCTCTTCACGCAGCTCGGCGAGCGCAATCGCGAAATCGCGCGGCAGAAGGATGAGCTGGCGGACCGCGACGACGTGATTCGCGACATCGTGTACGCGTTGGCGCACGATTTGCGCACCCCGCAGGCTGCCGCGCACGTTACGATGACGCAGGCGCTCGCCGGCGCCTACGGCGAACTCCCCGAGCGTTACCGTGATATCTTGCAGACTGCGATCGCGGCCAATCACGATCAGCGCCGCATCGTCGAAACGCTCCTCCTGGTCGCGCGCTACGAAGCCGGCGAGACGTCGGCGGTGCGCGAACGCGTCTCCTGCGGCGAGCTCATGTCGCGCATCGCCGCCGAACTGCGGCCGGTCGCGGAGGTCAAAGGGCTCGCGCTGCGCGTCGAACTGCCGCCCGCTGCGCTCGTGACGATTGCCGACCCGCATGAGATCGGTCGCGCCATCGCCAACCTGCTGGCAAATGCGATCGACGCGACGCCGGGCGGCGGACACGTGGTGCTGACGGGTTCGCGGAAGGGCGAAATGCTGGCCATCATCGTCGACGACGACGGCTTCGGCGTTCGCGAAGAGCAGCGCGACGGGCTTTTCCAGCGCTTCGGCGGCCACCCGCGCTCGGGAACCGGGCTCGGCCTCTACATCGTGCGGCGGATCGCCGAGAAGTACGGCGGGTCCGTTGCCTACGCGCCGCGCGAGCCGCGCGGCAGCAGTTTTACGCTGACGCTCCCGGCTGCAGCAGAGTAGAGATGGAAGCCAAACCGCGCCTGCGCGTCGTCATCATCGAAGACCACGCGCTCACGCGCGCGGGGCTGCGCACCGCACTGCAGGACGCGTTCGATGTCGTGGGCGAGGCCGCCGACGGCGCGAGCGGTTGGGAGATCGTCCACCGCGAGCGGCCCGACGTCGCGGTCATCGACATCGGCCTTCCGGGGATCGATGGGGTCACGTTGACGAAACGCGTGCGTACGGAGCTGCCCGCGACGCGCGTGGTGATCGTCACGATGCTCGACGTCGAAGACGAGGTGCTCGCCGCGCTGAGCGCCGGTGCCGACGCCTACTGTCTCAAGAGCTCCGAGACCGAACGCATCGTCGACGCCGTCCGCATCGCCGGGGAGGGCGGCGCGTACTTCGATCCACAGATCGCGCACATCGTGCTGTCGCGGTTCGCCGGAACGCCCGCGCACCCGTCGTTCTCGCCGCTGACGCCGCGCGAATCCGAGATTCTCCGCCTCATCTCCGACGGTCGCGCGAACACCGAGATTGCGGAGAGCCTGCATATCGGTCTGGGGACCGTCAAAGGCCATATCCGCGATATCCTCGAGAAGCTCTCGGCAGCGGATCGTACGCAAGCGGCCGTCACCGCCTTGCGAAAAGGTTACATCTAACCGCCGACGATCGAGCGAATGCGCTCGGCGGCGCCGTTCTTGACGATGACGATCATCGCGTCGCCCGCGTGGAGCATCGTGTCGCCGGTGGGAATCTCGAGATCGGCCTGCGGCCGATCGACGGCCACGACGACCGAGTTATGCGGCAGTCCGATGTCGGAGAGCCGTTTCCCGTTGACCGGCGAGCGTTCGGGGATCGCGACCTTCACCAGCTGCATATCGCCTTTGCCGAACAGGTGCATCGTTTCGAGCATCGAGCGGTACTTCGAGGCGTTAACGTGCTCGTTGAGCACGTCGAGGATCAGCTCGGTGGACGAGATGACGATGACCGGATCCTCGGAATCGAGCGAGTTGAAGATGAGCTTGTTGGCGGGGTTGTTGACTCGTGCGATGCAGCGCGCTTTCGACTTCTTCTTCGAAAGGAGCACGACGACGAGGTTGTCTTCGTCGTCTCCGGTATCGGCGACGACGACGTCGGCGCGATTGACCCCCGCGGCTTCGAGAACCATCGGGTCGCAGCCGTCGCCGACGACGGTCACTTGCCGGTCGACGAGCCGTTCGAGCATCTTCGCCTTGCGCTCGAGCTTCTCGATGACCACGACTTCGTGACCCTGGTTGAGCAGCGCGCGGGTGAGATAGGAGCCGACTTTGCCGCCGCCGACGATAAGGATGAACACTACGCGGTCGCCTCCAGCACCGGTCGCGTGCTGCGGAAACGACCGGCGAACTCGCCGATCGCATCGGGCGCGACGATGGCGTTGATCTCGTCACCTTCCTGGAGCACGAGCTCGCTCGCCGCGACCATCACCTCGCCCGTGCCACGCCGCATGGCGGCGATTCGGACGCGTCCGTCCTGTTCGATCTGAGCGATGCGTTTGCCGGCATCGGCCGGCCCCACCACGGCTGCCAGCGAGGTGAGCTTGCCGAAATCGAAGGCTTGCATTTCCCACGGCGCGCCGATGAGGACGTCGCGGATGAGTTTCGCCCCGACGGTCGTCGGGCAAACGGTCTCCACACCGAGCTCGCGGTACAACTGTCCGCGCGGGGGATCGTAGATGCGAGCGACGATGCGCTTGATCTTGAACATGCGCTGCGCGATGAGCGCCGCCATGATGTTGCGGTTGTCGCCGTTGGTCACGGCGATGAAGCCGTCGGTGGTCGCGGCGCCGGCACGTTTGAGGACGTCGTAGTCGATGCCCGTGCCGACGACGACGTGACCTTTGAACTTCTGCCCCAGGCGCTTGAATGCGGCGGCATTTTCGTCGACCACAATGACTTCGTGACCGTCCGAATCCAGGAGTTTCGCGAGCGCCGAGCCGACGCGCCCGCAACCGACGATGAGGTATCGCATGCTTACGGCACGAGACTTTGGAAAGGAGGGCAGGATGGCCCTGCGAAACCCTCAAGATTCTTCGGGGCGTGGCTCAGCTTGGTAGAGCGCTTCGTTCGGGACGAAGAGGTCGCACGTTCAAATCGTGTCGCCCCGATTTCCCCCTCCCACGGTGGTGATGTTCTCTAACTTTAGCCTGGCAGCGAGGCGCGTGCTCCGTCTAGCGGAGCAAGAGTGCCGAAACCACAGCCATTACTACGTGGGCGCAGAGCATCTGCTGCTCGCATTGCTCGAAGAACGCGATCCCGCGACGCTGCTCGCATTAGCCGCCGACGGGGTCGACCTTCCCGAGGTACACGCGCAGGTTCGGCGGGCGCTCGGCACCGGCGACGACCGGCTCTGGGAGGGCATTTTGATCACGCCGCGCGTTCGCCGCATCGTGGCGCTGGCCGAAGAACGCGCCGTCGACCGGGAGATCGAGCCGGTCGATATCTTCGAAGCGCTGCGGATGGAAGGAGGCAGCTCGGCCGCCGAGATTCTGCGGCGCTCCGTCCACCGAAACACCGCCTCGGCCCGCGAGTAGCACGCTCGGATGGAACACCTCCAGCAGGCCATTGTGGCGCTGATCGATAGCTATGGCTACCTCGGTCTCTTCGCCGCGCTCGTCTTGGGAAATATGGCCCTGCCGGTCGGGACCGAGGTCATTCTGCCGATCGCCGGTGCGCTGACGGCCACGGGTCACTTGAACAACCTCGGGCTCACTGTGGTAGTATCGCTGGCCGGCGAGCTCGTCGGCGGGACTATTGGCTATGCCATCGGCCGTTACGGCGGGGTGCCGCTCATCGAGCGCTACGGCAAATACGTCCACTTTACGCACGAGCGCCTGCTCATGGTGCATCGCTTCTTCGAACGCTGGGGAACCTTTGCGGTCTTCATCTGCCGCTTTCTGCCGGTCTTGCGCGGGGTCGTGGCGATTCCCGCGGGCATCGCCGAGATGAACCTCGCGCTGTTCTACTTGTGGACCCTTCTCGGCTCGTTCGTTTTCTGCACCTCCCTGATTCTACTCGGCAACGCGCTCGGGGCCCATCTCGCGACGGTGCTGCCGCTGCTGCATCGCGGTGCCTATCTCGCGCTCGGGCTGGCGATTGTGGTGGCGATTGCCGCCGTCGTCGTGATCCGAGCGCGGCGTCCAATCCGCGCCAGGTGAACCTGCAGCAAACGCTCGCGCAGATTCCGGACGCCCCAGGCGTCTACATGATGGTCGACCCCGGCGACGAGATCCTCTACATCGGCAAGGCCGTCTCGCTGCGCAACCGCGTCCGATCGTACTTCCAAGAGGGCGCGGTACTCCAGACCCGCATCGCGGCGATGGCGCAGCGCGTGGTGGACGTGCGCACGATCGTCGTCACGAATGAAGTCGAAGCGCTCATTCTCGAGGCCAACCTCATCAAACGTCACCAGCCGCCGTTCAACGTGCGGTTGCGCGACGATAAACGCTATCCGTATCTCAAGGTTACCAACGAGCCGTTTCCCCGCGTCGTCTTCACGCGGATGGTACGCAACGACGGCGCGCGCTACTTCGGGCCCTACACCAACGCGCACGGTCTGCGCGAGCTCATCGACCTCGTGCGGCTCGTCTTCCCGCTACGGACCTGCCGCGAACCGATCGACGGCCGGCGCAAACGACCGTGCCTGCAATACCACATCAAGCGCTGCCTCGCGCCGTGCGTCGGCTATCAGAGCGAAGACGATTACGACCGAACGATCGACGAGGTCGTGCTGTTCCTGGAAGGCAAACAGGAGTCGCTGCTGCGCCGGCTGCAGCACGAGATGACCGAGTCGGCGGAGTACCTCAACTTCGAAGCTGCGGCGCGATTACGCGATCGCATCGTCCAAGTGCGTCGCGTCACCGAAGGGCAGAAAGTCGTCTGGCGATCGCGGCTCGATATGGATTTGATCGCGGTGGCCCGGGCACAGGGTCAAGCCTGCATGCAAGTTTTCCTCGTGCGCGGCGGCAAGCTCATCGGACAGGAAAACTTCATTCTCGACGGCGTGTACGAGCAGTCCGACGAGTTTCTCATCGGCGAGTTTCTCAAGCAGTTCTACACGGCGCGCACGGCGGGCGCGCCCGAGGATCCCGTCCTTTCCACGATCCGCGTCGCCCGCGACAATCAGGCGCCGGTGCCTGAAAGACGCCGCTCCAACGGCGTGCGCGCGGCGGTCGTGCCCAAGGAGCTGCTCGTCGCCGCATTGCCCGAAGAACGGGCGACGATCGAATCGTGGCTTTCCGGCCTCAAAGGGCAGCGCGTCCGCATTCTGCGCCCGCAGCGCGGCGCGCGCTGCGAGTACCTGCGTCTCGTGAAGAAGAATGCCGAGCAGAATCTCAAAGCATTTCTGGCGCATCAGGAGGTGCAGGAGACGGCGAACGCGCGCGCGCTGACCGATCTCGCCGACGCGCTCGAGTTGCCCGAGCCGCCGCATCGGATCGAGTGTTACGACGTCTCGAACATTCAAGGGACGAATCCCGTCGCATCGATGGTCGTCTTCGTCGAAGGGCGGCCGAAGAAGAGCGAGTACCGCAAGTTCAAGATCCAGTACGATCGCGGCCCCAACGATTTCGCGATGATGCAGGAAACCTTGCGCCGCCGCCTGCGCTACCTGCGCCGCGAAACCGACCGTACCGAGACGCCGATGGAACGGGAGTTGGCCAAGAAAGAGAAGTTCAACAAGAAACCCGACCTGCTTCTCATCGACGGCGGCAAGGGGCAGCTCAGCGCCGTCGTCGAGGTAATCGACGAACTCGACATGAACGGGCTGGCGGTCGCGGGTTTGGCCAAGGAGCACGAGTGGCTCTATATGCCGCGTCAATCGGAGCCAATCGTGCTGCCGCCCAACTCGCCGGCGCTCCATCTGGTCGCCCGGGTTCGCGACGAGGCGCACCGCTTCGCGGTAACCTACCATCGGCAGCGGCGGGCCAAATCCATGAAGCAGTCGGCCCTGGACGCGCTCTCGGGCGTGGGTCCGGTCCGCAGGAAGCGGCTCCTGGCCGCCTTCGGGTCGCCGGCCGGTATCCGCCGCGCCGACCTCGACGAGATTGCGGCCGTGAAAGGGATGAGCCCTAGCTTGGCCGCAAAGGTTAAACAGGCACTCGAAGGAGGATCACGACCTTGAATTTGCTGCTCCGTTTTATCGTCACGGCGATCGTCTTCTGGCTGATCGCCAAGTACGTGCCCGGCTTCTACCACAACACCACCCTGGTGAACGCCATCATTGCGGCGATCGTGTTCGGCATCGTCAACGCTCTGATAGGGCCAGTCCTGAGGCTGATCTCGCTGCCGCTTACGATCATCACGCTGGGCCTCTTCACGTTAGTGATCAACTACCTGCTCTTCGTGCTGACCGTGCACTTCGTGAACATGTACGATCCCAGCAGCGGCGTCAACCCGTGGCTTGCGGACCTCTACGGCGCCGTCATCATGATGATCGTTTCGACGTTGATGCACCAGATCGGCAGAGAGGAAACGCAGCCAAGCTAGCGCGCGAAACCGCAGGCTTGCCGAGCCGTGTTATGATGGGTGTTCGCCTTTGGGGCGAAGCATGGGGCTGAAATAGGTTCGACAGGAACGTTTGAGTCGGCGTCAGCAGGCGGAGTTGCGAGCACTCCTAAAACGATCGCAACGGCAATAACTGCCAATAACGAATACGCACTGGCTGCCTAATCTAGGCTAGTCACCGGACGCAGAGAGTCGGCCCGAACCACTTTGCCTTCCGGTCATCAACTCGGGCTGGCACGGGCGCGTGATTCGACGCACGTGCGAGATCAAGAATCTGCAGCGACCGGTAAGCCTCGCTTCGAGGCGTACGGCCGAATAAGACAAAGTCGAAGCTAAGCCTGAAGAACGCGCCGGTTAGGCGTCCTGGACTCGGGGGGCGGTACCCCGACAGCTCCACCATTTTTTCGCTCTGTTCCGCTAATCCAAATCTGCACGGCAATGGCGGAACTACGGGCACCCCAAATTTGGATTAGCGGAACTACCGCTCGCCGCGGCCCCTCTCACCAAGTTTCGCAGACGTCGCCATCGGGCCCGGCGGCGGTACCGGTAGCACGCAGCGCAACGGTGGAATCGGCGGCAGAGGCGGAATCGGCAACCATCAATGGGTTGTACAAGGTGTGCCTGGAGCAGACGGAATACTCGCTAGCGGCGGAACAGGCGGAAGCACCGCTCAAGGTTACAATTTGGCCGGTGGTGCCGGCGGCGGGTCGTCGTTTGTCGAACCGAGCGCGACCGTGCTAAAAAACCTTCGAGGAGCGGCACCTTCCGGCAACGGACAGATCGTTATCTCTTGGTAGCGGGGCGGCAATAAATGAAGTTTTTCAGATTGCACACTCACGCGCTTTACGCGCTCAGCTGCGTAGCCGTTGCAATGCTCGCAGGCTGCGGCGGATTACAAGCGCCGATCAGCGCGCCGGACGCGATGCCACAACGCGAAGGAATCGCGACGCAGAACGCAAGCGGATACAAGATACTTTTCGCCTTTAGCGGATTCGACGGAGCCAAGCCGTATGGGGCCTTATTGGCGTACAACGGCGCGCTTTACGGTACAACTGCCGGCGGAGGTGCAAACGGCGCTGGAGCCATTTTTAAACTGACGATGTCCGGTAAGGAAACGGTCCTGTACAGTTTTACCGGCGGCGCCGATGGCGCAACGCCGGAAGGCGGCCTCACCGAACTCAACGGCAAGCTTTACGGCACAACGTACGAGGGCGGTGATTCAAAATGCGAGTTTAGCGGCCACGGTTGTGGAGTTGTATTTGAGCTTAGCATGTCCGGTAAAGAGCGTGTACTGCACGCCTTTTCAGGCGGTGTAGAGGGTGCTGAGGGCAGCTTTCCGGGCTATGGCAGTCTGCAAGTCGTCAATGGCACGCTGTACGGCATGACGGAACTCGGCGGGGAAGGGGCACATGGCACTGTTTTCGGAATCACACCCTCAGGCAAGGAAACCCTGAACTACAGCTTCGGGTACGGGCGCGAACGGCATAAGGGCCACGACGGAGCGATTCCGTTGTTCGGGCTGACTGTCTCACACGGTCTTCTTTTCGGAGCGACGCAGGATGGTGGCGGCATGCGGTACGGTAGACGCGGCTCTTGCGGCGGTTTTGGCTGCGGAACCCTCTTCAAACTCACGACATGGGGCAAAGAGGTGTCGCTCCATCGCTTCAAAGGAGCCCCGCAGGGTGAGACACCCCTCGGTAACCTGATCTATGTGGGTGATGGGCTGTACGGCACAACCGGAGCTGGAGGAACGAATAGCTACGGGACAATCTTCGCAACGAAATCCTTTTTGAAGAAAGGCCGTAACGATCCATTCTTTTCAAGGGCCGCCCAGCGATGGAGAGTATCCAAGTGGAGTATTAGTTTCTTCCAAGGGCGTCCTGTACGGAACGACGGAAAGTGGCGGGAACTACGAATGCGTATGTGGGATGGTGTTCGCAATGACCACCTCTGGTACAGAGAGCATTCTGCATAGCTTCGGGGGGTCGCCCCGATCTCCGGGGGTGACGGCTAAAGAAGTATCGTAGCTCCGTAAAACTCTTCACATTCAAAGGAGACTACGCTATGAGTAAGATTCGCCTCCGGGCGGTTCCGGGGCCTGCTATCCCGGATCGCGCAGCCCGCATGAGCAGTCTCGACGAGATCTGCCGTCGCAAGGTATCCGAACTGATCCAAGCGGCGCTCGTCGCTGAGGTCGACGAGTTCCTGGGCCGAATTGCCGGCGTTCCGGCCAAGAGTACTACCGGCTATCGGGACGGCTACGAAGAAGCCCGAACGATCAGTTACGGCAGCACGCCGGTGACGATCCGCCGGCCGCGGGTGCGCGAGAGCGAGGCGCCGTTCGCGTCGGACATGCTGCCGCCGTATAAGCGGCGCTTCCCCGAACTCGATAAAACGATGCACGAGTTGTGGCTGCAAGGCCTCTCGACGCGCGATTTCGAGCCATCGCTGCGTGCGCTGCTGGGCGAGACGACGCCCTTGTCGCCATCGGCCATCTCGCGCATCAACAAGCAGTTTCTCGATGACTACCGCGCCTGGGCGCGCCGGCCGATCGCCGACGACTACGTCTACTTGTGGGCCGACGGCGTGTACCTCGATGCTGGCGCGGAAGACGAACGCCGGGTCATGCTGGCCGTCATTGGCGTAAACACCAATGGCGATAAGGAACTGCTGGCTTTGGAAGACGCCTTCGGTGAGAGCGCCGAGAGCTGGAGCGTGGTCTTCGAGGGCCTCCGAGAGCGTGGCCTTACGAGCGTCGCGATGCTCGTCGCTGACGGCGCACAGGGCATTTGGAAGGCCTTCACAGCCGTTTTCCCGCGCGCCAAGCAGCAGCGGTGCTGGCTGCACAAGATGCGCAACGTCGAAGACAAGCTGCCAGAGAAGCACCGCCCGGCGATTCACACACGGCTGCAGGAGATCATGCACGCCGAGAGCCGATCGCAAGCCGAGCGGCTGACCGAGAAACTCGCGCGCGAACTCGCTCGGCAATATCCCAAAAGCTGCTGCGTGCGTACGCGATGATCTGGTGCGCATGACGGCGTTCTTCGCCTTTCCCAAACCGCACTGGAAGCATCTGCGGACGACGAACATCATAGAATCGAACTTCGACGTCGTACGTTCGCGAATCAATGTCTGCAAGCGGCTTCGTCAGCCCGAGTCGGCGACGTATCTCGTGTGG
>Ga0182015_10005369_pt1 | contig 13347 bp, 8 predicted proteins | sample 712P3MmetaG_FD_120478 | JGI IMG/M metagenome (GOLD analysis project Ga0182015, IMG submission 120478) | Permafrost microbial communities from Stordalen Mire, Sweden - 712P3M metaG | ecosystem: Environmental > Terrestrial > Soil > Wetlands > Permafrost | place: Sweden: Stordalen | collected...
AGGCGGGCCTGCGCTACGCCTACCTGCAATTCGACGGCATCGGCAACGACGCCAACAGCCATCGCCAGGTCGGCAACCTGTTTGACGTGAAACTCCGCGCCATCGAAAACATGCACGAGGCCGGCATCGAAATCATCCTGGTGGTCACGATCGTCAACAGCGTGAACAACGATCAGGTGGGCGCCATCGTGAACTTCGCGATGGAGAACCCCAAGAAAATTTCCTTCGTGGCTTTCCAGCCGGTTTCCTTCACCGGCCGCGATGAAGACATCACTCCCGAGCGCCGCTTGAAACAGCGCTACACGCTTTCGCATCTCGCGAAAGACGTCAGCAACCAGATCGGCAAAGTCGAGCCCACGCGCGATTGGTTCCCCATCTCGATCATCAGCACCTTTTCGGCCTTCGCCGATCTCGTGCACGGCCCCCAGGAACAATGGGGCTCGCTCTCCTGCGGCTGCCACCCCAATTGCGGCGTCGGCACCGCGCTCATGATCAATAAGGAAACCAAGGAATGGGCGCCCGTGCCCCTGTTCCTCAACGTGCCGCAGCTCGTTGAAGACACCAAGAAGGTCACCGACGCGGCGCGTGGCAAGAATTTCTCCAACTTCATGATGGCGCTCGCGCTGCTCAAGAACTACAACTCGTACAAATCGCCTTCGGACTTCCGCCTGAAGGATCTCTGGAAGAAGTTCGATAAGTCCTACGGCCTTACGAAAAATCAGCGCGCGAAGTACGGCACCGCCGGCCCCGACCGCACCTACGACGACGCCATGAAGCGCCGCAAGACCGACAATTGGAACTTCCTGTTCATCGCCGGAATGTGGTTCCAGGATTTGTTCAACTACGATTTCCGCCGCACCGAAATGTGCATCATCCCCTACGCCACGCAGCAGGGCGAAATCTCCTTCTGCGCCTACAACACGGGGATCGGCTGGCGCAAAATCATCGAGAACATGTACAAGAACGCGACCGTCGCGCAGTGGTACCGCACGCACGGCAAACATGAAATCTACGCCAAGGGCAAGGCCGTCACGCTTGGCACCTACGAGCATTCGCTGGTGATCAACCCCGAAGACGCCGCTCGCGTCCGCGCCAAGGACGAAGACGACGTTCCGCAAACCGCCGCAGATGAAGACCGCGCACGCCGCCGCGCCCAATTCATCTCCGAAGAAGCCAAGGTCCGCCAGATCTACGAAGAAATGGTCCTGAAGAAGCCCCAGGATCCCGTCGTGAAGATCGGCGCCATGTCCGACATCCACAAAGCCGTCCCCGGCGCCCTAATCGCTCCCGGCAGCATCGCGAGCGCCAAGCCCAACGGCAACGGAAATGGCAACGGTAACGGTAACGGCCACGCAAACGGCAATGGCAACGGCGCCACCGCCAAGCCCGCCGTCGAAGAGCCCGCCGCACCAGTCGCCGGCGACTAGCCTCTTCACTCACAATTCAAAATCAAAAAGGCCCTCGGCAATGCCGAGGGCCTTTTGCTTTCTCCAATCTAATTTTTCCGATCGGCGGACGCCAAACGCTAGGTACTTCTCTGCGCGTCTCGGTGTACTCTGCGTCTCTGCGTTATCTTTGCCTGTACCTAGCGCTCAGACGGAAAAAGATAGCGCAGAGGCGCTGAGACGCGCGGAGAAATGCGCTCCACGGCATTTTCGCCGCGCGATAAAAATCTGCCGCTATCTACGAGGCCTTCCAAACGCCAAGCGCCCTTCTCAAATCCACAATCTGCGCCAAGTGATACGAGTTGTGATCCGCCAGCACCAACGCCTCCCGCAGGATCGTCTGCGCATCCCCGTGCGCAATCTTCGCATACAGATCCGCCTTCGGATTCTTCACTAGCGCGATCATCCCGCGTAGATCCTTCTCGAATGAAGCCACGCTCTGGTTCCAAGCCGCCTCATCTGCGGGCCCAGCCGTTTTCGGCCAATAGCCTTCCGGGAATTTCGGCGAAACATGTTTCGCATTTCGGCTGAATTCCAGAATGTCCCACTGCGCAATCCGCAAGTGTTCCAGCAATTGCCAGCCGGTATGCGCCAAACCGTTCGCCACGCTCCCTCGCCTGTCTGCGGGAAAATCCGCGATCGCTTGCGAGAAGCGCGCATGCGCACCGCCGCCCTTCAGCAGCGCGGCAAGATGCTCGCGCAGCGCCGCATCGTTGTCCTTCGCACCAGATGCCTTCTTTTTGCGTGGCTTCGTTTTGTTTTTCATGGCTCCTCCCTCTTTCTCCTCGACATTATGCCTCACTCGAAGTAGAAAGATGGCCGGCCCGCAAGGCGCTCGCGTCCCTTCGCCGGAGGAGATCGATCGTGAAAATCGCTGCCTGCTCTTTCCTCGTTGTACTTTTGGCCATCGGTCTGTGCAATCCGATCGGCGCCGCCGCCCCCGCGAATTCCCCAAGCGTGCTTCTCGCGCCCACTCCGCCCATGGGCTGGAATAGCTGGGATTCCTATGGCACGACGGTGCGCGAGGATGAAGTGAAAGCCAACGCCGATTACATGGCCGCGAACCTAGCCAAGTTCGGCTGGCAATACATCGTCGTGGACATCGAATGGTATACGCCCAATCCGCAGGCCCACGGCTACATCCCCGGCGGCGCTGTTACCATCGATTCATTCGGCAGATTCACTCCCGCGCCCAATCGCTTTCCCTCCGCCGCCAACGGCGAAGGCTTCGCCGCGCTGGCCGCGTACGTTCACAGCAAAGGCCTCAAATTCGGCTTCCACGTCATGCGCGGAATTCCGCGCGAAGCCGTCGCCGAAAATCTGCCCATCGAAGGCACGCAGTTCCACGCCGCCGATATCGCCGACAAAATCAACGTCTGCCACTGGAAGGGGATGGAGGATACCTACGGCGTGGATATGTCCAAGCCCGGCGCGCAGGCCTACTACGATTCCGAAGCCAAACTCTGGGCCTCCTGGGGCGCCGACTACATCAAGGCCGACGACATGAACACGCCCGCGCGCACCGCGGAAATTCTCGCCATTCACGAGGCCATCAAAAAAACTGGCCGCCCCATCGTCCTCAGCATCTCACCCGGCGCGCAGCCTCCCGAATATGGCGATTTTCTCGCCGCGGTGTCGCAACTTTGGCGCATCTCCGCCGATTTCTGGGACAACTGGGCCGCCCTAAAACGCCAATTCGATATCACGCAGCGCTGGCAATCCGTTTCCCGTCCTGGACATTGGCCCGACGCCGACATGCTTCCGCTCGGCCACATCGGCATCCGCGCCGAAAATGGCGATAACCGCATGAGCCAGTTCACGCACGATGAGCAGCAAACCTTAATGACGCTGTGGTCCATTTTCAATTCGCCGCTGATGTTCGGCGGAGACTTGCCCAGCAACGACGCCTTCACCGTCGCCCTGATCACCAATCCCGAAGTCCTCGCCGTCGATCAAACCGCCGCCGGCGGCCGCCAATCCTATCGCCAGGGCGATACCATCGCGTGGACCGCCGACGCCCCGGGCGGCACGGAAAAATTCGTCGCCATCTTCAACGTCGGCGACACGGCAAAAGATATCCAGCTGAATTGGTCCGACGTCGGCATTTCCGCGAAACACGCCAAGCTCCGCGATCTCTGGGCGCACAAGGACCTGGGCAAGCAGGATCGCATCCAAGTTTCCCTGCCGCCACATGCCAGCGCGCTTTACAAGGTTGATTTGAGATGACAATGCTCCCGCCACGCGGCCGAGCGGCCAACCAGCCAAAGGTTTGGCCCCGCCCGCCGGCCTTGCATAACGACTTGATAAGTTAATTTATATTGTATACATTAGGTGGACTTTTTCCAGGAGGCGCCCATGCCCGCACCCGGTTTTGCATTTGCCAATCCGAAGCCTTCGCCCGACAACTTGAACACCACAGACCCGAAGGACGCCTACGCCGACGACGCCGGGATCGCCGCCTCTCCCATCACCGAGCCGATTCCCCCGTCATGGAAGCAGCCCGAGGAAATGTCCCTCGCCGACGTTCTCGGCCCGCAAGCTGTCCAGCAAATCCAATCCGCGGGCCAGATCGTTTTCCATTCCATTGGAGACACGGGCGGAATCAAAGTTCCCACGCACCAATTCGCCGTGGCCGATGCCATGGCCAAAGATGTTGGCCAGGCCGCCGCCTACTCCGCCGGCCGCCCCGCGTTCTGCTACCACCTCGGCGACGTTGTCTATTACTTCGGCCAGGAACGCTACTATTTCGATCAGTTCTACGACGCCTATCGCGATTACGATGCCCCCATCTTCGCCATCCCCGGCAATCACGATGGCGAAATGTTTCCGAGCGAGGTCGCCCAATATTCGCTGCAAGCCTTCTACAACAATTTCTGCTCCAAGACGCCCGTGAAGGATCCCGCCGCGCAAGGCTTCTCGCGCACCACCATGACGCAGCCCGGCGTCTATTTCACGCTCAACGCTCCGTACGTCAAAATCATCGGCCTTTATTCCAATACCGGCGAATCCACCGGCGTCATCAGCGATTCGACCACCGGTACCGCGCAGCTCACTTTTCTCCTCGCGCAGTTGCAGGAAGCCGCCAGCCAGCGCGCGCAAAAAAATGGCGCTCCCTTCGCGCTGATTCTCGCCGTCCATCATCCGCCGTTCACGCTCAGCAGTGGACACTTTCCGAGCCCCGCGATGCTCGCCCAGATTGATCAAGCCTGCCAGCAAGCCAAAATCTGGCCCGATATCGTCCTCTCCGGTCACGCCCACCTCTACGAAAGATACACGCGCACGCTCCCCTCGAAATACACTCAGCTTGCAAGCGTCGCGAATTTTCAAATTCCCTACGTCGTTGCGGGAAATGGCGGCTATCTACAACTCAGCAAAACGCGCCTGGGCCAGGACGGATCAGATCCCCAGCCCGGCGCGCCCGGCACCGACGGCGAAGGAAATCCTCTCACGCTCGACGTTTACAACAACACCACCTACGGCTTCTTGCGCCTCACCGTCAGCCCCTCTTCCATCCTCCTCGAATCCCTCGGCGTGGATGAATCGAGCGGCCAAACCTCCACCATCGACACTTTCACCGTCGACCTTACAAAACACGTCGTCAAAGGCACGCCCCCGCAGAGCCAGATCAAGGCCGGCGTCGACGCCACTCACGAACACGATCGCGCCCCGGCGCAAATCAAGCAACCCAGGAAAACCAAGAAGAAATGATTCGCGGCGCTAATGGCCTCGCCAGCGCCATTGAATCGCCTTCGCAAAAAAATCCGGCGCGGAGAAAAACATCTTCCCCGCGCCGGATAGAGACGACGGCCTTCGCGTCCTTCGACGCGCTTCTATTGCTCGGTCGAAATCGCCAAGTACTGCGTGTGCCCGCCGCGATTCACGAGCAGCAGCACTTCCTGCCCGTTCGCGGCCTTCACCGCGCGGTTGTACTGGTCGACGCTGGTCACCGGTTGTCTGTTCACTTCCTCGATCACATCGCCGCGCGCCAAACCCGCTTCCGCCGCCGCGCTCGACGGGTCAACCGCCGTAACCACCACGCCGCGAGTATCCTGCGGCAGGCTGAGCTGGCCGGCGATTTCCGGGCTCAGGTTGTCCACATCCACGCCAGCAAGTGCGCTCGGCGCCTCAGCTCCCTCGGCAGACGCCTGCTCCGGCGCATCCGGCAGCTGGCCCAGCGTCACGCTGATCGTCATTTTGTTTTGGTTGCGTTCGATTCCAAGCTGCACCGTTTGCCCCGGAGCCATGCTCGCGATGTGCAAACGCAGCGTGCGCGAGTCCTCCACGGGTACTCCGTCGAGCGTCACGATCACGTCGCCCTTCTGCAATCCGGCTTTTCCACCGGGACCATCCGATCGAATATCGCCCACCAGCGCGCCTTCGGTGGATGGCAAGCCAAACGCCTTGGCCAAATCGGGCGTAATCTGCTCGATCCCGATGCCCAGATAGCCGCGCGTCACCTTGCCGTTTTTAACCAGCTGGTCCATGATCCCGCGCGCCATGTCCACCGGAATGGCGAAGCCCACGCCCTGATTTCCCCCGCCTTCCTCGCCGGTCAGAATCGCTGTGTTGATCCCAATCAATTCTCCGCGAACGTTGATCAGCGCCCCGCCGGAATTGCCCGGATTGATCGCCGCGTCGGTCTGGATGAAATCCTCATAGTCTTCAATGCCCAGGCTGGTGCGTCCGTTCCCGCTCACGATTCCCATCGTGACGGTTTCGCCCACGCCGAACGGATCGCCGATGGCCAGCACGAAATCGCCCACCTGCGTCTTTGAGGAATCGCCGAAGGTGATCGCCGTCAAATCCGTGGCCGCGATCTTCAGCACGGCGATATCGCTCTTCGGATCCGCGCCGATCAATTGCGCCTTAAATTCGCGCTTGTCCTTCAGCGAAACCTTGATGTCCGTGGCTCCATCGATCACGTGGTTGTTCGTCAGAATGTAGCCGTCCGCACTCACGATCACGCCCGAGCCCAGGCTCTCTTCGCGTTCCGATTTCGGTTGCTGCTGTTGTTGCTGGTCCGGACCCTGCGGTCCGAAAAATTGCCGGAAGAACGGATCGTTCCCGAACGGATTGTCCGCCTGCGGATTCTTCACCATCTTCGAGGTCGAAATGTTCACCACCGCCGGCAGGTTCGGCTGCACGATGGACGCGAATCCATCCGCAAACGAAACCCTCGTCGCGGCCGGATTCGCCGCGTCGTTGGCCACCTTGATATCCAAAGACCGGCCCGCCCCAAACGCAGTTTGCCCGCCCGTTGCGAAAAACCACGTCGCCGCCGCTCCCAGCGCCAATGCCATCACCAGCGCGGCCGCCGCCACAGGCCGCCGAATCGCAATCACTTTGTTACTCATGGACGTATTGCCTCCGCGTTAGCACTCTCAGATGGAATCGAAAAGTCCGGAATATTGTTCTTTCCTGCGTGGTCTACGGCTCACCGAAGATCCGCCCAACCATTTGACGCTCGTCCCAATAAGCCTTCGACGCGCCGCTTCTCACCTCAAGTTTAGACGTTCCCTCTGCGAAAAGGTTACCGGATGGCGCTTCGGGTTCCAAGCCGCTCAACCCCGGCCGGCCCCGCTAAGGCAGTCCCTCCCGGCAGCCCCCTCTCCTATAATAGGATGCACTTCCCGGCCGCCGGGTCAGTTTGGCTCTTGCGGCGGCGCGCTGGCGGGAACCATCGTGAAAACGCTATGAAGGCCAAGGAATGGCTCTACCTGCTGGGTCTGCGCCCGAAGCCCCGTACCTATGGCTTCGAGGTTCGCTCATTTCAATTGCCGATCGACGGCGAAATTCAGTACGCCCAATGGCTTCATCCCAGTGAGCGCCCAAAAACGTTCACGCAGGAAGCCGTAAACGAATTGCGGAATTTTCTCTCCCCCGGCGACGTCGCAATCGATATCGGCGCACACACCGGAGATTCAACCTTGCCCATGGCCCTGGCTGTCGGCCCCTCCGGCACCATCCTCGCGCTCGAGCCCAACCCCTACGTTTTTCCCATCCTCGAAAAAAATTCGCAGCTGAATCCATCGAAAACGCACATCGTCCCCTTGATGTTTGCCGCCACGCCCGAAGACGCCGAATTCGATTTCGAGTATTCCGATTCCGGATTCTGCAACGGCGGCCTGCACGAAGGCATCAGCCGCTGGAAGCACGGCCACGCCTTCACCCTGCGCGTGCAGGGCCGCAATCTCGCCGCGGTCCTGGCCCGCGATTACCCCGCTCTTTTGCCCCGCATCCGCTACATTAAATCCGACGCCGAAGGCTACGATTTCACCGTGCTCTCCGCTCTCACCTCCATCATTTACCGGGCGCGCCCCTTCCTCCGCGCCGAAGTCTTCAAAGCCACTGACGCCGCACAGCGCCAACGCCTCTTCCGCCTGATCGCCGGTTTCGATTACAACATTCATCGCTTCGATAGCGATTCACACTACGTGGGCCAGCGCCTCCAAGAACGTGACCTGATGAATTGGCCACACTACGACATCTTTTGCGTGCCCAAATGATTCGCAATGAATGATTCGCGATTTCGGAAGTCGCGCAAGAAACCCAAGCCAAATGCGATGATCGAGCAGCGCGAATCACGCGCCGCACGGGCGCTAGCTGGCCCTCCGCGCCTGTGCTATCCTGCTATTTCACCAGCCTTGGCATCTCTCCCGCGCCAAGGATTCCACCGTCGGGGCGTAGCGCAGCCTGGTAGCGCGCCTGGTTCGGGACCAGGAGGCCGAAGGTTCAAATCCTTTCGCCCCGACCATTCTTTTCAATCGTTCGGAGCGACGCAATCGCGCCGCGCTTCCAGTCAGAACTCACTCGGTCACAGACCCACCCTTTGTCCGCCGCGCGGACAAAGGATGGGCCACCCCGGGCTGCCCAGAGCGCAGCCCGACGGACCCGGCGCGTTACTCCAAGGTGAAGATCGCTCGTGGTACTATTCACGCGTGCGAATTGAAAACAGCAACGCGGAGGGAAAAGGTGCGCCACCCGCCATATTAACGGCACGGAGCGGCGGTGCCTGTGACAAACCGGATGACGCGGCCTGGCAAAAATCGAGGGATAGGAATATGAAGCGCCGGATCCTGATATCTGTTGCAACATTTACGTTTTTTTCGCTAGTTGGTCCGCTTATCCGCCTCGTTTTTCCTCCGGCCCCCATCCCTGGGGGACACTTTAATTCAATGGTTAACGACCTCGTGTTTTATGCGTGGCCGACGACACCGCTCGGAGCGGGATTCGGAGTCAGTTGGCAAAGTCTGGTGGCGGACAACATATGTTTCTTCGCCGTTTTAGGCGTCTGTGTCGGCCTCTTTGCTACTTGGCCATGGGCCGTTCTAGTAATTTATGTGGCAACGTGCGCGCTTCTCGTTCTAGAACAGATCTGGGGATTTCGTGCTGGCTTTGATTTTTTTTCCAGTTGCGCACTCGGGCTCGCATTCCTGTTGTATGGCATTCCATTCGGGGCCGTGGCACGCCTATTCAGGTCTTCGCGCACAACACCTGTGTCTCTATCTTGAAAACCGGGGAGTGGTTGTGGTCAAGATGACCTACTCCCCGAATTCTAGTCCAAAAGTAGGATGCGATTTCGGACGAAGGAAGGGGGAGGGGGCAATGAAGAGCGGGGAATGCAGCGAGGAACAGATCATGACGGTGCCGAAGCAGATGGAGGCAGTCCGCATGGGTGTCCCTTGCCAAAACTAAAAACGGATGGAAAATGGGCTCATCCGCGGCTGTAGATAATTTTGTAGACGCGAAAGCCTCCAACTTCAACAAAGTGCAACAGACTTCAACAAGCGGGCCGCAAAGACTTCAACAGCAATCACTTAAAATCAACAAGAATCCATAGATTTCAACAGGACCTGGAATCTGGTTCGGGACCAGGAGGCCGAAGGTTCAAATCCTTTCGCCCCGACCATTCGTTTTCAACCACATAGCGCGTTGGTTTTGCGCCCAAACTCGGCCACCTGGTTTCGCACCAGGCGCTCTAGCAAGAATCCCCGGCAATATCGGCATCTAGTCGTCACTTCGACCGCAATGGCTGTCGCAAAATTATCTACAGTCGGTCTCCTTATAAAGGATTAAAGGCGATCCGTGACGGACTCGGAGACAGACCGAGAGCAGTCGAGTCATGTACTGAAATTCGAACTCGCGGCTGCTCAAATTAGTGGGGAGCACTACAAGTCGAGTACTAGCCCGCCAGATGTCCGGTAATCCGACGACCAATCATCCAAGTGGAATCGGATAATCGAACAGAGAATGTCGCGCTGTTAAGTTTTATTGGGGGTGCCTAGCTTGGGCGGATTGATTTGTGATGAGGCTCGCGTGATGGAAGATCAATCCGAAAAGCCGCATTGTGTCCTCGCTGATGATAGAATCTCGCCAGTTTTTGGCTTCGCAAATAGGAACCCGTTCGCATGGCACACGACGTATTCATCAGCCACTCCTCAATAGACAAGACGACAGCCGACGCCGTCTGCGCGACGCTTGAATCGAATGGCATTCGCTGTTGGATTGCCCCGCGCGACGTGACCCCAGCGATGGAATGGGGTCTTTGCATAGTCAACGCCATTGAAGAATGCCGGATAATGGTCCTGGTCTTTTCGACGAACGCAGATGACTCTTCGCAAATTCACCGGGAGGTCGAATGCGCTGTTAACCACGGCGTAGCAATTCTGCCGTTTAGGATCGAAGATGTGCTTCCGGGAAAAGCGCTCGAATACTTCATCGGCGATGTTCACTGGCTTGATGCCCTGACGACGCCGATGGAGGCTCACCTCAAGAGTCTTTCCGACACCGTAAAAATGTTGCTGGCGCAAACGTCGACGAGCGGCGTGACGGGCTCCGCAAAGCTGATCCAGCCGCCCTCGAGTACGCCTCCGAATGCCGATGGGCCGGAGCGGGCGCAGGTGAATCGCGAGAGTCGTTTTCCAGCCACTGAGCCTGCCGCTGTTTCGACTTCTCCTGTTTCCCCAACGGCAGTGGCGGGAGGATCTCAAAGGCCTCCGACGAAACAGCTTTGGTTTCGCGCCAGCTTGGGCGGAGTGGCGTTGCTGATTGTGATATTTGCCGCGGTGTATTTTTCAAAGCGAATGGCTGGTAAGAGCACGCTGGCCGGGCCCGGGACGACACCTGCGGCGGCGCAGCAGGATCCAATGTATTGGAGCAACCTAGACCTCGCTACAGTCTTATCGGCAGCCAATAATGGCAATGCTGGGGCGGAGTCCGAAATTGGGATTCGCCATTATTTTGGCCAGGGTGGCATGACCCAAGACTACCTGCAAGCACTCCCATGGTTTCGGAAGGCAGCGGATCAAGGTGACGCGGCCGGAGAGAACGGACTTGGCCTTCTGTATGTCGGGGGTGAGGTCGTCCCAAAAGATTGTTCGTTGGCGGTGGGGTGGTTCAGCAAGGCGGCAGACCAAGGTTACGCGTACGCGGATCTCAATCTCGGTAATATGTATGAATCGGGAGATTGCGTTCAGCAGGATTACGCACAGGCGCTTGTGTGGTTCCATAAATCTGCAGATAAAAATAACGCCATGGCCCAAGACTATCTAGGCTATGTCTATCTGGATGGTCACGGCGTACCGAAGGACGTTGCACAGGCACGCATCTGGTTCCAGAAGGCAGCGGACCAGGGATATCCGGATGCCCTCAGAGAATTGGCAACTCTCGCTGGAAAAGATTGAGCCCCGCAGACAAAACTCTGTAATGCCCCCCAGCAATCTAGACGGTCATGGCTCAGTTTTCCACCGAATTCGCTCGCGCAAAATTGGCTGAGTCCTGAGTAACGCCCAAATCCTTTCACCCCGACCATTCTTTTCAATCGTTCCGAGCGACGCAATCGCGCCGCGCTTCCAGCCAGAACTCACTCGGCCACAGACCCATCCTTTTTCCGCCGCGGCGGATAAAGGATGGGCCACCCCGGGCTGCCCAGAGCGCAGCCCGGCGGACGCGCGCCGTTACTCCAAGGTGAAGGTCGCCAGTGGTATCATCTCCGCGTGGGAATTGAGGCAAACAAAAGAGGGGCAAAGGATGAGCCACCCGCCGGTCCCGAGAACGGCTCGAAGACCTAATCCCACGACACGCTCAATCGCCTCACGACGCTAGCGCCGCCGTCAGAATTCAACAGGTTAACGTGTCGCGTGCAAAAATTCCATCCATCTCGGGTCTCTTTGAATCTGGCCCTCGCCCCGTTCATTTGCTTCCAATCATTTGGCGCGTGGCCGCCGGACGCCGCCGGAGAAAATTAGCGGTTCAGGTCCGCGACCGCCATCGTGGCGGCAAAATGATCCGGGCTGGCGTCGAGCGCCGAGGAAAATTCCTGCCGGGCCTTATCCTTATCGTTCAATCCCAGTTGGCCGAGACCGATCAGATAGTGCGCATCGGCAATTTGTGCGCGCTGGTCAGAAGGAGAATTGGATGCAATTGGCGCAGTTGCGTTGGGCACACTGCTGAGCTCTTCTGTGCCTTTGTCGATCAGTTTTTGAAATAGCGCCATCGCACTGTCGTGCTGGCCGAGCTTTTTCAGGGCCATCGCTTGATAATAGAACTCGGCTCCGCCGACATGCGCGCCGGCGGCCAAACCGCCCATGCTCACGTAACCGCTGAATTGAGAGCTTGCGCTGGTTCCGGCGGGAGGACCGAATCCAGTATTTTGAGGCGCGGCGCTCGCAGCTTCGTCAGAAGATGCATCGCGCCAGAACTGCGTGGCTTTCTGCGTATCGCCCATCGCCTGGTACGCGTTGCCAATCCAATAGTAGATTTCACTTTTGCGTGCGCTCACATCGCCGGCCGAGGCCTCAAGATTGGAAGGGATCTGCAAGGCCGCTTGATAATCGGCCAGCGCCAGTGGGAATTGCCCGGCGATCAGATGCTGTTGGCCGCGCACTAGATTGGCATTGATCCAGGAGTCGCCCATCGAAAACCTTCCGCCGCCTTCCCACTGGCGGAAAAAGCGCGATTGCAAGAGTTGAATGGCGGCGTCGGGTTTACCGGCGACGATGTATAGATTCGCCTCGCGGGCGATCGCGTCGTCGCGGTTGACTACGTTTTGATGCGCTTCCATGATGGCCAGCCGCTTCGACGGCGCGACGCCGTTCTCCTCATACAGCTTGTCGAGATCGTTCAAGACCATCGCGTTACCGCCGAATTTCAAGGCCGTTTCAAGCGCGGCCTGCGCCTTATCGCGCTGGTTACCATCGCGTAGATAGACCATCGCCAGGTTGCGGTAAACGACGGGAAAATCCGCGCCCAATGAGGCGGACTTTTCCCATAGAGCCACGGCTCGCTGCGGCTGCCAATCGTAGAGTAGGTTTCCGAGATAGTACGGCGCGCGCGAATCGGTTGGATCGGCGCGCATGGCGTCTTCCAGTACCGCGATCATTTCCATCTGGAACGGGAACACGTAATCGGTGGGCGCTTGCTTAGCCAGGCGATCGTAGTCGCGCGACTTATCGGGCTGGTTTAACTGCCGCGAAAAATATCCCAGATCGTAATAAACCAGCGGAGATATTTTGGATTTGTCCGGCGCGGCATCGACAACGTGAGTGAGCAGCGCCGTGCCGTCCTGCCACATGCCGGCATCCATATAATCCGCGGCGACTTCGAGCACCGACATGGGGTGTTCGGTGGCGGCAATCAGCAGCGCCGCAGTGCTGGCGGGCGATTTGCTCGCCATCCATTGCTCGCTCATTCCGTGAACATCCAGCGGATCGATCTTGGTGATCGCAGCGACGGTGACGAGTGCATCATCATCGTGTCCCTGATGGCGCAGCAACGCGGCTTTCAGCGCGAGCGCGCGGATGTTTAGCGCATTCGCTTCCAATGCATGGTCATCATCCGTAAGAGCTTCATCGAAATCGCCGCGGCTGCAGGCGATCTCAGCCACTTCAAAATAACCGGGCGA
>Ga0182015_10005370_pt1 | contig 13345 bp, 11 predicted proteins | sample 712P3MmetaG_FD_120478 | JGI IMG/M metagenome (GOLD analysis project Ga0182015, IMG submission 120478) | Permafrost microbial communities from Stordalen Mire, Sweden - 712P3M metaG | ecosystem: Environmental > Terrestrial > Soil > Wetlands > Permafrost | place: Sweden: Stordalen | collected...
AAGGCCGCGAGCGGCGCCCCGACACCTGGCTGGAAGAAGGCCACCTGCTCGCCGCGGTGCGTGAGCTCGAAGATGGGATGCACGCCGTGCTCGGAGTAGAGCTCCGCCACCTTCTCCGCTTCGCGCTCACGGGCGATGCGCCTCACGACGTCGCCGAAAAAGCACATGACCGCCCGTGCCGGGACGCGGACCTCGCCCGGGGCCGGGGCGCAAAGATGCACCGACGGCTCGATGAGCGCGCTCGGGTCCGGGTCGAACTCGAGGATCGGATAGGCGCCGCGGCGAAACCTGCCCTGCCCCTTACCGGCAGGGTCGGGCGCCGTCGGGGGCGTCTCACCCGCCAGCGGAGGCTCAGCGGAGATCGTGTCCCGCCCGGAGACCGCTAGCCGCCCGAGACATCTTCGAGCCGCTGGCGTCCGGCGGTGACAAAAGGCATCATCGCCCGCAGCTCGGCACCGACGGACTCGACCGGATGCGCCCTGCCCGCGGCCCGCAGCTCGTTGAACCGGGCCCTGCCGGCTCGGTCTTCGGCGACCCACTCCTTGGCGAAGGTCCCGTCGGTGATCTCGCCGAGGATGCGGCGCATCTCGGCGCGGACGCGGTCGTCGATGATGCGCGGGCCACGGGTGAGGTCGCCGTACTCGGCGGTGTCCGACACCGAAAAGCGCATACCGGCAATGCCCTGCTCGTACATGAGGTCGACTATCAGCTTCAGCTCGTGCAGGCATTCGAAGTAGGCCGACTCCGGCTGGTAGCCGGCATCGACGAGGGTCTCGAAGCCAGCCATGACGAGGGCGGTCAGGCCGCCGCAGAGGACGACCTGCTCGCCGAACAGGTCGGTCTCGGTCTCCTCGGCAAAGGTCGTCTCCAGCACCCCGGCGCGAGTCGCCCCAAGGGCATCCGCGTAGGAAAGGGCGAGCTCCATGGCCTTGCCGGAGGCGTCTGCCGAGACGGCGATGAGCGAGGGGACGCCCCCTCCTTCTGTGTAGGTACGCCGGACGAGGTGCCCGGGGCCTTTCGGGGCGACCATGGCGACATCTACGCCCACGGGCGGCGCGATGAGGCCGAAGCGGATGTTGAAGCCGTGCGCGAAGAAGATGGCGTCCCCGGAGCTGAGCTGCGGCGCGATCTCCGCCTCGTACACCGTCGCCTGTTCGGTGTCGGGCAACAGGATCATGACGAGGTCGGCCTCGGCGGCCGCCTCGGCCACTGAGAGGACGCGCAGCCCGGCGGCTTCGGCCTTGGCCCGCGAGGAGGACCCGGGCCGAAGCCCAACGCGCACGTCGACACCGGAGTCGTGCAGGTTCAGCGCGTGCGCGTGGCCCTGGGAGCCGTAGCCGATGATCGCGACTTTGCGCGAGCGGACAAGGGACGGGTTGGCATCGTTCTCGTAGTACAGCTTGGCCATGACGCTCCTGTAGTTGTGGGTCTTGGACGTGGTGCGCGGGGACCTGTGAAGGTACCCGGGGATCCCCCGGCCCGCCTAGGCGATGCCGGCTTCTGCTTGTGCCGCCGCGAGCCGGTCCAGCTTAGGCAACGCGATCCGGCCGGTCCTTTGGATCCCAGAGATCCCGTAGGGCCTCATCAGGCTCTCGAAGTCGTCGAGGAGCTCGGGCGTGCCCGCGACCATGACGGTGATGGCGTCATGGCCCACGTCGACGATGCGGCCGGCGAAGACCCCGACGAGCTGGATCACCTGCGAGCGCTGCCCGGCATCGGCCGTGACGCTCACGAGCAGCAGCTCGGCCTCGCGTGCCTCGTCAGGGTGGAGCTCGCCGATCTCGACGACATTGATGAGCTTGTCCAGCTGTGCCACCACCTGCTCGAGGGGAGACGACTCGACGTCGACGACGATCGAGATCCGTGAGAAGCGGGCGTCGTCGGTGGGCGCGACGGCCAGGGAGAAGATGTTGTAGCCGCGCCGCGAGAACAGTCCGGCGACCCGGGCGAGCACGCCGGCCTTGTTCTCCACGAGGACCGACAAGAGGCGGTGGCGGGGCCCGCTGTGCCTGTAGTCCTGGGTCATCGGGACACCTCGGATCGCTGTGAGGGGTGCACGACGATGTCGTCGTTGGAAGCCCCGGCCGGCACCATCGGGAAGACCTGCTCCATCGAGTCGGTCCGGAAGTCGATCACGACGGGGCGGTCGTCGATGGCGTTCGCCTTCTCGATCGCCGGCGTGACCTCCTCCGGGCTCTCGACCCGCAAGCCGACGCATCCCATCGCCTCGGCCCAGCCGACGTAGTCGGGAAGGTCCGGTGAGAGGTAAACCTCGGAGTACCGCTCCTCGTAGAACATGTGCTGCCACTGGCGCACCATGCCGAGGTAGGCGTTGTTCAAGATGGCGACCTTGACCGGGATGCGCTCGGCCGTGGCCGTGGCGAGCTCCTGGGCGGTCATCTGGAAGCACCCGTCGCCGTCGACCGCCCACACCATGCGGTCCGGGCGCCCGACCTTGGCCCCGATGGCCGCCGGCACCGCGAAGCCCATGGTGCCAAGCCCGCCGGAATTGATCCACGTGTTCGGGTACTCGAAGGCCCAGTGCTGGGAGGCCCACATCTGGTGCTGGCCGACGCCGGAGACGAGGATCGTGTCCGGGGGTGTCAAAGCCCTCAGGCGCTCGATGACGAATTGGGGCTTGAGCGTCGGGCGGCGGCTGCCACCAGCGGCGAGCACCTCGGCATGCTCGGGCTCGGAGCGGTCGTAGGTGTACGGGTAGCGCTCCTGCCACTTGTTGAGCGTGTCGATCCAACCGCTGAGGCGGCCCTTGTCGACCGGGCCGCGGGCGGTGAGCGCCTCGAGCATCGCCTCGATGGCGAGGCGGCAGTCGGCGATAATGCCCACCTCGGGGCGGCGCACCTTTCCGACCTCGGCCTTGTCGATGTCGACGTGGACCACCTTGGCCAAGGGCGCGAAGGCCGAGACCTTGCCTGTCACTCTGTCGTCGAAACGGCTGCCGAGGGCCAGCAGCAGATCCGCCTTTTGCATCGCCGTCACAGCGGTGTAGTTGCCGTGCATGCCGGGCATCCCGAGGCAGAGCGGATGGCTGTCTGGGAACGAGCCGCGGGCCATGAGCGTCGTCACGACCGGGATGCCAGTCATGTCCGCCAGCTCTAAAAGGGCCTTCGAGGCGCGGGACTTCAAGATGCCCCCGCCGGCATAGATCACCGGTCGCTCAGCCGCGAGGATGAGATCGACAGCGGCCCGGATCGCAGCCGGGTCCGGGTGCGAGGCCGGGTGGTAGCCGGGCAGGTCGACGCCGTCGGGCCAGTACCACTCCATCGGGGAGGTGGCGACGTCTTTCGGGAAGTCGATGAGCACCGGCCCGGGCCGGCCCGTCGTCGCGATGTGGAACGCCTCCCGGACGACCTGGGGGATGTCGGCGGCATGGGTGATGAGCCAGTTGTGCTTGGTGACACCGAGGGTGATCCCGGTCGTGTCGCTCTCTTGGAAGGCGTCGGTCCCGATCGCGCTCGTGGCCACCTGGCCGGTGACACAGACCAACGGGATCGAGTCCATGTAGGCATCGGCAAGGGCGGTGACGACGTTGGTCGCCCCCGGGCCGCTCGTGACCATGGCCACGCCGGGCCGGCCGGTGGCTTGCGCGTAGCCCTCGGCCATGTGACCGGCGCCTTGCTCGTGGCGCACGAGGATGTGGCGGATGGGCGAGTCGATGATCGGGTCGTATACGGGAAGGATGGCCCCACCGGGAAGGCCGAAGATGACTTCGACCTCCTGCATCTCGAGGCTCTTCACAAGCGCTTGCGCTCCGGTGAGCTCCATCGGTGCTTCCTCTCATCTCGTGGTCTGGTCAGTACTGCTCGGTGGATCTGAGCCTTCTCGCCCGCTTCCGGTCACCGGCGCTTCGGTACCGGAAAACGAAACGACCTCCCCTTTGGGGAGGTCGAAGGCGCAGCAACGCAGACGGCGTTGTGCGCTAAGTGATAAGTACGAGGCGGCCGGTTGAAGACATTGCCGACAAGTTTTGCAGAGCAGACCGAGTCCCGCAACTTGCGCACCACCGCCAGATGATCTGCGCGGCCCGGCGGCGTCGGTCCGCGCCCTTGCCGGCACGTCCGCAAGGTGGCCGCCAGGCGCTCAGGCCTGTGTGATGGCGCCCCGTTCGGCGCCCACCACGAGCCGGGCATATTTTGCCAGCACGCCGGTCACATAACGCGGGACAGGTGGCTTCCACTCCTCGCGCCGGCGTGCGAGCTCGCCGGGATCGACGACCAGATCCAAGCGGCCGGCGTGGGCGTCGAGTTGCACCTCGTCGCCGTCTGCGACGAGCCCGATAGGACCCCCGACGGCGGCCTCGGGCGCGACGTGGCCCACGCAGAAACCCTGGGTTCCGCCCGAGAACCGCCCATCGGTCACGAGCGCGCAGTCGCCGCCTCGCCCGGCCCCCGTCATGGCTCCGGTGACCGCGAGCATCTCGCGCATCCCCGGGCCGCCCCTCGGCCCCTCGTAGCGGACGACGACGACCGTGCCCGGCGTGATCGTCCCGGCCAAGATGGCGTCCATGGCGGCGCTCTCGCCGTCGAAGACCCGGGCCCGACCGCTAAAGGACAGGTCGCCGTCGATGCCCGCCACCTTCACGACGGCGCCCTCGGGCGCGAGCGAGCCGTGCAGGATGGCGATGCCCCCGTCCGCGTGGATCGGCTCGGCGAAGGAATGGACGACCGACCCGTCCGGGGCTGGCGGGTCGAGCTCGGCCAGGTTCTCGGCCATCGACCTGCCCGTGACGGTGAGGCACTCGCCGTGGAGGAGGCCCTCGCCTAACAGGGCCCGCAAGACGACGGCAACCCCGCCTATACGGTCGAGGTCGGTCATGTGGTACTTCCCGTGCGGCTTCATGTCGGCGAGGTGGGGCACTCGCCGCCCGATGCGAGAGAAGTCCTCGAGACGCAAGTCGACCTGCGCCTCGTTGGCGATAGCGAGCAGGTGCAACACGGCATTGGTCGAGCCACCGAGAGCCATCACTGTGCTGATGGCGTTCTCAAAGGCCTCTTTGGTCATGATCTGGCGAGGCCGGATGCCCTTTTCGAGCAAGGCGATCACCGCTTGGCCGCTCGCATAGGCGATGTCGTCGCGCCGCCGGTCCACGGCCGGGGCCGACGCGCCGGCCGGCAGCGCCATTCCCAGCGCCTCGGCCACCGACGCCATGGTGTTGGCGGTGAACATGCCCGCGCAAGATCCCTCCGTCGGGCAAGCGCTGCGCTCGATGGCGCTCAGCTCGGCGTCGTCGATGGCGCCGGCCGAGCGGGCGCCGACGGCCTCGAACACCGACACCACGTCAAGGGCGCGCCCGCCGAGCTGGCCGGGCAGGATAGTACCGCCGTAGACAAAGACCATAGGCAGGTCTAAACGGCCAGCCGCCATGAGCATCCCCGGCAGGGACTTGTCGCATCCAGCGAGGCCCACGAAGGCGTCGAAACGCTCGGCGTGCATCATGGCCTCGACCGAGTCGGCGATGATCTCCCTGCTGACAAGTGAGGCGTGCATACCTTCGTGGCCCATGGCGATGCCGTCTGAGACGGCAATGGTGACGAACTCGAAGGGAAAGCCTCCGGACGCGCGCACGCCGTCTTTCGCCCGCTGGGCGAGGCGGGCGAGGGGAAGGTTGCACGGCGTCACCTCGTTCCAGGTGGAGGCCACGCCCACTTGGGGCTTGTCGAAGTCCCCATCCCTCATGCCAACCGCCCGCAACATCGCCCGCGACGGCGCGCGGCGGAATCCCTCGGTCACGTCCTGGCTGTGGATCTTGAGAGAGCGGATCTTCTCGGTCATTCGCTTCAAGCTACTTCGCGCGACTCGCGACCGAGTCTTAGTGGTGCTCGAGCAGAGATCGCAGGGACGCCACCGTGGAGCCGATGTCGGCCGCGTCGGCGCGGCGGGCACCGTCCCACTCGTCCACGCCGTGCCAGGCGACCTCGTCCGGGGTGCCGGGCCAGGGTGGCAGGAGGTGAGCATGGAGGTGCTCGACGCCGTGGCCGACTGTCGCCACATAGACCCGCTCGGCCCCGGCGCCCTTGAGCGCCGCCGAGCAAGCGGCGATCGAGGCCCCGACGGCTTCGGCCTCTTTCCTTACCAGGCCGGCGAAGTCCGGGCAGTGCCGCCGCGGGTTGACGAGCAGGTGGCCGAGGTAAGAGGTGCCCGACTGTGCGGAGTATGAAAAACGGCCACCAGGTCCTCATCGACGAGGTAGCCACCGGGTAGCTCGATGGCGCCCGCCAGCTCGTTGCATACGAGGCAGGCTTGCCCGACGGCCCGGGCGGCTGTCACGGCCTGGGAGCGCTCAAGGTCCCGGTGCGCTCCGGCCACCTGTCAGTCCCCGCGCCGGGAGGCGAAGGCCTCGGCGACGAGCTTGCCGTTCGCCTTGCCACGCGAGGCCTTCATCACCTGGCCGAAAAGGAACTGTGCCACCTTCTCGTCGCCGTCGCGCAACCGCTGCCACTCCTCGGGGTTGGCGGCGATGACCTCGTCGACGATCGACTCGAGAGCTGAGGTGTCCATCCTCTCGAAACCGAGCCGTCCGGCGATCTCGGCCGGGTCCCCGCCCTGGTCCATGAGCTCGGCGAGGACCTGCTTGGACTGGGTCGCCGAGAGCTGACCCGACGACTCCATTTTCAACAGGGCGGCGAAGGCGGCCGGGTCGAGGTTCTTCGCGGCCTGCGGGCTCGCCGCCGCCTCGTTCGCAGCCCGGGCGAGCGCCAGGCGGGGATCGGCCCCGGCGGCGACGGCCCCGTGCACGAGCTCGTCGAGGCCTAACTCAACGACGGTGACGACCTGATCGGTCGAGCCGTCCCGGCGAGTGGCGAGCTCCGAGCCGGCCGCGAAGAGCTCTGAGAGCCTGTGGCGGCGCTCGGCCGGCATGGGACCGACACCGTCGGCGGCGGCTGCGAGCAGGGCCGCGTCGGGAACGAGCGGTGTGAGGTCGGGCTCGGGGAAGTAGCGGTAGTCGTTCGCTTCTTCCTTCGAGCGCATGGAATGGGTACTGCTGTCGCCCTCGTCCCAGTGGCGTGTCTCCTGGGCGATGCGCCCTCCGGACTCGAGCAAGGCGATCTGGCGCTCGACCTCGTGATCGATCGCCCTTTCGAGCGAGCGCAGCGAGTTCAGGTTCTTCACCTCGCAGCGCGTGCCGAACTCGGTCGCGCCGAGCGGTCGCACCGAGACGTTGGCGTCGACGCGGAGCGATCCCTCCTCCATGCGCCCGTCCGAGGCGCCCGCGGCGACGAGTATCGAACGGAGCTCGTCGACATAGGCCCGCGCCTGGGCGGCCGAGCGGATGTCGGGCCTCGAGACGATCTCGACGAGGGGAACCCCGGCGCGGTTGTAGTCCACGAGCGAGTAGCCGGCCTCGTGGATTCGCCCCCCGCCCCCGACGTGGGTCGTCTTGCCCGTGTCCTCTTCCATGTGGGCCCGTTCCACGCCCACGCGCGAGCCGTCGGGCAGCTCCAAGAAGCCGTCGACGTTGATGGGCTCGTCGTACTGGCTGATCTGGTAGTCCTTCGGCATGTCGGGATAGAAGTAGTTCTTCCGGTGGAAGATCGAGCGCTTCGCGCTGCAATTGAGGGCCGAGCCGATCCTCAAGGCCAGCTCGACAGCGCGCCGGTTTATCACCGGCAACGAGCCCGGCAGGCCCAAGCAGACAGGGCAGATGTTCGTGTTCGGCTCGTCCCCGAAGGCGTTTCGGCACCCGCAAAAGAGCTTGGTCGCCGTGGCGAGCTCGCAGTGGACCTCGAGGCCGACGACGGTCTCGTACTCGGTCACGGCGTCACCGGTCCTCTCGCCTCGCGGGGCGCGGCGGCCTCGAGGCTCGCCGCCACCCGCATCATGACGGCCTCGCCGAGGGCTGGAGCGAGCACCTGCACGCCGATCGGCAGGCCTTGTGGGCTTAGGGCGAAGGGCACGCTCGCAGCCGGGTGGCCGGCGAGGCTGGACGGGATGGAACAAAGGTCGCACATGTACATCTCGATCGGGTCATCGACCTTGGATCCGAACGGGAACGCCACCGACGGCGTCGTCGGCGTCAACAAGACGTCGAAGTCCCTGTACGCCGCCTCGAAAGCGCGGATCACGAGTGTGCGGGCCTTTTGCGCCTGGCCGTAATAGGCGTCGTAGTAGCCAGCCGACAGGGCGTAGGTGCCCATCATGATCCGGCGCTTGACCTCGGGCCCGAAGCCTTGGCCCCGGGTCCTCGAGTTCATCGTCTCGGTGTCCGGCCCGTCCACGCGAAGCCCGTAGCGGACGCCGTCGTAGCGAGACAGGTTCGAAGAAGCCTCGGCGGGGGCGATCACGTAGTAGGCAGGCAAGCCCAGCAGGAGCTCGGGGATCTTCACCTGGTCCAGCTTCGCCCCGGCCGCCGCCAGAGCTGCCGCCGCGGCTAGCACCGCGTCCGAGCACTCGGAGCCTTCGGTGATGAAGTCCTCGACGATCCCGATGCGCAGGCCCGAAACTCCCTCGCCGAGGCTGGCGAGCAGGCTCGGCGCCGGCCGGTCGAGCGAGGTCGAGTCCATCGGGTCGTGGCCTGCGATTACCTCGAGGGCGAGGGCCGCGTCCGCGACCGTTGTCGTGAAGGGACCTATCTGGTCGAGCGAGCTCGCGAACGCGATCAGGCCGTAGCGCGAGACGACCCCGTATGTCGGTTTGACCCCGACGATCCCGCACAGGGCCGCGGGCTGGCGGATCGATCCTCCGGTGTCACTGCCCAAGGCGAGCGGCACCATTCCCGAGGCGACAGCGGACGCGCTCCCGCCCGAAGAGCCGCCCGGGACGCGTCCTGTGTCCCAGGGGTTACGGGTCGGTCCGAAGGCCGAGTTCTCCGTCGAAGAGCCCATAGCGAACTCGTCGAGGTTGGTCTTGCCGATCGCGACCGCGCCAGCCTCTCGCAGCCGGCTCACGACCGTGGCGTCATAAGGCGGAAGCCAGCCCTCGAGGATCTTCGAGGAGCAGGTCGTCGGTATGCCGACGGTGCACATGTTGTCCTTTAGCGCGACCGGCACTCCCGCGAGCGGCCCCGGATCGATGCCCGAGCGCACCATCTGGTCGACGGCGTCGGCGTCGGCCTCGGCCGCCTCGATGGTCACTTCGTTGAAGCAGTGCAGGTCGCCCTCGAGCTCGCGGACACGCTCGAGAGAGCTCGAAAGGACCGCCCGGGCGCTGCGCTCCCCGGTGCGGATCGACGCCGCGATCACAGCAAGTGAGTCGAAGCCGGGGGCAGGACTCGCGGTCACGGTGCCTCGCCCATGATGCGGGGGACCCGGAAACGGTCCCTCTCGGCGGCCGGTGCCTGGGAGAGCACGATCTCACGGTCGAGGCAGGGCGTCTCGGTGTCGTCGCGCAGCACGTTCTCGACCGGGAAGGGGTGGGCGGTCGGAGGGACGTCCGCGGTGTCGAGCCTGCGCACCGCGTCAACATGCTCGAGCAGGGCCGACAGCTGCAGGGCGTAGCGCCCGACCTCCTCGTCGTCGAGGGTCAGCCTGGCAAGGCGTGCCACGCGACGAACCTCTTCGGACGTGATGAGCCGATCCGACTCGCTCATTGGAACGCCGCCATCTTCTTCACGAACGCGACCGCCCGCTCTTCGATCTCCCAGGCGTCGTGATCGAGCGTGGCGACGTGGTAGCTGCGCTCGAGCCAGATCCTCTCGACGGGCCCTCCCGCCGAGTCGGCAAGGAGATCTCCCGACTCGCTCGGCACGACATGGTCGGTCCGGCTCGAGAACAACAGCACCGGGCAGTGGAGATCAGACAGGTGCCGGGCCACCTCGTCGACTCCCTCGAACATCGAGAGCATGGGCTCGATCGGAGAAGCGTTGTAGGAGAGCTCGCGGGGGCGCTCCATGGCTATGTCCGAGCCGATGGCCGGAACCGAGACGGCGCCTTCTTCCAGCATTCCCGAGAGCATGTCCAGAAAGCTCGGGGCGGGCGGGTCCACAAGAGGGTTGACCACGACGACGCCGGCTATCTCCGGGTGGCGCTCGGCGAGCCAGAGGACGAGGGAACCGCCCATCGAGAGGCCGGCCGCAAAGACGATCTCGCAGCGGGCGGTGAGGGCCAGGTAGGACGCCTCGGCAGCCGCGGACCAGTCCGACCAGCGGGTCGGGACCATGTCCTCGACGCTCGTCCCGTGCCCGGGCAACAAGGGCAGCTCCACTGAGAAGCCGGCGGTGGCGAACGCCTTTGCGAGCGGGCGCATCGATTGCGGGTCCCCGGTGAAACCATGCAGCACTACGACGCCGACCGGACCGCCTGAAGCGGAGAACGGCTCGGCGCCGGGAAGTATCTCGGTTGGCACGCGAGCATCGTAACCTGGTCGGTCTCTTAGGTTGTCGGGCAGGTAGTGTCCGCTCCACGGGCCGAGGGCCGGAGCAGAGGAGCCGAAGTGGAGAAGTTTGCGTTCTTGAGCGATGAGTGGACCGCCGAAGTAAAGCGGCTGCACGACGAGGTCGTGACCGGGCCCACAACCCCGGCCCAAAGCGTGCGAATGAACCTCGTCCTCACCGAGTCACCGCTTCGCGGCGGCACCCTCGACGCTCATCTGGACACGAGCTCCGGGGACATCGTCGTCGACACCGGTCACCTCGAGTCTGCCGACCTTACAGTGACCGTGGACTACGAGACAGCCAAGGCGATCCTCGTCGACGGCGACACACAAGCGGCCATGCAGGCGTTCTTGTCCGGCCGCATCAAGGTCGACGGCGACATAGCTCAGCTTCTCTCGCTGCAGAACACGCCCGTCGACCCGGCCCATCAGGAGCTCGCAATGCGCATCCGGGAGATCACCGCATAGCGGCAGCGCCGTCGTCGTTAGTTACCTCGTCTGGGGCACACCGGAAGGCGCCACGACGTTGCCGACGATCTTCGGCACCTCTGCGGCAAGCTCGCCAATGGTCCAGCGGCCACCTTTGTCGATCTGAGCCCCGAGAGTCCAGGGTTGGAAATGCTGCACGGTCCCACCTTGGATGAAGAACACCTTGCCCGTGAACGGGCAGGACTCGCTCGCCAAATAGGCCACAAGAGGCGAGACGTTGGCGGGGTCCCAGGAGTCGAACACGTCGGGGTCCGCGGGCGCCTGCACGATGTCGCTCAAGCCCGGCGTCGACTCGGTGATTCTCGACCGGGCGGCGGGCACGATCGCATTTACGCGCACGCCGTAGCGGGAGAGCTCCTGCGCGGCGATCACCGTGAGAGCCGCGATGCCAGCCTTGGCCGTCCCGTAGTTGGACTGACCCGGGTTGCCGAGCAACCCCGATGTCGACGAGGTGTTGACGACTGCGGCGCTCACCTTGGCGCCGGCTTTGGACTGCTCGCGCCAGTAAGTGGCCGCCCAGCGAGTCGGGACGAAATGGCCGTTCACGTTCGCATGGACGACAAGGTCCCATTCCTCCTCGGTCATGTTCACGAGCACGCGGTCGCCGATGATGCCAGCGTTATTCACGAGTATGTGCAGGGCCCCGAAGGCCTCGACGGCGGAGGTGACCAGGTGTTGGCCACCCTCCCAGTCCGAGACGTCGTCGGTGTTGGCGACGGCCTCGCCACCCAGCTGCTTTATCTCGTCCACGACCTTTTGGGCCGAGGTCCGGTCGTCGCCGGACCCGTTGACGGCGCACCCGAGGTCGTTGACGACGACCTTGGCGCCTTCGCTCGCGAACAAGAGCGCGTGCTCCCGGCCGATCCCGCGTCCTGCACCGGTGATGATGGCAACCCTGCCGTCGAGTGCACCCATGACCGTGCCCTTCTTTCCTTCGTCGACTGCCCGCCACGGTGTCGACCGGGGTGGGGTGAAGCTGCCAGCACACGCCGCGGCGATGCCTGCGCACTCCGCCATACTCGCAGCACGCACCGCCACGTTGTCAGCACCCGCTGCCCGAGGTCAAGCGGAACACCCGCCATAGGCCGGAGCGGGCCGACCGTGGCCGGAAACGGCGGGCTCAGTACAAGTAGATGTCCACCGATGTGCCATAGCGCACGGACTGACCTTCCCGCGGAAGCGTCGTGAGCACGTTGTTGGCACCGGCGGGGCCGAAGGGCACCCATTTCAGCCCGACCGCGCTGAGCGCCTGTTCAGCGGCGGCGGCGGTCTTGCCGTACACGGGCGGCACCGTCACATAGGGCGGACCCTCGGAGACAAACACGAGCACTCGCGAATGGCCGGGCACTGTCGCTCCCGGCAAAGGTTGAGTGGTCACGACAAAACCGGCCGGGATGGTCGTCGAGTAGCGGGGGTTTTGCACGGGCACAAGATGCAGGTCGGAGAGCGCCGATTCGGCCTGGGTCCAGGTGCTCACACCGCCGCCGAGGTCGACCGGGATCGTCCGGGGCATCGGCCCCCTCGAAAGAACCACGTCGACGGCGTCTCCGTAGAAGGCGCGGCCGGTCGCCACCGAGTGCCAGGTCATGACCGTGTCCGGAGGCACGGTCTCGCTGTACTGGCTGGACAAGCTCGGCACGAGGTGAGCCGCGACCAGCATCGACGTAGCTTTGGCGCCGCTCAGGCCGGAGAGGCTCGGAACCGAGGTCGGGTGTCTCCCCTCGGAGATGACGATCTTGACGATCGAGCCCGACTTCTCCCGCGTGCCGCTGCGCGGGCTCTGGGAGATGACCCCGCCCGCCGGCACGGTCTCGCTGTAGCGCTCGCCGATGAGCTCCGGATACAGGCCCGTTCTTTGAATGGCTGCTCGGGCCGTGCTGTCGGGCAGACCCGAGACCGCTGGCACGTTGTCGTGGTGCACAGCACGCGAGCGCACGATGACTCCCGCGCCGGCAACGACCTCGAGCAGCAGCACGACGACAAGCCATGGCAACCACTTGTGCTTGTGCTTGCGAACTGGCTCGGACGCGAGCACGATCGTCGCCGGTGGCGCCGTCGTGATCCTACGCACGCCAGGCAACGCCGTCGCCGGTGGTGCAACCTGGGGCACGACCTTGTCACCGCTCGGCGCTTGCACGGCTGTAGTCAAGGGCGCGGGTGGGAGGATTGGCTCTTGGACCGTAGGTACCAGCGCCTCGGCCTCAGGCGGCGGGACCAGAGATGGCACCGCCTCGATTGCCGCCGGCGGGAATACCACCCCTAGCTCGGCCAGCTCGGCCAGCTCGGCCAGTTCGATCAGCTCATCGAGCTCGAAGCTTGCGACAGCCTGCGCCGGCGCGCTTGGCTCGGACCGATCCGCCAGCAGGTCAATCGGCTCCGACTCGGTCTGCTCGGTTTGCGAAAAAGGCTGCCCCATCGGCATCGGCGCGGCATCGATCTGGCCGGTCTCGATCTGGCCGGTCTCGATCTGGCCGGTCTCGATCTGGCCGGTCTCGATCTGGCCGGTCTCGATCTGGCCGGTCTCGATCTG
>Ga0182015_10005371_pt1 | contig 13344 bp, 8 predicted proteins | sample 712P3MmetaG_FD_120478 | JGI IMG/M metagenome (GOLD analysis project Ga0182015, IMG submission 120478) | Permafrost microbial communities from Stordalen Mire, Sweden - 712P3M metaG | ecosystem: Environmental > Terrestrial > Soil > Wetlands > Permafrost | place: Sweden: Stordalen | collected...
ACGTCTTCGGCGGAAGTTTGCGCGGGGACGACGGTGACGCGACAGCCTTCCTGCGTGAGCATGCGGAGAATATTTTTCTTGATGCCGTAGTCGTAGGCAACGACATGCAGGTCAGGACGCGCGATGACTTCGTCGAGGCGGAGCGGGTTGGGACCATCCTGCTCCCACTCGTAGCGGTCTTTGGTGGAGACGACGCTGGCTAGGTCGGTGCCGTCCATTTTGCGAATGGAGCGGGCTTTTTCTACGAGGACGTCAGGATTGGTTTCAGTGGTGGAGATGACGCCGCGCATAACGCCGTTGGTACGAAGATGGCGGACTAGGGCGCGGGTGTCGATTTCGGAAATGACGGGGACGTGGAAGCGCTCGAGGTACTCGTCGGCGACCTGCTGGGAGCGCCAGTTGGAGCTGATGGGGGAAAATTCGCGGGTGACGAGGCCTTCGATGTAGGGCTTGGCGGCTTCGTTGTCGGCGGAGTTGGTGCCGTAGTTGCCGATTTGAGGATTGGTCAGAACGACGATCTGTCCGGCGTAGGAGGGGTCGGTGAAAATTTCCTGATAACCGGTCAGCGATGTATTAAAAACAACTTCTCCGCGGCATTCGACCTGGGCTCCGTAGCCCTCACCCCGAAAGATGCGCCCGTCTTCGAGCGCAAGAATTGCCTGCATTGCCGCTCCGTCGCGTAGATTCTCTTGATTCTATCAGGGAGTGGAGGGGGAATCGGGCGATGGGCTGAGCAAAACTCGGGAATTTTACGGAAGAAAAGGCGTGAAATTGCGAGGCTCTTTCTATTCCGTTGCTGAGAGACGAAAAAGAAGAAACCATCCCTCGGCGGCTAAAGCCGGACTCATTCAGCAGTTATTACGACACGGCTGAAGCCGTGCCCCTTCAAAGCTGATGAGCATTTAGGCAAGACGTGAGACGGCGCCTCTCAAAGCTGGTGACTTATTCCGAAAGCTGGAACGCCGGCTGGCGATTTTATTTCTGTGGCTGCGCCTGGGGTTGCGTTTGCGGAGTTTGCGGTTGGGGCTGGGGCTGCGGTTGGTTCTGCTGTCGCTCCTGCTGCTGCAGTTGCTGTTGCTGGCTCGGCGGCTGAACGTCGGGCAAGGTTTGCGCGGGTTCGATGCCGGGGATGACCGGAGCGGTGTGGATCTGGCCGGTGGCGGCGTCGACGATGGAGATGCCGTAGCGATCGAGCGTGCTGGCGAGGGTCTGTTCGAAAGAGGCACGATCGGTAGCGTAGCGAGCGCGCGCAGCAATCAGCTGAGCATCGGCCGCGGCAACGCCTTTCTGTTGCACCAGGACGTTGGCAGTGGTCGAGGCTCCCAGATGGAGTTTCTTGATTTCGGCGTCGAGGCTCTGCTGGTTGTAGTCGTGGTTGGAGATGGCGGAGGTAACAGCGGCGCGGTCGTTGGTGAGCGCGTACTGCTGGCTGATGACGTTCATCCGAATCTGAATGTAGAGCTGCTGCAGGGACATCTGCGCTTTGCGGTATTCAATTTGCGAGCGCGCCTGATCGGCCTGCGCGGGACGGTTGCGCAGCGGGATGTTCATCGTGAACTCGATGCCCTTGTTCGGACCGCTGCTGTTCCCGAGATTTTCCAGCACGGTGCCGTAGCCAGTATTGCCCAGGAGGGTGCAGTCCGTTGGGGGAAGACCAAACGACGCGAGGGCCTTTGGGCAGTTCGGGCTGACCGCGCCGCCGAGGGCGCTGGCGCCGTAAAAGGCCTGCAGGTCAAAGACCGGCAGCAGACCGTTCTTCACAGCCTTGAGGGTGATCTCGTCGATTTTCAGGTTCAGGGCCGCTTGTTCCACGTCGGGGCGATTGGCCTCGGCTTCGCGCACCAGATCGTCCACGGACATGTGCTCCTCGGGTATTACAGCGAGGCTGACGCGATCGGTGGGAATGATGGGGGCGTTGGCAAGGGTCGGATCGTCGAGGTTGCGGGCGATGGCCTGCTTCATGACGAGCTGCTGATACTCGAGGGTATTTTGCGCGGAGATGAGCGCCTGCTGATCGCTGGACATTTGGCTTTTGGCGTTGACGACATCGAGAGGCGCCATGCTGCCGATCTGGAGCTGTTTCTCGTCGTCTCCCTCGAGGCTCGTGGACTGATCGAGAGCGCGCTGTTTGGACTGCACGTCCTCATAGGCGCTGACGAGGCCCCAATAGATGTTCTCCACCTGGTTGATGGTGTAGAGGAGCTGCTGGCGGAAGACGGAGTCGGCGATACGGCGGTCGTTCTTCGCCTGGACAATGAAGCGGCCGTTGACGCCGGTGCCAAAGCCCTGCAGAAGATGCTGGGTGAGGGCGAAGTTGAAGGTGGATTGCAGCTGCGGGCTGAAAAAACTAAAAAGACTGTCGGTGGTGGTACGAGAATTGTTGAAGACCACCTGCATGTTTGTGCCCGTGATGAACCCTTGATTGAGGCTGAAATTGTAAGTATTGATGTTCTGTGTAATCGAAGGCAGGCCTCCGGAAAAGATGGGGCTGGACTCAGGCTGAACCTGGTGATTGAACTCGACGGTCCCGGCGAGGGTGGGGTCGAAATTCTCCGGGGTGGGGCCGGCGCCGTTGGTGGAAAGGGACAAACCGCCGGGTCCAGTGCCCGCGACGCTGGAGCCCGAGCCACTACCGCCAGGACCGCCTCCAACGGAGCTGACGGATGCCGTGGAGCCGCCCTGGGTGCCGGTAACGAGACCGCTGCTGATGCCGCGGATCCCGGCCGCGCCCGCTTTGGAGTGCAGCAGGTCGACGTCGGCGATGTCAAGATTGAGGCGCTGGATGGCGATGTCGTAGTTATTCTGGAGCGCAAGGAGCACGGCGTCGCTGAGGCTGAGATAGATTTTGCCGTTCTTCACGAGGCCATCGAGCTGCGGCGAATTGAGAAAATTCGGAGGCGGCACTGTGATCGGCGAATAGGGAGCGAGGGGATTCTTCCAATAGCCGCGCTCTTTCGAGTAGTCATGCGGAGTATCGCGCATGAAGAGGGGCTGGGTCGGATTGGGTGGAGGAGCCGGGGGGAGACCCGTGGGCGCAGGGGCCGTTTGTGGAGCCTGGGCCCATGAGGACGCGGTGCCGACGAGCAGGCAGGAAATGGCCGCCGTGGCTTTCAGTTTCTCGAACAGAGTACTTGATTTCTTTCCGGAACAATTGCGGGAAACTAACATTGGCCGTCTCCACTCCTCTGACAACACTTGCAGGTCGATCGACTCACGCACATTTTTGTCGCTTCGCAAGCACGAAAATGCGCACTCCAGGCCTCTAAAAAACCGCTTTGGCTCCTCACGAATACGCGGCAAGCCTCAGCCTGGTTCCGTAAACTCGTAACCACTATCAGGAAAGCTGAGTATATCGCAGCAATTCGTTGTTTCCTGAGAAAGATGGATGCAACAAAACGGCGAAAAAAGTTAAGCAATGACGGCGAACGAGGAGCAAAAAATCGGTTCGAACTGGAAGCTGACGATCGCGTATGACGGCACGGATTTTTTTGGTTGGCAGGTGCAGCCGGATCGAGCGACGATTCAGGGGAGGCTGGCGGATGCGATTGAGCGTGTGACGGGCGAGCGGGTGCTTCCGCAAGGGAGCGGGCGGACTGATGCGGGGGTGCACGCACGGAGCCAGGCGGCGTCGTTTTTTCTGGAGGCGCCGATCCCGGCGGAGAATTTTCTTCGGGCATTGAACCGGAAACTGCCGGAGTCGGTGCGGGTGCTCGAGGCGGAAACGGTAGCGGCGGAGTTTCACGCGCGGCATTCGGCGAAGGCGAAGACGTATGAGTATCGGATTTATCCGATTCGTGGGGGGGGAGTTTGTGCTCCGTGGACAGCGCGGTTTGTGTGGGCGCTCGGGTGGCCGCTGGATGTGGAGAGGATGCGGCAGGCGGCGGCGCTGGTGATGGGTACGCATGACTTCACTTCGTTTGCGGCCAGCGATCCGGATCTTGCGACACGGCGTGAGGATGAGGAGGGCGACGATGCTGGGAATGTGCGGACAATTTTCGAGTCGAGTTGGCGTGGAGAGGGAGAGTTGCTGATTTATCGCGTGGGTGGGGATGGATTTTTGCACCACATGGTGCGGAATCTGGTGGGGACGTTTGTGGATGTGGGGCGCGGGCAGGTGGAGCCTGCCGAAATTGCGCGGATTTTGGATGCGAAGTCGAGGAGCGAGGCGGGAGCGACTGCACCTGCGCGGGGATTGTTTCTGGATAATGTGGAGTACTAAGAACGGTTCACCACAGAGGTCACGGAGATCACGGAGGAATCAATCTCTGAGGACCTTCTTCTGACGATGGGCCCTAGCCTTGGTGTGACCTCCAGGGTGCTACGCTGAAATCTCTCTATGGGATCGCTTGCGCCAGCCGTCGCATGTGTCGCTCAACTCGCGGCCGATCGCCGTGTGCATCAGGCGTTTCAGTGGCTGCACCTGCAGGAGCAACGCATCATGCAGTGGCAGACGGAGATGGTGGGAGTGCCTGCTCCGCCGTTTGGCGAGATGCGACGAGCGGAGTGGCTGCGCGAACGGTTCCGCGAACTGGGTTTGGAGAATCCGCACATCGATGAGGTGGGCAATACGATCGGGACCTGGCCCGGGACCGGTTCGGGTTCGCAGCGAGTGCTGTTGTCGGCGCACATCGATACGGTTTTTCCTGCGAGCACGCCGATTCGGGCCGAACTAAACGGATCGCGCTTGTCCGCTCCAGGAGCTTGTGACAATGGGGCCGGAGTAGCGGCGATGCTGGCGATGGCCGCGGTGTTGAAGCAGGCAGGGATCGTGCCGGAACGCGAGATTGTGTTTGTGGGCAACGTAGGTGAAGAGGGCGAAGGCGACCTGCGTGGGATGCGGCATATTTATCGGGATGCGGCTGGTGCGGAAATTGCGGCTCACATTGTGCTCGACGGTGCGGGGCATGAGTCGGCGGTGACGCATGCGCTGGGAAGCCAGCGGTATCTCGTGACGATTACGGGGCCTGGCGGGCACTCGTGGACCGATGCGGGGAGGCCGAATCCGATTGTGCTGCTGAGCCGGGCGATTGAGCGATTCTCCACGGTAGTTCTGCCGGATATTCCGCGGACCACAATGAATGTGGGGACGATTGAAGGTGGGACGGCGATCAATGCGATTCCGGAACGGGCGTCGGCGCGGATCGATTTGCGGTCGACCGATCCGGAGCAACTGATTCGGCTGGAAGTGGAGTTGCATCGCGCGGTGGAGGATGCGGTGCTCGCGGCGAATCATGGGCACACGGAGAGCGGCGTTCGATTTGCGATCGAGAAGATCGGCGACCGGCCTGCGGGGCGGCTGCCTGCGGGGTCAGAACTGATGGCACTGCTGGAAGCTGTGGATCGGCACCTTGCTATTCGGACGGAGATGCGACTGGCTTCGACGGACGCGAATATTCCGTTGTCGCTGGGGATTCCGGCGGTGAGTATTGGCGGGGGCGGCGAGGGCGGCGGCATCCACACGTACGGAGAGTGGTACGACGGAAGAGGGCGCGACCTGGGGCTGCGGCGGATTCTTCTTCTGCTGCTTGCGGTGGCGGGCAGTTAGTTTTCACCACAGAGGGCACAGAGAGCACGGAGACAGCTATTTCCAAAGGCTTCCCTCGGCGGCTGAAGCCGGGTTGATTTGCCAGTTTTTATGGCACGCTGAAGCTGGGCCCCTTCAAAGCTGTCGAGTTTGTCCGCAAGGTGTTGAAGTCGTGCCCAAAATGGAACGGAAGGAGTACTTTCGAGTGAATTGAGAGCCGATTCGTATGGACGGCCGGTTGGCAGGAGATCACGCTTCTTGCTGTGGGGTGAACCTGGCGTTCGTTAGGTTGGAGATGTTGAATTTTTTGGCAAGCGGTGAGACTGTTCCGCCTCGAAGCTCTTTAGCTTTTGGAAAGCGGTGAAGCTGTGCCGCTTCAAGCAATTGAGTTTCTCTGTGAGCTGCCTGGCTGGAGCGCCTCGAAGAAACTGAAGTTGATCGCGGAGTTGGTTAGACTTGCTTTCGTGAAAACTCTCGTTTTTCTCTCTGGATTTTTCCTTGCGGCTGGGTTTGCGAGCGCGCAGGCTGGGCCTGCGGCGGACGCGATTTATTTCCACGGCAACATTCTTACCGGCGTTGGCCTGGATGGGGCGCATCCGGAGCGCGTGTCGGCGATCGCCGTTGCGCATGGCGAGATTCTTGCGGCCGGCGACGATGCTGCGATCACTGCGAAATATAAGGGTGCGGCGACGCAGATGGTGGATCTGGGCGGAGCGTTCGTAATGCCTGGGTTCAACGACGCGCATGCGCACCTGGGCGATGGCGGGCACATTCGGCTGTCGGTGAATTTGCTGGGAGCGAAGTCGCTGGCCGATATGCAGGAGCGGATTCGCGCTTCGGCGGCGAAGACTGGGCCGGGCAAGTGGCTGAGTGGAGGCGGGTGGGATCACACGCTGTGGGCCAGCGGGACGCTGCCGAATCGCGCGGATATGGATGCGGCGGCGGCGGGGCATCCGGCGATTTTTGTGCGGGTGGATGGGCACATTGCTGTGGCCGATTCTGCCGCACTGGCGGCGGCTGGGATCACGAAGGCAACGAAGGATCCCGAGGGCGGCAAGATCGATCGCGATGCGAGTGGCGAGGCCACAGGGATTTTGCGGGAGACGGCGCAGGGGCTGGTGCATGTTCCTCCACCGTCTGCGGAGGATCGGCGGCGTGGTTTGGAGTTGGCGATCGAGGATGCGGTTTCGCATGGTGTAACGAGCGTCCAGGATTTTTCGGACTGGGAAGATTTTCTGGTCTTCGAGCAGATGGAGCGCGAGGGCAAGCTGCCGGTCCGGATTGCGGAGTGGCTGCGTTTTGCGGATCCGCTGAGCGTGGAGAAGGAACAGGCGGCGCATCATCCGGCGACGGATCGGATGTTGCACACGACGATGCTGAAGGGATTCATGGATGGGTCGCTGGGGTCGCGGACGGCGGCGATGAATGCTCCTTACGCGGATGATCCGGCGAATTCGGGGATTCCGCGGCTGACGCAGGACAAGCTGAACGCGATGGCGGTGGAGCGGGCGAAGGCTGGATTTCAGCTGGGATTCCATGCCATTGGGGATCGCGCGGTGGGGATGGCGCTCGATGCTTTCGCCGCTGCGGAGCCGCAGGTTAAGTTGCCATGGCTACCTGCAAATCCGCGAGTATGGGACGTGATGCCCGGAGAGAAGATTCCGCAGCATAATTTGCGGTTTCGCATTGAGCACAGCCAGGTGGTGAGTGCGGGGGATTTTGCTCGGTATAAGCAACTGGGCGTGATTGCGTCGATGCAGCCGAATCATTTGCTGACGGATATGTTGTGGGCGGGGCAGCGACTGGGACCGGAGCGCGAAAAGTATGCGTACGCGTGGAAGTCATTCCTGGATTCGGGGGTGCCGTTGGCGTTTGGGACGGATTACCCCGTGGAGCCGATTACGCCGTTTCGCGGCGTGTATGCGGGCGTGACGCGGATGAACGAGGCGGGGACGATGACGTTTCATCCTGAGGAGAAATTGACGATTGGGCAGACGCTGAATGCGTACACGCAGGGGTCGGCGTATGCGGAATTTGCGGAGGGGTGGAAGGGGAAGCTAGCGCCTGGGTACGTGCCTGATTTTGTGGTTTTGGATCGGGATCTGACTGCAGTGGCGCCGAAGGAGATATTGGGGGCGAGAGTGCTGAAGACGGTCGTCGGGGGAAAGACGGTTTACCAGCTCCTGCATTAGCCTGACCGTTTACTTGCAACACTAAAGGTGCATTCACAGGTATCCTGGAACCATTTAACGTTAGCCTGTCGCCGTCCGCTGAAAAATGGCTGGGAAGCGGGACGGCCCAGTTACAATCGAGCAGATACTGCTTAAGGAGATTCCCTCGCATGGCTACTGCCACTGTTGCAAGTAATACTGCCGCCTACAAAGTCGCCGATATGTCGCTGGCCGACTGGGGGCGCAAAGAGATTTCGATTGCCGAGCACGAGATGCCCGGTCTGATGTCGATTCGCCACAAGTATGCCGCGGAGAAGCCGCTGAAGGGCGTGCGGGTTTCCGGATCGCTGCACATGACGATTCAGACGGCGGTGTTGATCGAGACGCTGGCCGAGCTGGGCGCGACGGTGCGGTGGGCGAGCTGCAACATTTTTTCGACGCAGGATCACGCGGCGGCTGCGATTGCGGCAGCGGGGATTCCGGTGTTTGCGTGGAAGGGTGAGAGCCTCGAGGAATATTGGTGGTGCACGCTGCAGGCGCTGAGCCATACGGATGGCAAGGGGCCGCAGCTGATCGTCGACGACGGCGGCGATATGACGCTGCTGATCCACAAAGGCTATGAGCTGGAAAACGGCGACAAGTGGGTAGACACGGCTGCGACCAGCGAAGAAGAAGCGGTGATCAAGAAGCTACTGAAGGAAGTGCTCGCGGAAGACAAGCAGCACTGGCACAAGGTGGTAAAGGATTGGCGCGGTGTTTCCGAGGAGACGACGACGGGCGTGCACCGGCTCTACAAGATGAAGGAAGTGGGCAAGCTGCTGGTGCCGGCGATCAACGTGAATGATTCGGTGACGAAGTCGAAGTTCGACAATTTGTATGGCTGCCGCGAGTCGCTGGCGGACGGCATTAAGCGCGCGACGGACGTGATGGTCGCGGGCAAGGTTGCCGTGGTTTGCGGTTATGGTGATGTGGGCAAGGGCTCGGCGCACTCGCTGCGTGGCATGGGCGCGCGGGTGATTGTGACGGAGATTGATCCGATCAATGCGTTGCAGGCCGCGATGGAAGGGTTCGAAGTCACGCCCATTGAGGACACGCTCGGACGCGGGGATATTTATGTTACGTGCACCGGCAACGTGGACATCATTACGCTGGACCACATGAAGGCGATGAAGGATCAGGCCATCGTGTGCAACATCGGCCACTTCGATAACGAGATCCAGATGGATCCGCTGAATCACGCGGCGGGCGTGAAGAAGCTGAATATCAAGCCGCAGGTGGACATGTACACGTTCCCGGCGGAGGGCAAGAAGCCGGCGCACAGCATCTTTATTCTGGCCGAAGGACGGCTGGTGAATCTGGGTTGCGCGACGGGGCACCCGAGCTTCGTGATGAGCAACAGCTTCTCCAACCAGACGCTGGCGCAGATCGATCTCTGGAAGAACAAGGATACGTATGCGGTGGACGTCTACACGCTGCCGAAGCATCTGGATGAAGAGGTAGCGCGGCTGCATCTGGAGAAGATCGGCGTGAAGCTGACGCGGCTGACGAAGGAGCAGGCGGACTATATTGGGGTTTCGCCGGATGGACCTTATAAGTCGGAGCACTATCGGTACTAGCGAAAAGCGAGCAGAAAGCGAGCGAACTGCGAGCTAACGGCTAGCCAACAGCGAGCTAACGGCCAGCGAAAACAAACAGGGCGTGGCGTTCGGAATGAACGCTATGCCTTTCTTATTTTGCGGCGGCTTCGGCGAGGTGCTTTTTTTGGATGGGCGATAACTCGCGTAGGCGGGCTACTGCTGCGGGGACTAGCCCGAGCGCGGTGTCGATGTCGGCTTCGGTGTTTTGGCGGGTTAGGCTGAAACGCAGGCTGGCGCGGGAGCGGGCTAGCGGTAGTCCCATGGCTTTGAGTACGTGGGATGGCTCGGTCGATCCCGAGGAGCAGGCCGATCCGCCGGAGACGGCGAGGCCTTTGAGGTCGAGGGCTATGACTAACGCTTCCCCTTCGAGATGATCGAAGTGGAGGTTGGTGGTATTGAGAACGCGCGGCTGGCCAGCTCCGTTGATGCCGCAGTCTTCAATCTTTGAGAGCAGACCGTGTTCGAGGCGATCGCGGAGGACGCCGATGCGGTCGTCTGTGCCGTCGGTGAGACCAGCGAGTGCGATCTCTGCTGCTTTGCCGAGGCCGACGATGCCTGGGACATTTTCCGTGCCGGCGCGGCGCTGGCGCTCGTGGGCTCCCCCGAAGAAGAGCGGCTCGAAGCGCGTGCCGCGGCGGACATACAGGATGCCGATGCCCTGGGGGGCGTGGAGTTTGTGTCCTGAAATGCTGAGGAGATGGCAGCCGATGGCCTTGACGTCGATGGGGATCTTGCCGGCTGCCTGGACGGCGTCGGTGTGGAAGGCGACCTCGGCTTCGGCGGCGATTTTTCCGATGGCTTCGACGGGCTGGACGACACCGGTTTCGTTGTTGGCCATCATGACGCTGATGAGTTTTGTGTTGGGCTTGAGGGCTCGGTAGACGTCGAAGGGATCGACGACACACGAAGAAGATACGGGCAGGAAGGTGACTTCGATGCCGCGCTCCTGCGCCTTGTGGGCGGAGTGCAGAATGGCGTGGTGCTCGATGGCGGAGGTGATGAGGTGGTCGCCGGGGCGGAGGATGCCGAAGATGGCGGTGTTGTCGCTCTCGGTGCCGCCGGAGGTGAAGACGATTTCGGCGGGGCGGCAGTGGAGCAGGGCGGCGACCTGTTCGCGGGCGCGCTCGACGGCGGCGCGCGCGTGCTGGCCGGGCTGGTGGATGGAGGAGGCGTTGCCGAAGGAGTCGATGAAGAAGGGCCGCATGGCCTCCAGCACCTCAGGGAGGAGAGGGGTGGTGGCGTTGGCGTCCATGTAGATGCGGCGCATCGTTTTATTGTAGCGGCGGTGTCTGATAGTAGCTGAGGAGCTTGCCCAGGAATCGGTGCAAGCGGCGAAAACAGCCACAGGGCTCACCGAATTCATGCAAAATTAAGTAAGGGAGAGTCATCCTTAGCTATGCGGGCGCTGGTGGTCGAGGACGAGGCAAGGGTCGCGGAGAATATTGCGGCGGCTCTGCGCGAAAGCGCCGGCCTGGCGGTGGACGTGGCGCTGAGTGGGCCGGATGGCGTCGAGCTTGGACGGCAGCCTAATTACGACCTGATTGTTCTGGATCTAATGCTGCCAGGACTGGACGGGCTCGGGGTGCTGAAGGCGATTCGGGCTAAGGGGCAGACGGCGCCAGTGCTGGTGCTGACCGCCGTGGGGGAGAAGCTCTCGATCGTGAATCTGTTGAACGCGGGCGCGGACGATTATCTGGCGAAGCCTTTCGATCTGGGCGAACTGCTGGCACGCGTGAAGGCGCTGATCCGGCGCGGCAAGGGCGTGAGTCATCCGAAGATCAAAGTTGCGGAATTGGTGATCGACACGCTGGAAAAGACGGTGACGGTGGCGGGAAGAACGGTGGAGCTTTCGCCGACCGAGTATCGCGCGCTGGAATATTTGAGCCATCGACCGCGGTCGGTGATTTCGAAACAGGTGCTGCTGGAGCATCTGTACGACTACAACTGGGAGCACCACTCGAACGTGATTGAGGCGCACATTTCGAATCTGCGGCGCAAGCTGAATCGAGACAGCGATGGGCACTGGATCGAAACGCTGCGCGGGCGCGGGTATCGGCTAATGGCCGGTGCGGCGGGCGGGGGTGCGGCATGAGGCGCTACTCGCTGCGGCGCCGTTTGATTGCCGCTGTGTTGCTGCTGGAGTGCGCGCTGGTGCTGGGTTTCAGCGTGGCCATGCATATGTATCTGTGGCGCGCACATATGCACGGCTTCAATGAGATGCTGCGGGGGCGCGCCGATTCGCTGCTGGGCCAGGTGCACGATGCGGAAGATGCCAACGATAATGTAGCGATCGATGCCAGGGCCCTGGATTTGAACGGCGACGATCTGTGGATGGCGCGTGACGACGGCGGACGGACCGTGGCGCAGTCCGCGGGATGGAGCAGCGAGGCGGCAAGCGCGATGGGAACGAGCGTGGAACCGCACACATTTCGCGTGAAGGGAGAGTCGTTTCGCGGCCTGGTGCTGCATGGTGTTCGGCAGATCGACGCGAACGATACGAGTCCAGGGATTGCGCGGCCTGTGACGATTTTCTATGCGGCCTCTTTGCAGCCGGTGTATGACGCGATGCGCAGCGACGAGCGCTTTTTGGTCCTGGCGGGTTCCCTGCTTCTGCTGCTCACCGGAGGGGTGCTGCTGCTGGTGCTGCGGCGGGGACTGGCGCCGCTGGTGGAACTGAGCCGGGCGGCGACGGAGATGACGCCGAAGCGTCCGCGCTTCAACGCGCCGGAGAGCGCTCATGCGGCGACGGAGCTGGCGGTACTGGCGGGCGCGCTGGAGTCTGCAACGCGGCGGCTGGACGAGGCATTCGTGCAGCAGCGGGTATTCGTAAACGATGCGGCGCACGAGTTGAAGACGGCGGTGACGATTATCAAGTCGTCGTTGCAACTGCTGTCGTCGCGGCCGCGCTCGACGCGTGAATACGCGAGGGGCCTCGAGACTTGCATGGCTGACTGTGCGCGCATGGAAGAGCTGGTGCAACGCATGCTGCAGCTGGCGCGGTTTGAGCGCGAGTCGGTGAGCGGCGGCGGGGCATGCGATGTGGCGGAAGTGGCGCGCGATGTGGCGACGCAGATGGAGCGGCTGGCGGAGATTCGTGAGGTGGCGATTACGGTGCAGGGACCGGAGTCGGCTCCGACGCGGCTGGCGCAGGATGCCTGCGCTTCTCTGCTGGCGAATCTTTTGCTGAACGGTGTACAGCATACACCGGCGGGTGGATCCGTGACGGCGGCGATTTTTGTCGGCGCTGATATTACGGTCGAAGTGCGCGATACGGGCCGAGGCATTGCGCCGGAAGATTTGCCTCACCTGTTTGAGCGGTTTTGGCGCGGGGATAATTCACGGGCGAGAAGCACGGGGGGAGCGGGGCTGGGACTCTCCATCTGTAAGGCGATTGTGGACTCGTGCGGTGGCGCGATTGCGGTCAGCAGTTTCGTTGGAGAAGGCACGTGCGTCAGGGTGCGGCTGCCGCTGGTTGGAACGCCTGAGGTGGTGCGGGAGTTGTCGCCGGTCGGATAGGGAAGCGGTCAGCCAGAAGACGGTCGGCTAAACAGCGGATAGCAAAAAAGTGGTTAGCGAGAAGACTCGTCTCTCCGCTTCGTTTCGGTCTGAATGACAATGACAAAAAGGGGAGACCGATGAGCGGTCTCCCCTTTCTGCTGTTGCGTGATTAAAGTGCGAGTTCGCCGCGGATGAGGCCCTTCTCTTCGGTGAGCGCGAAGCCCAGCTTGTGGGAGAGGTCGCGCATGCGGGTGTTTTCTGGCAGGAAGTAGACGAGAACCTCGGCGATGCCTTCGAGTTTGGCCGCGGCGAGGGTGCGGCGCATCAGCGTGTCGCCAAGACCCTGTCCCTGGAAGTCGTCGGCGACGACGATGGCGAGGGTTGCGGAGTGGCCGTCGTCCTGGCGGATCATGCGGCTGACGCCGCCGATGACTTTGCCCGCGACCGGATCGTCGACTTCGGCGACGAGGGCCAGTTCGCGATCGTAGTCGATGAAGCAGATGCGGGTGAGGCG
>Ga0182015_10005372_pt1 | contig 13342 bp, 10 predicted proteins | sample 712P3MmetaG_FD_120478 | JGI IMG/M metagenome (GOLD analysis project Ga0182015, IMG submission 120478) | Permafrost microbial communities from Stordalen Mire, Sweden - 712P3M metaG | ecosystem: Environmental > Terrestrial > Soil > Wetlands > Permafrost | place: Sweden: Stordalen | collected...
AAATCATCTTTTCCGAACGGTTGGGTCTACAGTTCCGCGCGGAAATCTTCAATTTGTTCAATCATACGAACCTCAATACCCCGAACCCCATTGTGTACGCCGCGGCAACGGGCGGTCCATCGCCGACAGCGGGCGTAATTACCTCGACGGCCACAAGCTCGCGTCAGGTTCAATTTGGGCTGAAGTTGACCTGGTGACGCGTGGCTGTCTCCCATTCCTTGGCTTGGTTGACATGGCGTCGGATATGGCTGCCCGACAGCATTATCGGATCAGCCGAACTCCTTCAGGCACGACAAGAGATCGCTCACCACTTCAATCGGCGCTTCGCGTGCCGGAAAGTGTCCGACTCCGTCGAGCATGGCACGCCGATAGCCACCGGCGAAGTTACGGTCCTGACCATCTAATTCCGATGTCGGATCGCGCATGTCTGCGCCACTTTGAATCATAAGGGTCGGTATACAGAGCCTTTCTATCGATCCGAGTCGCCCCTTCGAGTATTCAGCCTTTAAGGTGCGTACCACGTAAAGACGAAGTCGTGCCCGTTCGCAAGTGCCGCATCGAAGGGTTTGTCCCCGACCTAATCGTTGGCAGATCTTGCAGTTTTGTTTTGCTGGACGTTGCGCTCGCAGAACCGATCATGCTGAGCTGGCGGCCGCAATAGCCACGGCCGCTGTGCCAAAAAGCGGCGGCGATTATTGTGGATTTCTCCGGACATTTATCGCTCTCCGATCCGATTCAAAGTAGTTGGGACTAAGCGGCAGCACTGCGATAGCGCGCTGCGGGAGAATTAAGTGACAGGTTCGGGAACAGGTTCTGCCGCGCCGACTCATACGCTTGCCAGTCGGCGATATTTGGCAGCGAAGGAATGGTGACGGTCTCGCCGCGGTCGAGCCCGACGAGCGCGGCGTCCACCATTTCGTCCGCGTCCATTAGAATGCCCGGCGGCAACGTCGCGATGTCCGTGCCGGCTTTTTTCCAGATAGCCGTCCGGATCGCACCCGGTAACACCACCTGTATGCGGACGCCCTTGCTCGCGATTTCCTGCTGCAGCCTCAAGCTCAGATTGAGGATGTAGGCCTTGGTGCCGCTGTAGCTGCCATTGAACCCTTCGGGCGCGAGTGCCAGGACCGAGCTGATGTTGATGAGCGTGCCTTTGCCGCGCGCGACAAATCCGGGAATGGCCGCGAGCGCCAGCAAGGACGGCGCGAGCACGTTGAGCTGGATCATGCCGCCCTGGGTCCAGGCGAACAAATTCACTGCGCGAAAGGAATTCGGTGAGACCGTGAAAATCAGCGGGAGCCAAAATGGATGACATCGCGCTGCAATCGTCGCGGGAACCGACGCGGAGGCGATGTCAGGCGTCTTGGTGTTCGAAGGCGGAAGACTGTAGTCACGATTCGGCGAAAATATTAATACAAGGCAAGACCCGTCCATAGGCCTTGCCCATGCGATTCGTGGAAGCGGTGCTAGGCTCCTGCCGTTGCGACTTGGTTGCCTGAGTGCGTCGCGAATTGAGCAGGGTGCGTACTTTCGATGATGTCTTTGGCCTTCGCTACTTCTTCAGGCGTTCCGTTTGCGATCACGAGGAACTGGTCTGTCTTGAGTGCTGCTTCGTATTTCACGATGCTGTCCTTGGGAATTCCGATACTGTAGAGGCCAGCTCCCAGGGCACCCAACGCTCCTATTTCCACAGCGCCTTCCACCGCTGCCACGATCCACGCGACTACCGGCCCCGCGGCTAAGATTGGGCCGAGACCCGGAATCATGAAAAAAGCAGAGCCGAACAAGAGGCTCCAGAAGCCACCCCAGAACGCGCCAACTTTTCCCCAGTACTTCATGCGGTCGCCGGTGTTGTAGTAGCCTACCGCGTGTTCATCCGTGTGGTATCCCTTCCCGACGATCGACAACTTGTGCAGGTCGACTCCTCCGCGCTGAAGCTCCTTCACGGCTTGATCCGCTTCCGTATGCGAGCGATACACTGCGACGACTGAATTCTCTGTGGACATTACATATTCTCCTTGGGGCTTCCTTCGTACATCATCATGCCAAGCGCCTCCAGTGCAGTATGGCAGCGCGCTAAGAAGCATACTGTCCAGTAGGGGACACTATGCGTTGAGAATCCGCGCCGTTGGGTGATTTCCGAGCGATGAGGCTTGCTGTCTGCGATACGGAAGAAGGGACACATCAGGAGATAAAAATCACCTGCTCTTGGGATCTTGAGTCAGCAGCGACTCGTCAAGCGCGCACTGCTACCCGACAACTGTCCCTTTTGTTACAGTCTTGTCTCAAATGAGCTTGTTAGGCTAAGAGGTGTCCATGTTTGCTGCGGATCTACGGTTCCTAAGTAGGCGAGGAAAATCACCCACGATGACAGCCAAGAATTAAGGCAAGGCGTCGGCAGTCGGTGCTGGGCTGATCAAGAGTCCCCAGAACATTTTGACTTAGTTGCAGGGCAGCTCTAGAGGAGCACCTCGATGAAAAGGATATTTCGGTAACCTAAATCGTCTGGTTCTCATCCTACTCACCGGGGCCCTCAATGAAGATGCAGAGGAGATTCACGAATATGAGCGTTCTTGGGCGCATCGCAGGTGTAGCAAAGCCTCGTTTGGGTAAGCCAATGTTGGTTTCCCTATTGTCGTCGGTTCTAGTGCTCGCGACCTGGCCCCAGAACCTGTCGGCCTATCAAGATGCACCAGCCCCGGCGCAGGCTGCGCCCCAGGACGGCCAGGCGCCGCCATACACCACGCAGACCCCTGAACAGATTCAGCAGTTGGTAGCGCCAATCGCGCTGTATCCAGATTCGCTCGTAGCGCAAGTCTTGGCGGCAGCCACGTTTCCCGAGCAAGTAGTGGAAGCCGACAGATGGGTGCAAGCGCATTCGGACTTGAAGGGCGATGCTTTGGGCCAAGCGGTAGACCAACAACCCTGGGATCCGAGCGTCAAGGCGCTTGCGCCATTTCCGTCCGTCCTTGGAAATATGGACAAGAATCTGTCCTGGACGTCGTCTCTAGGCGATGCCTATTACAACCAGCAACAGGACGTAATGGATGCCGTGCAGGTGATGCGCCAGAAAGCGCAGCAGGCTGGCAATCTTAAGAGCACGCCGCAGCAAACCGTATCGACGCAAGGCCCGACCGTCATCATTCAACCTGCAGATCCCCAGGTGGTTTACGTGCCTGCGTACAATCCGTGGGTGGTTTACGGAGGCCCGATCGGGCCCTGGCCGGGATGGTATCAGTATCCCGGAATCTGGTATGGCGGCCCGTACCTTTCGTTTGGAGTGGGCTTCGGAATTGGCTTCTATAGCGGGTTTGGATGGGGTTGGGGCGGGTGGGGTTTCGATTGGCACAACCGGTACGCAATTTACAACCACAACCGGTACTACTCCCGTAGCAACACATTTTATAACCGAGGCAATTACTACCGTGGTGGCGTGAGGGGAGGAGTTCGCGGCGGCGCCTATGCGGGGAACAGGCCTCCTAACCGGGGGAACATAGGCGGGCGCGGCGGAGTGTACAACCGTCCGGGCGGAACGACGCGGCCCTTCAACGGCGATAGCCGAGCTGCTCGAGGATACGCTCAACCCCGCGGTCAGAGCGGCACGCGCTCGGGGGCTTTCAGCGGCTACGACCATGGCGGACAGACACGGAGCTATTCGTCACGCGGAAGTTCGAGTTTCGGTGGCGGCGGAGCACCTCGCGGCGGCGGCGGTGGTGGCGGCCGGCGTCACTAGTCGACGCATCTTCATTTCCCGGGTTGATCTCGAAATTTAGAAAATGGAGAAAGCCTTATGGAACGGATGAATTTGAAGTTCGGCAAATTGGATTGGGCCAATGTGCGTAGATTAGCCGTCGCTACCCTTTTAACGGGCTGCTTTGCGACCCATTCCATGGCGCAGCAGCAGGGCCAGAAAACATTTTCATCTGCGGAAGAAGCGAGCAGCGCACTGGCAACGGCCGCGCAGAGTAACGACGAAAAAGCGATGCTCAAAATCCTCGGACCCCAGGGGAGACGAATCGTCTCGTCGGGCGACGACGAGGAGGACACCCAGAACCGCGCCAATTTCGCACAGAAATATCAGGAGATGCACCGCCTCGTGAGAGAGCCGGACGGCACCACGACCTTATATGTCGGAGCGGAGAATTGGCCCACGCCTATCCCGCTCGTGAACAAAGGTAGTTTGTGGTATTTCGACACCGAGGCGGGAAAGAAAGAAATTCTGTACCGCCGAGTTGGCCGAAATGAAATGTCGGCAATCAGCGTTTGCCAGGAGCTGCAGGCGGCGGAAAAGGAATACCACTCCACACAGCACGACGAGTACGCGCAGAAAATCTTCAGTGATGTAGGGCAGCACAATGGTCTCTATTGGAAAGCCGGGGACGGCGAACCGCCGAGCCCGATCGGACCGCTGGTCGCATCGGCGGTTGCCGAAGGTTATGCCAAAGAGCAGGGAGGCGGCCCGACTCCTTACCGCGGTTACTATTTTCAAATTCTGACGCGTCAGGGAAAAGATAGCCCGGGCGGTTCGAAGAGCTACATCGCGAGCGGGAAAATGACCGAAGGTTTCGCTTTGTTGGCCTATCCGGCGGAATATAGATCATCCGGCGTTATGACCTTCATCGTTAACGAGGATGGAGTGGTGTATCAAAAGGACCTCGGCAAGAAGACGGATGTCCTTGCCAAGGCTATGAAGGAATACAACCCCGATTCCAGTTGGCAAAAGGCGGAAGAGGAGCAGGGGGCTGCCAGCGAGTCGAAAAACGATTAAGAGATCTTACGAACTTCCGCCGCCTGTCCGTTTCACCTGTTGTCTCTGTTTCCGGTGAAGATCGATTTCTTGCTAGTTGGCTTCCAAGAGCAAGCTGCCGATAAAATCAACTTTCAATCTGGCCGTGGGACCAATCACGGTTCCGTAGTCTTTTCCATCGACGTAGTTTGTGACGTGATAAGTCGTGTTGCCTAATCCTCGCAATTCCACTTCACCGCTCCATTTTGCATTGCTGGCGCTTTTGTCAGTTGCAGCTGGCGCGTAGAACGCGTAGTACATCGCGCCTCCTTTCTCAATTGCGTACGCTTCAGGGGCGTCGTATCCATAGACGTACAAATCCAGAAAGTTTCCCTTGGAGAGCATCTTGTCGTTGTAGAGCGCAATCCACTTTTTCCAATGCGCTTCCTTCGCGGGGTTTAGGTACACGTTCTTGAGCTTCGGACCGTAGTCCGGATATGTGAACTTCGTTCCCAACACTCCGCCGGCTCCCAGCGTCGAGGCGAAGTCGTCGCCAACGTCTTGTTCGTTGTCGGTGTTTGCTCCGGTGACGCGGGTTAGCTCGACGTGATCGCCGTAGATGGCTGCGTTGGGACCGAGCAAAGCCTTGTACATCTTGAGCCGCCTGCGCACTTGCACGGAGCCGACTGGATCGGCAGTGACGGCTTGATCCATGTAGCGCAACCAGGCAAGGCTGGGGGGAGTTCCGCACGGGCAACTCTGCGTCACGCTGTCTGCTTTCAGCGCGCGAGTTGTCTCGAAGATTGTTTTGTAGACTTCGCCCATGGCGTAGACGGAGTCGAGAGGCGATTTGTGATGATGCTTCGGATTGTAGCAGCGAGGGGTTGAGTAGATGTTGTCGAGCTTGTGCCCATCGAAATCCCAGTCTCGAATGAAGCGCTGGGTAAGCTTCTTGTAGTACTCGCGTACTTCAGGCACCGCTGGACAGAGTGTAGCCAGGTTTCGCGTCATCCTCGCGGGCTGTCCCTTTTCGTCCAGGATCAGCCAGTCTGGATGCTGCTTAACGACGTCCGAAACGACGTAGTTGTGGTCGCCGTATTTGAATTTTCCATCCTCTACTGCCAATGGCAACCACCAGAGTTGAACCTTGATGCCCTGCTTGTGAAAATCCTTAACCATTTCCTGGATGGCGTTTCCGCCGAAAGTATCTTTGCGCGGCTGCCAGTCGCCGTAATTGTCGAACCATCGATCGTCGAGCGTGGCCCAGTGAATGCCAAGCTCCTTCATCTTGGGGATGGTGTTGGTCATTTGTTTTGGTGTTACGTTTGAGTCGTAACCCCATCCGCACCAACTCACCGCATAATTTTCATCATTGTTTTTCGGACGCGTCATTCCTTCGCGCTCTACTGCTTTTGACCATGTGCTCAGGGGTTCGTAGTAGTCGCCGTGAAAAACGGTAACGAACGTTCTCGGCGTGGAAAAGCTCTCGCCTTGTTTGAGTGTCGTGCTCGCTGGGATATCAACGGTGGCCTCTACTTTACCGTCGGCCGTCGTTCGCACAGGAATGGAGAGAGCCAGCGGCAGCGTTTCCAGGTGCCCGATCGCCAAGCCCATGTTGCGCGTCCAAAAGGCTACGACCGGTACTCCTCCGCCTACGCGACCCAGGTCGTCGTGTGTTTCGACAGGGGCACCAAGGGGGTTGTCTTGCGAAAACTTTGCCGGGATGGGCAGGACGTCATCCTTGCCCCATCGGATACTCGATCCGAAAAAGGCCCACATCTCGTGAGGCTTCGCGCTTGTGTCCGCCAGCGAGGCGTTCAATGAGTGACTTTGCAGAGCCACTCTATCGAGGGTTACTTCTGTCCCGCCCGAGTTTGTGTAGTTGGCCGAAAGCAGCGCCATAGAAGGAAAATCGTCGTACACCTCTACGGTCAGAATTTCATCGAGCGCTGTGCTCGGACTGTGGCCTTTGACTTCCACTCGTTTGCCAAGAGAACCTAGCTTGCCATTTGCCGGCTCCACTTTGGCGTGCCACAAGTCGCGAACAAAATCGGCAACAACTTGCTTGCTGCTGGTTACGACGACTCCAGGACTGGACGCCGGTTCATCGAGAGTCAGCCATTGCGGGCCGTTCTTGAGGCGGCCTTGCAGTTCGCCAGTCGCTGTAAGTACAAACTCTGCTTGTCCGGTCCTCAAGTGAATTCCATCGGCTTGGGTCGTTACATCGACAGCGGAGACGGGTTCCGGTTTCTTCTCCTGCGCTTTGCATCCGCCAAAAATCAATAACGCCACGACGGTCATCACGAGCGCTATCGCGCTGTTCGATACTGGGAGAGTCCTGTTCATTTTTTGTCTCCGTGGTAAGCCGCCAAAATCTTTTCAGCGTTCTTGTGATAAATCTTTTCCAGAATCGAATCCGACAGCTCCATTCCATAAATCATCCATCTGCCCTGACCCGGATAGCCCCAGTAAGGGAAATACTCGTCGTCTGTTTCCAGCCACCGAAAATAGTTGGCGTACATTGCTTGCGCCGGCTCGGTATCGGTTCCGAACAAGATCCTGTTTTGGAACTCCGCGAAGAATCTTGCCGCTCTGCGTGGCTGCCTGCCCAGTTCCGCTTGTCTCGCTCCCAATTCGACATACATATTCGGATGTTGTCGCAACCATTCGGATACCGCGTCCAAATTCTCAGGCCAGTTCGCGACGTGCAGCGCCACAAACGTAGTCCCTGGGTGCTTGGAGAACACCCGATTGCGTTCCGCCAGCAACTCCTGTTTGCCAGGAAACCCGGGTCCATAAAAACTCCAAGAGGGTTCGCGCATTAACTCTTCATATCTTTCGTTCTTCGCATCGGTCGGTGCGAAAAAAGCCTCCGGATCCGTTGTATGAATCGCGACGGGTATTCCTAATCTTCCGCACTCATCCCAGACTGGGTCCATCCGCGGATCGTCGACGGGAACAAACTTCCCGCTCTTGTCCTTTACTCCCAGCCCCCAATCCTTCAGCACCTTCAGTCCTCGTGCGCCGCGCTTCACGGCATCATCCAGCTGCGCCACCATCTCCGCACTAAAATTAGGGTCGTCTATCTTGCTCCAGTCCATTTGCGCGAAAACCACGAACCTGTCGGGATACGGTTTCACCATTTTATCGAGCACACCCTGCAATTTTTCTCCCCACATCCCCGTGAGGATGACCACTTTCTTGACGTTGGCCTGATCCATCCCTTTTACAACGTCGGCCGGCGGGACTTCTTCGCTGTAGATTCCCGCAGCATCATCGATGTGATTATGAACATCGATCACGTAGAACTTTGCGCGACGCACCTCGTGCGCGGGCACATGAAGCATTGGCTTTGGATCCCAATCCTTCAACAGCAGAGTCATACGCTTTTCTGCGTTGGGGTCTTCCCGGTACTGAATATCCTGTCCGAGGGCGGATACGTGATAAGTGGCCATGATGGTGGCCACCACTACGATCTTTGTCAGCCATCGCAGCGAGCTCAGTTTGTTGGCCATGGTTTTCGTCCGCCTCTGTACTCCGGTGGTCTTGTCTCAGGCAATGCGTACGGCAGAGTGTAATCCCTGAGGCGCAATAAACGAAATGAAAAGAAGTAAAACGAAGCTACCGGGCAAACTCACCGTTTAGCGTTCCGAGGTTCTGAAGTGTCAGGAAGGACTAACGGTTTCGTTTTCCTAAGCGAGAAAAGCTTGCAACACCTGGGTGGACGCGGTAACCGATCGCAACCAGGCATGAGCTTCTGAGTCGCGAGCGCGCAGCGCGGGGCCCAGCGGAGATCCGAGAAAAATCAATGCTCCGTTGGCCACGCACTTCTTCAGTGCGACGGGTGTTACTCCAATGGTACCAATTATATCTTCGGCCTTCGCCGACACAGGAATGACGCGACTGAAGTCCCGGACTCTCGTCTCATTTGGCCAGATGTAGTCGACGTAAGGAACGGATTCTCGGCCATCCAGCTTCTTGCTCGGATGTCGTCCAGAGCGATGCGCAATGAGAGAGTCATGAGCAGACTTTCCTGGCCACAAGTCGACGGGGGCGTGGACCACAATATCGAAATAGCGCTGCAGCATTCTCTGATGAGCGGTAAATTCCGCCGGGTTCAAGAATCCTGCGCCGGATTCCAATAAAACATGAGTGCCCGCTTCCAGTAAATCCAACAGCGCCCCCGTTATCACGGGTTCCATGGCTCCGATGCCCGGAACAATTGCCAAGCGGCAACGGCGTTGAGAATTGAAACCAGCTTCCGCGAGGTGATTGTGTTCGCCGGCGAGCGCTGCTTGATATCCTTGCAACGACTCGCGAAGGATGCAATGGGCGTTCAAGTCGAGCACAACGCAATCGAGTTCGCGTTCAGGCCGAGAACCAGCCGCGGTCAACCCGATGGATGACCAAAAGGTGGCGGCAGCGCCGGTCGCGGCGCCGAGGAAATGGCGGCGCGAAAGTTTCATCGAAACACCTGAGTCTTGGACGTCATAGCCTTCCCGAAATTAAGCGGTCCATATCGGCCGCGGTGTCATAAAACTGCTGGTCCTGCGCGTAGCGGTAGCGATCTTCCATTTCCGCAATTAACCAGCCGTCGTACTTCACTTTGACGAGCGCGGCTCTTATCGCGGGCCAGTTGTTGTCACCAATGAAAAGGCTGGTGTAGACCGTGTCGCAACACCGACCTCGTTTTTTCATTACGTCCTTGAGATGGACACGCGTGATGCGGGGTCCATGCATCTCGATCCATTGCTCAGCAAAACCTGTGTCGTGGATGTTTCCTACGTCGAGATGAATGCCGACGAACGGACTGTCGATATCATTCAGGAATGTCCAGAATTCCCTCGGCGTCAACAAAAAGCGTTGCTCCGAATTGCAATTCTCGCAGCCGATCTTAACTTTTGCTTTTGCTGCGACCAGCGCGAGCTGCCTCATCGAGTCCAGGCAGCGTTGGTAGACTTCGTTGTAGGGAACTTCTTCGGTCACGAGCCCCGCCACTACGAGTATTGCGTCGCAACCCAGGATCTGAGCCGCCTCCAACTGGCGCTCCACAATTCGAATCGCGTTCGCGCGAATCTTGGGGTCGCGTGCGGAGAGGGGAGTTTCCCAGTGCAGGCCGGTAGAAACGTTCGAGACCACCAAGCCGACATTTTCCACCTTGTGGCGCAATTCGCGGACCTCGGCGTCGGTGGTATTCATCTGAAACCACGGGACGTCGCCGAGCCAGAGTTCGATGCCGTCGTAGCCTGATTTTTTGACGAGTTCGAGCCCCTGCTCGAAACTCCAACCTTTTGGGATCATATTGTCGCCAATAGATTTTTTCATGGCACCTCGTTTGTGCGTATTTTTGGCGGCGACAGCATGGCTGCACAACGGAACGCTGCTCACAGATTACCCGCCGGCTTCCCGACGCCGGATTCAGGATCATTCTGGCGTGGGGTTCCCGCGCAAGGCATTTGACTCTTACAGAAAGCGAAAGTAAAGAACTGTTGCGCAGAAATCGAAAGCGTAAGGGCATCTCGAAGACTGCGGGTGCGAGCGGTCTGGTGAAACCTGAAACGGTCTGCCCAAGAATCGAACTTCGTCGTTCAAAATAACAAAACTACGAGTGTCCGGCTTCACGGTTTCTTCTTGACAACGGAATGGGCTTCCAATATGGTCTTTTCCAATCGCAATAAAACGAAAGTAATGGGTAGTAAAAGAAAACAACAGAAATTACCGCGTTTTACCGGTGTTCAGACCGTCCGGCCTGGTTTCGAATTTGCGGAAGGGAGAGAATGCGTTGGCCCATTGTCCGCACTGCGACAAGACGCTTGGCCTAAATGAGCCCATCTCCCGCCGTGATTTCCTCGACGGAATGCTGGTCACTTCCGCGGCCGTTGCGGTCGGGGCGGCTTGCCCATTTTCACTCGGAGCGCAATCGCCACAAACCTTTCCTGCAGGTTGGACCGGGTATAGTGGCGAAGGCGACTACAAAGGTTCTGCGGGGAATACGGAAGAAGTAGTCAGCAACGCTCATTCCGTTCGCGACGGCAAGTTTGACAGGGATCCAGCGGACTTTGTCGAAACAGGTGAAGTCTACGACTGTGTAGTAGTTGGCGGCGGGCAGGCCGGTTTATCGGCCGGGCTGTTCTTTAACAAGCAAGCTGATTCGAAGCGCAACTGCCTCATTCTCGACAACGCGCACATATTCGGCGGTGTGGCCAAGCGAAATGAATTCGTCGTGGATGGTCATCGTTTGTACGCGCCCCAGGCTTCCGTCCATTTTCAACCGCCTTATCCCGACAGCTTCCTCGAGACGGTCTACGACACGATGGGTTTGGACTGGGCCGCTTTCAAGTCCTATCAGAAATGGCAAGGGCCGGACCCGGCCATCGCACTGCCTCGAAGTCCATACGGCGAAGGTAAAGTGAACGGCAAGGAAGCGCTCGGTTTTTATTTCGGAGCGAAGTACGGATACAAACCGGGAATCTGGGTGACCGATCCCTGGGGCAAAGGGTTGGAAGGTACTCCATTTTCGGCGACTACCCGCAAAGAAATGCTGGCTCGGTGGGCGGAAAAACCTGTCGTGCCGCCATTGGTCTACGACTATCCCGGGGACGCGATATCGAGACAACTGGATAGCATGACGCTTGAGGATTACTTCGTTCGGACCTATGGAATTAGCCGCGAAACAGTTCGGCTGATGGACGCCTCGGAAGCTGCAGGGGGATTCGGACTGGGTCCGGACGCCCTGTCTGCTTTTCTCGTATATGAATGGTCGAAAATCGTACCTACAGTCGACGACAGTATGGAATCGGGCATCCAGATGTTTCCTGGTGGAAACTCCGGGATGACGCGCTTGATGGTCAAAACCATGATTCCCGGAGCAATGGAAGGCCCGCGCTCGATGGAAGCAGTTTGGAAAAATCCGGTGAATTTGGGCGCATTGGATCAACCCGGCCAGCGAGTGCGTTTGCGTCTGGACTCCACCGCGGTGCGCGTCGAACATATTGGCGACCCAAGCAAAGCGGAATTTGTTTCTGTGATGTACGTAAAGAACGGAACTCTCTTCGGGGTCAAAGCAAGAACGGTTGTGATGGCCGGGGGCGGGTGGATTACGAAGCACGTAGTGCGAGACCTGGACGGAACTCGAAAGAACAGCTACGACCAATTCATCTACGCGCCTTACATGACGGCCAACGTGGCGGTTCGCAATTGGCGCTTTCTCTACAACCTTGGTATTTCCAGTGCACAGTGGTTCGACGGTTTCGCGCGTCAAGTAAACGTCCGGAAGAATGCCCTCTTTGGAGTTGATACAGACGTGGCGGGTCCGGATCTACCAACGGTCCTGACTTTTTTTGTGGATTTTACGAAGCCCGGCCTGCCAGCCCGCACGCAAGGACAAATGGGTCGCGCCGAACTGCTATCCACTTCGTTCGTCGACTACGAACGCCAAATTCGCGAGCAGATGACAGAGATGTTTGGTGCTTCCGGGTTCGACGTCAAGCGCGACATCGCAGGCATCGTGTTGAATCGATTCGGTCATGCGTTCATTAATCCCCAGCCGGGTTTCTTCTTTGGGCTGGATGGAAAGCCTGCCGCGCGGGATGCGCTGCGCAATGGTCCCTTTGGCAGAATTGCGTTTTCTCATTCGGATTTAACCGGAGCAATGGATCACCGAAACGCTTTTACGGAATCGCATCGAGCAGTCAGTCAGCTTCTGGACCGGGTACTCACTTAGCAAAGGAAGGAATTCTCACCGTGTTTACTCTTATTATGAACCGCAGACTGCTGTTAGCGTTCGCGCTGGTTTTGCTCGGGCTGATTCTGCCCTGTCGAACATTTGGTCAAGTAGATACCGGCGCTATTTCCGGCACGATTAAAGATACCAGCGGAGGCGTTGTTGCGGGCGCGAAGGTGACGCTCACCAACGAAGGGACCGGCGTTGTGATAACGACCGCCAGCAGCTCTAGCGGTGAATATGCTTTCACGCCAGTGAAGATCGGCAACTACTCCGTCTCGGTGGAATTCAGCGGATTTCAGAAAGTGCAACAAAATAATGTCACCGTCGAGGTCCAGCAGAAAGTATTGGTCGACATCACGCTGCCGCCTGGCCAGCCCACGGAGGTAGTGGTGGTCAATTCCGCGCCGCCTGCTCTTCAGACCCAGGATGCTTCCGTCGGACAGGTCATCGAGGAGCGCACCATCAACGCGCTGCCATTGAATGGGCGGAACTTTACGTTCCTTGCGCAACTCTCGGCAGGCGTGACTCAGGATCAGCAGGATACACGCGGCCTGGGGGCTAGCGGGAGTTTTGCCGCCAACGGTTTGCGCCCGGCGCAGAATAACTATTTGCTGGACGGTCTCGACAACAACGCCAATCTTGTAGATTTCTTGAACGGCACGGCCTACGCGGTCCGTCCGCCGGTGGATGCCATTCAGGAGTTCAAGGTCGAGACTAATAACTACAGTGCGGAGTCCGGGCGATCGGCTGGCGCGGTCCTCAATGCCACCATCAAATCAGGAAGTAACCAGTTTCACGGAAATGTGTGGGAATTCATCCGTAACGACAAGCTGGATGCCGCTAACTTCTTTGAGAATTCGGGAGGCATTCCGAAAGGGGAATACCGCCAG
>Ga0182015_10005374_pt1 | contig 13340 bp, 10 predicted proteins | sample 712P3MmetaG_FD_120478 | JGI IMG/M metagenome (GOLD analysis project Ga0182015, IMG submission 120478) | Permafrost microbial communities from Stordalen Mire, Sweden - 712P3M metaG | ecosystem: Environmental > Terrestrial > Soil > Wetlands > Permafrost | place: Sweden: Stordalen | collected...
ACCGGCAAATAGCAGCGATGCGACGGCTAGCAGTAGCGGCGCACACCAACGCGCCGGAACCGCGAGACCGTAGCCGAATGGGAAATGGCTGGGCACTTACATTTTCCCTTGCGCGAACGGCTTCGTGTAATCGCGCAGTTTCGGAACTGGAGTCTCGACGGAGCGGCCGAGCGGCAACTCGATGGTGAAAGTCGTGCCTCGGCCGACCTCAGATACGAATTCTATCGAACCATTATGCAGTTGTACAAATCGAAATGTGTTTGCCAAGCCGATTCCCGTGCCTCCAGGCCGCGTCGTGTAAAACAGCTGAAAAATCTTGCCGCGATCTTCCGCGCTGATTCCTTTGCCTGTATCCGAGATGCGAATCGCGGCCATCTCGCCGTCTTGCCGGAGGCCCACAGTGAGTTGTCCTCCTGGCGTCATGGCGTCGCAGGCGTTCAAGATGAGGTTGAGCAGGCCTTGGTGAATGAGTTGGCGGTCCATCCGCACGGTGGGAAATGCGCTGGGTATCTCTTTCACGAGAACCACACCCGCGCGAGCGATCGAAGGGCGAGCACCTTCAACGACATCGTTCAAGAGGCCGGCCACATCCGTTTCTTCCAGTTCAATCTCCACGGGCCGCGTGAAATCGAGAAAAGTTTTCACGGCACGATCCAGGCGATCGATTTCGTTGTCGAGCATGTTCACGGCCTGCTGAGGCTCCGCGTCGCCAGAAATACTTCCCTTGAGCACCTCGAGCCATACGCGCATTGAATTCAGCGGGTTCTTCACTTCGTGCGCAACGCCGGCGGTAACGCGCCCAATCGCGGCCAGCCGCTCAGAAACCTGGAGCTGCGAGCCCAACCGCTCGTAAGATTCGAGGTCGCGCAACGTGACCAGCGTCCCCATTTGCTCCCCTTTTTCAGCAATCGCCTGCGCACTAATTGCGATGCGCCGCGGGCCATTGGGGCTGTCGAGACGCACCTCGGCGGATTCCACCGGCTCGATGCGGTCTCCCTGCAGCCGAAGCGCATCGCGCATGGGATGGCCGTGGGCGAAAATCTCGCCCACGCGCCGGCCAAGAATCGTGCCGGGCATTACCCCGAGAAATTTTTCGAGCGACGGACTTCCCAGCACGCAGCGCCCGTCCGCATTGAACAGCAGGAGTCCGTCTTCCAGCCCCGACATCACCTGATCCAGATTTTCGCGGAGAGTGCTGAAGACTTCGCGGACGTCACGCAGTTGCTTTCCGATGTTGCTGATCTTCGTGCTAACCAAGCCTAATTCGTCGCCGCGCGCCACCGGCGCGAGATCGAATTTGCCGGCCGAAATTTGGTCGAGCTGAGCCGTAATCTGCTCCAGGGGCGCGAGGCCGATGCGGCTCAGAACCGCGGCGAGTAGCGTCGAGATCAACACGGCGCCGAGCGCCACCAGACCCGCGTTTTCGAGTCCCGGAAAAATCTGCTCGCGGAGAAGAATCGAAGAGAGACTCACGCGGACGTCGCCAAACGGAATGGAGCCAAGTTCAAACGGAATCGAAACCTCGTAGACGCGCGGCGGGCCATACAGAATTTGCAATTGCTCCAAAAAGTTGGCATGGACGAGCAACGAAACGTTCGGCCGCTTTACCACTTCATCGCCGCGCATCGTAGCGTCGCTCGATACCAGAATTTTTCCCTTCTGGTCGCTGATCGTGATTTCGTAAATCGTCGGCGAGTATCCCACCGCGGATTCAAGCAGGGTGTTGAGCGCGCTGCTGTTGTCGAGTGAATTCTGAACGTAGAGGCGCAGGTCCGCAGCGCTGTCCGAATTGGGCGCTTCACCGTGTTCTGCCGAATCCGCGAGCGCCTGCCGGCAACCGTCGAAGACTTGCTGCGCGACAAAACCGGCGCGTTCATTCGCCTGCCGGATGACGATGGTCGTCAGACGCGCCAAGTACAGCCACGATACGAGCGCAACGACCACGAGTACGACCAGCGAAGTCGTCAGCGTGAACTTGGTCTTAAGACTCAGTGGCATTCTTGTGCAGCACTTCGTACTCTTTCAGTTTGTTGTGCAGGGTTTTGAGGCTGATCCCGAGCAATTCGGCCGCGCGGGTCTTGTTTTGGTTCGTGGCTGCCAGCGTTTGAAGAATGAGTTCGCGCTCCGCGGCGTCCACCGTTGTTCCCACCGGGAAGCGCAGGCCCGAAAGCTCGGAAGATTCCGTCACCGCCGCGTGGCCGAAATCGGCCGGCAAGTGCTGCCGGCCAATCGTGCCCCGGTCGCACGCAATCGCGGCGCGCTCGATCACATTCCGCAGCTCGCGCACATTTCCGGGCCACGGATACGACTTGAAGAGATCCATCACTTCGGCGCCGATGCTGGCCACCTGCCGCCCGTGTTTTGCGTTGACCTCTTTCAAAAGGTATTCGACGAGCCCGGGCAAATCCTCTTTGTGATCGCGCAGGGGCGGCAAGTGAATGTGGAAAACATTCAGCCGGAAATAAAGATCCTGGCGCAGTTGGCCCTTGGAGACCGCCTGCTGCGGGTCCTTGTTCGTTGCGGCGAGCACGCGCACGTCAATTGGAGTCTCCGATTTGCTCCCGAGGCGCCGGACTTTGTGGTCTTCCAGCACCCGCAAGAGCTTTGCTTGCGTGGGAGCAGGCATCTCGCCGATTTCGTCAAGAAGCAGCGTGCCGCCGTCCGCCAATTCAAAACAGCCGAGCCGCCGCTCAGCCGCGCCGGTGAACGCTCCACGCTCGTGTCCGAAGATTTCGCTCTCCATCAGCGATTCAGGGATCGCCGAGCAATTGATAGCGACGAACGGCCGCTCGGCGCGTGGAGAGAGTTGGTGAATCGTCCGCGCCGCCATTTCTTTTCCGGATCCCGTTTCGCCGGTGATGAGCACCGATGCCGTCGAGGGCGCGGCCATCTCGATCTGGTGCATCACTTCCTGCATCGGCTTCGATGCCCCGACGAGACTTCCCAATTTCCCGGCGTCGCGCAGCTCCCGCGTGAGTGACGCGACCGCGCGTTGGTCGCGCAGCATCGCCACCAGGCGATCGAGCAGCGACTTCAGCACCGGCGGCTTCAGCGGCTTTTCGATATACCAAAACGCGCCGGATTCAATCGCCTGCACCACACGCTCATCGCTGCCGCGGCCTGTGATGATGATCACCGGAACGCCGTCTTTTTCTTCGCTGAGGCGTTCGAGGAGTTCGAGGCCGTTCATCCCCGGCAGCTCGACATCCGCGAGAATTACGCCCGGATGGAATTCGCCGAGCCGCGCGAGGGCATCTTCACCGCTTCCCACGCCGAGAACCTCGTAATTCCAGCGGTGTAGAAGCGCTTCGTAACCTTTTCGCGCGTTTTCTTCATCCTCGACAATGAGGATGCGTAGGGGGGATAGATTCTCTGCCATGGTCAATTTTCGAATGTATCAGCAGAGAGCGGGAAAGCCAAGCCGAACGCGGCCCAACTTTCCGCTGGGAGAAGCATCAAGCAGCGGCACGCAGGAATTTTCGATTGTTCGGTTCGCGATTCGGCCTTAACGGCGTCCGAGGGCGAGCGGACGTAGCAGTTCAAGCTCGAGTTTCGTGCCTTCGATCAGGTCGAGTTCCTGGCCGATGCCGGAAGCCGCGAGAAATCCCGCGACGCCCCCGACTGCGGCGGCCATCGCCGCGCCTTTGGGCCCGCCCTTCACGGCTCCGGCGGAAGCGCCAATCGCTGCTCCGGCTGCGGCCGCCTGAAATTCCCGGGCACCCGCGCTGGTTCGCGCTTCGATTTCGCCTTCTTTGTTCTCGCCGGGTTTGACGGAATGCTCGCCCGGCACTTGCGTCACTTCCGCGACGATCGGGAGCCGTCCGTTTGGCGCCTGAATATCATCGAAGCTCAGCCAGATGCGCGCGCGGCCGGTTGTCCCTCCCGGCTCAACGCGGCTCACGTGTCCGCGCACTTCCGCTCCTCTTGGAATAAATGTGCCATCTGGCGCGGTGAGCGGACCGAGCGATCGCGTGGCGAAACGCTCGCCGGCTTTTGCGTTTTTCGTGCTCATATCTTTTTGCAACGCGACGAGAAATCGCGTCCCCGTGGGAATCTCCGATGTCGATTCACTCGGCTGGCCAGTCGATTGGCCGATGGACGATTGGGTGCCGTTTGATTGTGTGACGGATGAAGTCGCGGACTGCTGCTGTGCGCGAAGGCTAGCGGGCTGGCTGGCCGCGCAAAGTAGAAACGTCAGCATCCAGTAAGCTGTGTTTCGCATATTTCCTCCATGACATGCGCCCTCGCGGGCGACGAATTTCAGCTGTTCTGTCTGCCGGTTCCACGCCGGTGGGAAGCCGGCAACCAATCAGATGCAGCATATCGCCATCGCGTCACTCCAGCGATTCCTGGAGAGACAAGGATCATTAGGTGACGCACGCGCATCCCTTAGACGGACGAGTGCCGGCAGCATTTGTTTCGAGCTCGCATCGCGAGCGCTAACCTGAAATTCATTTCGTTCCCCGAAATACATTTCGAGGTTGGCACAGGTTTCCCACATCAGCCTTCTGAACTGTTCCAAATCGGCATCTTGCTTCGAATCAGGTTGTTCCGAAGAGTCCGTAGAAATCCTGATTGTTCCGAATGTCGAATTGGGAATACATTCCCCTTCGGCGGAAGCGACAAGCATCACGCTAAGTCTTTCACAACGCGCCAACTGCGGCGATTTCCTGATTTGGTTCGCCGCTTGCACTCGAATTGGTAATTCACGGGATATTACGCAAAGGGGTGCCGAATTGAGCGCGAGCACTGACACAGTTGTGTTGGCCGACCGCCGAGCTACGATTGAAATCCTGGTTGTTGATGACGAAGACGCCACGCGACGCCTTTGCTGCGACGTGGCCACCGAAGCCGGATATAAAGCGTCGGCCGTCGCTACAACCGAGGCCGCCCTCGAAATCCTCGACGAGGAGCCGGTGGACATCGTCCTCACGGACCTGCGCGTCCCTCAACTCGGCGGGATCGAACTCCTGAAACGTATTCGCGAGCATTATGCGGAGACGGCGGTGATTGTGCTGACGCAGTACGGCACGATTGATACCGCGGTTGAAGCCACGCGCCTGGGCGCCGCGGACTACGTCACGAAACCTTTCCGCATCGATGATTTGCGCAGCAAGCTCAAACGGCTCGTGCGTTCGCTCGAGATGGACAACGAAAATCGCGTGCTGCGGGAGCAATTGCGCACGCGCCGGGATTTCGGCGGGCTGATCGGATTTTCCCAGAAGATGCAGCGCGTTTACAAACTGATCGAAAAAGTCAGCAAACACAACTATCCGGTTCTGGTCCTGGGCGAGAGCGGCACCGGCAAGGAACTTGTCGCGCGTTCCATACACTATATGGGCTCGCGCCAGAACAAGCCGTTCGTTCCCGTGGATTGCTCGGCGCTCACGCCCACGCTGATCGAATCGGAGCTCTTCGGCTATGTGAAGGGCGCGTTCACCGGCGCCGTGCAGAACAAACAGGGTTTGCTCGAAGCGGCCGACAGCGGCTCGATCTTCCTCGACGAAATCGGCGATTTACCGATCGACTTGCAGGCCAAACTTTTGCGCGCCCTGCAGGAGCGCGAAATCAAGCCCGTCGGCTCTACCGAACGCGTCACGATATCCGCGCGCGTTATCGCGGCGACGAATCGCGACCTCGAAGGCGCCGTCCGCAGCGGTTCGTTTCGCCAGGACCTTTTTTTCCGCTTGAACGTTGTACAAATTAAATTGCCTTCGTTGCGCGAGCGCAATACGGATATTCCTCTTCTCGTGAACGCGTTTCTCGAGAAATTCACCCAGACCGGAACGCGGATTAATACCATTTCGAGCGACGCCATGGCGCGCCTGATCGCTTATGATTGGCCGGGTAACGTCCGCGAGCTGGAAAATGCCATCGAGCGCGCCGTGGCCCTCAGTTCCGGCCCCATTCTGCAAATCGCGGACCTGCCGTCGAACCTTCAGTTCGGTTCTTCCGATCGCTTTCCGGAAAAGGACGAAATGATGCCGCTTGAGGAACTCGAGCGCCGGGCCATTCTTCGCGCCCTTCGCGAGTCCGGCGGCGACAAACTTGCCGCCGCGCGCCTGCTCGGCATCGGCAAAACAACTCTGTACCGCAAGCTCAAGCAATACGGAACGCAGTCACTCCCCGAGAACCTGACCGCACTCCACTAACAAAACCAGCCAACAAAACCAGCTGTCTCTGCCGACGTGGACGGTCCGAACCTCCTCGCGAAACGTTGCGTTTTGTATTTGCCGTTCCCATATAGGGACGGCCGGGTTTCAAAACGGGAATGCACGCCGAGGCGTCCGTAGCCTCACCATCCCATTGACCTGATTACAAGTGGCTTAACTTCCCCGTGAACTTGGTCAGAACTTTGCAGTAATACGCGTGGGGGATGTATGAAATACAACTCGCGTGCTGCCCGCAACACAGCCCGTCGTGTCATCGAGTATGCCATCACCATCTCCATCGCTTTGCTTTGCAGCTACGGGATCGTCAACGCCCGCTGGTAGCTCCGTCGATGCGAGAGACAGTGGAATCCAGTAATCGCGCGGCGGGATCACTCCCACCCAAGATGGGTGTCGAAGATTGTTCGATGTTAAAGCAGCTCGAAGCCGAGCTTCGAGTCGTTCTCGACGCGGTTCCGGCGGGGGTGCTGCTGCTCGACCTGGCGGGGCGAATCCGATTTCTGAATCCTGCATTTGCGCAACTTTTCGGCCTGGATTGGCAGCAAGCGCGCCGGTCAGGCAAAATCGAGAATTTGGAGCTGCTTCTCGGGGATCGTTTGCGCACCGTGAAATCACTCTCATTTCGCTGGCGTGCGAGCCGCGACGGCGATCAGAAACCGGCCGTCGACGAGTTGGAGCTGTTGAAGCCGACTTGTCGCGTGATCGAGCGTTCTTGCCGGCCGGTCGAAGATATTATCGGTCGTGTGGTGGCCTGGCTCGAAATCTATCAGGACATTACGAGCCGGCGTAATTTCCAATCGAATCTCCTGCAGACGGAAAAAATGGCGGCGCTCGGCCAGCTTGTCTCTGGCATCGCCCACGAGCTGAATAATCCGCTTACGGCGATCATGGGTTACGCTCAGCTTCTTCTCGGCCGCGGCCTGCCGCCCGTCCACCTCACCGAAACGAAGCGCATTTATCAGGAAGCCGAACGGGCGCGCCGGATCGTGAAGAATCTCCTGTTCTTCGCGCGCGAGAATAAGCCCGAGCGCTCCCGCGCGAACTTGAACGAAATTGTCGAACGCACACTCGCGCTGCGCAGCTACGAACTGAAAATCGAAAACATTATCGTTGAGACCTCCCTCGCGCCGGATCTGCCTCCGACCATGGCTGATCCATTCCAGTTGCAGCAGGTGCTTTTGAATTTACTGGTCAATGCCGAGCAGGCGTTGCTCGAGAGCCGCGGTTCGGGCCACGTTCGCATCCGTACGTTCCGTTCTTCGGCGAACCGAGTCTCGATGGAAGTCGCGGACGACGGGCCTGGAATTCCTCCCGAGATCAGCTCTCGAATATTCGATCCGTTCTTCTCCACGAAACCATCCGGCGTAGGCACGGGCCTCGGCCTTTCGATTGTTTACGGCATCGTCCAACAGCATGGCGGCGAAATCTCCTTTGAAAATCGCACCGGCGGCGGCGCGCGATTTCTCGTGGAGTTGCCGATTGTCACAGTGACTGCGATTGAGCCAACCAAGGAAGTGGTTCCAGAGGCAGCGCCGCGCCGAGGCTTGAGCAAAGGTTACATTCTCGTGGTCGAAGATGAGCCAACCGTCGCGCACCTCATCGCTGACGTCCTCACCGAGGAAGGCCACGACGTGGATGCCGTGCTCGATAGCCAGGAAGGCCTCGCGCGGCTTTCGCGGAATCGCTACAATGCCATTATTTGCGACCTGCGCATGCCGCGTCTCGATGGCCAAGCGTTTTACGAATCGCTCGTGCGCGCCGGAAGTCCACTGCGCGACAAAATTCTCTTCATCACCGGCGATACGCTCGCTCCGCGTACCCGCGATTTTCTCGACCCTCTTAATCTGCCCCACCTCGACAAGCCGTTTCTCCTCGAGGAGCTCAAGATTGCCGTGAACCGTCTCCTCGAAAAGGATGCCGCGGAAACTGGTGGCGGGCCATTCACGCGCCCCCACGAGGCAGCCGCAAACGGCTTGGAGGTCGAGAACACGCAGTGAAACGCATAAATCTAAGCCTCGCTTTTCCCGATCACCACGTTGTCCTCGGCCTTCGCGATCAGGCCGTGGCAATGGCCATAACGACCGCCGCGCAGGATCGGCCTCAGCGCATTCGATTCACCGTTTGCGGCAACTTCAGAGATCTTCGCGATTGTCTCCGGCGGGAGATTGCGGCCGTCGCGCTTCTCGATGAATCCATACTGGACGCGGCGACTCTCGGCGAGACGTTGCTTCAGCTTACCGAATCATCGCCCGTCATCGTGATCGCGGCCTCCCGGCGTCAAGCCGAGCTCGCGCATTGGATTGCCCAAGGCGATGTCGAATTCGTTCCTAATGTAGGTGAATTTGTTTTACTGGCGGCCGCGTTCATCGCGCGCCGGCTTCGATGGGCCGAGCTTGCGGATTCACCGGTAAGCTTGCCGTGGGGCGAGCTGCCCCCGGACTTTGCGTCCATCCTGCGCCACGAGATCAACAATCCTCTGACGGGGATTCTCGGAAACGCCGAACTTCTTCTCGAGCATTCCCGCGATAAGCTCGCCCCGAACCTGCTGCAGCGCGTCGAGACTGTCTTCGACCTCGCCGTAAGATTGCGCGAGACCACGCGCCGCCTCAGCAACGCGTGGGAGCGGGAACAATCCGAAGCGCGATCCGCTTGAACCGCAGCTCCTCGCAGAAGTTTCTGCCGGGCCGAAGTTCCTAGCTGGATATCACGGATGTGCAGAACGCGCAGCGGCGCGCCCCGATCGGAATTTCGCTCAGGCATTCCGGGCATTTCTTCGTCGTAGGATCCGCGGGTGGTTCGCGTTTGGCGCGCGCGATGAGCGCGTTGATCGGCAATACCACAAAGAAATACACGGCTGTGGCAACGATGACGAATGCAATCGCGGCGTTGACGAATTCGCCATAGAGGAACTTGCTGCCATTCAGTGTGAAGTAAAGTCCGGAGAAATCGGGCGCCTTGACCACCGCGGCAATCAGCGGCGTGAGCAAATCTTTCACGATGGCTGCCACCACCGAGCCGAAGGCCACTCCCATCACCACGCCGACAGCGAGATCGACAACATTCCCGCGCAATAGAAATTGCTTGAACCCTCTCATGATCGCCTCCTCCATCTATCCTAAGAAAAAGTGCTGGAGTGAACTCCGTCACGCGCGCCGCACTCGGTTCTTTACAATGATTGCGGCCAAGCACGAAATGATTCGCCAAGCTGACCCGGAACAAGTGCTGAAACCTTACATGAGGACCGATAACCGCGCAAGCCTACCCCGGGTGTTCCCGCGTTAAACACGCCGGCTCGCCTGAAGCTATTTACATCGAGCGCGTCTTTACCTACCATGAGCGTTGCATTCGCCCCCCGGGCGCGCGAGCGGTCGGCTCTGCGTAACCAGGGCAGCGAAATCACCCATGGCCCGCGCTCCTAGAATTATTTTGATAGAACCCGGCGGTGCTCGCCGCGAAGTTGAAATTATCACTATGCCCTTCCGCATCGGGCGGCAGGCCGGCAATGAGCTGACGCTTCGCGACAGCCGCATCAGCCGCCAGCAGGCGCGCATCGTCGCCGCGGATGGCGAATACGTCCTCGAAGACATGGGCAGCCGTCACGGCACCTACGTCAACAGCGAAAAAGTTCTGCGCCACGAGCTTCGCCCCAAAGACAACGTCGACTTCGGGATGACGGATTCCTACCGCTTCATCTACGTCGGCGACGCGGCCACGCTCGAAGAGCTCATCGATAAAGTCGACGCGCCCGCGCCCACGCAATCCGGCTCCCGCGAACTTCATCATCTCGGCGTTCTGCTGGAAGTAGCGCGAACGCTTGGCACCGGCTTGTCGCTAGAAGACGTGCTCACCACGGTCGTGGACGCCGCGATCGAACTCACTCGCACGCAGCGCGGCGTGCTCCTGCTCGCGGATCCCAAGGGCGAATTGACCACCACGGTCGCGCGCGACAATCAGCACAATTCCATCCCGCACAATCTCGTGCAAATTTCATCCGGCGTATTGAAGCGCGTGGTGAACAGCCGCCGCGAGTTGATCGTCAGCGATACCGGCGACGACACGGCGATGGGCCAGCAGGAGAGCGTCGCGCGCCTCGAGCTTCATACGGTCGTCTGCATTCCGGTCGAGAAGCTGCCGCTCATCGAAGCGCTCGATGCCACGGTTTCGGCGCGACAGGGCGAATTACTCGGCGTGCTGTACCTCGACAGCCACGTGGCCTCGAGCGCCTTCTCCGAGCTCGATCGCGAAGTTCTCCGGACGCTGGCGCGGGAAGCGGCCAACGTCATCGAAAATGCGCGCCTCTTTTCCGCGTCGCGCGATAAGGCGCGGCTCGATCACGAAGTCGAAATCGCCAGCCAAATTCAGCGCCAGCTCCTACCCAAAGGATTTCCGTCGAAGCCTGAGTTCGAAGTTGACGGTTTCTCGCTCGCCTGCCATTCCGTCGGCGGCGATTGCTACGATTTCGTCGAGTTGACAGGCGGCCGCCACGGATTCTTCGTCGGCGATATTTCAGGGAAGGGAATTTCGGCGTCGCTGCTGGCAAGCGTGCTTCAGGGCGTCATTTACACCACTGCCGCGCTCGACGTATCGCCGGCCGATCTCGTGGCGCGCGTGAATCAATTTTTCAGCGAGCGCAGCGCCGAGGAGCGCTACGCGACCCTTTTCTACGGCGTCTTGGACATGGCCGGCAAAATCAAATACGTGAACGCCGGCCACGTTCCGCCGCTGATCCGGCGCAAAGATCGCACGCTCGAAGCGCTCGAATCCGTGAATCTTCCCGCCGGTCTCTTTCCCGACACCGAATTCACCGGCGCGGTCGCTCAAATGTTTCCTGGCGATTTCATGGTGATCTATACGGACGGCGTGACGGAAGCCACAAACGTTGCTGGCGAACTGTTGGAGGATGCCGGGCTGCGGAAGTTGCTTCAGGAATTCAGCGGCCAGACCGTTCAGGAACTCTCCGAAGCCATCCGCGCCGGCGTTCAGAATTTCACCGGCGGCGCGCCCCAATCCGACGACATCACCCTCGTCGTAATCCAGTTCCGCGGCAAACAAGCCTGAGGCTTGATCCAAATAGTTCCTCGCCGCTCGCCGAGTCCTGACTTTTTCGATCGACTTTATCTTCGAGAATAACGAATCCCGGAACTCCATTCGCCCGCAATGATCCGACCACAACTAGGGTATTGTCAGCTACAGGGAACTGCCCTGGCGGGAACTCCGCACGCGACTAAGTGTTGACGATCAGTCTGTGGATATCGACGAACGCAAACGAGAGGTGCTCCCCAATAATTTAGACAGTCAGGCCTCGTTTTTTAGTAGATGCGAAAGCCAAGAAGGCCTCGCGCGGAGTACGGTTTCCAACTCCGCGATGAGGCCGGTTGTGATTGTACTCTTCGATCTAACGAGCGATCCATGCTCGCGCTTCCATATGTGCGGGATGGCGGCGTAAATCTGTCAATGCGACTGAGGATTGCCATTCAGCGTGCGAAACAATCCCCGGCGTTGTCCGCAGAGCGATGAGTTTGGGGGTCGTGGACGCGTTCGGGGCGTTGGGCCAACGATACTCTCGCCAATCCCATCGTCAATGCGTAGAACTACCTCCGTATTTGTATCGAGAGTTGCTGTGATTACTCATAGGAATGTGTACAAAAGTGGACTGATTGACTGCTGTTATTCAAATAGTTTTGTAGGGAGACGTATCGACGCGGCGAGAAGCGTCCTGGACAACGGCACTGAGACTTGAGTCTCCCCGAAATTGTCCGAGCTATGGAGAAAGAACTCCCACCGGTCGCCAGTGACGGACCGGCACTTTGATGATGTTCAGGTCATTGCGACGCGGATCGATAGACCCAAACTAGCCCATTTACACGCCCTCAGACTAAAGCGGATAGAAGGTTGGATGGCATGATGTGGCATTATTTCTGGAACGCGGGTAGCCTTTTAGCTAAAGCCTTTCTGGTTGCCGGGATTCTGTTAGTGCATTATGGCCTCACACATTCGACTGCAACACGCTCCTTAGTCATTTTCGCCGGAAGTATGCTGGCAGTGTCCGGGATCACACTGCTTGGGTTGCTGTGGGAGCCAGCAAAAAGCGCGAGAGCACTCCGCCGGCACGGCTGGCGCTTTCGAGTCCCGTAGAGTTGGCGAGGGGCGCGATTTGTCCGGCGACAACCGAGGCAAATATTTCGGTAGGACTTTTATCTTCGAGTTTACCCAAGAAGAATTCGCTGAAACGATTCCTCCGCTGCTATCCGCAGAAATCTGCCCGTCTGCTTTCGAGGTGCAGAAAAGGAAACCTCAACCGTCCGTGGGCAATCAGACGAGCGTATGGGAGATAAAGTTAAGCGCGGGCTAGGGTGGCTCGGGCCTGTCGGAAGCGTCGAGATAAACAGCCGAATGCTTCCTGTTAAATTTGAGATCAGGTACCGACATCAACCGGTTGACGATCTCGGATTAATGCCGCCGAAATCGTCAACCGGATGCCTCAGTGTTTGGATTTCAGCACTGAACGGTGACGAAATTCCACCAGGCGAGTATTACCTACACGCAGAGTATGGTGGACCAGTATTGACCTCAAATCAGAACGGTAGATGGCGATGGTTGCCGTGGAAGAATTAAGCAGCGGTGTCTCGAGCTTCCACCACGGACGGTAACCGCTGCGCCAATCTTCCGTATTAGGACTGGCAGCCCAGAAACCGCGTTCGAGGCCGTCTGTATGTGTCAGATTCGACGTGCCCATATTTCGCAAATTGCTCTGCCCCCAAATAAATGAGGCTGTTGAAAAAGTCGGATTGGGAGCAGATTTATTGGCGGTGACTATCCCCTGTTGTGCTACTCAGGCCTATAATTAAAATGAACCTGCAGATGTGATATGAACTTTTGACGCGCGTAACAACTAAGTTCGATTTTTCGTCGCCATTCGCAACCATTTGACCGCTCAGAGATCTCGGACATTTAGTTCCATTACCGGTATTCATACGGATTGAATTCGCCGAGCCAGCGCGTACTCTATCCCGACGAGGTCACGACATTTCGGTATACGTTGTGCGGTTGCTTCCGGACGACGCGGCGACGCGCGCCTAGGAGCTAAGAATTTCATGCGAACTGGCGCGCGAAGTTGGTTGGTCCGAGTGTAGAAACTTGAAGGAGCAGTAAGGACATGAAGGAAACTGC
>Ga0182015_10005375_pt1 | contig 13339 bp, 11 predicted proteins | sample 712P3MmetaG_FD_120478 | JGI IMG/M metagenome (GOLD analysis project Ga0182015, IMG submission 120478) | Permafrost microbial communities from Stordalen Mire, Sweden - 712P3M metaG | ecosystem: Environmental > Terrestrial > Soil > Wetlands > Permafrost | place: Sweden: Stordalen | collected...
CGCGATGGGATTTCGCCATTGGCTGGGCTGCTGCTGGAGCTTTCGCAGCTGATTCCGGTCGTGATCGCAACCGTGGTCATGGCGTTGCTGGAACGGCGCTCGGTGCTGTTCTACGGCTATCAGGGATCAGCGCGCACGGTTCGCTTTGTCTCCGGGATCGCGTGGGGCTTCGTTGCAATTTCAGCTGTGGTGCTCGTGTTGCGGCATCTGGGTTATCTGTCGCTGGATGGTCGAACGATGGGCGGAGCGCCTGCTCTCAAATACGCGGCGCTGTGGAGCGTGGTGTTTCTCTGCGTCGCTCTCTGCGAGGAGACGATGTTTCGCGGCTACGCGCAGTTCACGGTCACGCGCGGCATCGGATTCTGGTGGGGCGCGTTGATATTCGCAGCCGTTTTCGGATTCATCCATTCTTCGAATTCAGGCGAATCACCGGTGGGGCTGTTCGGAGCTGGGGCGGTGGGGCTGATTTTTTGCCTCAGCCTTTGGTACACCGGATCGCTGTGGTGGGCAGTGGGATTTCACGCTGCGTGGGACTGGGGGCAGTCGTATTTCTATGGCACCGCGGACAGCGGGCTGATCGCGCGGGGGCATTTGTATAGGGAGCACGCCGTGGGGCCGGCGTTGTGGAGCGGCGGCGCGACCGGGCCTGAGGGTAGCGTCATCGTGCTGCCCCTGCTGGTGATCATCGCATTGCTGATGTGGGCGTGGTGGGGACGGCGGGTGCAGTCACCGTTTGCGGAAGCGGCGTGGCGGCCTGGGCGGTTGCCGCATTGAGCCTGGCGCGTATGTAATTTATAAGTTACAATGTTCTGGTGCTGGAAGTTCGCCGCTACGTCACCGCTTTAGGTAAGGATGTAGTCGGTGAGTGGCTCAGCGATCTGGAAAGGACCGCTCGGGCGAAGATCTCAACTCGGATCGACCGCCTTTCGCTCGGCAACTTTGGAGACTGCAAATCTCTTCGAGCAGGAGTGTCAGAACTCCGTATCGACTGGGGCCCGGGCTATCGGTTGTATTACGCGATGGTGGGCCGGACATGCGTTCTGCTCCTTTGCGGAGGAGACAAGCGCAAACAATCATCGGACATCGACCGGGCCGTCGAATTCCTGCAGGATTTCAAGAAGAGGGAACCGAAACCGTGAAACGTAAAGCCAGCATTTCGCACGACGAAGCGATGGTGAAGGAACTTCGCGAAAATCCCGAGTTTGCCGCCGAATACCTGAAGGCCGCGCTGGAAGACTCGGAAGAGCCGGAGGTCCTCCTGATTGCGCTGCGCAGGGTTGCTGAGGCTCGAGGCGGCGTAGCCAAAGTTGCGAAGGCTGCAGGCGTCGAGCGCGAGAGCCTCTACAGGGCGTTATCGTCTCGCGGAAACCCGCGCTGGTCGACGTTGGTCGCGGTGACAAAGGCGATGGGATTGAAACTCACCGTCGAACCAGCACAGTAGGTCCTCTACCGCTGGTCGATGGGCACGTACTTTAGCGGATATTCCGGACCGGTGTATTCGGCGCGCGGGCGAATCAGCCGGTTGTCGTCGAGCTGTTCGATGACGTGCGCGCTCCATCCCGCAATGCGGCTGACGGCGAAGATCGGCGTGAACAGGTCGAGGTCGATGCCGAGCGTGGTGTAGGTCGACGCCGAGTAAAAGTCCACGTTGGCGTTGAGCTTCTTTTCGACCTTCACGTACTCCTCGATGCGGCGCGACATGTCGAACCACTTCGTATTGCCGGAATCTTTGCTGAGCTTCTCGGACATTTTGCGCAGGTGCGTGGCACGCGGATCCTCGGTGCGGTAGACGCGGTGGCCGAAGCCGAAGACCTTCTTCTTCTGAGCGAGCAGCGCCTTCACGTACTCGACGGGATCGCCTCCCGATTTGCCGATTTCGAACAACATCTTCATCACGGCTTCGTTGGCGCCGCCGTGCAGTGGCCCCTTGAGAGCGCCGATGGCTCCGGTGATGGCAGAGTGCATGTCGGCCATGGTGCCGGCGATGACGCGCGCGGCGAAAGTGGAGGCGTTCAGCTCATGGTCGGCATGAAGGATGAGCGCCATGTCGAACGCGCCGGTGGCCGCTGGGATGGGCTTGGTGCCGTGCAGCATCCAGAGAAAATTGGCGGCATGGTTGAGCGAGGGATCGGGCTCGATGACAGGCTTGCCCTTGCGGATGCGGTCGTAGGAGGCCACCAGCATCGGCAGTTGCGCGGTCAATGCGAAAGACTTGCGGACGTTCGAGTCGTGATCGACGGCGGCTTCGTCCGGATCATAGAAGCTGAGCGCGGAAACCGCGGTGCGCAAGACTTCCATGGGTGTGGCTGTCTTCGGGACGGAGCGGAACAGGTCGTAGATTTCTGAAGGGAGACGGCGCGCGTCGGTGAGCTTCTGGCTGAACTCGGCAAGCTGGGCGCGGTCGGGAAGTTTGCCGAACCACAGTAAGTAAGTGGTTTCCTCGAAGGTGGACTGATCCGCCAGCTCGTGAATGTCGATGCCGCGATACGCGAGCACGCCCGCATAGCCGTCAATCCAGCAGATTCCGGAATTTGCCGCTACGACACCTTCAAGCCCTTTGACCACCGCTGCCGTCGCCATGCGCTGCCTTTCCCTCCACCTGGAACTGGAAATCCGTGCCATTTACGGGATTCCAGCAGGGCGCCGTGCAATGCATGCAACCATGCACGAAACCTTGATCGGCGCGGTTCGTGGGGGTGTCGCGCAGAAATCCCGGAACTAATGTTTATAGCTTACGCGAAGATCGACTGTCACCGAGCGCATCGCGCAGGCGCAGAAAAATCCGTTACGAAAGTGAGGGGCGCGCCGTGTCACCCAACTCGACGGGAGCCTCAGGAGGACCGGACAGACAGAGCGAACCGCCCGCAGCGGAAGGGCGACAGATCGATCTCCGGCTCCTGGCCGAGCATCCACTGGCTCACGACGCGTCCGGTGCCGGGACCAAGCAGGATTCCGTTCTTGAAGTGGCCGGTGGCGATCCAGCAGTTCTCGGCGGTCTTGTCGATGATGGGAAGGCCATCGCCGGATCCGGGGCGGAATCCGACCCAGGTCTCGGCAATACTGGCATCGCGCAGAGGCGGCCACAGCGCAATGGCTCGTGAGAACAACTCCTGGATTCGCAGCGGATCGACGGTGCGGTCAAAGCCGGCGTCCTCTACGGTGGATCCCACCGTGTAGCGGTTGGCGCCTCGCGGAATGATATAGACGTTGGGCGTACGCAGCACGCATTGCATCTGCACCGCGCCCGGGAGTTCCGCGGTGAGCATGTGGCCTTTGCGTGGAGTCACGGAAACCCTCGGTTCCAGGGCAAGCGCCCACGCCCCGGTCGCGTTGAGAAACATGCTCGCGGAAAAAGTGCCAGCCGCTGTGACGATTTCTACTCCGCCGCTTCCGCTATGGATGCTTTGAACAGCCGTGTGCTCGCGCAATTCGATGCCCGCGGCCCGCGCCGCAGTAGGCAAGGCCTCGGCCAAATCCCAGGCGTCGAAACTTTTTTCGTCCAGAAGGAGGAATTGCGAACCTGCGTTATTTGCCCGTGGCGCCAGAGCCTGGATTTCAGTTTCAGTCAGAGGCGTCGCGCCCGGCGGCAGATGATGGACACCCTGGAGTGTGCGGGTGGTCCGGATCGGGATTTTCTGGTGTGACAGATCTTCGACGCGACGGAGAAATTCCGGATAACGAGCGAGGCTCAGGCGGGCCAGTTCCCGCAATTCCACCGGATTCTCAGGATCGGCGCCTGCGAGCATGCCCGCTGCGGCGCGCGATGCTTCGGACATTGCCTCGCCTTGATCGAAGACCGTTACCTTGCAGCCAGCGGCCGCGAGTTCAAGAGCCGTCGTGAGTCCGATGATGCCTGCTCCCGCGATCGCGACATCGGTACGATTCATAACCTGATTTTAATTTGCGCGCACCGACGTGAGAGAAGGGTGGCTCACAAGTGACGGTCAAAAGTGACATGAGCTCAAGTACCGACGAGTGTAACTTTCGTGAGCTCACGCATCGATGGCGATGAATGAGCCGTAAATTTCTTTGCGGAGGATCGCAACGCAAAATGTTTTCGAGGAAGAATCTTCCTTCATTTGGTGCATTTTTTCCTGGGCGGGTTAAAACGACAGCTCAGTCCAATTGTGGAAAATATCGCAACCTCTTCGAGGAGCCGCGCTTCCGTCGCGGTCATTCGCGACCGGCACGAAAGTAACGCGCTCGTCACATAAAGTGGACATCGACGTGCACATGCGTGATCAAAATATCTCGCAAGACTGGCACACAGTTCTGAGCAAGATCAACCAACGGAAGCCATCCGCAACAGCAGTTTCCCTTGCCTGACTTCTGATTCGGCCCAAGCCTTCCCACCCCCCATGGAAAGCCAGACTCGAAGTGTGCCAGATCGCGCGAGCGATTGTTTACGACTGCAAGAGGTGAGGTGGATGTACGAAGTCCCCGTTCGTTTCTCGTCCGACGCTCGATCCGATCGTGAGCGTGTTTTTTGGTCAGACAGCCGTTTTGGGAAAAATGAATGGCGGACGCGCCCCCGGGTGAAGAGGTCGCGTCGCTACCTTATGTACGCGGGCCTCCTGGTCGGCTTGTGTGTCCTGCTTGCTTTCGTGGGCTGCGGGTCGACCTCTGGGATCGGTGAACTCAAAGCCACGGCCAGCGGGATCAACTTTGGCCCCGTGACGGTGGGCCAGGCCAGCAGCGCGACGGTGTCGTTTGTGAACAGCGGCGCCGGTGCCGTTCAGGTTTCCAGCGTCAGCGTGTCAGGGCAGCCGTTCAAATTTATGGGGCCGACCGCCTTTCCGCTCACAGTGGCCGTCGGTTCCACCTACAGTTTTCAGGTCGAGTTCAGCCCATCCGCCACGGGCTCGGCCGCGGGGCAGGTAACCGTGGTCAGCAATGTCACCACGGGCGGGATGCCCACGGTCAGCCTTGCCGGTATCGGTGTTCAGGCCGGGCCATCGCCGGCAACGTCCGCAGTGCTAAGCGGAATATCCTGCAGCAACTCGTCGATGGTCGGCGCGGGGACGGACAATTGTTTCGTGGCGCTGAACACGGCGGCGGGAAGCGGAGGTCTGACGATTGACCTGACGAGCAACAGCACGGCGGTTACAGTGCCTGCCACCGTCACGGTTCCGGCGAATACCACCGGCGTTGGGTTTACGGCGAAAGTCGCCGCGGTCGGTTCCTCCCAGTCAACCGTCCTGACGGCGTCAGAAGGCGGTACGTCCGAGTCATTCGCCCTCGAGCTGAATGCGGCGCTTCGCATTCTGAGCGCCAGCAGCGGTCATGTGTCGTTTGGCTACGTCGCGCTAAATTCGCCCACTACGCAGTCTCTGATCCTGACCTCTTCCGGAACTGAATCGGTGACGATCAGTGCAACTTCGCTCACCGGGTCCGGATTCAGCGTCTCCGGGCTTGCTTTCCCAGTTGTTCTAAATCCCGGCCAGGTCGTTGTCCTGAACCTGCAATTCGATCCGGCGGCGGCCGGGAGTGCTACGGGGCAACTGACCATCACTACCAACGCCTCCTCCGGGAATGCGATGGTGATCGGGCTCAGCGGGACCGGGGCGGCGTCCTCGGGCGGCGGTGGGGGTGGCGGCGGCTCGGGCACGGCGCCGGTATTGACTGCGCTCTCCTGCGGCAGCGCGTCGATGACGGGTTCCGGAACGGATGCCTGCTATGTGACGCTGAGCGGAGCGGCGCCCGCTGCCGGGGTAACGGTGGCGCTCGCCAGCAGCAGCACAGCGATCACGGTTCCCAACAGCGTGACGGTGCCGGGTGGCGCAGTGAGCGCCGGATTCGCGGCCACGGCGGCGGCCGTGACTACGAATCAGACAGCAACCCTGACCGCGACGGCAAGCGGGACGGCCCAAACTTTTGCGGTGCAGTTGAACCCGGCGGGCGCGTTTCTCAGCGTCAGCCAGGCCACCATCGCCTTCGGCAACGTCTCGCTCAATGCTCTGGGGACACAAACGCTGACCCTGGCGTCGACAGGCACGCTCCCCGTCACGGTCAACACGGCCGTGTTGACTGGAGCCGGATTCACCATGTCGGGAATCACTCTGCCGGTTGTGCTGAACCCGGGACAGTCCGTCACCATGGCGCTTGAATTCGTTCCCAGCGTTGCGGGCGCGGCAACCGGCCAGCTCACGATCACCAGCAATGCCACAACGGGCGGCACCATGGCTATCCCCGTGAGTGGCACTGGTGCGGTTCCCTATGAGGTCAATCTCGCCTGGGATGCGCCGGCCAGTTCCGCCGACGCAGTGGCGGGGTATAACGTTTACCGCACGCTGAGCGGCGCCTCGTCGTACCAGTTGTTGAATTCCGGGGCCAGTCTTACGGCGACGACGTTTACCGATACAACGGTGGAAGACGGCCAGGTCTACGTCTACTACGTCACGAGCGTCGATGGCTCAGGCGTGGAGAGCGTGCCTTCGAATGCGTTCGATGTGACGATTCCGTAGAGGAAAATTGCCAGGTATTGGGTCTAACGAGACGTAGTACAAGGACGTGCGGGCCATGCGCTGGGAAGCCGGCGCAGTAACACGGGCCAGGATCCTGGGTCAACTGTGGAACGTTGGGTAGAACGGTGGATATCGATGGTTATTTCGGCCGCGCCTTTGCTCAATCGCTGATTCGCAAACGCTATAATGGGCTTTCGGGCCCACTGCGACAGCGAGCAATGAGGTCCGTCCGAGACTTCATCCATACCACCTGATAAGCAATTTTCACCCCCGGTATCCCGCTGCGGGTCCACGAGCCGCGAGATATCCAGGGCCAGCTTTTCGAGAGGCGTGCTCCCCCCGTTGCGGAGTCCGTTCCCGATCGAAGGATATCCGCGATGGTTGCTCTAGCGAACGGTCTTACGTCTCCAATTCGTATTCTGATTGCTGACGATCATCCTCTTTTCCGGGACGGTCTTCGCCGGTTGCTGCAGGCGGAGCCGGGGTTTGAAGTCGTGGGCGAGGCCGCGGACGGAGACCTGCTGGTGGATCTGGTGCGGAAGACCAAGCCGGATATTCTCCTGCTCGATCTCTCGATGCCGCGGCAGGACGGCATGGAAACGCTGCGAGAGCTGGCGGCGTCGAGGCTGCCGGTGCGAACCCTGCTGCTGACAGCGTCAATCGAGAAATCGCAGATCGTGCAGGCGCTCAAGCTGGGAGCCTATGGCGTCATCATGAAGGAGTCGACGACCCAGCGGCTCTTTGACAGCATTCAATGCGTGATGGCCGGGCAGTACTGGGTGGGCCGGGAGAGCGTCAGCGACCTGGTGAGGGCTCTGCGCAGCGTGACGCCCGCCGACGACGGGATCCGAGCGCGCGATTATGGGCTGACTACGCGCGAAACCGAAATCGTCACGCTGGTGGTGGCGGGCTACTCCAACCCCGACATCGCGCAGCGATGCTCGATCAGCGAGCAGACGGTCAAGCACCATATCAGCAACGTTTTCGACAAACTGGGAGTCTCCAACCGCCTGGAACTTGCTCTTTTCGCTGTCAACCACCGGCTGACCGCCGCAGCATCCTGACGCGAAATCCACAGGCAGGGAATTTTCCTCGCCCAGAGAGAAACGGCAGGCATCGCCCGCGCACCACTAAATGGCGGCGCTGTAAGGTCGGGGCACCTCAGTAACACACCATCGTTCCACTGAACTAGCACTATGCAGTCATATGACGATAGTACTGTCGGGCCATTGCTGTCCCCTGGGAACTGCCCTAACCTAAGTTTCGCTAGTCGGGATGGCGAGTCTGTGCGCGGGTGCAGTGCAGGAACGATGGCAAGGAGCGGGGATGGATTCGGATGGGGCCTATAGCACGACCAACCCAGAAGTTCCCCGAGCCCGGCGATACGAAATTGGCACGTCCATCCGGTTTCGGGCACGAGGGGAAAGAGAGTGGCATGAGGGACTGACGGAAAACATCAGCATTTCCGGGGTACTGATTCGTACCGGACGCACCCTGGACCCCAAGACCGCAATCGAAATGAGGTTTTTTCTTCCTGTTGAACTTGACGGCGAGTGCGCCGCTGAAGTTTTCTGCCGAGGGTTCGTAATCCGATCGTCGAAGTGCAGGATCCCGGCCGGTAGTTACACAGTTGCTGCCAGGATTATGCATTCGCGGTTTCTTCGCCAAATGGGCAGCAGGGATTACGTAGCCAAAGTTCCGATGAACGGCAATCGACGTTTGGTGCTTTGAACGGTTTCTCCTGTTAAATCCGGGTGTTGCGGGCGACAGGAAGCTGCGAGTTGTGGAAACTCGGTACCGGATGCTCGAAGTTCTAGCTTGGTTGTGGAAAACGGGCAGCTGTAGCCCACAGGGCGGAGCTATGGCCTGATAATGGAAATCATACGGAGCGCGGATTCAGAATGCCAACCACATCTAATATCGCGAGCGACGTAGATCAGCCAGCCTGGTGGGCGGTCTATACCAAACACCAGCACGAGAAATCCGTGGCTGAGATGCTCAGCGGCAAGGGATTTGAAGTCTTCCTGCCCCTGCATGAGTCGATGAGACGCTGGAAAGACCGGCAAAAGCTGCTTTCACTTCCACTTTTTCCCTGTTACGTCTTCGTTCGCGGACTCCTGAGCCGACGCTTGCAGGTGGTTACGACGCCCGGGATTCACATGGTCCTCTCCAAGGGCGAGCAGATCGAGGTTATTCCTGAGAATGAGATCGACGCGATCCGCAGAGCCGTCCTGGGTTCCTACCGCATCGAGCCCCATCCCTTCCTGAAGGTCGGAGAGCGCGTTCGAGTGACCCGCGGCTCACTGGAGGGTGTGGAGGGAATTCTGGTTCGCAAGAAGAATCTCTACCGGTTGGTGCTGTCGGTAGATATGCTCGCGCAGTCTGTGGGTGTGGAAGTTGCAGCCTCCGATGTGGAGCCGGTAACTGTAGTTAGTCCGAAAAGCACTCTTTCTGCGACACCGGACGCGGGAATCGGAAATTTCCAGAAGAATTTTGCTTCCTCTGCTGTTAATTGAGAGGCAAGATTAGACAACACACGTTAAGATCAACCATCCTCAAGCCAGGCAAGCTGATATTTGAGTGTAGTAAAGCCGGATGGGCCGCCCGGGCCACCAGCCCTGTGGCGTTCCTCCAGAGGTTGTTGCAGGTTATGAGATTCAGATTCAATTTCGGCATAGTTGTAGCAGGCCTCCTGATGTTTGCTGCCACCGGTTCTCTGACGGCCCAGACCGTTGCTAACAGCAACTCCAGCCCGGAGTCGGTTCCACCGGCCGGGGCTTCGCCGGACCAGGTTACCGCGCCGGTGATCAATCGCGCGCACAACAGCACCTATGTGATCGGCGATGACGACGAGCTGGAAATTGATGTCTGGAAAGAGCCCGATCTGACCAGACGGATTCCTGTTCGTTCCGACGGCAAGATCTCACTGCCGCTGGTGGGCGAGCTCCAGGCTGCCGGCAGAACTCCCGTACAGCTGGAAGACGACATCACTACCAGGCTCCGGAACTTCATCACCGAGCCCGCGGTAACGGTGATGGTGGAGAAGATCAACAGTCTGAGGTTCAATGTGATGGGCGAGGTGATCAAGCCGGGGTCTTTCTCGCTGACTACCAGCATGACCGTCGTCGATGCCATCGCGGGAGCTGGCGGGTTCAAGGATTTTGCCAAGAAAAAGAACATCTACGTTCTGCACGCCAATGTGGACGGTTCGGAATCGCGTCTCCACTTCAACTACAGCGACTTCGTGAAGGGTAAGAACCCGAAGCAGAACGTCAAATTGCAGCCGGGGGATACGGTCGTGGTTCCGTGAGCTTATGACCACGAGAATTCCATTTCTACTGATTCTGGCACTAATCGCGGCCGTTCCCGGATGGTCGCAGGCAACGGGTACCGACGAGCAGCCGGATAACCCTGTCGCAAACGATGGAATGATGACGCCGCCGCCCGTGAGCGGGCAGGGTTTCCCAACGGTTACCGGAGCCGAAACCAGGAGCAACTACCTGAGCCTTGGTGTGACGGCCGGGATCGCTTACGACAACAACGTCGAGGCCGGCTACAGCCCGACGCCGGAAAGCGACATGATCTACTCCATCTGGCCGACGATCACCATGGACCTGAAAACACCTCGGATGCGCGAGGTATTCAATTACAGTCCGGGGTTTTCGTTTTATCAGCCGAACAGCATTTTCAACGAGTCCGATCAGAACGCCTCCGGGAGCCTTCAATATTTGTTCGGCTCCCACGCCAGCATCACCGTGCAGGACGCATTCGTGCGCAGTTCCAGTTTGTTCAATTCGCCATTCGGCGCGGAAGCGATCACGGGAGGAGCCCCTACAGAAACTACCGGCGTGCTCGCGGCATTCGCCGACCGCATTTCCAACGCGGCCAATGTGCAGCTTACGGACCAAACTGGCGAAAGTGGCATGTTCGGAGTATCCGGCCAATATGGACAACTCGATTACCCCCAGTCCAGCCAGGTGCCTGGACTCTATAACTCGACTTCGTGGAACGGGGCGGCGTTCAGCAGCCAGCGCATCAATGCCCGGCAGTATCTCGGTGGACAGATTCAGCACGCAAGGATTGTGAGTTTCCTCACCGGCACCGATAACTCCGTGCAGCGCGACAATCTCTTCGGGTTCTACACGATCTATCTGAGCAACTCCGTGAAGAGCACAATGTCGCTGTCCGTTACGGGAGGCCCCGAACACTACAACGTCGCGCAGTATCCAGAGTCGGCGCTTGAGGCATGGACGCCGGCGGGGACATTGGCCTTCGGCTGGCAAAGCCACCTGTCGACCTTGTCCGCAAGCTATTATCACGGCGTAACAGCCGGGGGCGGACTGCCCGGCGCCTATAAAGAGGACTCGGCGAATGCCTTCTTCCGCCGGGAACTAACCCCCACCTGGCATCTCAACTTCTCCGGACTCTACGCGCGAAATGACAATTTGACTCCAGGCTACCCCTTCTCCGAGCCCGGCGGACACACGATTGCGGCCAGTGCCTCGGCGGAACGCCTGCTCAGCAGAAGTCTCAAGTTTCAGGTCGGCTATGACTGGATGGACCAGAGTTACTCCGGCATTGGAGCCTTAGGAAGGCTCCCCAACAGTAATCGCGAGTACGGCTCGATTACCTATCAGCGCACCCGACCCTTAGGAAGATAAGATGGCAGAAGCCTACGAAACAGAAGAGAAGAAACCGGATTTTCAGCGCTACCTGGATGTAGCACGGCGCCGCCACATGCATTTCCTGATCCCGCTGCTTTTCGGGTGGGTGCTGGTGTGGGGCCTGAGCTGGATTCTTCCGCCCCGGTATAAGTCGACCACGCTGATTTTGGTGGAAGAACCCACCGGGCCGAAGGCCATTGCGGGCGCAGATTTCGGGGATAGCCTGCAGCAACGCCTGCAGAATATGCAGCAGCAGATTCTGAGCCGTACCCGGCTGTTGATGATCATCGACGGCATGCACCTTTACGGTGGCGGCCACAAGCCGTTGACCGACGACGAGAAGGTCACGAAGATGCGCAAGGAGATCACCATCGATCTCGTGCGCGACGCGCAAAATGCCGGGGTCACGGGTTTCAAGATTGACTATGCGGCCGGCGATGCCCATGTGGCCCAGAGAGTGACCGGGGAACTCGCGGGACTGTTCATCAGCGAGAATCAGCAGAACATTATTCAACAGTCCGGAGATACAACGAAGTTTCTGGAAGCACAACTCGAGACCGCGCGCACCGCTTTGGCCGAGCAGGAAGCCAAAGTGAATGCATTCAAGGCTGCCCACGTCGGAGCCCTGCCTTCGCAGGAAGCGAGCAATTTGCAGATTCTGGGTGGACTGCAGGCGCAACTGACCAATGAACAGGATGCGCTGAATAACGCGACCCAGAACCGCGCAATGCATGAAACCGAGATCCAGCAACTTCGGACCAACCCGCTTCCAACCGCGCGCGCCGGCGAGCCGATCGATCCGAACAGCGTGGCGGCCATCGACATACAACTAGCCAAGCTGCGCGATCAGCTGACCGATCTGCGATCCAAATATACGGAAAGCTATCCGGATGTTGTGAAGGTGAAGACCCAGATCGCCCAGACCGAAGTGCAGCGGCGAACGGCGCTTGCGGCTGAGAAGGCGAAGGGGGACAAGACCGCGGATAATCTGGCCCTCGAACAGTTACAAGCACTGTTGCAGTCCGACAACGTGGAGATTCAGAACCGCAACGCATCGATCGTCGAGCTGCAGGGCAGGATCGCCCAATACACGGGGCGCATCAATGCCGAACCGGCCAGCGAACAGGAACTGGCCGATCTGAACCGCGGTTACGATCAATCTCAGACGAACTACAACGACCTGCTGAAGAGAAAACAGGAATCGCAGATGGCGACCAGCATGGAGCAGATGCAGCAGGGCGAGCGGTTCACGATGCTCGATCCTCCGAGCCTGCCTCTGAAGCCGGACTTTCCGAATCGGCTCGAATTCTGCGGCTTTGGATTGGTCGCCGGACTGGCATTTGGTGTGCTCTCGATAGTCGGATTTGAGCTGACTGATGACCGCCTGCATACCGAAACTGACATCAGCGACCTGTTGCCGGTGCCGGTGATCTGTGAAATTCCCGAAGTCAGTAACCCAATCGACGAGCAAACTGCCAGAAAGAAAATCTTTATCGGGTGGGCAACTGCAGCGGTAGTTATCTTCATTATTCTGGCTGGCTCCGCAGTCAGCTACTTGCACGGCTAGGTTCCATAATCAATGTATAAAGCTTTCTTTAAGCTCGCCCGCAACCCGTTCGATCTGACGCCGGACCCAACCTATTTTGTGTCGACCCGTCGGCATAATGAGGCGCTGGCGGCACTTCACTACGGTATTCGTCGGCACAAGGGATTCGTTGTCGTGACCGGAGAAGTCGGCACCGGGAAGACCCTTCTGCTCCGCTGCCTGCTTCGCCTGCTGAAGGAAAGCAAAGATATTGCGTACGCCTATCTTTTCAACAGCAGGCTTTCGCCAACCGAATTCTTGCAGTACGTTCTTTCCGACTTTGGGCTTCCCGCTTCCGGCAAGAATAAGAGCGAGTTACTGCTCGACCTCGGCCAGTTCCTGGTGCAGCGCGGGTCGAAGGGACTAACAACGGTCCTGATTGTCGACGAAGCGCATCATTTGTCCGAGGAGTTGCTGGAAGAGGTACGCCTTCTCTCCAACCTTGAGACGACTGACGATAAACTGTTACAAATCGTCCTCGTTGGTCAACCTGAGCTGGATCAGAAGCTGGATTCGATTGGGCTGCGACAGCTCAAGCAGAGAATTGCGCTTCGCGCCCAGTTAGGTCCACTGGACGCAGAGGAGACGAAGGAATATATCGAGCATCGGCTTCGCGTCGCTGGAGC
>Ga0182015_10005376_pt1 | contig 13339 bp, 13 predicted proteins | sample 712P3MmetaG_FD_120478 | JGI IMG/M metagenome (GOLD analysis project Ga0182015, IMG submission 120478) | Permafrost microbial communities from Stordalen Mire, Sweden - 712P3M metaG | ecosystem: Environmental > Terrestrial > Soil > Wetlands > Permafrost | place: Sweden: Stordalen | collected...
AGGCCGCGGCCCTGCCCATGAGCGAAGACGATCCCCGCTCGAAGACCTTCACTTACGAAGGCTACGACATCATTACCCTGAAGAAGGAATTTGAGCGCCAGTACACCATACCGGAACCGCAGACGGCACAGGAGGTGATCGGCTATTACGCTCGCCGGATTGCCGAAGCCGTGAAGCTTCCCGCCCAATTCGCAGCCTTGGCGCCCAAGGTGCGGGAGTTTTTCGAACAGAAGGCGTTCGGCGAGCCCGCAGACTTGGACGACCGCAAGATCGTGAAAGCCATGAGTACGACCGTGGCACATTATGTTTGTGTGGATGTTTTCAAGAAAGCTCTGCAAGCCTTGACGATCGAGGAGCAGAAGCCGCAGTTACTCGAACCCGCACGTTTGCTCTCCGCTTGCCAGCCGTTCCCGTGGTCCCGGCCCGTGTGGGAGGGCCAGAAATGCATCTTCAATCTCGTCCCGTGTGACAACGATTTCGAACGAGAATTTGCGAAGTTCCTGGACGGTGCTAAGGACGTGACAGCTTTTGCAAAACTGCCTCGTGCTTTTGGCTTCACGATCGAATACACGGACACGTCGATGAACTTGCGAAACTACGAACCGGATTTTGTTGCGGTGGATAAGGCGGGAACTAAGTGGCTTCTCGAAACGAAGGGTCAAGAAAACGTGGATGTACTTCGCAAAGATCTTGCGGCGACGCGATGGTGTGAAACCGCCTCCCAGCTAACGGAAACCAAATGGAAGTACATCAAAGTTCCACAGAAGGAATTTGAGACGCTTCAACCGGCCCGCTTGTCCGATCTGGCGGCTTTGGCTCCTGCTACTCTTTTTTGAGCTAACTGGAGGTAACGGCATACTGAACAACTGAACCATCTGTTTATGGGAGTGACCGTTCCCCAAATAGTTTCAGGCTTGACAAGTATAACTATCGTCATATACTCCGTTCACTAAATCTTGGAAGCGGTCTGCTCAGTGCTGGAATGATTTTAATCGGCTTTCTCAAGTGTCTCCGCAGACCACAATCGTATGCGGCGTTCATCTTTCTCGCGTGTATTCTTCTTCCCTTTCGTGCTCAAGCGCAATTCGCTGTTTGTAATCGAACAACGGTACCGCTCGAAGCTGCAATCGCCTATGTCGAGAACGGCGAATGGTATGTGAAAGGATGGTTCCAAATAGGCCCAAGTGCATGCGCTACGGTCACAGCCGAAATCACAAGTCCATACTACTACGTTCACGCGCACGAGATTGGAGGCAAGAGGAAATGGGGAAAGGATGTCTCTTTCTGTGTGAATCCAACTCAGCGATTCGAGATCCCGATTACTCGACCCTGTGGTCAGGGTGAGGAAGCGCAAAGCTTTTATAAGGTCGACGTCGGCAATCGCCGGAACTATAAATACGGACTTACGTGTCACGACTGCCCCCCTGACTTCGCAACTTTTTGGGCAAGGGCTAACACCCCTCCTCCTTCCTCTGCTCCTTCTGCTCCTCCTCCTGCTGGTCCTCCGGCAGGTTTTCAGCCAGTTCCTGAAGGTCCTCCCGCTGGTTTTCAGCCGGTTCCTGACGGCCCTCCCGAGGGTTTCCAGTCGGTTCCCGAGGAACAGCCAGATTGGCAGAAACATCTAGACTGGTCTCGCAACAATTCCGACGCAGGTGGATCGGTCGATTGCCCTCTAGATTACCCCTATCCGGAGTGCATTTTACGCGGCGGTCGAGCATGTTTAATGGCGCATGCGGAGCAATCGGCCCGCGACAATGATTGTGCAAACGCATTCAGAGTGGCACTAATAACCCAATGCCAAAATCCCGAAGCCACCCAACTTATTGCCGCCGCTGGCGAATCTGAGGTCTGCCAGTACCTGGGTCCTCCAGATCCTCCGAAACCCCAACCAAGTCCGCCGCCCCCTGCTCATTCGGCGCCAACTAGCTCCGCCCGTCCGGTTACTTTCGTAAATCAATCGGGCATGACTCTGTACATTTATTATTTTCTGGCGGGCGGAACTGTCGATTGCAGGAACTACACGTATGGTGGCGTTCTGGCTGACCAAAATCGGAGTTTCACGATTCCGGCCGGCCGCACAGCTCATTTCGTTTTTCAAAAGGAGCAGGCACCTTGCCCCGTTAGCACTATCCGATCGGAATGGAATACGACTGGGGGGCAGACTGTGACAGTGCAGTAGCAGAGGACGAGGATCACCAAAGACAGTTGCTATTCTTTTACCGAGGGAGGAATGAAATGATTAGAAGACTAATGATAACAAGCATTGTTCTTGCTTTTGTTCTGGTGGGCTCCGTGATGTCGAGTGAGAAAATTATCACGGCTCACGTGGCTTCATGCTTTGCGATTTGTGCGCATGAATCGCATGGTACCGTGGGATGGACTGGCCCCATTAGAACTGGCCCTAACGGCAGCGCCGATGCCCAGAAGGATGCCGAAGCGCACAACAAAGCGAACCCAGGGCATTCTGCCTCCACGTCATGCAATTGAACAGATAGAGAGCAAGAGAAAACGATGCGCAATGCAAATTAGCTGATGCACTGGATGTGTTTAATCAGCAGAGAAGATTTGTAAATTAAGGTATGATCGCGTACCTACCCGACACAAACGTCTTGGTCGACTACGGCCGAGACAAGGCTGTTCGAATCAGGCTTGAGAACGCTGGTCGAGACGCCTCCAAGTTTGTACTCGCACCCTCAACGCTGGAAGAGCTATCTCGCGGCGTCATCGGCGGCGGCTCAATTCATTTTGGCGAGAATAAAGAAGTCTTTGCGTGGCTTCGGGCGCAGGCATGTACGGTACTCGAACTGCCGCGACCCTTCATGGGAAAAGTCCTCGGTGTTCCATCCAAGCGGGGGAACGTAGAGCCGCATCACTACGTACAGCTTGTCGACATGGTTGCGTCCTCGACGACCCTTGACGAGTTTTTGAAACGGAAGGGCGCTGTTGGGAGTGCCTGGACGGACCTTGACCAAACCGTTGCGATACATGAGGCAGTTCTAGATAAGGAATTTGAAGCACTGGAAAAGATCGCGAAGTTGCCGTATCCGATTGACCTTGCAGCAAAGTTCTGCGAAACATTCGGAACATCGGGTGCCCATCCAGACCCGAAATTGTTCAGGCTGCACTTTTCAGCGGCCCTCGAATATGCCGAGTCCACAGTATCGAAAATAAAAGCAGGCGCGAAGCCACGAAAGAACGACCCAGGTCGGTACGGCGACTCGCAACTTTTTTATTATCTTGCGGACCCGGACGTAATACTTTTGACTGGCGAGGATTTCTCGGGCGATATCAGGATTTCACCCCAGCGAACTCGAATTTGTGGAGTTGATTCCCTGCCAAACGGAAGCGCCCCCCAATAGAAAAAGCGCCCCCGACCGCTTTTTTTGTACGATCGAGGGCGTCAGATATTTCTAGGACGGGTTAGCTCGTTAGATGTGGCGACGATGACTCACGCATTTGTCCCTGTTTGAAGTTCGGCCACCGGAAATCCGCCGGCGTCTAAATCAAAAATGCCACGGCCGGGTTATGGTTCACCTTGTTCACCAAATGGGGGTGCGACTCGGGAGTTTTCAGGAATGTTCGGCGCAATTCTACAGTCCTGGGGTTTGCCCGCTGCACGGCTGTCAACACCCGGAACCGCGGGGTTACTCGATGTCTGAACATCGCAGATCTGAGCACCTTGAACCGTTCGGAATGTTGCGGAGTTTGGTTTGTTGACCCTAGAATCGACAGGAGACCAGGCTCCTGTCGCAAAATTTATTCCTGTCACGTTTGAACTAGCGATCGTCACGTTCTGCGAGAGGGGTGAAAAAGAAACTCCCGCGAGGCTCGGAGTGATGGTGTAGTTGCCCGCGGCGAGCCCGCTGATTGTGTACGCCCCGCCCGCTGTAGTCTGGACTGAACCAATCGCCGTTCCAGAGTATGAAACTGTCGCGCCCGCTACGGTGCCAGCATTTCCGGAAATCGAAAATGTAGATGCGTTGCTGGCTGTGCCGATGGAGAAAAGAGAGAGCTGAATGTCCGTTAAAGCGGTGTTGGCCTGTATACCCAAAGCACTGTATGAACCCGACGCCCATGTTGCGTCCGTCACGCTCGTTAAGATCGTGCCGTTCTGTACGATGTACAAGGTTGAACCGACTGCCGCTAGATCCCACACGTCACCGCTGCTTACGGTAAGACTTGATAAAGATGCGATCGCGGTGGGCGAGCCGTTACAGGCGTAGAGAGTTAGACTGGAACTTGTTCCGTCACAAATAAGAGCCAATGCATAACAATCGGCGGTAAGCTCGGCTGAGCTACTAAACTGATCTCTGATGAAAATATAGAGGGCGCTATCGTTCAGTGCCGGGGCAGCACCAAAAGTTGCACCGGCGTACTGGTTGGCCGCCAGCGTGGTTCCGGAATAAATTTCAAACTCCCCACTGCTTACGGAAGTGGTTTCGCACAGATCTGAAACCACCTGAAGCGCATTGGTGGAATTTTGAGTCCACGGTGGGTGAGCTAATGGATTCTCGTTTGCGCGGGCGAAATTATCTGATGCTGTTTGTGTAAGAGTTAAACTCATGACTAGAAACCCCCCATCGAAATTGGTCCCGCCCACGTCTGCGAGGCCGCGTCCAAAAATTCAGCCATAGTGGCATCCCCCGGAACTACGGTGAGATCGAATGGCGCCAGGGCTGGAGCGGGATTATTTCCCCCCGAGTTCCCCACTCCTATGTTTCCAACGCCGGAAGTCGCTTGAGCGGTCTGGACTGTAGATGTCGCGGCTGATATGGGGGCAGATAAAGACGACGGCGAGGACAGTGACAGGCCTGTGCCGGCAAAGATGGGCGCCTGCAACGATTGCGCCAACAGAAAGATCCGCGCCACATACACCAAGCCGACAACCGCGGGGTCGCCGGATAGAATCCCGTCGTCCGGAATATTATTTCCGACGAGGAAGCCCGACAGTACAGCCGCGGCCTCATCATCAATCGGCTGGGTTAAATCACCGAACGTATACACATCGCTCCGGCCGGCCAACGCAGAGGAAGATGCCGGCAATGTAAGCAAACAAAGAGGCTCTTGGCCATAGGGGATGCTACTGAAGGCGCCTGTGAAATCGGTACCGAGATACTTCGGCTGTTGCTGTGTTAATCCAGTCGGCCCCAATGCGGACACAACCGGGCATAGATATGATTGACTCATGTGCTGATCCTTTGAGGGCAAGCCCTCGTTATTTTTTGGGTAGAGAATCTTGAGGGTGTGGAATTCCGCCCGGCAACGGACATTTTCCGGGTGCGATGAGGCCTGATCGTGCCTGCATTTGTGCCACTGTTTCCCGCGGTCGCGCCGCCTCTGCGGCTTCGGCCACAACTTTTATCTGTTCGCGTAAACTAACTCGAGGATCGGGAGTGGCGGCACGGGTGGCCTCTTCCGCGGCGGTTCTTTTGGCGGCCGCGTTCAGGGTTCGAATAGCGAAAGCCAAATCTGCGAACTCCTTTCGCAAGGCGCCAAGTTCGTTTACCACGACTTGCTGATTGCCGGCCAGAACGACCTCACTTCGCGAGACGACAAGCACGTTATCGTGGATCTGCTGAATCAGCTCCGCAGTTTCAGGATCTAGCTCCCGTTTTTCCAAAAGAGCCGTGGATTCAGAATCGGGTTTCAGACTCAGATGTTTTAAAAGACGCGCCGCATACCGCCAACATAAAACCTGCGAGGCGACAGATGCGATTGCGATGAGCAAAATGGCGAGGATCAAATACGGACTCATGATTTTGCTCCCGCTTTCTCTGCTGCTTCACGTGCCCTCTGCGCTTTTAAGGAACCCACACACGAGCGGGAACCCGCACACATGGTGGTGGGTCGGCGGCAGAATGGGCAGCCATTCTCCGGGAATGTTCTCTCCACTGTTTCCTTTTCTCGTTGTGCTTGCACTCTTAGCGACTCAGGACACGCATGGGTTCCGGCGCACATGGTGTGAGGTCTTTCACAGAAAGAACAGATGAGGTCTAAATTCACCACCGGGCGAGTTCGACATTCCCGAGAGGGGTGGTGCACTTCACCGCAATTCTTACAGGGGATATTTGTGTTCATTTAGGTTCTCCCCGTCTGCGCGGTCATAGAGAAGAAATCTAACGACACAGCCTCGTTCGTCGTGCTTCTAGCGATAACTTGTAAAAAGGGAAATGCAGATGCAGCATCGAAAGGAATGCTCGTACTAATGGCTGTTTCTGGCCCCCCGTTTACGGAGAATAGAATCGTACCGACAACCAAGGAACGAATTCTGAAGTGATAGAAAGTGTTCGCCACCGGCGTAACAGAATTAAGGACGCTTGTTGTCGTTCCGCCAAGATCACTATTAGTTACCCACGTGAACTGCGTATCGCCCGCCGCGGTATCGTAACGAACATACATGGCATTCGTGGGCGGATCAGTCGTGAAACTTGCTGCAACGCCAGCCGTAACACAAACGTTGGTTGGAGTAGGGAGTGAAAGAATGAAATCAATTTGCCAATTTGTAGTCGCCCCTATAGTCCCAAACGAGCCGTTTTTAGAGAGCACAACCCCATCACCGGATGTAGGGGTAACCACTTCTAAACTCAATATTCCGGGATTAGTGGTACTGGAAGCGAAGTTTCCGCCTGCTGAGGCTGATTCACCTCCTTTTATCAGGAGAACTTGCCAAGAAGTGTCCGCCTCCAGAATTGCCTGAGTTGAAGTGGAACTTATAGTTAAAGCCGATACGTTCATAAAGTCATCACGAAATCCTGCGATAGAGACATCGGAAAATCCCGCCGCATTTCCCACTTGATTCCACACGGTGCCGTTGAACTGCCAGATGTTTCCCGAAGCCGTGTCCAGATAAAGGTCGCCCGACACTTGGCCTGTGAACGAACCGGGATTACCCGTGCCGTTGAACCACGGATTGTTTTCTTGATTGAGGTGCCAGATGACACCTCCGCCTTGCGATACAACTTGAAACAAATCCTGACCCGAGGCAGGAAATCGCCCGCCCACGGGTTCGTTTACATTTGACATAAATCTCCTTGCGTTCTTGATTTTTAATACAACAAACTTTTGTCTTTACTGCTGGGGCTTCCAACGTATTCCGGACGCCACCTTGTCCACATCGGATTGGGCTGGCGCCGACTTCTGTTCTTTCTTCCAGGTGACGCCTTTGGCTACGGTCTCGGCTTCCGAAGGCGGTGCGGCTTCGCCGGTCTTCACTCGAGCGTCATGGGCGAGGCTATAAGGCGCTGCGGCCGTCCAATGGACTCCTTTAGCGATCGTAGCGGCGTCGTCTGGTGCATCCGTGTGGGATTCACCTTTTACACTTGCGTCAAAATGCTCCGCGGCGGCCGCGGCTGCTTTTGCTGCTTTCAGATCTTCTGCTGTGTCTTGTGCCATGGTGAATCTCCTTGCGGCATAGCCGCGCTTTCTGGGCTTGCGCCTGGGTAAAGAGGCGGGGTGGAGCTTATGGAGGCTAAAACAGCCCCCAGCGGCCTCTCCTACAGGGGTCTTAAGTCGTTAAAACGGGTGTTATGGACATCCTGGCCTTCGTAATTGCCGCTAGCTGGGCGGGACTCATCGTTCGGCGGGTTTTAACCCTGGCCAGCTTAAGGGCGAGTTGGCTTTGGGTCTTGTTTGCGGGATCAAAGGTAGCCGCGCCTTCCGTATCGCCGTCTTGGCGGATTGTGAATCCGGCGGCTTCCATCGCACGCCTTGCGTTGTTCCACTTACCTACTGTTGAGTGCATAACGCAGACACCCAGCCCGCTCACGAATCCATCAAAAATATCTCCGCACCTGCCGGGGATAATCGTGTCGCCGCAAGCGCCCGTCTTTGTTTTCAATCTATGCCGCTCTGCAAACTGCTTAATGAGTGTTTCGCCATACTGCTCTTCCATTGCTTTTTCTCCTTGGACGCCCGCACAAACGTGCGTGGCGGATAAAAGCCAAGATGTGTTCAGGCACACCCGCTAGCTGTTGCAACAAGATGTTTTTGAAATCGAACGGATTAGTTTCTAAACCCCACCAGAGCGGCTAGCGCGTCGAGCCTGCCGTCCTCATGTCGGTGGTTCTGCTTGTCGGTAAAATCAAAATTGCGGACTTGTTCCATCAGGGCGTTCATGCGGGCGATAGGATTGATCTTCAGATAGTTTCCGTCGATCACCGCTTGAAGTTTGGAGATGCGGGTAGCCTTTGATTGCTTGGGTGTGTAAAAAGAAATGACGGGAACGTTAGCGCCACACATCTGAATGATGTTGTCCGCAAGCAAGTCCGGCGCCCCGTTTCCTGAGCGTTCAATCCAAAGTTGTTCAGGCTTCCATTCCTTGATCGCTGCAACGATTCGTTTCGGAAGTTCAATGCCCTTCCAGCGATCGGAGTCGCAATCCAACAGCGTGACGATGTTATCTTCAGGATGTTGGTAGCCCACACAGAACGCTGAGTGATCGCTCGTGTCGTTAGCGAAGTACGCCGGATCCAGAGTCATGCGCAGTGGGGCGGGGTAGGGCGGCCTGGGTGGGGTAGGGAGTACACAGTTGTACCATTGCTGGGGTATTAAACCCATGGGTAAAGTCCTTTTTAAAATGACGTCGTATGTTCATAAGCTAAGGCCGGGTCAAGTGACGTCGGGGGCTGTCCGCCTCCCCGTCAAAGCCAAACTAACAATCCTTTTTTCCGGCCCTATAAATCTCGGCGACTCAATAACATTCGCGCTCACCTCGCCGGATCCGCGATGCTTTTATATTCGGGCGAATCAATCGAGACACACTTCGACGGGCAAACTGAACTTGTTGCGTTTGTTGCATCCGCGTTGCGTGGGCACACTTCGGCGCCGATCGGTCGATCCCAATTGTTGTTTGCTGCGAGGACTTACGCTCTCTGCGCGTCGAGGAAGAAGAACACGGCTTTCCGGATCACATAGGCTGGCTTGCGATCGTCCTTCTGGCAATACGCCAGGATACGATCGTATTCGCTCTTCGTGAATCGCACGGCCGTCAGGCGATCAAGGCGCTCGCTCTTTTCCTGCTTTGTTTGCTTGGCCATGCTGCCAAGATACCAGACCTATGCCGCCTGTCAAGCCCCGATTTACAGTGTAAAATCTGCTCACTTCTTAGTACTATTGTAAAGCCTTTGTTTTCTTGTCTAACGAATGTTGCACAATTCACTACTGCAACATTCACATTCTGCTTGACACTGTAAAGCAATAGTGCGACTATAGCCTTATGCTATACACCATCAACTCAGAGGGAGAAACGACGTGGAATTCCTAACCCATAACGAAATGACGCGCGTCTTTGCTGAAGCCAAGAAATCCGGACCCCGAGAACACGCTATGTTCCTACTCGGCTATCTTCACGGCCTACGTGCTTCGGAAATCGCTGGCTTGACTCTCCGCGATATCCGCGGTGGGAAACTTCGGATCCAGCGCTTAAAGGGCTCTCTGCATTCCACCCAAGCGATTGAAACGAACCCAAATCCTCTCTATGACGAACCGGCCGTTTTAGCTGCCTGGCTCGACGAACGAGGCACACGTGAAGACTACGGCTCTCATGCGCTCTTTTTGAGCCGCAAAGCCGGCGCCTTGACCCGTCAGCAAGTGCGCGTGCTCTTCAAAGGTATTTGTGAACGCGCCGGCGTTGATCCCGATCTAGCTCACCCACACTCACTGAAACACGCGGCCGCGGAACATATGCGACTCGCCGGCGTGCCGGTTGAAACCATTCGGATCCGGCTGGGCCACAAGGATGTGCGGGCTACGCTTTCTTATTTCCACGTTAGCGATGCGGAAGCGGATTCTGCGATGAGGAATACTGTCGGCCAGATACCAGCGTGAAGTCCGAACTGCTGCGTCTATTTGTCCTCTTTGAAAAACAATCCGTGAGAAACGTTGAACCGTTTGCTGAGCCCTTCAATATGGCGTGCGTTGAAGGTCCTCTTCCCACTTAGAACTTCGGAAACCACACTCTCTGAACCGAATATGGGAACCAGATCCTTTTGTCGGAGATCATTTGCCTCCATCAAAGTCGTTAACACTTCGATCGGAGACGCTGAACGGATCGGGTAATGTTTTTCTTCGTACGTCTCAATCAGGTGAGCCAGAAATTCCGCAAGATTCTTTTCCTCTTCTGATAGATGACTTCGACTCTCTAATTCAAGAAGCGCAGATGTGCACAGCTCATTTTCAGCGTCCGAAGTGATTGGTTTGGGCATAACAAAGCCATTGCACTCGTAGCGTTTAAGTTCGGTCGCGATCATTTTTTCCACCCCTCCTTGTCGTACTCAGCGTGACTCAAGATATGTAAAATAAAAATTAGATGCACTCGGTAGCCGATGAAAGCGATGAGCCGGCATTTGTTGTGACCAACATCAAACACCGTGCAACCGTCAACAAGGTCAACATTCCTCCAGCTCTGTATCACGTCTGAAAAGTCACTCCAACTTGCTGCCTTCACTATCCGATACCAACTCGCTAATGAAGCCTCCCACTCGGGATGCGCTGTGTAAGCCTCGGGAATCTTCCTTCGAGTGATTATCCTCACAACGGATCTTCGCATATTGCGAAGAGGCCTGTCAATAGAGAATCTTCGCGTATTGCGAAGTTACTTGTAATGCGGCCGGGACCTGCCCAAACGAGTCGCGGCGACGTTGCGGCGCCCCTCGATCGACCATGTGGCAAATTTGCCCTATGGTCCGCCTTTGCCTGATCCCTGTCGGGCCGCGATGTTCACGGATCGACCCCTGTGCAAATCTTCACTGGGGTCTGCCTTCCGACTCAATTTGCGGGCTTTAGCCGCGGCCCGGCTGGCCCCGCGGAATCTCGAGCCCACGATGGCCGTTCTTGACGTTTCCTTGCCCGCTGCGGCGATTCCGCGGCTGTTTCGGCACCGCGTCAAGGGCCTTGCAACTCAATTCCACGCTATCTCATTTACTTTAAAGCAGTTAGATGAACATAACCGCATTTTGCGTTTCTCTCCCGACGAGCCGCATAGCCTAGGAAAATGTCGGGCACGGCGATTTGTGGGTATTACGGTAGGTATCAGGGCCGAAACAGCATATTAAGTCTTTTAAAATGTTGCATTTACAGAGTTTTACAGAGATATTGACTCAATTTTGCGTCAGGAAGAGTCAAATCGAGTTTTTCATGGAAAATCAAGATTGCCCGATCAAGGCCCGGCGGCGATCCTGCCATATAAGGGACTGAAGTACATTACGTGATCCACTTTGTGCCCAATGCTCGCGCCGTAGGCACTTCACTTATAACTGCCGCCCCACCATTTCCTTGGCTGATTAACATCAAAATCACGATGAAATCCAACCCTGTTTCTCATTGTGTCAGTTGTCAGTGCTAGGGCTCGTTTTAGAAAGTAGTTGTCGGTGGACGAAAACAGATTCTGTCAGTTCACTATAAACACGTTTTTTCACTCTTTTTACTAACTCCTTTAGAATCTGTAAACAGGGGATATTTTCTATGGATGTGTACCCCCTAACTGACACTGACACAATTGATTTCACTGACACAATCCCCAACTCGACCCCCTGAATATCGCACTGACACAATTGATTTCACTGACACAATTCATTTGGCCAGTTTCGGATTGATTTTCCACCGCACCACCGGCCGGCCTTTTTTAGCGTCTTTAGGAGGCTCCATCGCCCGAATCCAGTTCTTGTACTCAAACTCTTCCAACGTCTCTTTCACCGCTTCAGTGTCTGGCAACCCCACCCAACACTTTCGCGCCACGTCTCTGACTGTAAAGCCGTCCTCAAGGTCCCCGTCCAGGATGTGCTTGGCCATCGATCCTTCTGCTCTTTGGATGTCGTTCTGGAGGCACCCGTAAACCCGATTCATGTGGGTCCTGAGGTACGCGATCAAGGCAATAGCTTGCTCGAGGTGGGGTAGATCCACTAGATGGTTTCCAGTCACACCACCCGTCTGGATCGTCATGTTTTCTTTCACCGTTATCTTCAGCTCCGGCGCCTCGGCCACCAGGTCGGCCAGTTGAAGCAATCCAGCCAACTTCGTCAACAGGCCGCGGTATTTCGACAAATGAGATTGCCTGCCTGGATGGGTTTCTGCGGCAACATCCCGATCCAGCGCATCATACCAATCGTTAAAACGCGACTGAGCCGGCCCATCAAAATGGAGAGCAATAGACTCCGCTTTCATCTCTCCGATTGTGCGAATGACCTTCCGGAAGCGTTCCTTGGCTGCGCTGTCTGCGGGTCTGTCGATGCGAACGCCCGGCACAGCATCAGGCCACACCATCAAACCAAAGCGGGGTATCAAACCGTCCGATATGTTGCGGGTGTCATTCAGGAATTCAACCAATAGCTCAGGTTGGAATCCACCGAACAACGATGCAGACATAATGGCAGCCACAGATCCGCGGCCGATCCTATCTATCGTATAAGGATCGTTCCCATTCATGGCGGCCAGCGTCATTCCCCTTTGAACTTCGCGGCCTTCCTTATCTAACTCCGCCACCCATGAAGCGAGCTCATCCCGATAGACCATCAGGCCTTCCGGATTCTGGGACATCAGCGTGTGCATCATTTCGGGCGTGGTGTCGTTCACCATCAATCGACGGGGTGGAAGAGGCTCGAGCAAAGCCACTAAATCTTCAAACGGGGCTTTAGATTTCTCGGCCGCTTTCCGTGCCTTCTCTTGCATCTCTAGATCGATTTCATACTTTTCGGCAACGATAGCGTATTCTTTTTTCCAGTCGTACTCGCGCTCCACCAGTATGTTTGTGAATGCCTTCCATGTGGGAGTCTTGAGTTTCCCTGAAGGAGCTACTACGGCGCCGGATATCGCCAGGGCTTCTCTCCATTCCTTATCTAATTGTTTGGGGTAGATGAAGACTCGGCGATTCGTAACGCCTGCCAATGTGACAAGCGTGCAGATGCCGGTGAAATCCAAGGGTACGTTTGTCCGCTCGGCTACGTCCTTGGCCCAGCCTTGCAAAGAGCGAGGCAAGAAGTCGAGTTGAAAGGTTTGAACGGGTGACAAAGAATTATCGAATGGGAGCGGATCTCCCCACTCAGTTGAATCGGTCGAACTTTCAGAGGCCGCAACAGATCCGGCCACGTGTTTGTCCGCGCCACAGGTTACATTGGTTTCTATCGGATCACCGAACCGTTGAAAATGGCCCACCGTCTTCTCCCAGAGTTGGCGAATATCACTCCAACCGCGTTCTGAGCAATGCCCATGGAAGCAATTGAACTGTGGCCGGCCGTCTGCAAGAAGCATAATCATGGCAGACGAACCACCCTGAGTGTGCGACATAGCCCAAGGACACTCTATTTCCCAACTGAAACCGTTTTGATAATCAGCCCGAGATTCCAAC
>Ga0182015_10005377_pt1 | contig 13336 bp, 6 predicted proteins | sample 712P3MmetaG_FD_120478 | JGI IMG/M metagenome (GOLD analysis project Ga0182015, IMG submission 120478) | Permafrost microbial communities from Stordalen Mire, Sweden - 712P3M metaG | ecosystem: Environmental > Terrestrial > Soil > Wetlands > Permafrost | place: Sweden: Stordalen | collected...
ATCCTTCGCCACCTTCCAAATCGCTGGAAGAATTCTTCGATCCCGGCACCAAGAGTCTGGATTTTTATCTGGCCATTCCCGACTATCGTCAACGCGGACTCAATGTCTCCACCGGAAAGGACGGCGGCTCGCGTTACATTGCTGAAGTGGCCTCCTTTCGCGACGAGAATACCGGTGCCGGCGAAAAGCCAATTCAGATCGCGCGGAAAAATATGCGTTTGCTCGCCGACAGCGAGAACCGCGAAGGCGCTTCCGTGTTACGGGTAGGAAATGTGGAACGGACTGCGGCCGGCACCTTTCAACTCAATCCCCGCTTTATTCCGCCCCTGATCGAGATCGGCGCCAGTGAATACCTGGCGGGATTGCTGCGCGGCCTGATCGAAATTCTTTCTGCACGCAGTACGCAACTGTCCGGCATCCGCAGGCAGAAGAATCAGAGCCTAGCGGATTTTACCGCCTCCGATATTGCCAATTTCTGGCTGCTCTACACCGTAAACTCGCACTTCCCGATTTTCAGTCATTTATTTGCAAGCAGGAGCGCTCATCCCGAGGAAGTATATTCGGCGATGGTTTCGCTCGCGGGTTCCTTGACCACTTTTTCACCCAAGCTTCGCCCCCGGGATCTGCCGCTGTATGTGCACGACTCTCTTGGTCCGGTCTTTGCCGAACTGGACGAGAAGTTGCGTTCTCTGCTCGAGACCGTGGTGCCGACGAACCTGGTGTCACTGCCTTTAAAGCAAGTGAATGGCTCCATTTATGCCACTGCCATTGACAACGAGAAGCTCCTGGCGAATACCCGGATGTATCTTGCCGTGAGTGCGGAAACCAGTGAAGACGTAATCATCAAGAAGGTGCCGCAGTTGCTGAAAGTCTGCTCAGCAACCCACATCGAACATCTGATCAAGCAAGCGTTGCCGGGTGTGCAACTCAAGCATCTCCCCAATCCGCCCGACGCCATTCCCGTGAAGTTGAAATACCAATACTTCAGCCTGAACCAGTCCGGCGCTGCCTGGGAGGCGGTCATTCGCGCGCGCAATCTCGCGGCTTATGCGCCGGGAGACTTTCCCAATCCAACGATGGAACTTCTGGTTCTGCTGCCGCAGTCGAGTTGATCCAGCCAGCGGTCTTCGCGGTCTTCAATGCTTGATCGCAAAATAAACGATAAGCAGCACCGCAATCAGCAGCAACACGTTCAGGATGATGATCATTGGCAAAGAGGATTTCTTCGCCTTAGGAAGGGCTCCCATCTCGGGAGCTTTGGGGGCAGCAGGAGCCGCGACCGCAGGCGGCTGTAGCTTCGGGGCCGGTGGGGCTGTCATCTTTGGCGCTTTCGGAAGCGCTGGAGCCGGCATCTCGAAGTCCGGAGCGCTGCCCGGCCCGTTCGACGATCCCTCTGCAACCGCCGGCTCTCCCGACGAACCCGGATTCACGAGCCCACCGGAAATGATGCGGGTATATTGGCTCGGACCCGTTGGCGGAGGAGGCGGGCTGGACGGCACTTCTCGGCTGGGAACGGAAAACGCCTGCGTGGCGCCATTCTGCATTGAAGGTCTCGGACTACCGGCACCGAATCTCGGAGCAATTGGGGCAACCGGCGGAGTGACTGGCACCGCCACAGGAGTCGGAACGGGCGCTGTCCAGTTTGGCTCCTGGAGTGCCGGCGGAGTCTGGCCGGACGCATTCCTTTCGCTGATCGGCAAGGGTTCAATCGCAGGAGAATGTTGACTCGCGTCGCCGAATGACCGCGTGAACGCCCCGGATTCGGCCTTCAGAGGAGTATCTTCAACTTCTCCCGCCGAACGATACATCGCGGAAAAGGAGTTGTCCGTGCTCGATCCGAATACTCTCGTAAACTCTCCGGGAGCATTCCGTTGTGGTGTGCGCGACGCGTCAGCCACGATCGGAGGAGTTTCTACCGGCTGCTCGCCGTCAAACGGTCCTCGAAAGAATCTTGTGAAATCCCCTGGCTTCCCATCATCCGCCTTGCGGGCACCAACCATGCTCGCCGGACTGTCTTTTTCCTCTGGCTTACGGCTGGGCCGAAATAAAGCGGTAAACCCGCCCATATCCTCCGCGGCGCTATCTCCATCGTTTACCGTCGGGCTGACGCTACGCATCTGCGCCGGAGACGCAACTCGCTCAGGTCGAGCCGCTTCCTGACTCCTTGGAGCGTCGCGCAACCCTTCGCGATTTAGATGAGAACTTACCTCTGCTGCGGGCCCGGAGAAAGCTTGGCTCGCCGGCGGTTGCGCCGGTTCATTCGATCCGGCGAGAAACTGTCGAGTGAATTCGCCAGGCTCCGGTTTCGGAGCTTCTCCCAGGGGCCCAAAACTGATTCCGCTCCAATCCTCCCCGGCAGACGCCGACTGAGCCGGGACGTTCCGTGTTTCCCGGGAGACGTCCCCATCGATTTCAGCCGGCGACGGAGATCCGGAAAAACGCGCCGCAGCGTCCGTCGGCCGGTGAACCGAGGCCTGCGCCTCTGCTCCGGGTTCGCTTGGCCGCGGGAAACTAACGGTTACTGCGCGCTCGATCGAGACGTTTTTCGGCCCGATCGTGATCTCGCGCGTCCCGGCGCCAAACGATTCGTAGGCTTGTGTCCATTGCCGCAATACGGCGTCATCGGGAAGCTGCGTCACCAGGTAAGCGTAAGTTGTGCCGCCGTATCTGCCGGTTGCGACCACTAATCCCGGCGGATCGGGTGCAACGGCGCGGAACGACTCCAGGACCCACTGCACCGTCGGTTGATCAGGTTTCCTGGCTGGTGCGTCAAAAATGTACACCAGCACGCGCTCGCCCTTGGCCACATCGCGACCGACGAAGGTCTCCACCCGGCCGGTGGTGACTTCGTCAGAAAGCTCGTACTTGCCTGCGAACTTCATCGGTTCAAACGGTCCACGATCACAAAAGAGCCCAAGGCTCGTCCACTATAATACGGGACACGGCTCCATGTGAAACAAAAGTGGTTGCTCGGCGCTCGCTCGGAGAATCGGTCTGTATTCCCTGCTCCGGAGACCGCGAGCCATTCGGGAAATGCTCCAGCGCCTTCACCTTACACTCCATTGTCTTGACAGTAAAGAGATAAACCCCTAGCATTCGCTGGCCACGCTTCTTTGTATCTTGCGCTGTAAGATTCTTATTTTCCAAGGGCGGGTTCGGAGGGGGAGAAGATTTCTCCCACGGTGAGCGAGCATGAAGTTGCTTTCCAGAGTCGTATGGGCCGAAGGAATGTACCTCGGCCCGCATCATTTCCAGGCGCAGAATCGCTATTTCGAGGAGTCGGTACACTTCGCGACGGCGAGTCTGTGGAAAAATGCCTACGGTTTTTCCGCCTGCCAACTCGATGCCGATGCTCTGCGCAATGGGACGGTCGCCTTAGTCCATGCCCGCGGGATTTTCGAGGACGGCCTGACCTTCGACATTCCCGGGTGTGACTCGCTCCCGGAATCTCGCAACATCGCCGGAGTTTTTCCGCCTACCGCAGATCACCTGACCGTCTTTCTGGCCATCCCCCGGTGGCTTCCGGATGGACAAAACTGCAATCTCGAATCCGCCCAAGGCGTCAACACGCGCTATACCGGAGTGGTCGAGCTGATGCACGATGAAAACACCGGGCGCGACGCGAAGCCAGTTCAATTAGGACATAAGAATATTCGTTTGATGCTGGAATTCGAGCCGCGGGAAGATCTTCTGACTCTTCCGCTCGCCCGCTTGATGCGGGACGGATCGGGTCATTTTATTTTCGATCCTGCTTTTGTTCCGCCCTGCTTGCGCCTGAGCGCAAGCGAGCATTTGACCGGCATGCTTCATCGTCTGGTGCAGATCCTGGAGGACAAAAGCGCCGTAGTTTCCAGGGAACAACAGCAATCGGCAGGAAAGTTTCAGGCTGGCATGTCGGCCCGCCACGTATCGCAGTTTTGGTTTCTGCACGCCATCAACTCCGGCCTTACCCCGCTTCGTCATCGATTGCTTTCCAAGCACGGCCATCCCGAAGAGCTTTTTTGCGAGATGTCACGCCTGGCAGGCGCTCTCTGTACGTTTGGCTTGGATGTGCCTCCTCGTTCCCTGCCTCACTACGACCATCACAATCCGGGTCCGGTCTTCGATGCGCTGGATGACCACATCCGCCGCCATCTCGAGATCGTGGCTGGGTCGCAGACGATTCTGCTTCCTCTGAAAGCGATGGATCGTTATTTCTACGAAGGAGCGATCCAGGATCAACGCTGCTTCGAGCGTTCCCGGTGGATCCTGGAAATTCGCTCGGCCGTGGGAGAGGCTGAGTTGATTACAAGAGTTCCCAGCCTGGTGAAGATGTGTTCTGCCAAGTTTGTTCCTGACTTAGTAAAACGGGCGCTTCCCGGCTTGACGCTGACTCACCTGGAAGTACCGCCCGCAGCCGTGTCGGCCAGGGTGGATAGCCAGTACTTCACCGTCAACCGCAGTGGACCGTGCTGGGAGCACATCATGCAGACGCGCACTGTGGGCGTGTACGTACCCGGCGAATTGCCCGCACCCGAGATGGAGTTGATTGTCATTCTGGAAAAGTGAACCATGTCTTCGACGCACGCATCTCCGCTCGGCAGCTACCGTGGTTCAAGTCCCGCGCTCGACCGCCGTGGCTGGAACCTCGCGCTAGGCTTCCAGGAAGTGTTTACCGCCATCGTCCGCCTGCGCTACAACCGGCAGACCGTCTCCGACGCGGAATCGTTTCGCGCACAGATGAAACAGGCGCTGCGCGTTGCCGAACAAGAGGCTCGCAGCCGCGGCTGTAACCCGGATGACGTCAAGCAGGTGATTTTTGCCATGGTCGCGTTCCTGGACGAGTCCGCTCTGGGTTGCAAAAATCCAGCTTTTGCCGACTGGCCTCGTCTGCCCTTGCAGGCCGAATTCTACGGTCATCAGTTGGCCGGAGAAGGTTTTTTCCAGGAGCTTCAGAGAGCGATGAACCGTCCTGACTCGGTGGAAACTGCCGATCTGCTCGAGGTCTATTACCTTTGCCTGCTGCTTGGATTCAAGGGGCGTTACGGCGCTGGCGGTGATTTGCGCTCGATCACAGCCGCCGTGCAAGAAAAAATTCGGCGCGTGCGTGGGCCCTTGACCGCGCTCTCTCCGCGCGGTGCAATTCCGGCCGATGCAGTTCGTCTGGCGCAGACCGATCCCTGGGTCCGCAGGCTGGCCGTCGTTACCCTGGTCAGTTCCTTGTTGACAGTGTCTCTATTTCTGGTCTTCAAGTTTCTTTTGGTTTCAGGTGCTTCTGAACTTTCCGCTCTGGCGGCACAACTCGTGAAATAGAGAGGCGAAATGGTTTACTTGGCAACCGGCGCAATGTTGCTGGCTTACCTCGTTTTGGTTTGGTTCCTTGGCGGATGGTTGCGCCTGCACGGTTCTGACATCTGGATCCTGCGCGGCGGTCTTGCCTTCGTCGGCCTTGTTGCGGCAGGTTCTTTTCTGTGGTTCTATCGAAAATCCACAACCGAGGATACCGCTCCTGAGAGCGAAACTGAGCCAGTTGCGGGCACCGACGACGACGTTAACCTTGCGGTTCGCGAGGCCGTGCGAAGGCTGAAAAGTTCTACCTTGGGCCGTGGCGCGAACCTCAGAAATCTACCGCTGGTGTTTGTTCTAGGAGAATCGGGCGCAACCAAAACAACCACCGTCATTCATTCTGCTCTCGATCCGGAGTTGCTTGCGGGACACGTCTATCAAGACACCAACGTCCTGCCCACCCGTCTTCTGAACATCTGGTACACGAGGCAGGCCATTTTTGTGGACCCCGCAGGCGACCTGTTGACCCAGTCCAACCGCTGGAAACGGCTGATCAAGCTGGTTCAGCCCGGCCGGGTCTCAACCGCAATGGGGAAGGGATTGCAAGCGCCGCGCGCCGCCATTGTCTGTTACGACACCGAAAGTTTTCTCAAGCCCGGAGCGAGTGAAACCACTCTTTCCGCCGCGCGCAAACTTGCCGTACGCCTTCAGGAGATTTCGCAACTCCTGGGCATCAGTTTTCCCGTATATGTGTTGTTCACCAAGCTGGATCGAGTCTCTTTCTTTCCGGAATTTGTTCGCGGTCTTAACAAGGAGGAAGCTTCCGAAATTCTGGGTGCCACTCTGCCGGTTCGTTCCCTGGCCACGGGGGTGTACGCCGAAGAGGAAACCCGGCGCCTGGGCAAAGCCTTCGACGAGTTGTTTTATTCGCTTGCGGAACGCAGGCTGGACCTGCTCGCTCGAGAGAACGATGGCGGCCAACTGGCCGCCATTTACGAATTTCCCCGAGAATTGAGAAAGCTGCGCACGCTGCTGGTTCAGTTTCTTGTCGACCTGACTCGACCAAGCCAGCTCAGCGTGAATCCTTTTCTGCGTGGTTTTTATTTTTCCGGGGTCCGCCCCGTCATCGTCGACGACGTGGCGGTCGCTGCCCCGCAGCTGCAAGCTGCGGATCTGTCATCCGGCGCCGGCGCCACCCGCATCTTCAGCAGCGCGGGATTCAGCGGAACTCCTTCCGCGCCTTCGTCACCCGGGTCCACTTCCCGGAAAGTGCCGCAGTGGATTTTCCTGAGCCAGTTTTTCAATGACATCATCGTCAAAGATCGAGTTGCTCTAACCGCCAGCGGCTTCAGTTCTCGCGTAAGTATTCTTCGCCGCGTGGTTCTAACCGCGGCTTCTCTGCTTGCGATTATTTGCGCCATTGGCTTTTTGCTCTCGTTCGTTGGCAATCACCAGATGGAAGGCGATATTCGTGCCGCCGTCAGCGATTTGCGAAACACGCCGGGCGAAGGGAGTGACCCGCCGAATCTGGCTAACTTGCAAAAACTTGATCGGCTGCGGCAGCAGTTGGCTACGCTCAAAGAGTACGAAACCGATGGCATCCCACTGCGCCTGCGCTGGGGACTCTACGTCGGGGATCGCCTTTATCCTGACGCAAAGAGCGCTTATTTTGAGCGATTCCGCCAGCTTTTATTCGCCTACACGCAGGGGAAAATCGTGGACGGCCTCCGCGCTGTTCCCGATACACCAGGCCCCAACGATAGTTATGAGAAAACCTACAACGAGCTGAAGGCCTATCTCATCACCACCAGCAACAACGACAAAAGCACCAAAGAGTTCCTCTCGCCCGTGCTCCACAGTCATTGGATTGCGGGAAGAGACATCGATGCCGAACGCGTCGCGCTGGCCAAGGCCCAGTTCGATTTTTACAGCACCGAACTTGCAGCCGCGAATCCATTCTCTGCCGCCAATGACGCCAGAGCGATCGCCCGAGCACGCATCTATCTCTCCCAGTTTGCCGGCATCGACCGCTTTTATTTGCCGCTTATCGCGAAGGCGTCGCCAAAAGATCCCGATCTGAGCTTCAATGATCAGTTCCGCGACTCGCAGGGAGTGATCGTCAGCAATCACAAAGTCAGAGGCGCCTTTACACGCAACGGATTCACCTTCGTACTGGATGCAATCCGTAACCCTTCTTTCATGAGCGTTGAGGAGTGGGTTCTGGGCAAAGCGACGGCGTCGGAATTGGACCCCGCAACTCTGCGCGAGAAACTCACGGAGCGTTATTACGAAGACTTCACGAAAGAGTGGCGAACGGTTCTTCAAACATCGTCGGTGGTCGGCTACCAGGACTTTGCTGACGCGGAAAAGAAGTTGGAGAAGCTGACTGGACCCACATCGCCTCTCCTGGAATTGTTCTGGTTTATTTCCAACAACACAGCAGTGGCTGCTCCCGATGTGGCGGCGCCATTCTTGCCGGTGCAGGCTCTGGAGGCGCCAGGTGCGCCGGATAAGCTGCCCGACCAATACATCACCGATTCCAATAAGCCCTACATCTCAGCTCTCAGCAAGCTGCAGGCTGACATTGCCCCACTTGCCGGCAATCCCAGCGATCCCGTTCTCGCTTCCCAAGTCGCAAATTCAGAAGGCGCAGCCAAGGTTACCGTTACGCAGGTCATGGGAACCCGGGTTGATCAGAAATTCCATGACGAAAATCTGGTTCGAGCGCTTCTGGAACAACCCATTACCAATGTGGACGCTCCGTTGAAGCTCGGTCCCGCCGCAGCTCTCAATGGAGCCGGCAAGAGTTTCTGTGGCCGTTTCGCCCAGATTACCGGGAAATATCCCTTCAACCCGGCCTCCGATCAAGAACTCGCGACGGATCAGTTGAATGATATTCTCGCGCCGAAAACTGGAGCCTTGTGGACTTTCTACGACGATAAGCTCAAGCAGATATTGAACAAGGAGGGATCGCACTACGAAGTTGCGGCCACCAGCGCGGTGAAACCGTCCCCAGCTTTTATGGCATTTTTCAATCGCGCTGCCGCGCTAAGCGACGCGCTCTATTCCGGAGGCTCATCCACGCCGAAGTTTTCCTACACCCTGAAGACGCTCTCCAGCAATGTGGACGTCGTTTTGAAAATCGGCAGCGAAACTCTCGCCGGGGCCGGACAGCAGAAAACTTTCACCTGGACGGGAAATCCTGAGGATGTGCAGGTGGCAACTCCCGGCGGCGATCTCTTAGGGGCGTTCCGAGGCCCCTGGTCAGTCTTCCGATTCGTGGCCGACGCCCATTCGCAGGGGGCTGGCCGCGTCGCCAATCTGGAATGGATTATGCAATCCAATGGAAGGACGATTATGCTTCCGAACGGCAAGCCAAAGTCCTACACCTATCAACTGGAAGTGAATGGCGTGAATCCGTTCCAGTCTTCCGAACTGACCGGGCTGCGCTGCGTTTCACAAGTGGCGCACTGATTTTTAGGTCGAACTTTGCTGCGAATTGCTGCCGCGGCCCGGAGTGAGGCGTTCGATGAGGCGCTCGCCCCATGACTGCTCCGACGCGCGCACCAGCAGGCATGTGATGTTATCGTCACTGCCGCCGCTCTTGGCTGCTTCGATCAGTTCGTTGCACGCTTCGTCCAATGTGCTCACATCGCTCATCACCTCCAGCATCTTTTGTTCTTTGACGTAGCGCGACATGCCGTCGCTACAGAGGAGCAGCCCATCTCCCGGCGCAAATTCGTGATCTTCCAGGTCTGGTTCCACGCTGTCCTCTGAACCGAGAGCCCGCACGATTACATTCTGCATGTCCGACTTCTCCGCCTCTTCCACTGTCATCAGTCCGCGACGCACCTGCTCCATCACCAGAGAGTGGTCGCTCGTCAGCTGCTGAATACGTCCCCCGCGTGCCAGGTAAATGCGGCTGTCTCCCACGTTAGCGATGGAAAAAAACATTCCGTGCACGCACACCGCGACGATGGTTGAACCCATGCCGGAGCGATTGGGATTATGGGCGGCAGCTTCCTGAATCGCCTGGTTCGCCAGTTGAATGGCGTTGCCGAGGCCGGCGGCGTATTCCGACACGCCCTCAAACTTCCGTCCCAGGACGGGCGATTCAGCTCGGCCGGAATCATTGCGAAAGTATTCGAGCACCGTATCCACCGCGATTTTGCTCGCGACTTCTCCCGCGGCCGCGCCTCCCATGCCGTCGCAAACCACAAAAATTCCACGCCGCAGGTCGAAACCGAAATTGTCCTCGTTATTTGTCCGAACGAGACCGATGTCGGTTTTTCCCGCGGCTTGAAATACTAGATTCATTTCATACCTGACCGGTATTTCGTAGTAATTGCGGTGGTCGCCCGTTGGAAATGAGAATTCTAAAAACTCCTTGTGACATTCAATGAAGCATGAAGCTGGACTTATTCTTCGGGAGCGGGTTGAGTTGGGGTCGATCGGTTTCTACGGATTCCGATCCGCGAGAACATCCGGCCGCGTTGAGCCTCTTTGAGGAGTTGCTGCCGCTCCCCCTGCAACTCCAGGCTCGCGTGGTTCGCGATATCGGCAGCCGAACGCATTCGATCCACGGCTGAGCACGAATCACCGGCCGCCAAAGCTGCGCGCGCTTGCGTCAGGGCCAAAGACAGCGCCCGGTCCGCCGTCCCCCTCATCCTACTTCCAAAATTCTCTCGGGCCCGCTTCAACAGCAGCGATTCCGGATGCGATTGCAGGCCAGCCTCCAGAGCCGCCCAGCCTCCGCTCAGGTCGAGGTTATCCAGCGCAGCATAAGCGGTTCCCACCAGTTGCAATATCTCGACCTCGCTCTCCCATGCTGCGCGCACCTTCCGAATCTCCTCTTGCACAGCCGGAACCTGCAAGACGGGATCGGGCTGTGACTCGAGGAAGGTTGCTGCTTCTTCATAGAGTTCGCCATTGATCAATTCCTGCGCGGCGTTCATCGCGGCCTCAATTTTCTGCTGTAAGGCTTGCTCTTGGCTTCGAGCTTTATCCAACAGAGCTCGCATTGAAACGTCGTTGGTTTGCTGCACCACCGGTTCGAGCAAACGGATTGCCGCTTCGTAGGAGCCTTTCGCGAGCAGGCCTTGAGCTTCGGCAAAAGTTGTCTCCACCAGCGATTCCTGCTGTTGTTGTTCGGCTTCGTGGCGGGCAAACTCCAGCAGCTCAGAAATCTCTGCGGAAACAATCCCATCGGCCTGGCAGGTTTCGAGAAGCCTCACAGCTTGCCGGTACTGGCTCTGATTGATGGCCTTATGCGCCTGGGCCAAAAAATGCGCGCGATATTCCTGCAGCTTGCTGTTTTCGACCTCTTCTTCAACGCTGGTTTGAAGAATCAGAAGCCGCTCATTGCCCGGAAAATCGTGCAGCTTGTCCCGCACCAACTGTAGCGCCTCTTGGGGAGCAGTATCGAGGAGTGCCCGGCAACGTCGTACGGTTTCATCCACTTCACGGCGCGCTTCGGAGTCCGCTATCTGCCGGGATAGTTGCCCCTTGAACTTCAACAAGGACGGTTCATTCGGCATTCTCTCCAGGGCCATCGCCACCCGCGCCGCTGCCGTGACGAGCTGCTCGTGAGTCGTGGCCACAGAGATTTCATTCTGGAGTTGTTCCACGACTCGCCGCCGCTGCTCTAGTTCCTGCCCGGCCTTGGCCTGCTTGAGCAGCGAGATCAACTCCGGATTGGAAGGATCAATCTGCTCGACGTCGTTTAGCAGTTTCATCGCCGCCGTGAAACGCCGGCTTGCCATCTCGTTGCGCGCCGATTCGAGCAACTGCCGCGCCTTCGCCACACGGGCCGCCTCCTCGACCTGCTGGACGACAACGGCGTAGGCGGCACGCACCCGGGAATCTTCCTTATCGAGATCAAGCGCCTTGGCAATAATCGCCTGGGCCGACTCTAAATCTCCACGGCTGCGGGCGCCATCCGCCTGCCGCAAGTATCCCTCGATCCTCTCCCTGGTCTGCTTTTTCTTGCGCACGGATTCCAGCATTTCCGCCAGTTCCGAGCTGGACGGGTCCAGGCGAAGCGCTTCCTCGAGATGGCCGATCGCCACGTCGTATTGCCTTTCATGAAGGGCAGCCTCCGCCTGAAACCTTAATTCACGGATTTGTCCCGCACGCTGCCGCAGCGCCAGGTTTTGTTGTACCTGCACCAATAGTTGCCGAGCTTTTGTATGCTGTGCGTCCAGCTTGGTCACTTGCAGCAGGAGCTCCCGTGCCTTGAGAAACTCCTGCTCCTTCACCAGCGACTCCGCTTGCTCCAGCATTTCCAGCACTTGGCCTTTTTTTACCCCGTCGGCTACAGCATAGATTTCCCCCGCCATCTCGTCTGCGGAGCTGTAGCGGTCATCGGGGTCTTTCGCCAATGAGCGATCGAGGATCGCCTCCAACTCCGGCGGATAATCGCTGAGGTAGTTGCTGAGCGGCGGATGCCTTTCATTCAGCAGTTTCTGGATCACGCTGGCGTCTTCCCCGGCGAAAGGAAGCTGTCCGGTCAGAAGCTGGTAGAGCATGATTCCGGCTGAGAAGATATCGGAGCGGCCGTCGAACGCCCGGTCGCGCAGCCGTTCCGGGGCCATGTAATGAATGGTTCCACTTCCGTTGCCCGTACGGGTCAGCCCCCGCTCCTGTTTTTCCTGCCGGGCAATTCCAAAATCCAGCAGCTTGGCGACGCCGTCAGGTTGAACGATGACGTTCGCCGGCTTTACATCGCGATGGATGACGTCATTGCGATGCGCGTACGCCAGCGCCGAGCAAACCTGTTCGATGATTTTCAGCCGGAAAACCAGAGGCAAAGGACGGGCAGATTGGATCACGCGGTCCAGAGCCTCGCCGGCTACGTACTCCATCACAATGTAAGGAAAGCCTTCTTGTTCGCCCAAATCGTAGACCGTAACGATGTTGGGGTGCTTCAACATTCCCGTCTTGGCCGCTTCCCGATAGAAACGCTCGAGCATCTCCGGGTCTCCGGCGAAGCCTTCCGTGATGGTTTTGATCGCGACTTCGCGGCCCAGATGCTTGTCGAAGGCGCGATAGACCAGACCCATTCCGCCCCGGCCGAGGAGGCCGGTTACCTCGTACTTTCCGATTCGCGTCAGGGGTTTGGTGCTCAAGCTCTCCTGCCAATTCGTGGTTGTTCCACGAGAAAATTCCTACGACGCTGAGTTTGCCACCCAGCGTATGTTGAAGTTATCCGAAAGAAACTTCTTGCCTTCGCCGCGTTCTTTGGTTTCGCCTTCAGGTGTCGCATTCAGATAGAGAATGTAAGCCTCCGCCGCTCCGTCAAGGTCGCCATCCTGAACGCGTTTGCGGGCCTGTTCCAGAATTCTTGCGGGCAAGCCTTCCACTTTTTCGAGCGCCGTTTTGATCAGCGCTTCGCGCGCTTCAATTTCAACATCGTTGAGATACTGGATTTCGTGCGGGGGCGAGCCTTGCGCTTTGACCCCTTCGGTATCCTCCGGTTTCACACTCTCCAGAACAAGCACGGTATTGTGATTTTCCTTCTTAAAAGCCGGCACAACATCGATCACGGTGCCTGAGGAATCCACGATGCGAAACGCCAGTTCGACCACCGCTTTGAGGTCAATGGATTTCTTCGTATAGCTGTAAGGCTTGACGATGTCTTCAGGATTGGTTTTAGGAAGCGAATCCAGCTTCTTATGCGCCTCCTGGACCTTCTGCTCGGCTGCCGTTACTCTGTCGTTGGCCTCCGAGATTTCTTTTTTCTTGCCGTGTGCCTGGGCTCCTTCCAACGCCTTTTGCGCGCTTTCCAGCTCCTGGTTCGCAGCTTCGTATTCCCGATTCGCCCTGTTCCATACTTCGTTGGGAACATCCCGTGAACTGAACCGGTATTTTGACTCTTTTGCCTCCACCGTCGCAACTACGGTAGGGCGGTGCTCCAGCACATCGCCCACCAGTTGAAAATTAGGCTCCGCGTCCGTCGTGTCATTGGAACGCACTACCCGCACAGGTAGTGATGAAGTCTCAAGCCCGGTGGCAATTGCGTCCGAAAGTTGCTCTGCAAAACCCGCGCTGTCGCGGCGGGAAGTCTGGTCGC
>Ga0182015_10005378_pt1 | contig 13336 bp, 14 predicted proteins | sample 712P3MmetaG_FD_120478 | JGI IMG/M metagenome (GOLD analysis project Ga0182015, IMG submission 120478) | Permafrost microbial communities from Stordalen Mire, Sweden - 712P3M metaG | ecosystem: Environmental > Terrestrial > Soil > Wetlands > Permafrost | place: Sweden: Stordalen | collected...
CGACTCAGATCATCTTGATCTGAGCAATATCGAACACATACGTGCGAGGTTGTGGTCATCATGCCGGGTAATGCCGGGTAGTTCTGGGCTTCGAGGTTCAAGGATTCCAAGCAGTAGCGACAGCCACAGGGCATGAGTTCACCCGTCGCCCCGCCGCAGCATTTCTTGTATTTCTTCCCCGACCGACAGGGGCAGGGATCATTCCGCCCGACCTTGGCGGCATTTCGCTCAGAGCCCGAAAATCCCAGAAAATCACCGCCCCCGTCTTAGCAGCAACATCCTCCAATCAAGGAAAATATGCCCACTACAGGCGAAGCTCTTCACTCCCCTCTGTTTTTGGCGGGCATGACCATCTGGGTTGCATTCAAAAAGTAGTGGTGCGGCCGATGTCGGAAGGCTAGCGTCGTGAAGAGAACCGCCAGTCCGTGTCAAGATGTTCAAAATCCGCATACCGACTACCTCACTTTTGGCTTAATTATCGTTTGGTTTTGGGATGCAAACTCCCTCAAACCGTCGTCTCCTCCCGGTGCCCCTTCATTTTAACGCGAAGCACGCAGAACCGCTGTTCTCGTTATGGAAGGTGACGCGCTCGATCACGCTGGAGATTTCTTCGGTCGCAGGTCGGCGCTCTGGAATTGCGGCGGTCATGAGTGGGTGTTTATTTTGCCAGGGAGGGGCGGGGCATGGGTGATTTGTCAGGAAGAAGTTCGATTTCACGGGATTTGGCGCCCGGACAGGGTTCGGGTCGGCCCGGGCGTCTCACAAGCCAAGGCGGGCTTTGTTTTCCCGCTTGCTGAAAAAAGCCTGACCGAAGGATTTTGAGGGGCGCAAACGTCTCAGCCGGCTGTGCTGAGCCAACCTAGCCACCAGCAGGGTGTGAACTCATGCAAGCTTGCCTTCGAAAAGGCCCGTCAGAAAGGATATTTCGCTCTAGTATTCAATGTGTGGAATTTTGCTGTGTGAGTGCTCGAACCACAGCGAGAGCAGTTCCCATACGCCGCAGAAAATTGGTCCATGCTGTCTCGGATGATTTCCCAGATGCCGTTGAGCAAGCCTCCGACAATCAGAAATGCAAAGTATCCAAGGACCATGTACGCAAGAACAATTAGCACGCTTCGCTCGGGATTGTGACCTTCGACGGCACCGAGTTCATAAACCCACAGACACCATCTTCCGGTCCCCATAATGACAATCCTAAGGGCAGAGCAGGAGGAGGGCAACGCCCTCATGGGTGTGAGCTTTGGTAATCAGTTCGGTAGTCGGGGACTGTGGCGTAGCGCCCATTTGGGTTTAGCCGCTACGTGGCATCCTTCGCCACGCCTTGGCACTCGACGTGACCGCATCCGGAACCATTGGTCGCCCGCCGATGCGATGTTTTAGCGTCAGCCCGTTCCAGAAACCCCATGGCAATGAATGCTTCGCCGTGCTGGTCGTCAATTTCGTAGATGGTGCAAATGTTGGGGTGATTCAGGGCGGAGGCAGCCTTCGCTTCACGCTGGAAGCGGCTGAGTGCCTGCGGGTCTCTGGCTACCTCGTCGGGAAGGAACTTGAGGGCAACAAAGCGACCGAGTTTCCCATCCTCGGCCTTGTAGACAACCCCCATACCACCACCGCCGAGCTTTTTCCACGACGCGATAGTGCGAGATGGTTTGCCCAATCATGACGGATCGCAGGCAACTCAGGGTGCAATGGTAGGGATGGAATGAAGGCGAGTCAAATGCGGGAACGATCCCTAAGAGTTCTGGGGCTCATTGTTCGATGCATCGAAGGACCCAGCCCCACCCCACATCGAGTCGAAGCCTTTATGCCTCAGCCGAACGCGTTGCGCTTAAGGAATCGTAGCGATTGCCCAATAGCTGGTTCTCGATAGAATCGTTGTTCCAGATCGAGGTTCTTTCAATCTCACTTGAATTTGATGGAGCCCAGCGTGGGGTTGTTGCGGCGCGAAGCTTAGGACGTAGCGGCTGTGCAAGTGGTTATTAAAATCAACGAGGCGACCCTCAAATCCCTTTCGAGTTGCGAACAATTCATACTCGCCTCCGGTCATCCCCGCAATCGCCTTGGTGATGTTTTTCTTCATCGCGTTTCTTGCCATGAGAAGAGTTCCGATAATATCGGGAGGCGCCCCCCAGTACGCCTCATCCCTGTTAGCGCCTCGCTCAGTGTCCAGAACCTGCGAGAGTGAGGGCGAGAACGCTAGTGCATACACCACGGTGTTGCTGTTCCCGATGGCGGCCACCACATCGTCAGTTTTGGTGACATGACTCCCATGATCTCGATTTTCGCTTATCAAGAGCAGCACCCGCTGGCGCTCGGCTGGCTCCTTTTCAAGCAATCGAACCGAAAAGTCTACGGCATCGCGGATTGCCGCTCCGCCGTCACCCGGTTGTAGCTTCTTGAGGTCTTCGTAAATGGGGGTCTCATCATCGCTGAAATCTTCGACCAAATTAACGTGACTATCAAACTCGACCAAGGCCACTCGTGATCGGAGTTGATCAAAAACAGGCGTTAGCATTGGGCCGATGCCACGCATTCTGGAATATTCCCGCCACGCTCTCCGCCCTGTCTGAACAGCCACTACAACCGAGGCTGGCTGGGATTCTGCAGACTCGTCCAAATGAACAGCCTGTTCTACCCCATCATCGTTGATAGTGAAATCGTTCTGCGTTAAGCCGTACACGACATGGCCTTCCGCATCTTTCACCAGCGTCGGAACCAGCACCACATTCGACTGAACGCGCAGATTAGGATCATGTTGGGCGACCGCACCGCTCACGAGCAACAGCACTAGCAGGCAAATTCTGGCGAACATTGGGGAAGATGATACCGCAGCATAGCCTGTTGAGGCTGCCCCCGTTGCTCTTGCAAAGGCGCAATAATGCTCGTTGAGGGGTTTTGAGCTAACGCCTGTTTCGCGCTGCGTTTCTTTTTCTTTAAGACTCTCCACCGGAACTTCCGTGCCGAATATATTCCTTTCCCCAAGTTCCGTGGCAGGAAGTTCCAGGAGTGCGCGCTCGATCATCCCAAGCCCCTTGTCAGCCGTAAGTCAGACTTGGATACCAGTCTGAGCCCCGACCTTCAGGTGTGAAATCCAGCAGGTTCCACAGAGGCCAAATCATGTCGACTTGGCGCTGGTTCTGCCCCGGCTCAGACGGGACCAAGAGAAGCTCGGAATGGAAAAAGTGGTGAATCTTTCCACTGCGGCGAACAAAGACATTCAGCGACGGCTGCTGGCCTCCATCAGAATTTTCGCCGTAGTAGTTGCGGTTGTAATTGTTGCCGGCGGAAGAGAGAAGACGCAGGCGGTTCCATCCACGCCCGCGCGCGAAGGTGCGGAGTCTCTCCAGCGGAGACTTTGCCACGACCGCCAGACTCATGCGTTGAGCGGCATGCACTGCCGTGGCGTTGAGAGCGTCGATGATAGAACTGCACATCGGACACGCCGCTTTCATCTTCGGCCCAAACATGAAGCTGTAAATGGCAAGAGTATCTTTGCCAGGTTGAAACAGTTCAGAGAGCGGCACCTGCCGGGCGGCGTGCGCGTCGTTGAAATCGGCCGAGCCTTCTTCAAAGACATAGTCTTCTGGTATCTGGCCACCCAGAGGAAGCTGGCGACGTAGAGCTGCAACTTCTTCAACGTGCCGTCTCAGGTCGATCTCCGCCTGCAGCAACTGGTTGCGAGCGCGGCGGTAGGAATCAGTTTCACCGGGGAATCGAAAAGAGTGAGAGACCATGGATTCCTCCAAGTCGCATGCGTGTCGCTGGACTTCGAACGGAATTCGATCTCGACGATTGTGCCAGCTTTCGTGGGAGATTGGAAATATTGGAAATGGAGCGTTACACACTTTGACCGGGTTGTGAGTGTAACTGTTAACAACAGTTACTTCCGGTTCGCCTGTCGCTCGGGATGAAATGGCATCGCCTGGATTCCATCACCAAAGACTGGCCGCCGACCGACGCGTTGTTATCGCCTTAATTTCCCTCATTGCCTTCACAACCGATCCACCCATATTCAAGGTTCCGGCAATTTGCCTCACATGCCTACGACTCGGTGAGATCGAGTCGTCAGTGCTCACCTGTGAGATCAGCCGTGCCGTCCGACCACTTAGCGACCGGAATCAGGAATACGGTCAGTCGGTCCGGAGTGTCGTCAGATGCCAGAATCGGGGAGCCTGGCAGATTTGCGCCCCACGTCAGAGCGTCCCTTTGCGGAACGAAAAACATCAGGTGGGGATGCCAGTGCCCGTCATGATCGCTCAAGTACCCTTCCTTTGACATCATGTAACACATCGCGCCAGATTCCGGCGTCGGCAATTCCTTCCTGTCGAGGCCGGCCTTTATACTTTCGAACATTTGAGCCTTGGATTGTCCAGCTAGTACCAACTCGGTCTTCTTGATGGTGAGTGGGAGATAGGATCGTGATTGAAGCAGATCGGAGCCCGCAGCTTAGGATTCCAAAAGTCAGGATCGTCGATTCCGGCGGTCCATGATCGCTGTACCATGCACACGAAACTGTTCTTGCCTTTGACCGCGGTTTCGTTACCATGCCGTCCGAGGACCAAAACCTCGGCATCGTGCGCGATGGATTCCGGGCCCGCGCTCTGGGCCAGGGCTATCTCGGCATTTCGATCCGCAATCAGATACTGCTCAAGCGGGGCCATGCTCGGATACAGTGTTTTGGCGTCCTGTCCTTGCGCTTGCCATGCCGCGCCCAGCAAAACAACAGTGCGAAGCTTTTTGCTTTGATCGTCCCGAGAATCTTCCGCTTCATTGATTTCTCCCGAGATACGGGATTCTTCTTGGGGAATATACGTTGATATCAATATAATCTACCTGTGTCAACAGTTACGAACCCTCCTTTTGAAATGACCGTCCTGGTCCGAGACTCTTGCCTCTGTCTTCATGTCCAGCGAGCAGCAAGAGCGCTGGCACGGCGCTTCGATGCTGCGCTGCGCCCACTGGGCCTGACGAACGGGCAATTCTCCCTAATGATGTCCCTGAACCGCCCGAAACCACCTGGTATGACCGCAGTGGCGTCGGTACTCGCGATCGATCGGACCACCCTGACAGCCGCTCTCAAGCCGTTGCAACGCCGAGGTCTTGTCAAGGTCACTGCAGACCCGAGGGACCGCCGCGGCCATCTGATGACTCTAACGCCAAAAGGGCGAAGCTTGCTTGTCCGCGCCGTTCCAGTGTGGCAACATGCGCACTCGGAAGTTAAGGCACTGCTTCACGATGGCGACTCCAATCGCCTCCGGAAAAATTTACGCGCACTCTCCTCATTTCAACAGGTCGCAGCGTGCGCCTCTCTCTATGAAAAGAGCCGATTCTGAACCTCGGCACTTTTCACGGGTGCGGAGCATTCCTCGTCATCATTTGCCACATGGTTGATCCGTGCGCTCACTGGATAACTCCGCATGAGGTTGGCATCGTAGGGCTTCAACAGTCCCGACACCTTACTCGCATTCTGCATTCCCGGATCGAGCCAAGGGTCATAGGCATCTGGATCAAGGGTGACATGCGGACGTGGACTCACAAGTCGCCAAGGCTCTAGCGCGTCGTGGCCAAGGCCGGCGAGCGGTTTTCAGCTGGGACAAACTGCCGTAATTCATGTCCCGTGTAGATTTGCCGCGGACGCGCGATCTTCTGCTCGGGATCGGTGAGCAGCTCCTGCCATTGGGCCAGCCAGCCTGCGGTGCGCGGGATGGCAAACAGAACGGTAAACATTTCCGGTTTGAAGCCCATTGCCTGATAGATGATTCCCGAGTAAAAGTCTACATTGGGATACAGTTTGCGCGTGATGAAATACTCATCCTCAAGAGCGATTCGCTCCAGCTCCAGCGCAATGTCAAGTTTGGGATTTCCGCCCGTGACTGCGAATACTTTCTCTGCCGTCCACTTGATGATCTTGGCGCGGGGATCGTAGTTCTTATAGACGCGATGGCCAAAGCCCATCAGCTTGCACTGCCCTGCTTTAACCTTCTTGATGTAGGCAGGGATATTCGTTTTAGAGCCGATTACGTCGAGCATCACCAGAACGGCTTCATTGGCTCCGCCGTGCAGAGGTCCGGCTAAGGCAGCAGCCGCAGCCGCGGTAGACAGGTAGGGATCGGACTCGGAGCTGCCTACGGCCCGCATGGCGTTGGTGCTGCAGTTCTGCTCGTGGTCGGCATGCAGAATGAAGAGAATGTCCAACGCGCGGGCTAACACGGTGTTGGCCATGTACTTCGGTTCCACCATCCTCCACAGCATATTCATGAAATTTTCCGGATAGCTGAGATCGTTGTCCGGGTAAACGTAAGGAAAGTCGAGGCTGTGACGATACGACATGGCGGCGATGGACGGCATCTTGCCAATCAGCCGTTTGATCTGCAGCAGCCGGTTGGCCTGATCGTGAACCTTTCTAGATTCTGGATAGAGGGCGGACAACGCTGCCACCGTGCTCACCAGCATGGCCATCGGATGGGCGTCGTGGTGAAAGCCCTCCATGAATTTCTTCGTCTCTTCGTGCAACATCGTGTGATAGGTGATCTCTTTGACCCAGTTGTTCAGATCTACTGGAGCGGGCAGGTCGCCGAACAAAAGCAGGTAGGCAACTTCTAGGAAGGTGCAGTGTTCGGCCAGCACTTCGATGGGGTAGCCGCGGTAGCGAAGAATACCGCGGTCGCCGTCAATGAAGGTGATGGTGCTGCGGCAGGATGCGGTATTCATGAACGCGGGATCGTAGGTCATGAGCCCAAAGTCGTCAGGGCCGGTTTTGATCTTCCGCAAATCCATGGCCCTGATCGTGCCGTTCTCAATCGGTAGGTTGTAATTTGTGGCGGTGCGATTATCAGTGATGGTGAGAGTATTCGATGCCATGGTGAATTCTCCTTTTTCTGCTGCCCCTTGGGTCAACGCTGGAGAGCTGGGCAAAAGCAAGAATCTGCTGGGGAAATGTTAAGCCTCGAATCGCGTCCGCTCCGGCCGGTCTTGGCTAAGTTCCACCGGTTGTGGGGGCTTTCCTGCCAGATATCTCTTCTGAAGACCATCCATCAATCGCACATCTTCCGCGACCAGCTCTGGGCTTCTTTGTCTTCCGCCACTTTGGATTTCAAGTAGCCTCTGCATCAACTCGGCGAGGTTTTCCATGACTTCCTCCAAGGCTCGGAAGGCTGGTTGGTTGGCAGAAATGTTACGTGGCAGCCAAGGCAGAAAGCTGGTCAAAAGTGAACAGTCTTACAGTATTCCTTAAAGCAAGGTCTTTCCCCCGTTCCCTACTCTAACTCCGGCCCCCACTACAAGAAGAGTCGATCCTGAATCCGGGCGAGTTCCACAGGAGCGGAGCATTCCTCGTCGTCGTTACCCACGTGATTGACCCCAGCGCTTACGGGATAGCAACGCATCTGCCGGGCATCGTATGGCTTCAAGAGTTCGGACGCCGCAGCCACGTTCGTCATTCCGGGTCGAGCCACAGATCGTAGGCATCGGAATTACGGATGACTGGCATTCGGTCATGTACGGCTGAGGTCACAAGCATGGTAGTGGTCAGAATCGAGCAGGCCTGACGCGAAGATGCCCGCGCTGCGAGGTCGGCATGGAAACGACCACGGGAAAGCCTGCGGCCCGAAGGGGATGGATTATTGAATTGAACTGGCGACGTTCGAAAACACGTTGTTCGCATTGCTTCCGACTAAGCGAATCGTGCCAACTACAATTACCAGAATAACCGCCAGCATCACCGCATACTCGGCGATGTCTTGTCCCTCGTCATTCCGCCACAGTTGAAGAAGATGACTCATGTTCGCTCCTCTATTCCTCGATCAGTCTACTGTTCAGCGCCACCCTTGTTAGACGAAAGCCCGCACATTCATTGGCGCGGCTTTCGCATATCGTGCAACTAATTCGTCGTTGCGCGAAACGTTCCGCAAAACCACAGCTTTCCACGAATGTTGAGGTGGAGGGGGTGGGGAAAGTCTAAGTTTGCGGTCGAGGCTTGTCTGTCCGCTAGCGCACACATGCGCCGTGTGTGACCAGTCTGCGCTCTTCAATATCACTCTGCTATGCTTTACAGCCGTGTCTTTGCCGCTTTTCCAAACGATGCCGCTCGGTCGTAGACCCCGACCGTTCAGCCATGCCGCTTGGCTCTTTGAGATCCAGTGGGACGGCTTCCGCTCGCTCGTGCATGTCGAGCATGGTAAGTGCAAGCTGATTTCCCGCAACGGAAACGAGTTCAAGTCTTTTCCGGGTTTGAACGATGCCCTTGGGTCCGAATTCAAAGCCCGATCAGCGGGTGCTGGACGGCGATCGTGTGCCTTGATGACGATGGCAAGTCGCAGTTCCGCGAACGACTGTTTCATCGTGGCGAACCCTGCTACGTGGCGTCCGATCTCCTGTGGCTCGATGGCGGAGACTTTCGCTACATTACGAATTGTAAACATTGGTTCTCACACTTTCTTCCCTCCTTACAGTCACGCTAGGTGAGAGCGCCCATACTTCGGAAAAAGAGACCGGGAGTGGTGTATGAGAACCACCCCCGCTAGAATCGTTTGAGAACGATTCACCCATTTAAGAATTTGGTAGCCGCCAAATTCCAGCAACACACGGCTAAGAAGCTGCTGCTGGCCTAATACTGCGGGCCCTCTAGGAAATAGAAAACTCAGCGCTTTGAACCTAAAAGGCCCACACTGTGATCGCAAACTAATTCCAATTTTGCGCTACTACTATCTGCTATCTACTTATGGACGATGGCTTCTGAATGCGTCCCATACAGAAAGGCACCACCACCATGAAGAAGTTTCGACTTTGAGAGTCTTTTTGCGCACATTTGGGATTGTGCCGATCCGGACGGACTCTGGGATGGCAGCGCAGCCAGCGTGGCAGCGGAATTTGATGTGACGGAGAAGGAAGGCCACGCGATGATCTGGGAACTCTCCGACCGACACCGCATAGAGAAAATCGTTCCGGGTAGGTAGCTTTTCAATTTAGTGCACTCCTCTCCGGCTCAGCCATGCGGACATACTCTTGCTGCCCACGCATAGCGATTGTGGCGTCCGACTTTCATGACAGGGACCGGGTCCGAAGTGCGGGCGGGTTGACTGGCATCGATGACCCACGAGACTTTGACGTTGAGTCGTTGGGCCAATTCCCGTGCTGTTAGAATTTCTACAAGAGCTTCGGTCATGGAATGTAATACCGACAATTCCGACCGACTCCGATTTACTCACACACCAAGGGTGCACCAGCTGTGCGCCAAAAACAACCATCGTTTCTGGCGAAAACCACGAATGGAAAACTACTTCAAGTACTTCACTGAAATCGAGGACCAGTTCTTGCGCCGCCGCGGCGGCGGCCTCCTGCTTACCACGCTCGACTGGGCTCTGATTGAAACCTGGAAGGACGCGGCCGTTCCTCTCGAGGCGGCATTGCGCGGCATCGATGCGGCCTTCGATCGCTACGACCAGCGTCCCTCGAAAACCAAAAAGGTGAACAGCCTGGCCTACTGTTCCCAGGAGGTTCTGGCCGCTGCGGAAGACATGAAAGAAGCAGCTGTCGGTGCCTTTGCCGGAGATCCACCATCGGCCAAATCAGCCGCAGCGCAAGGCTTTGAGCCCGCGACCATCGCGGCATTCCTGCGCCGCAACGCGGATCTTCTCGAGGCAGCGAAGCTGCCGCACAGCGCCGGATTATCGGTTCATGCAATCGCCATCGACTCCGCTGCGACGCTGCGAAAATTGGCCACCGAAACCGAAAGCCTGAAAGCAACGTCAAGGCTCGAAGATTTGGAGCGCCATCTCACCGTGCTCGAGGAAAAGCTTTTCGCCGGCCTGCTCGCGGCCACTCCCGATGAGGACATCGTAGCCGTGCGCGGGCAGGCGGATCGCGAACTTGCGCCGTACCGTCGTAAAATGTCAGCGCCCCAAATCGAACAACTGCAAAAGCAATACGTTCATAAACGTCTGCTGGAAAAATATTCCCTGTCACGCCTCAGTCTGTTTTATATGTGAGTGCGCTGTCTATCGATCCATGGCTCTGGAACCATGACTCATTCCTTCGATGCACTCATCCTCGGGGGCGGCGCTGCAGGATTGATGTGCGCCATCGAAGCCGGCCGGCGGGGACGCCGCGTCGCGGTGCTCGAACGCGCCGACCGTTTAGGAAAGAAAATTCTCATCTCCGGCGGCGGACGCTGCAACTTCACCAACCTGCACTGCGCTCCGGAAAACTTCATCTCTTCCAATCCGCACTTCGCCAAATCAGCCCTGGCTCGCTACACCCCCTCGGATTTCATCGCACTCGTCGAGAAGCATCGCATCTCTTATCATGAGAAGACCTTAGGCCAACTCTTCTGCGACCGCTCTGCCCATGACATTCTTGCCATGCTGGAAGCCGAATGCCGCGATGCCGGAGTCCCCATCTTCCTGAGTACGAGGATTCAGAAGGTAGAGCGGACAACGGACTTCATCGTGCGCTCCGAAAAAGCAGAGTTTCGTGCGCCCACTCTCGTCGTGGCCACGGGCGGTCTCTCGATTCCGAAAATCGGCGCGACCTCCTACGGCTACGACATCGCACGCCAGTTCGGCCTTGCCCTCCGCGAGCCTTGGCCCGCACTTGTCCCACTCCTTCTGAATTCCGAAGAGCGTTCCCGCTACTGTGACCTGGCTGGCGTTTCAACAAACGTCATCGTCTGGGTGAATACACAAGACTCCATCCAGCAGTTTCGCGAGAAAATGCTCATCACTCACCGTGGCTTGAGCGGCCCCGCGATCCTCCAAATTTCCTCCTATTGGAAGAAGTCTCAGCCCATCCTGGTCGATCTCGCGCCCGCATGCGAAGTGACTGCCGCGTTTCACGATCCTGCATTCGGAGTTGCGAAGACAAAGACACCTCGAACTCTGGCGACGGTAAGAAATGAGCTGCGAAGATTCCTGCCCCATCGCCTCGCCGATCGATGGCTCGACCTTCACGCACCCGCCTCTTGGACGAATCACGCCCTCGCCGGCCTGGAAAAGCAGGTGCACTCCTGGGCGATCGCGCCAACGGGAACTGAGGGATACGAGAAGGCCGAAGTCACCGCCGGCGGTGTCGACACTTGCGAACTATCCGCCAAGACGATGGAGAGTCTCAAAGTCCCAGGTCTCTTTTTCATCGGCGAAATAGTCGACGTCACCGGCCATCTCGGCGGATTCAATTTCCAGTGGGCATGGTCCTCTGGCGCGGCCGCCGGCCGCGCACTGTAACTCTGCGAACCAAATCGGAGCCAGTCATTCCGCGAGTCTGCACAGAATCTGCTTGTTTCTCATTCCCAATTTGGTCTACAGCATCGACCGTATGGTTTCGCGAAGCACAGGGGACTAGGAACATCTTAAGATCACGTGGGGAGGGTACCTGCCGTGCCACAATTACACGAACCGCAAGGTTGGCGCGTTCTGCAAGACATGGCGCAGCGCGAAACTGACCCGCAGAAGTTTGCGGTGATCGTAGATCAGTTGAATCCCTTCTCGACGAGCACGAAAAGATGACCGCGAGCTGTGAGTTATCCCGGCCCTGGTTGCAATCGAACCCTGGTCTTCGACTCAACTGATCGTGCGGCTGCGGTCGAAACTCGCGACATTCCGGCGGCTTCAATGCCGTAGAATTAGGTCTTGCTCCTAAACATTGAAAAGCTGATCTATGGCGGCGACGGACTCGCTCGTCTGCCTGCCGACGATCGCGGACGTGGCAAAGCGGTATTCGTCCCCTTCGTTCTATCCGGAGAACAAGTCGAAGCGGCTCTCATCGAGGAGAAGCCGGGATTCGCCCGTGCCCGTGCGGCGACAATCTTGGAACCTTCGGCGCAACGCATCCCGCCGCCATGCCCATATTTTGCCCTCTGCGGGGGATGCCACTATCAGCACGCCAGCTACGATCATCAACTCGAAATCAAACGGGAGATCCTGCGCGAAAACCTGCGGCGCATCGCCAAACTCGAATTGCGGAGCGAGATCCGGGTGCATCCCTCGCCGCCATGGAATTATCGCAACCGTTCCCGTCTGCAAGTGCGAACCCGGCCGGCATTCGCCGCGGGATACTTCAAATTCGCATCGCACGACTTACTCCCCGTCGAACATTGCCCCATCAGCTCGCCTCTGATCAACCGCGGCATCGCCGCCCTGTGGCAATCGGGACGAGCCGGCAATGTTGTCGAAGGTGTGCGCGAAGTTGAATTCTTCTCAAACTCCGACTCGACCGGAAATGAATCCTGTCTGTTGCTGGAGGTCGTGTGCGCCCCCGAAGCTCGACGCGCCGCCGTTCGCGCTTGGGCCGAAGAACTGAGCGGGTCGATGCCGGAAATTGTCGGCGTGGCGGCGTTCCGCGAGCCGCAAAAAGGCGTGCAGCAGCCTTTGGTCGCGGTCGGAGCCTCTGAATTGACCTATCAGACGCGAAGAGCAACCTACCGCGTCAGCGCAGGGGCCTTCTTTCAGACCAACCGTTTTCTCACCGATGAACTCATTGACGTGGTCACGGCTGGTCGCTCTGGCGATCTAGCCTGGGATCTCTACGCCGGCGTCGGATTGTTTTCCACAGCCCTGGCATGCAACATCACTCACATCGTTTCTGTCGAGTCGTCACAGACTGCCGTAAAAGATCTGCAATACAATCTGCCCTTGCACGGAAAGGCGGTTCACGCCGCAGCCGAGCAGTACCTGGCAGAACGCGGAGAGAAAAGTCGGGCTGGGATTGGCGCGGTCCTCCCCCCTTTGCTCCATCAGCCTGACTTGGTGGTCGTTGACCCGCCTCGAGGTGGCCTGGGTGATCGCGTGGCGCGTTTCATAGCGGAAGTAGGCGCGCCGCGCGTCACCTATGTCTCCTGCGATCCGGCGACACTAGCCCGTGACTTGGTTCCACTGCAGGTTGCTGGCTATCGTGTCGAGGAGGTCCATCTGATTGACCTGTTCCCCCAAACCTATCACCTCGAAAGTGTGTTGCACTTAGTCCGCTGAGCTCGAAATGCCATCAGAATTGCCCGTGCGGGGACAGCCGCCTCGGCTGTCCAGCCAAGCGGAGCGAGGTTGCCCGGCTCTGAAGCCGACGGACCTCACTCTACTACCGATGCCCTCAGGCCCATGAATGCCGCCGCATCCAACACTCACGCCGCCCCCTGCTCCGTCCACTCCATTTCAATTCCAGTTCCGGCCCGCAAGGCAACCCATGCTCTGGGGCGCCTTATTCTACGCAGCCGGAATAATCGCTGGCACCTAGCGGTAGTTTACTGTGAGTTGAATCGACGAGCTTGTAAGTGATTATTTTTGATGGTGTTACGGACGTGGTGTTGTCTTACCCACGTTGGGTACTACGAAGCCATGGCGGCAAGGCC
>Ga0182015_10005380_pt1 | contig 13332 bp, 6 predicted proteins | sample 712P3MmetaG_FD_120478 | JGI IMG/M metagenome (GOLD analysis project Ga0182015, IMG submission 120478) | Permafrost microbial communities from Stordalen Mire, Sweden - 712P3M metaG | ecosystem: Environmental > Terrestrial > Soil > Wetlands > Permafrost | place: Sweden: Stordalen | collected...
AAAGACTCTGAAGCAACAGGGTACCGTGGCAATCCTCACCGGTCAGTTGGGAACCCAGGACCACGCGGAGAAATTACGAGGATTCGCCGCCACACTTGCCACTCTTGCTCCCCATCTATCCTTACTACCGGCTATCGAGAGCCACGAACATCCCGAGGAGGCCTATCAATCCACACTCCAATTGCTGCGCCGCAAGCCGCACCCTATTGGGATCTACGTCAGCACAGCCAACAGTATGCCGGTGCTGCGTGCGCTTGAGGAACGAAAGCTGACCGGCCAAATCGAGGTGATTACCACCGATCTTTTTCCGGAGCTCGTTCCCTTCATCGAATCCGGGAAAATCCTCGCAACGCTCTATCAACGCCCATTTACTCAGGGCAAAGTAGCGATCGAGACCCTAACCAAATACCTGGCTGAAGGTATCAGGCCCGAACCCATCACTCGATTGGCGCCACACATCATCCTGCGTAGCAACCTTCCGCTCTTTCTCAACCGGCTTGTACCAGAAACCGAAGACGAAGCCGACGAACGATAGACATGAACGCCAGAGCCCTCCCAGTGCCTGGCGGATAGAGGAAGGAAATGCGCAGGCGCCGATAGCCTGATTGGCTGCCTAGTCATCAGGGATGGAAACCAGTATGGCCCCGGGCATTCGCCGATGCCGGCCCTGGAAACCACTCATTCTGCGATGCTTATGGTGGGCGCTGCAGGATTCGAACCTGCGACTTCCACCGTGTGAAGGTGGCACTCTACCGCTGAGTTAAGCGCCCCTCGGGGCAAGCCGTAGTTTACACGAACCTTCCGCGCGTACCCAAGCCGCCGTGGCATGGCCTCCGGCTGTCTTAAAGTGCTCAACGGGTCTGGTTGTGCTATGGTTTCACCGAACACTTCCCCCCGGGCTCCAGGCCATTTAACAGAACAACCTTGTCCGATCGAATACGGTTTCCGTTCCCGCAGAAACACGATCCCGGGGTTGCTCACGGCGATGCCGTCAAAGCGCTTTGACCGCATCCTGAACGTTTTCACCCGCGATGATTTTATAGTTCGAAATTTTCGTTACGGGATCCACTTGCGCTTCACCATCATGATCGAAGGCTGTTTCGGCATAACAAGCTGTGAACCGGGCTCAATCCACACGGAGAAAATTGAGGATGTCGCGTTTAACGGTGCTTTGTAGTTTGTTGCTAGTTTCTTCGTCCACAGTCGCCTTGGCTCAGAGCCCCTGTCCGACCCAGGAAATCCTGGGTTCCGCCGCTATGCGATCGTCTGACCTGGTTTGCATTGTTCCGCAGGTCTACGGCCCCGGCGGACTGGTGGGTGTGGATAATGGAGGGCCTCTCACCGCCACGATGTTTCACGAGGTTCACTTTCAGGCTTCGAGCATCAACAGCTTCGGTCCCATCAATGCAGAGATCGGCGTGCAGCTCAGCCAGGTGCCGCTCGCGTCTCCTGTGTCCGGGTTTATCTTTGCCAACGGCGTGATGCAGGAAGCCACCAGCTTCGGACCCGTGCTCGTGGATCGTGCTGAAACCCTCGGCAAGCGAAAGATTTTTGTAGGCGCCAGCTATGAATATTTCGACTTCGATAAGGCGGATGGCGTCAATCTCAAATCGTTTGGCGCAGTGTTCCAGCATGAGCTGGAACCAACCATCTGCCAAATGTTTCCGGCCACCCAATGCCTCGACGGCGAGCCCGTCTATACCCGGGACATCGTTGCCACGCAGAACCGCATCGACATCAAGGTGCACCAGGTCACGATGGTGGGCACCTATGGCCTCTCCGACAAGCTGGACATATCGCTGGCTCTCCCCATCGTCAATGTGCGCGTGGGCATGACCTCGAATGCCACCATTTTTAACTTCGAGCTAGGCCCGCCGAACCACACGTTTGCACCCATCACGGACAACCCGCGCGAAACTTACATCAGCCCGTCCAATGCAATTCTGACGAATAGTGATACAGCAACCGGCATCGGCGATTTGCGGCTTCGCGGTAAATACGTTGCGTGGCGCGATGCAAAAGAGAAGTCGGCAGTCGCCGTCGGCCTGGACCTTCGCCTTCCCACGGGCGACGCCTACAAGTTCACGGGCTCGGGGACCTGGGGTTTGCGGCCCTTCGTGATCTACTCGTATTCCGCCAGAGTTTCTCCGCACGCCAGCGCCGGCTTCGAAGGCAATGGCAATTCGATTCTGGCCGGCACCGTGACTTCGCAGCCGGTCACCAAGGCCCAGCTGCCGAATGTATTTAGTTACTCCGCGGGTGCGGACGCTTCGATACGCCGGTGGATCGGTGTCTCCGGCGATTTCATTGGGACCTCGCTGCTGAATGCGGCCCGTATCGAGAACTCTACCTATACCGATTACAACAACCAGACCCACGTCAACGTCAGCACGTTTACCTCCACCGTCAACCAGGCGAATATATCGCTGGGAGCCAAGGTTCGGCCGGTGGCCCGGTTACTGATCACGGGAAATGTGCTGTTTCGTTTAAACGATGCCGGGCTGCACTTCAAGCCCTCACCGTTGATCGGCGTTTCCTATGTGTTCTGAGCCGCGCTAACGGATAGAAGTGATGTGCCAGGACGTTCCGTCCTTTTTCAAGGTCATCGTCACCTGCGCCTTTGCGGCTGCATTGGTGATGATCTGCTGTTGAAAGCTGACCACGGCCACGTTCGCGGCTACTTCTGGGCCTTTGGTGATGGAGTACGTCAACGTGACTTTGCCCGCGTCGTGGAACGCCGTGCGCAGCCCATTCACTTGTTTCGGACTCATGTCTGGCCAGAGCTCCTGGAGCTTGGCCAGATCCTTGGTGTCGTAGGCGGATTTATAACCTTCCAGAACACTACGAATGGCATTTACATCCTCAGCATTGTCGGAAATCTTCAGCGTAACCGGAGGAGCAGGAGGAACAGGCACGGGCGTCTGGGTTGCCTGGGGCGCAGGCGCCGCAACGGGCGGTGGAGTGAGCCTGGCCAGCTGCGTTGTGGCTTCCTCCTTGTGCCTGCCTGAGGGATAAGTGCCCAGGTAGCCCTTAAGACTTGCGGTATCGCCCTTACGCGCTGCATCACGCCAAGCCAGATCGTCGAGAAGAGCTACCCCGCGGTCGTGATACGGGCCACTGGGATTCTGCTCCAGAAACCTCTTCACTTGAAGTGGATCAGTTGTGTTCTGGACCGCCTCCCACTCCAGACGCGCGATCTCTGCCAGTGCAGCCGCCAGATGCGGACCTGGCGGAGATGTATACCGGGCCGCATATTCCTGATAGCCGCGAAGACTGCCACTGCTGCCGGCCTTCGCCCAATTGAGCGCTTCCAGCTTGGACTCCGCCTGCGACCGGAAGGAGGAATTTGGATAACGGCGGACGAATTCTTCCACCGCGGCAGGGTCGCCTGTGCTGTTGATACGGTTCCAGGCAAGCTGCTCTTCTGACGTCGCTGGAGCGGGCTGCTTGAAGTCAGCACGGTTGAGGACGACAGTTGCATTTGCCTTGAAGGAACGAGGGTCTGCAATCAGCTCTTGATTTCCAGCCATGAGCCGCAGGCGATGGGAGCCCGGCGTCAGCTCCCACGTACCAGGCGGTCCACTCGCAGCCAGCCGAACATCATCGACAAACAGCTGGTCACCGGAATGCACTCCCTTGAGAACCAGCTTGGCCGTCACCGGGTTTTTGCTGGGCGCAGGCGACGGAACAGCCACGGGTTGAGGAGGCGCCTCCTGGGCAAGCTCAAACGAAATTGTCTGGTCGTTGCCAAGAGCCACCGCTTGGCTACTGGAGACATACCCCTTGAGCCCAGCTTTGACGCTATAGGTGGCGCCCGGCGAAAGTTTAAAGCTGCAGTTGGGAGTAACGCACGTGCGTCCATCCACCTCGATTTCCGCGCCAGATGGGTTGCTCTGAACGGTCAGCACAGAAACGTGGGGACGGGTGAGAAACCTGATCAGGAAACCGGATATCGCCAGCAGCACGCAAGCAACGACCGCAGGCACAAGCAGCCGCCTGCGAGGCGCCACGGCCGGGCGCATCGCAACCTGGAGCATACGCTGCTCGATCTTCTCTTGTTCCGCTGCTTGCCGGTCATTTGCTTTCTGCGCCGACTTTTGTGCGGTCGACAGCAGTTTCTCAAGCTGTTTCTCGTCTGGCCATTGCTGGCAGGCGACCTCAAGCACCGCGACAGCCTCAACATAGCGTTGGTTGCGGAGAAGATCGGACCCTTTGTCGATCGCAGCCTGCATGGCCGCTCTCTGCGCGCTTGCCTGGCGCTTGATCTCCTCTTCTGCCTCGATCTGCTCTCTGCATTGCAGCAACAGGGACTGTAACTGTGCGCTTTCCGGATACTTTGCCGCTGCTTCTTCGATCGCGCGGGCCGCCTTTGCGGCCGGCCGTGTTGCCAGCAGCCTGGTATATGCCTTGACTGCAAGATCGATGGCCAAGGCACGGGCTGCCGCCTCATTGCGCGCTCGTTGCGCACGCTCAAGACTGTCTTCTGCGCGAAGCAGCATCCCGCGAAGCTCCACACTTTCCGGGAAGGTCTTCACCAACTCCTGCAGCTTCTTTACCAGGGAGGATGAGTCTGTCGTCCCCATCTGCAAGGTTGCGGACTCAACAGGTTGATCCTGCGACAATCGCCGCAGCTCGATCTGCAGCAGCTTTGCCCGCGCGCCCCGAACCTCGGTGTCTACCTGCTCGCATAGAGCTACGATGGCCTGATTCGCGGCATGCTTATCCCTAATCTGCAGCGCGCGGTTTCTGATGGCGTCCAGGTCGGCCGGCGTAAGCGCCTGGCTGACCGACTCGCTCAACGAACTCAATTCCTCGCAAACCAGGTCATGTTCAAGGCGGCGCCCACGAACCTGCGCGGACACGCGGCCAATGGTTTCCTGCAGGTCATCGAGTTCGGGGTGGGCTGAGGCGCGCTGTTGCCCCTCGGCGAGCAAATGCTCCGCCTGATCAACACCCAGAGCCACCCGCGCGCGGTCCGCCAACTGATTGATCTCAGTCGACAAGCGGGAAATTGTCTGGCGGCGAGCTTCGGCCGCCGATTTCACCCGATCGAGGGCTGCCATGACGTCCTGTTCCCCCGCTGCCGCCGAGGCTACCGAGTCCGCATTACTGATCAGCTGGGATAGCCCGCTGATCGACCGGGCCCGGGTAGAGGCATTCTCCAGTTGCCCCATTTCCTCAATCAGAGCTTGCCGCTGAGCCAGGCGGCGATTCACTTCTGCCTCGATCTGCTCTCTGCACTGCGCCAGCAGGGACTGTAAGTGTGCGCTTTCCGGATACTTTGCCACAGCCGCTTCCAGCGCGCTCAGCGCCTTTGCATCTTGCCGTGTTTCCAGCAGCATGGTAGATGCCTTGACTTCAAGATCGATAGCAGAAGCCCGGGACGCCGCCTCTTTGCGCGCACGTTGCGCACGCTCCAGGCTGTCTTCTGCCCTAAGCACCATCCCACGGAGTTCCACACTTTCCGGGAAAGTCTTCACCAACTCCTGCAGCTTCTTTACCAGGGAGGCTGAGTCGGTTGTTCCCAACTGCAAGGTGGAAGACTCGACCGCCTGATCCTGCGACAATCGCCGCAGCTCAATCTGCAACAGCTTTGCACGCGCGCCCCGAACCTCCGTGTCTACCTGCTCGCAAAGAGCTACGATGGCCTGATCCGCGCCATGCTTGTCTCTTATCTGCAGCGCGCGGTTTCTGATAGCGTCCAGGTCGGCCGGTGTGAGCGCCTGGCTAACGGATGCGCTCAGGGAACTTAATTCCTCGCAGACCAGGTCATGTTCGATGCGGCGGCCATGGACCTGCGCGGAAACCCGGCCAATGGTTTCCTGCAGGTCATCGAGTTCCGGGTTAGCTGAAGCGCGCCGTTGCGCCTCAGCGAGCAACTGCTCCGCTTGCCCAACCCCCAGAGCCCTCAGCGCGCGGTCTGCAACCTGATTGACCTCAGCCAGCAGGCCAGAAATTGTTTGGCGGCGAGCCTCGGCCGCGGCTTTCACCCGATCGAGGGCGGCCATGACGTCCGGCTCTCCCGCGGCCGTGGAGGCCACCGAGTGTGCATTACTGACCAACTGGGATAGCCCGCCGATCGACCGAGCCCGGGAAGAGGCGTTCTCCAGTTGCCCCATTTCCTCAATGAGAGCCTGCCGTTGAGCCAGACGGCGATTCACTTCGTACTCGATCTGTTGAATCAGGGCTCCGACTTGCGGCTCCATCGAAAAGTCCGCCGATATGCGCGCCGCATTCCTTAGGAGATCAGTCGACTCACTGAGCGGAACGTGTTTCACCGATTCAGCCATCCGGCTCAGCTCAGCGATGATTCTTTCGTGTTCCTCTCCTCGCGCATCCAGGGCACGCGCCACCTCTTCGCAGGCAGCGTGCACATTCCTTTCGTGGGGGAACTCGGCCTTCACCTCCTGCAGGCGGGTCTTCGCGCGCGCCCTTGAGCCGGGGTCGTAAGAGTCCTCGACGTTCTTCCGCAGGTCCTGCAGCTCCGCCGCCACTTGTTCCTTGGCCAGCTGTCGCGCCCGCACTTGCTCGAATAACGGATCGAATGACCGGCGGGTCGTCTCCTCGAACTCGACCCCTGACAGCATCTGCCTGAGTTGCAAGGCAAGACTTTCCAGGTGGTCCACTTCCTCCCGGTCACCCAGCGCAGTTCGCAGGGTGGCCGCCTGGCGTTGCGCCGCCTGGTTCTGAAGCAGGGCGCGCTCAGAAGCCTCCTGCGCTGCCTGAGATTCCCGATCTTCCGACTGCCGCTCCGACTCGGTCTTCGCCAACGCCAACAGCGCTTCCAGGTTTGGCTCGGCGGGTAGCTTCTGCAGAGAGGTTTCGAGAAGCTTGATGGCTGCGCTGAACTCGCTGCGATCCAGTAATCCTTTCGCCGCCAGGCTCTGGACCTGCACAAACCGTCGCCGCTCCGCGATTTCTCTCTGCTTCTCCGCAATCGACTTCAATCGCTGCAGGGTCGGTTCGTTGGGAAAACTCCCCAGGCCGACTTCGCAGATGGTGTAAGCGGAGGAAAAATCTTCCGCCCGCAGCGCCCCATGAATCTGGTCGGTTAAATCAAGTAGATCCTTACGACGCTGCTCCTGATCCTGGCCCCGGCTGGCCCATTGCAGCAGCTCGCGCACGTTTGAGTCGCCAGGATCCAACTGCTCGGCCTTGCGCAGAGACTCAATCGCATCCCCAAACATCCGCTGGGCAATTCCCTGCCGCGCATTGTCTACCAGGCCTTGCACCTGCAGCCTGCGCGACCGCTCCGACAATTCCTTGTCGATGATCTCCGCCAGGGCGCGTGCTTCGGCGCTATCGGTATCCAGACGAAGAGCCGCGTCCACGGCCTCTCTAGCCTCGTCGAAGTCTCCGGCATAGAGAGCCGACTCGGCGCGGCGGAGCGAGTCGCGGACCGCCTTGCCCAGCGAAATTGCTTTTTGTATTTCTTCCCGCAGTACAACCGAAGCCTGGTCAGCCGGATCCAGTTGCAGTGCTTGATCCGCGCAGGCCAGCGCCTCTTCATACTGTTGGCCGGCAAGCGCCACCTGGGCCTGGGAACGCATTTGCACGATTTGCGCCGAGCGTTGTTGTTCCTGGATGGCCTTGCGCACTTCCGCCAGCATGCGGTTTGCCTGGTCGTGGTGGCGGTCAAGGCGAAGAATCTCCTGCAGATGCAGCTTCACTCTTTCCAGGTCGCCGCGCTGCCTCGATGCTTCCGCTCGCTGCATGAAATCAGCAGCCATCCCCTGCTTGATCTTCTTTTGGATCTGCAGCAGGTCAAAACCAAGCTCCTCGGCCGTTTGATAGCGGTCGTGGGTCTTTTTGGCGAGGGCTCTGCTGACGCACGCCTGCAGCTCGGGGGGAACGTCGCCCAGGTAGGTGGAGAGCGGTGGAGGATCCTCGCGCAGTATCTTGACGAACACCGCTGCCGGCTCATTTCCCTTGAAGGGCAGCGCATACGTCAGCAGCTCATAGAGCATCACGCCCGCGGAAAAGATATCCGTGCGCGCATCAATGGGGACGGAATTAATCTGCTCTGGCGACAGGTAGGATAAGCTGCCCAGAAGCTGCCCAGCCTGCAGCGTAGAAGTTTCGATGCCCACCACCCGGGCGATGCCAAAGTCGACGATCTTCGCTGTGCCATCGCGTAACAGGATGACGTTTGCGGGCTTGATGTCACGATGGATCACCTGCGGCTTGCGATCATGAGCATGTTGCAGCCCATCGCACACCTGCACAAACAATTCCAGCTTGTCGACGATCGGCATGGGGCGCCGTTCATTGATGACGCGGGATACCGGCTCGCCATCCAGGCATTCCATCACCAGGTAGGGGTTTCCGTCCTGCTCTCCGCTCTCGTAGACGGTGACGATGTTCCGGTGCTGCAGGCTTGCGGTCGCGCGTAGCTCGCGGTTGAAAAATTGCTCCAGCTGGTGCACCTTGCCGGGGCCGGCATCCGCCCGCTTGAGCATCTTGATGGCGACCGTCCGATTCAGCGCAGCGTCATGGGCGCGATAGACGATGCCCATCCCGCCCGAGCCGATCACGTCGATCACGGCGTACTTCCCGATCTTCTGTATCAGAGGATCAGAACTTTTCAAACCGCTCTTGGCTACCTCCGCTGGACCCGAGCTGAATTTCAGGGCGGCGTTTTGACTCGCAAGGCAAAATACAACTGTTTCGGCGCGGTTATGGTCGAACGCGCACGAAAATCAGCCGAAATTTTACAAGGAACAATGTTAACGCAAGCTTTCCATACTGCTATCCGCTTTTTACCTTGAGGGAAGCCGAGCCGTATCCCCCGGACCTCTTTCGCGCTCAATCAGGCTGAAGGAGCCGCGGCACACTCCAGCCCGTCCCGCTGTCCATGCGAGAACCGGCATAGACATAGTGCATGGTCGACAGCCAGCGTTACACCGGCAATGGAGCACATAACCCTCTGAATGCAAACCGCTTAGAAAAGCAGCCTCTAGACGAGGACCTGGGTAGGTAGGTACGGGCCTCGGCCGGTAGATTAGTCCCGCAGGGACGACTGAAGGCTGTTCAGGATTGCGTCGCGGCCTATTTTCAGCCGTCCCTGCGGGACTGGGTCGTCTTTTTAAATCCAACCCAGGACTAGCGTCCTGGGCTAAGTTCAGCCGTCCCTACGGGACTAAATCCTGGTTCTCACAAACGATCTCTGAGGCCGTGGGATATGTTCTTCCCTGTTTCCGCAGCCTGCGGAGCCAATCCGAGATTTGAGGCCCCCCGGATTCCCCTTTCATACCACTAAACTGGGTGAGACCGCCAGGCAGGGCAACGTTTACAATCCACTCATCTTATGGTCCCGCCTCCCCCCAAGCAGCACCCTTCCCCCGATCCTGGGGAGGAGGCACAAAACTCTCCTGAATCCGCGCAACCAAGTCAGGAGGGTGGGGTTACAAAGGGTATGGGTACCGTAGCCATTTCGCAGAACGGGTTCCAGGGCGCCCAGCAGGGTGCACAGGTCCATACGTCTGGAATCGAATGGGCGCAGCTCTCTGACGCGGAAATCATGTTGCGCGTTCGCGAGGGTGACGACTCGGGCTTCAGCATCCTGATCGAGAAATACCGGAAGCAGATTGTGCATTTCATGTTCCGGATGTCTCGAAACCAGGCGGTGGCTGAAGAGTTGGCGCAGGAAGTGTTTCTCCGCGTATATCGTTCGCGCCAGACCTACCGGGCCGAGGCAAAGTTCAGCACCTGGCTGTACCGGATCGCGACCAACCTGGGAGTGAACCACGCCCGCGATACGAAGTATGAGCGCACCGCCCAGAATGTTTATCTAGATCAGCCGGACCCGGAAACGGGCACCAGTCCTGATGTAGCCGATAGTACCCTCAACGTGGAGCAGGAGTTGGTTCGCGATGAGAGAATGCAGGCGATTCGTAAGCACGTGATGGCGTTGCCCGAACGGCAGCGAAGCGCCGTGCTGATGCACAAATATCAGGAAATGGATTACAAGGAGATTGGTGACATTCTCAAGCTGAGCGAATCGGCGACCAAGTCCTTGCTTTTCCGGGCTTACCAGACATTGCGCGAGAACCTGAAAGATTTCGCCTAAAAGGATTGAGGAAGACAATGACTTGCCCTGAGATGAAGAACAATTTGGCCGAAGTGGTTTATGAGTCCCGGCCGATGCCTGATGAGATTCGGAACCACCTCACGAAGTGTGCCGGGTGTACAGCCGAACTCGCTGAGATGGAAGCTACCTGGAAGCTGCTGGGCCAGTGGCAGGCACCGGAGCCCAGCGCCTTCTTTGACGCTAAGCTGTACGCCCGCTTGCGCACGGAACAGGCCACGGCGCCGGCCAGCCTGTTCGAGCGTGCCAAGGCCTGGCTGATGTACAGCACCAACCTGCAGATGCGTCAGTTGGCGGCGGGTGCCTTGGCGGTGGCACTGGCGGTAGGAGGCGGAACTTTGGCCTTGGTCGATCACGAGACGACGGCGCCCCCTCAGACCTCGGCCACAGTGCGCGATCTGCAGTCCTATGATGGAAACGCGCAGCTCTTTCAGCAGTTGAATGCCCTGGACGGGGATGAGGATAGCGGCGCTTCCAACTAACAGTCGAGACGCCCCACATAGAGGCAATCGAACCACGTGCCGATAGGCACAAAAACCGGGAAACGAGGCGCCCGAATACGACGGTCGACGTAACCGCTTCGGGGGGCACCAACCCATGGCAATCCGCAACGAGCTCGAGTTAAAACCCCAACGGGGAAAGCTTGCTCGGAGTGTCTTTGCGGCCCTGCTCCTGGTGCTTCCGCTCGCCGCTTCCACCTGTTTTGCCCGGCCTGCGCCGCAGGGTCCGCGCCCCCGATTTGAAAACAACCAGCAGGCACACCTGGGCACGTGGCTGCAACGCCATGGGAACCTGCCCCCCGAGCAGCAGGAGAGAGCTTTGCAGAGCGAACCGGGCTTCAACCGCCTGCCGCCGGAGACCCAGCAAAAGCTACTGAATCGGCTGCGCCAGATCAACCGGATGCCTCCCAACCAGCGCCAGCGTACGGTCGACCACATCGAGGCTCTGGAGCGCCTGAGCCCGCAAATGCGCCAACAGGTGCGCGCCTCATTCCAGGACTTTCATGCCCTCCCCGAGGACCGGCAACGGATGGTGAGGAAGGCCTTTCGCGATTTGCGCGAGTACCCGCCCGAACAGCGCCAGGCCATGATGAACTCCGGCCAGTTTGATGCCCAGTTCACTTCGCAGGAGCGCAGCATTCTGGGCAACATTCTCGCCGTGGAACCTTACCACCCGACACCCAGGTCAGGCCTGAATAACGACGGGCTGCAGTCCGGCCACTAGGGCCCCTCATGAAACAACCCGATAGACCAGAGGCTCCGGGGCCGGCGGCGCCGCGCTCACCGTAAAGCACTGGTTCAGCGTCGCCACCACCGACGGCAGGCGTGTCTCGTCCTCCACATACACGGTGAAGATCGTGTCACCCGCCGCGACGGGGTCGCCCACCTTCTTGTGAGTCTCCACCCCGGCGTGCGCCGAAACAGCTTCCCCGGGCGCCGTTCTGCCTGCGCCAGAGCGTTGCACAGCCCAACCCACCTGGTGGCAATCGACGCTGGCGAGAAAGCCCGCGGACGAGGAAATAATCGGCTGCCGATGGGCCGGCTGGTGCAGCCACTGCGGGCTCTCGAACCACCCCAGGTCACCCCCCTGCGCAGCAATCATGCAGCGGAATTTCTTGAGCGGAAGACCGCCAAGCAAGAGCTCCTCCGCCAACTGGATTCCCTCTTCCGGGCTTCGCGCTTTGCCTCCCAGGTAGAGCATCCATCCCGCGAGCTCGAGCGAGAGCCGGCGCAGGTCCTCGGTCAGCGGATGGCGATGGTTGCGCAGCACTTCCACCGATTCGACAATCTCCGCCGCGTTGCCGGCCATGCGGCCCAGTGGTTGGCTCATATTGGTGATGAGGGCGGCGGTCCTGGTGCCTGCGCGGTTCCCGGTAGCGACCATCAGCTCGGCCAGGTGGATGGCCTCGGCCTCCTGCTTCAGGAACGCGCCGGAGCCGGTTTTCACGTCCAGCACCAGCGCGTCCAGCCCCGCGGCGAGCTTTTTGCTCATGATGGAGGCACAAATCAGAAACGGGCTTTCTACGGTGCCGCTGCGGTCGCGCAGGGAGTAGAGCGTGCGATCCGCGGGCACCAGCCATTCCGTCTGGCCCACGATGGTCAGGCCGCAGGCGTTCAGCACTGCAAGCATCTCCTCTTCCTGGAGATCGGTTCGGTAGCCGGGGATGCTTTCCAATTTGTCGAGGGTTCCGCCGGTATGTCCCAGGGCGCGGCCGGAGATCATGGGCACGCAGAGGCCGGCGGCCGCCGCGATAGGCGCCACCAGGAAGGACGTCTTGTCGCCGACTCCTCCGGTGGAATGCTTATCCACCTTGACCCCGGGAAGGCTGGGGAAGCGGAGCACCCGGCCTGAGTCGCGCATGTGGCTGGTGAGGCTATGCAGCTCTTCGGGGCTGAGGCCCCGCCACACGACGGCCATGAGCCAGGCCGCCAGCTGGTATTCGGGAATGGAATTTGTCGCTGCCCCAGCGACCAGATAGGCTATTTCGGCATCGGCCAAAACTCCGCCGTCGCGCTTCTTCCGGATCAGGTCCACCACGTGTATCAAGCAGGCTCTCCTGCTGCCATGCTAATCGCACCTGCGAGGAGCAAGCCGCTGCATGGGAGACTATGGCGCTTTCAACCCATTAACGGGTTGTCGGCGCGTTCATAGACGCTTTTCAATCTCTCCGGCGGGGTCACAATCTTGAGCAGCGTAGCGCGAAGACAGGGTCGCCATAGAAAGACATCCGTACATACTTCAACCGGCCGGCAGTATCTTCTCAGCAATAACGAGCATCCGCCGACGAAATGGATGAACTCCTGCTGGCGTTCGATCTCATGTTCCAACATAAAGGCTCGCATCACGGCCGAAATCGATTCCTTCTTAAAATGCACATGGTTCATCTGTAAATCGACGTAGGTAATCCGATTCTGGCGCCAGCCGCTCAAGATGCTCAACCACGAGCCGTTGGGCAACCGCATCGCCATAGAAAAGAAGTCAGGGTTCTCGAGCAGCAGGCGATACCGAGTTCGATAGAACCTGATGGGTCGATTTGGTAGCGATGTTGGCTGCAGTCCCAACATGACTTCAAGCGCCCGTGCAGGCTCGAGCGATGGGACGAAAACAACATCCTGACTCGTCTCTAATTGGCGGCGTTTGCCCGCGAGGCTACGCCGGGTGCGGGACCCCATGCCGGCTAACATTGCCTCATATGTTTTTTCCAGCGGGAGCTGGTGCTGTGTGCTCCTTTCAGAAAACATTCT
>Ga0182015_10005382_pt1 | contig 13330 bp, 13 predicted proteins | sample 712P3MmetaG_FD_120478 | JGI IMG/M metagenome (GOLD analysis project Ga0182015, IMG submission 120478) | Permafrost microbial communities from Stordalen Mire, Sweden - 712P3M metaG | ecosystem: Environmental > Terrestrial > Soil > Wetlands > Permafrost | place: Sweden: Stordalen | collected...
CGTCGGCGCAAGCGCTTTCGCCCACAAGGGCGGCATGCACGTTCACGCGGTGCAGAAAAATGCCGCGAACTACGAACACGCTTCGCCGGAAACGGTCGGCAACACGCGAAAAATCCTCATCAGAGAACTCTCCGGCGCCAGCAATATCTCCGCGAAGATCGGCCACAAGTTCGATATCGAGAAAGACAAAGCGGTTCTTCGCCGGCTTCTGGAAAAGGTTCAAGACCTGGAAAACGCCGGCTATCAATTCGAAGCCGCCGACGGCAGCTTCGAACTGCTCGTGCGAAAAGAGATCGGCCGGTATCGCAAATTCTTCGAACTCGATTACTACCGGGTTGCAGTCGTCAAGCAGGATGGCGAGCAACCAGTCTCCGAGGCCACCATCAAGCTGCGCGTGGAAGGCCAGATGGAACATCACGTCGCCGAGGGCGACGGGCCCGTCAACGCCCTGGATAATGCCCTTCGCACCAGTCTGAATGGTCACTATCCGCAGATCGCCAAGGTTCACCTCACCGATTACAAGGTTCGCGTTATCAATTCGCACGATGAGACGGCCGCACAGGTGCGCGTCATCGTCGAATGCCGCCGCCAGCAGGCCGACGGATCAAACGAAAACTTCGGCGCGATCGGCGTCAGCGGAAACATCATCGACGCAAGCTGGCAGGCACTGGTCGATGCGTATGAATGTCACCTGCTCCACTGCATGGAAGAATCGGCGGTCGAGGAAGGGGCGAGCGCCCCGCAACAGGTTTAAGTTACAGTAGGTTAAAATTGCAAAAGGCTTAAAGCGCCGCATCCAGCGCTTCCCGGAAATCTTTCTCCCCGCGAAGCCCCACGAATTTCTGCGTGATCTGTCCCCCTTTGAACAGCATGACCGTGGGAATAGCGCTGATTGCGAACTTACTGGCGACGGCATGATTGGCATCCGTGTCCAGCTTGCCCACCTTCACCCGGCCGGCGTAGTCCGTAGCCAGTTTTTCGATCGTCGGCGCCAGCCGTTTGCAAGGCCCGCACCACTCGGCCCAGAAATCCACCAAGACCGGCGTTGCCGATTGCAAAACTTCCTGATCGAAATTCGCATCCGTGATTTGAACGACGTTATTCCCTGCCATTTGGATATATCTCCTCAAAAACTCTTTAAATTCTTGTGAAAGGATAATAGAAGTCACGCAAGAGGTAGTCAACGTATGCGTCGTATCCGTCTTATTACCGCGATTTCTGCGTAGTGCAGAAAGGAAATGAGAATTTTTATCGGTTGTGGTTTTTGTGCCGATCAGCCGCGCTGACTCGAATCCGCAAAGGCGCTGGCGCTTCGAGCGCATATGGCTGGCTTGAAAATGTTCGGACATGCTGTCCGCAGCGATACCACCGGCACCGATGCCGACGGAATTCCCGACCATTTTCAGGCCAGCCCAGTGCGCTCGAAGCGCCAATCCCTTCACGGATTCGAGCGAGAGATGCCGGACGGCGCAAAGCGGCTAACCGATAAAAATCCAAATCTTAAAAATGATCACTTTTGTACACCGATTTTTTGATTGAAAGCATATTAAAAGTGGCAAGCGAAAAAAAAATAAAGCTGGATCCAAACAGCGCAAACGGTGTCCAGCTCGGAAACAAATCCGCCAGCGCGTTGTTCTGACCGCTCGTGAGCAGCAATATCCCCCATCCCAGGAGAATGACGCCGAAGGTCAAAAGAATCGGAATAATTGTCTTACGAAAAAACAACGGATCGTCAAAACCGCTTGAGCGCGTGGGCAATTGCTTGGCCGGCGGCGGGGAAGGATTCATCATCGACGGATCGAACGAGGTCTGAGCATCGTGCGCCTCGGCGATCCGGCCGGGGTTGAACATGCCGGCGATCTCTTCGGCGGCAGACAAGGGTTGATCGCTGGTCAGCGAAGGATCCGCGGCGCGGTTGATTTCAGCGGGCGTGATGAGGGGCGCATCGGGACGCAGTCGCGGCGCCGGCGCCGCGGACGGTTTGGGTTTCAGCGCCGCTGAATAAGGTCCGGGCGGTCGAAAAGAATTCCGATTCATCACCGGCATTAATTGCGCTTCAACAATCTTCAGCGGCTCAGGCGGGCGAGGCTCCGGCTCCGCCGGCCGCTGCGATGCTGGAGAAGGTGGGGAAGGTTCGGAAACTGGAGAAGCGGCGTCGCGTTCCGAGTTCTCGGACGATGGGGCGTCGGCTTTTTGAGGGTTTTCAGTCGACATCGAATGATCGCTGTCGCCAAATCGAGCGAACTTACCACTATCGCTACGCGGAGTATTATAGTAACCGCCATGTCGGGGCCAAGGGATCAGTCAGTTCGACATCCCGCGGTTGCCGGGATGTTTTACCCCGCCGACGCCGCGGCGTGCCGACAGGCGGTGGCCCAGCTTTTCGATGCCGCGCGACCCGCCGTGATGCGCGGCGCTGGTGAGCCACGCTCGACCCCGGGGCTCGGCGCAATCGTACCGCATGCGGGATGGATCTGCAGCGGCGCCGTCGCGGCGGAATCGATTCTCGCCCTGGCGGCCCAGCGTCCTGTCGTAGATGTGGTCGTCGTATTTGGAGCGATCCATACGCCGGCCCCGATTGATCGTGCGGTTTTTGATTCTCATGACCTTTGGGAAATGCCCGGCACAGACGCAAGCGTCACTTTGCCATTGCGCGACGAATTGGCGGGCCGATCGAGTTTTTTTGTCACGGATGATCGCTTCCACCAGCGCGAACACGCCGTGGAAGTGGAATTGCCGCTGATCCAGGCAATTTGGCCCCAGGCTAAAATTCTGCCGGTTGAGGTTCCTCCGGAACCCGCGGCAATTGAGATTGGAATAGCCGTGGCGCGTGCGGCTGTGGCCGCGAGATTGTCCGCGGTTTATCTCGCCAGCAGCGACATGACTCATTACGGACCCAATTACCGTTTCACGCCGGCCGGCGTGGGTCAGGCCGCTTTGGAGTGGGCGATGGAGAATGATCGTCGGGTCTTGCGGCTTGTAACGGATATGACGCCGGAAAAAATTGTTCCAGAGGTTCGAACGCATTTTAATGCGTGCGGCGGCGGCGCGATCGCCGCTATGATGTCCGCCTGTCTGGAACAGGGAGCGCGAAAGGCAGTCGTTCTTAGACACACAAATAGTTATCAGACCTTAATGGCGGTTGCGCCACAGTCGGCCCTGAACGCCGTGGGCTATGCCGCTGTTTGGGTCGGATAAAGCTGTTTGGATGCGTCAAGGTAACGACCGCAAAATTTGGACTGCGGTGTTTTGGCATCGCCGCCTTCGGTAAATGTTGCCGGGCGGCGACAAGCGGAAAAGCTGGTCTGGGTGGTAACCTCCAACCCTCGCCACCGGCGATCGATTCTTCGCACCAGCACGCCTAAATGCCGCTGCCCTGACCGTATATTGACGGATCGACACCCGTGCACGGATGTGGAATAACCTTTGCTCAAAGCATCCCACTGCGGGAGACCAATGAACATGAACGAGCACGAGTTTCAATCAAAATTGGCTGAATTGATGGGCGAAATCAGCACCCTGCCGCAAAGCGAGCGGGTGAAGCTGGAAAAGCTCGCCGACGAAACCCGCGCCCGCCACGAGCGCCTTCGCCAGACCGTCAGCAGCCTGCAGGAAAGCCTCGACTATCTGCGCCTCAGCATCAAATATCTGGTCTTCGATCTCGAAGCCACCCGACGCGAGAATTCATATCTCCGAAAGATGCTGGAAGAAACCACCGGCGGCGGATCGGCCGACTGAAATTTGATCTCTCATAGTCCCGACCTCTCGCCAGAAGGGCCGGGACGCGACACCACGAAGCAGGCCATGCGTACGGCCTGCTTCATACGCTTTATGCCGGACGGTATGATGGGATTAAAGTACCCCGGCAACATGAATCTCGACCCCGCCATCACCGCCGAGCAATCCAAGGCTGCTGACCTGCGGCATCGCCTGCATCGAATTCCCGAGCTGGCGTTCCTGGAATTCCAAACCGCCGGAATGATCCGCGCGGAACTCGACCGGCTGGGGATTTCCCATATCGACGGCGTTCCCGATGCTCCGACGGCAACGATATGTGTCATCGGCGATCCCGCCAAGCCATGCATTGCCCTGCGTGCCGACATTGATGCGCTTCCCATCCTGGAACAGACCGGCCTGCCCTACGGCAGCACCCATCCCAATCGAATGCACGCCTGCGGCCACGACGGACATATCGCCACGCTGATCGGCGCCGCGGCGGTCCTCAAGGAAATTGCCGCTCGGCTGCCCGTTTGCGTGAAACTGATATTCCAACCGGCGGAAGAAGAAGGCGGCGGCGCGGAACGGCTGGTTCGCGCGGGCGTGCTCGACGGCCGGATCGGGCCACCCGTCCGCGTGATCTTCGGCCTGCACGGCTGGCCTGGTTTGCCGGTGGGCTGCGTCGCCACCAAGCCCGATGTGATTCTGGCGGCGACCGACATCTTCAAAGTAACTCTTCACGGCAAAGGCTGCCATGGAGCATTCCCGCATCTCGGCGTCGATCCAATCGTTGCGGCCTGCGAGGTGGTGCTAAACCTGCAGCAGATCGTCAGCCGCGATCTCGATCCGACCGAGCCCGCCGTCGTAACGGTGGGAATGATCCGCGCCGGCAGCGCCACCAACATCATTCCCGATCAGGCCGCGATTGAAGGAACCGCCCGCACGGTAAGCCGTCCCGCACGCGCCGCGATAAAAGCCGCCGCTTTACGCCGAATCCACGGCATCGCCGCCGCCTCCGGCTGCACAGCCAGCATCGACTGGGTGGAAGGATATCCCGCAACCGTCAACGATCCCGCGATGGCCGATTACGTCGCCAAAATCGCCCGGCAAACCCTCGGCCCCAATCGCTTCATCCCCGCCGCCCGCCCCGCCATGGGCGGCGAAGATTTTTCTTACTATCTCGAGAAAATCCCCGGCTGCTTCTTCCTCATCGGCGTCGCCCCGCCGGACCGGCAGCCGTATCCATCCCTGCACAACGATCACTATGATTTCACGGATGCGGCGCTCGGGGTAGGAATGCGGATGTTCGTCGAGCTTTGCCTGAATTTCCCGATTTGATGGATAGAGATCGCCTCAGCCCGTTTGTCCCAGCGGCGAAAAATTCACTTGGAACGATAACTGCTCAAGCTGCACGGCCAGGTCAACCGCGTTGATTGCGATATGCGGCGGCAGGCTCAGCGAAGCCGGCGCGAAATTCAGCAGCCCGCGAATGCCCGCATCGACGCATTGGTCGGCCACTTCCTGCGCGCTATCGCCGGGAACCGCCAGCATCGCCAGGCGAATATTCTGTTTCTCCACAACCGATCTCAATTCCGAAAGCGGCTGGACCACGAAAAAACGCTTCTCGCCCGTCGGAACGCCGCCCGGTTTTGCCGCGAATGGACCCTGGCGTTTCCCGATCTTGGCCGGATCGGAATCGAAAACCGCCACCAGCCGAAATCCCTTGGCGTCAAACCCGTTGTACGCCATCAGGGCGCATCCCAGATTTCCCGCGCCGACGAGCACGACGTTCCACGTTTTGTCGGTCCCCAGGATGTGCCGCACCTGATTGATCAGTTCATCGACACGATATCCGATCCCCGGATGCCCAAACTGCCCGAAATACGCCAGGTCTTTGCGGACCTGTGCATCGGTAAGGTTGAGGCTTTCGCCCAGTTGCTTGCTCGATACCGTGCGCCGATCCTTGCGTTTGAACGCTTCGAGCTGGCGAAGATAAAGGCTCAGCCGCCGCACCGCGGGATTGGGAACGGGATCGGTACGCGTGGGATCCATACATCTCCAAAAGAGATCAATCGTGTCGCAGGCGGGTTATTCCGGCGGCAATGATTCCGTCAAGTCGTAAGAGGAAAATACGACCGCCGAGGCGCCGAGAACGCCGAGGCAGACGCCGAGAAGACAATCTTAAAATTATTCGCGGAATCTCTTTCCTATCTTTTTATCTTCAATTCTCGGCGTCTTCCTCGGCGTCCTCGGCGCCTCGGCGGTTGCATCTGCCTTTGATTCGAAATTGAAAACTACCAACGACTCTGGACAGTTTCCGCCCGTGATGGGAAAAAGATATTCGAATGTCCGCAAATCAGTCGAATTCGCTAGCGCGGGTAAACGACGCGTTGAAGCTCGCCGCCAAGAGTATTTCCGCCGGCAAACCACGGGAGGCCATCGAAATCTGCCGGGCGATTCTGGAGCAATTTCCGGGCGAGGCCAAAATCCACTACGCGCTCGGTGTCGCCCTGACTCAAATGGGCAAACCCGATGAAGCCATCGCCGCCTATCGCGCGGCTCTTCGCCTCCGTCCGGATTTCTTCGAAGTTCGCGTTAATCTCGGCACCGTTCTCGGGGGCGCCGGTCGATCGGACGAAGCCATCGCGGAATTTTCCGAAGCCTCTCGATTACGCCCGGATGTCGCGGAAATTCACGTCAATCTCAGCAATGCCCTCAGGGACAGTTGGTTGATCGACCGGGCCATCGCGGAAAGCGAAAAAGCACTGGCAATCAAGCCGTCGCTGGCCGAGGCGCATCTTTGCCTTGGCGCCGCGCTCGCCTGCAAAGGAGAATTTGCCCGCGCGATCGCGGTTTATCGCGATGCGATCCGAATCCGTCCCGATTTTCCCGCCGCTCATCTCAATCTCGCACTGGCTGAATTGGTCACGGGAAATCTCCAGCAAGGCTGGCCCGAATACGAATGGCGGCAAAGCTGCTCGGCCGCGCTCCAGCCTCGGCGATTTTCCCAGCCCGCCTGGAACGGCGAGCATCCCGGCGGAAAAACGATTCTTCTTTATGCCGAGCAGGGTTTCGGAGACGCAATCCATTTCATCCGATATGTTCCTATGGTCGCAAAATTGGGCGGGAAGGTTCTGCTCGAATGCCAGCCGGCGCTCGTTCGGCTGTTCCAAAATGTCCCCGGCATCGAACGCATCGTTGCCGTGGAACAGACACTTGGCCATTTTGATCTACACTGTGCTTTGCCAAGCCTGCCTCTCATGTTCGGCACAACGCTGGATTCAATTCCCGCCGCGATTCCCTATCTCGCCGCCGAACCACAAGCAGCGGAAGCCTGGCGCACGCGAATCGATCGTTCCGGAAAACATCTTCATGTCGGCCTGGCCTGGGCCGGCAGCGCCGAAAATCGCAATGATCGCAACCGCTCGATCCCATTGACGAAATTCTCTCCGCTGAATTCTCCGGATCGCATTCAGTTCCACAGCCTGCAGATCACTCCCCCGCCCGCGAAAAGCGGCATTTCTGTCACCGATTGGTCAGCCCATTTGAAAGACTTTGCCGACACCGCCGCGCTGATTGCAAACCTCGACCTGGTTATCAGCGTCGATACGGCCGTGGCGCATCTGGTGGGGGCGATGGGAAAAAAGGTTTGGCTGCTCCTCCCGTTTCCACCCGATTGGCGCTGGTTGCTGGATCGAACGGGCAGCCCGTGGTATCCAACGATCCGCCTTTTCCGCCAGGAAACGCCCGGCGATTGGGACAGCGTCATTCGCCGATTACCCATTAACGATCAATTCTGAAGCGCCGGCCCGCACCACGGCCCGGGCTCGCGTATCATCGCCTGCATCGGCGAAATCTTCGGCGGCGGATAACGCTGCAAATCCGGCGCGAACGTCAGATGAAACAGCGCCAGTTCCGGGACATTCACCGTCGCCGGCCGCGAAGATCGCGAAACCAATTCCACCTCTCCGAGCGATTTCATCGCATCCAAATCCTGCACCTTCGTCACCACATAAACATCGCCGGCGTGAATCCGGTCGCTGCGAAGAAACGTCAGATTGTGCAGCAGCAGCGCATTTGACCGCAAATAGAACTGAGCGCGGAAGCAATCGAGCGAACCCATGCCCGCATTGATCGCCAGCAATTTGTCCTTCGGAACGGCAGCCTCCACCTTTTCGCGAAGAAACGCCGTGTCCGGGACGGTCCCATCCCGCAAATGCGTCTGCGACCAGCTATACGCCCCGCCAAATCCAACGAGAAGCGCAGACAGCAGCCAGCGCCGATTGCTCGTCCATAATCCCTGATAAAACAGCCAGACGCACCCGATGAGCAGGCCTACCAGAATTGTGCCCGATATCAGTTGCGAACGCACGGCCGGATTTGGATCCAGAAGTCGATGCCAACCGAGGATCGCAATTCCAATAGTTACCGGCAAAGCGACAACCAGCAATCCAAATCGGGGCCGGCGCGACCATGCCGGGCCTTTGAAAAATTCCCCGGCGATCGCATTGATCCCCACGCCTGCCAGAATCGCCCACGGCGCCAGGCTCGGAACCAGGTAATGATGATGCTTCCGATGCGGAATAGACAGCACGATGATCGGCACGATCGCCCAGCACCAGAGAAATCGCATCGCCGCATCGCGCTCAATCCATGCCTGCCGCGCCGTCAGGAACAGCGCGATGATCGCAAACGGCGTCCATGGCATTCCCCGGCCCAGCAGATTCACCGGGTAATACCACCACGGCTCATCGAACTCATGCGTCATCGAAAAATCGTACCGCAGATTGGCCCAATATCCGCCCGGTCCCGGATAAAGCCGGGCGATATATACATGCCAGCTAAGTCCCACCGCAGCCGCGAGCAGGATTCCCCAGACCCAGATATATCGTCTCATCCGCCGCCGCTCCTGGCTCTCGAAATTGAAGATCACGGAAAGATTGTCTGACCGCCAAAGAAATGCCGGCATCAGAAAATATGCCGCGATTGTTCCGATGATTACCGCCGCCCCCACGATCGGCCCTTTCGCGAGATTCGTCAGACCCAGAAGCGCAAAAAACGCCAGGACGCTCCACGGCCGCAAGCCGAAAAGATTTATTCTGCGATCCTCCGCGGGCGGATCAACCGAAAATTCCATCCTGACAAACAGTGCGATTGCCGCGACCACCAGCAGCGCCAGGAAGATGTCATCCTCTGCAAGGGTGGAATAGGTGTAGAATTCGTACATTGTCGCCAGAAGCAAGCCTGAGATCAGCCCGATTCTCCGCCCGAACCAACGGGCGGCGATTTGCGCCGACATCAGGACCACCAGCATCCCCGCCAGGGCCGGCGGAATCCGCACCGACCATTCATTGTCGCAGCGCTGCCGGATGGCATCCGCGACGATCATCATGCACCAATGCGGAAACGGCGGCCGCTCCAGCCACGGGCGGTCGCCGTCCATCGGAATCAGCCAATCTCCCCGGGCAAGCATTTCGCGCGAAGTCTCCGGCAAACGGGCCTCGTGCAGTGTCAGCGGCCTGCCAGAGATCGCCACGTAACCGAACAGAATCGCACAAAATCCGGCAAGTAAAAAATAATCCGCAACCCACAGCCGCTCGTTGCGGCGATTCAAGCTATAATCTTCCGTAACTTCAGAAAAAGCGGGGGTGCTCGTGCTCAATTCGATCCGTCCTGATAATGTGCCTTCACGCGATCCCTCTGAGCGCACTATATTCAACAGACGTAAGCTTTCAAATGCCCTGACAGCATTAGTAACGCCATGGGCCTGATTCCCACCACCGTCGTCTTTCTCGCCCGCGCCACGCGGATTGCCGGGGCGATCTGCATTCTGGTCTGGCTGATCGGCAGCGGAATCATTTTTATGTCCAACCCTGAGTTGGCCGCGGGCGCAAACCCGGCTCTGATCGGTACGCTTGAGCCCACAGCATGGCTCTATCTTTTTCCTGGCCTGATCCTGCTATTGACGGGCTTCCTGGTCAAAACCGGCCGGCTATGGCCCGCGCCGATTATCCTGCTGATCAGCATTTTGTCGCTGTTCAAGCTCGTGCTGCTGCTTCTGCCGATGCGCGGTCCGATTTTCGGTGCTCCGCTTTCGTTAGAGTTGCCGGCTCGAATCGCTTGCGCGCTCTTAAGCGTGCCCTGCGTATTTGCGTGGGAAGATCTGGCCGAAATGAATCGCACCCGCGCCCGCCGGCCAAAACCGTCTAGACTTGCTACCAGCGAGACGTTCGCCGGTTTTCCCTCACCCGTCGTCCCGCCGCTCCCACCGCCGCCGACCACGCGAATCCGCCGGCCACCGATCCGCCCGGACGATCCACCCGCTGCACGCACGCCCTGGTCGTAACGACTCGGATTTCAGATTTTCTGCCGGTCTCATATCATCGCGATGCAAATGCCCGTTCAAACAATCCATTCTTTAAGCGATCCGCAATTGGCGGCCTATCGCAATTTGAAGGACAAGGAACTCGCCCGCGACGGCCACCGATTTATCGCCGAAGGGGAAAACGTCGTTCGCCGACTGCTCGCCAGTTCGACGCCGGTTGAATCCGTCCTTCTGGCCGAACGAAAGGTATCTGCCATCGCTCCCCTTTGTCGTGAAAACGTGACGATATTTGTCGCATCCGACGATCTCATCCAGCAAATCATCGGATTCGAATTCCACAGCGGCGTCCTCGCCTGCGGCATCCGGCCACCAGCGCCAGCACTGGAAACATTGATTCCTCCGTCACCGGCGCCGACGCTGCTAACGATTTGCCAGCAAATCACCAACGCGGAGAATCTCGGCTCCCTCATCCGCATTTCCGCCGCCTTCGGCGCCAGTGCGATCATTCTCGGCCAGCGATGCTGCGATCCCTGGTTCCGACAATGCGTTCGCGTTTCCATGGGCACCATTTTCGCGCTCCCCATTTTCCGCTCGACCGATCTTCTTTCCGATCTGGATGCGATTAAAAGCCATGGAATCACCTGCCTCGCCGCCGTTATCGATAACGACGCCGTTCCGCTCGATTCGATCGAACGCATTTCGCGCGTCGGCTTAGTCTTCGGCAGCGAAGCGCAGGGTCTGGACCCCGCGACTATCGGCCGCTGCGACCGTCGCGTCACCATTCCCATGCGCCTCGGCACCGACTCGCTCAATGTCGCCATCGCCGCGGCGGTTTTTCTCTATCAACTGACGCGCGATCGCACCTTCTGATCAAAAAATGCAACCGCCGAGGCGCCGAGGCCGCCGAGGAAGACGCCGAGAATATCAATACGAGAACTCCCGCCAATTGCTCCGCAATTCCAATTATTTATCTTTTCTTCTCGGCGTCTGTCTCGGCGCTCTCGGCGTCTCGGCGGTTGCCTTTCGCCTTTCCCAAATTGTGAGAGATTCTCATCGCCCAACTTGCAACCCCCCGCCATTCCCGTATCCTCCGTCTTTCGATGCGCACCGTGTACGACGCGTCAGACGTGAGCCGGACCATCGAATCCCTGGTCGATCGCATCGCCGCCTCGTTTTCCCGTGAAACCCCATTGAACCTCATCGGCATCCGCACGCGCGGCGAGATTCTTGCCGAGCGTCTCGCCCGCGGTTTGCAGTCGCGCGGGTTTTCCCGGATCGGACGCGGCGTCCTCGACATCACCCTTTATCGCGATGACCTTTCTGAAATCGGACCCAAGCCGATCGTCCGGCCGACGGAAATCAATATCGGCATCGACGCCCTTCCGCTGCTGCTGGTGGATGATGTATTGTTCACCGGCCGATCAATCCGGGCGGCGCTGGACGCCTTGAGCGATTTCGGCAGGCCCAGCGCCGTGCGGCTCGCGGTTTTGGTGGATCGCGGGGGACGCGAGCTGCCTATCCACGCGGATTTCGTCGGCCTGACTTTTCAAGATATCCCGCGCGAACACCGCGTGAATGTGCATCTTACCGAGATCGATGGACGCGATGAAATTCTTGTGGAACCGCGAACTTGAGCACCGTCGAAAAACAACCCCGCCCTTTCGTCTGGACGCGGAAACATCTGCTGTCCCTGGAATCATTGTCGGCTGAAGAACTGGAATTCCTGCTGGATTCCGCTCAATCCTTCCGCGAAGTCTCCACCCGAAGCATCAAGAAAGTCCCTGCACTGCGCGGGCGCGTCGTCGTCAACGCTTTCTTCGAGGACAGCACGCGGACCCGAACCAGCTTTACCTTAGCCGCATCTCGCCTCAGCGCCGATATCATCGATTTCTCCGAGAAAGGCTCCAGCGTCAGCAAAGGCGAAACCCTCATCGACACCGCCCGCAACATCGAAGCGATGGGCGTGGACGTAATCGTCCTTCGTCATCGCGCCGCCGGCGCGGCCGAAGTGCTGTCGCGCACCGTCCGCTCGAGCGTCATCAATGCGGGCGACGGAGCGCACGAACATCCCACGCAGGGCCTGCTTGATCTGTTCACCATCCGCGAACGGTTCGGCAGAATCGCCGGATTGAAGGTCGCCATCGTCGGCGACATCATTAACAGCCGGGTCGCCCGGTCCAATCTTTGGGGGCTTAAAAAGCTGGGTGCCGAGGTGATCCTCGTCGGCCCGCCAACACTGCTTCCCCGTTCGTTTGAAGCCCTGGGCGCCCGATGCGTGCATGATTTCGATTCGGTCGTCGCGGAAGTGGATGTCATCAATATGCTCCGAGTTCAGTTCGAGCGCATTCAGAGCAGCCAGTTTCCATCGGTGCGCGAATTCACGCGTCTGTTTGGGCTGCATTCCGATCGGTTCAGCCGGTGCAAGCCGGATGTTTTTGTGATGCACCCCGGCCCGATGAATCGCGGCATCGAAATCGCCTCGAACATCGCCGATGGACCGAACAGCGGGATTCTGACGCAGGTGACCAATGGGTTAGCGGTGCGAATGGCGGTGTTGTATCTCGTGACCCAGGCAGCGACATGAAGAATTACGAAGAACTGAATTTATGCCCAGCATCCTGATCCAAAACGGCACCATCCTCGATCCCTCGCAAGAGCTGCAGAGACGCGCGGACCTGCTTGTTCGCGACGGAAAAATCGCCGGAATAGGATCCAATCTTGGCAAAGCCGATCGGGTTATTGACGCCGCCGGTTGTTTCGTCACGCCGGGTTTGATCGATATTCACGTGCATCTCCGCGAGCCCGGCGACGAAGAGGAAGAAACCATCGCCAGCGGCGCGGCCGCGGCGGTGGCGGGCGGATTCACAACAGTTTGCTGCATGCCCAACACCAAGCCGCCCCTGGACAATGAGAGCCAGATCGAATTCGTCCTGCGCGAAGCGCAGCGGGTTGGCTTGGCCAATATTTTCCCGGTAGGCGCTATCACCAAAGGCCGCGAGGGAAAGGAACTGGCCGAGATCGGATCGATGATTCAGCGCGGCGCTATCGCGCTTAGTGATGATGGCGTCGGCATTGCCGATGCCTCCGTCATGCGAAGGACCCTGCAATACGCCAAAATGTTCGACGCCTGCATCATGCAGCATTGCGAGGAGCCGTCGCTCGGCGGCGGGTCGATGCACGCGGGAATCGTATCGACGGCGCTGGGATTATCCGGAATTCCCGCCGAAGCCGAGCAACTCATGATCTCGCGCGATCTGCTCCTGAATCGCACCATCGGCTGCCGGTATC
>Ga0182015_10005383_pt1 | contig 13330 bp, 13 predicted proteins | sample 712P3MmetaG_FD_120478 | JGI IMG/M metagenome (GOLD analysis project Ga0182015, IMG submission 120478) | Permafrost microbial communities from Stordalen Mire, Sweden - 712P3M metaG | ecosystem: Environmental > Terrestrial > Soil > Wetlands > Permafrost | place: Sweden: Stordalen | collected...
CTCACCACCGAGTGCGACCCGTCCGTATCCTGATCGCCGTATTTCTCGTCGCCAACCGCCTGCACGACTTTCACGCGCGCCCAGTCCGCATCCAACTCCTCCGCCACGATGCGCGGCAGGGAAGTACGCACGCCATTCCCCATCTCCGAGCGGTGCGCGATCACGTAAACCGTTCCATCGGTATCAATCGCCAGATAAACGCTGGGCTGTAGCGGTGCCTTCTTCATCGGCGCCACCGGATCGCCGGACATCACATCCGCGCTGCCCGCCAGCAAAGTTTTCGGCAACAAGGTGACGCCCAACACAAACGCGCCCGTCCCCGCCACGCCCTTCAGAAATCCACGACGGCTCAAATTTTCAATGTTGATCACGGAAGTGCCTCCGAGATTTCCCCGCATGCCCGCATGCCAAAGACTGTTCTACTGCTCGCCAGTCGTTCTTCGGCTCGCCCCTGCACACCACCGCTACATCCTACCGCCGATTTCCCCACTTGCAACTTCCACGTGAAGTGCGCCGGCTGGCCGCCCTCTCAGCCGTCGATCGCCGCCGCCGAGCCGCCTGCTAATACTGAGTCTTATCCGCTTGTTTCTTCCAAGCTGAAAACACCACAAGCGACTCATCACGAAGAACCTGCGCCATCGGAATACGTCGCGCACCCTGCGCGCGCGTCAATTCTTCATAGATGAATGCGTCGTCGAATCCCGCGGCAGCCGCGTCCGCGGCGCTGCCCCCATAAAAAACCCGCGCAGGCCGCGCCCAATAAATCGCGCCCAGGCACATCGGACACGGCTCGCACGTAGTGTAGAGATCGCAACCGGAAAGTTGAAAGTTGCCCAGCGCGCGACAAGCCTCGCGAATGGCCACGACCTCGGCGTGCGCCGTCGGATCGTTCTCCGCCGTCACGCGATTCACTCCTTCGGCAACGATCGCGCCATCCTTGACCACGATCGCGCCGAAAGGGCCGCCATCCGACCGCACGTTTTCAATCGCCAGCGCAATGGCGCGACGCATGAAGCCGGCGGTACTAGCTGGGTGGTTGGCTGGCATAGCTGCTGTTTCCGAATTCCTTGTTCGTTACCCCTGCGGCCACGATCCCAGCGCCCGCCGCAAATCGATCAGCTGCCCGAGATGATACGAATTGTGATCCGCCAGCACCAGCGCCTCGCGCAAAACAGTTTGTCCCTGTCCGTGCGCAATCGCCGCGTGCAGATCCGTCCGCGGATTTTCAATCAGCCGTACCATTCCCCGTAAGTCTCGCCGGAACGCCGACAAACTATCGTTCCATTTTTCCTCGGCGTCTGGAGCGGGCGTCTTCGGCCAATAGCCATCTGGAAATTCCGGAGACACATGCTTCGCGTTGCGGCAGAATTCCAGGATGTCCCACTGCGCAATCCGCGCGTGTTCCAGCAGTTGCCATCCGGTGTGCGGCAGGCCCTGCGCATAGGTTCCCCGCTTCGCCGCCGGAAAGCTCTCCACCGCATCCATGAAGTGTACGTGCGCGTTGCCGCCCTTCAACAGGCTGGACAACTCCCGCCGCAGCGAAGCTTCGCCGGCACCGTTTCCGGTTTTCTTGCCCAGGGAGCGCTTCGCTGGCTTCGTAGTTTTCTTTTTCTTTGATTTCTTCAAGTCTATTTCTCCGATACGAGAATCTGGTTCGGCATGTCCGGAATTTCATGCAAGGTCGTTTTTGCAAATCCCGAATTCCGGAACATTTTTTCATATTCGGAGAAAGTGTACGTTTGTCCCGCATCCGTGTTCGCTAGCATAACCAGGCTGAAAGCCGCCGGGATCGGCGGGCTCACGCGGTCTTCGTTAGGCACAAATTCCACGGTGATCGCCTTTCCTCCGGGTTTCAGCGCCGCCGCCGCCCGCCGCAAAATCTTCTCGCATCCCGCCGTATCAAAGTGATGCAGGATGTTGGTCAGCAGTACGTAGTCGTATCCCTCGCCGAAATCCGCCTCGAACGCGCTCCCCGGCCGCATGCTGACCCGCTCCGCCACTCCAAACTTTTTCGCATTCTGCTGCGCCACTTCCAGCACCGCCGGCCAATCCAGCGCCACGATTTGCGCATTGGGATTGCGTCGCGCGATGGTAATCCCGTACATTCCATGCCCCGCTGCGATATCCAGCACCTTTACGGCTTTCCCTTCGGCCGCCCCGATCAAGCCGGCGATAAATTCCGCGATCGGCACCGCCAGCGGCGCCATCGACTTCGCAAACTCCACCCAGAAATCATCGCGCGGCGCCAGGTTGTCGCCCTTCCCGGCCGCGCAACCTCCTTGCCGGACCGCCTGCGTCAAAACGCTAAAACTTTCACGATGCATCGGCGCCACCAGAAAGTTCGCCATCGACCCCATGTAAGCAGGCGACCTTCGATCCAGAAAAACCGCCGAATCCTGCGTCAGCGCATAGCGCTTATTTTCCTTCGTCAAAAATCCATTCACGGTCATGAAGTCCGCAAGAATGCCGGTACCCCGTTCAGAGGCTCCCACCGCTTTCGCCAGCGAACTCACCTCATTCGCCCCCTCGCCGATCTTCGTAAAAATATCCAGCTCGATCGCTGCTTTCAGCGCTTCCGTCTGCTGATATGCGGTCAGCGTACTGAAAATTCGCTCGGGCGACGGCTTGCCTGCCTGCGCCAACGTACTAGCCATAATCAACCGCCTCCATTTGTCTGACCACAGTTCCCGCCATTATACATACGCCCCGCAACGAGTGTCCCCTGCGCCAGAATCGAGCAGGGGCTTAGTCATAGCCCAAGTCGAAGTTTGCACTTGGGTCTTTCCCTACGTTCCGGCCGCATGGTCGCCCCGCATGGTCGCCCTATGACCCTGAATGCTTCAACCCCGGGCCTCTTTCGACTTTCAACTGTCGACTCTTAACTTCCCCTCACAACTTGCCGCCGGCCCCCCGCGCTGGCATACTTCCCGTCCCGCGAAAAAAAAGGATCGGCCCCATGAAACGCGAATATCACCGCTGGTACTCCCCCCGCCTCGGCCTGGACATGGGCGTAGTCGTTTACGGCCACTGGGGCCCCCCGCTGGTAGGCTTCCCGACCAGCGCCGGCGACGAGTGGGAACTCGAAGGCCAGGGCATGATCGCCGCCATCTCCGACTTCATCGAAGCCGGCAAACTGAAGGTGTTCAGCGTAAATTCCATCAACGGCCAGAGCTTCTACAATCGCTCCGCCCACCCCTTCCACCGCAGCTACGTCCAATCCGTCTTCGACTCCTACCTCCGCGAAGAAGTCGTCCCCTTCATCTGGGACAATTGCAAATCCACCATCGGCATCTCCACCATGGGCGCATCCTTCGGTGCCTACCACGCCGTAAACTCCCTCTTCAAGCATCCCGACGTGATCAAGCGCTGCTTCGGGATGTCCGGCGTCTACGACGTCAAGAATTTCATGGACGGCCAGTACGACGACAATTTCTACTTCAACAATCCGGTGGACTACCTTCAGAACCTGAGCGACCCCTGGGTCTACGGCCAGCTCTCCACCTGCGACATCCACATCACGACGGGTACCGGTCCGTGGGAAAAGTCCGGCCCCACCTACCGCCTCTCCCAAATCCTCTCCCACAAAGGCATTCGCCACTCCCTCGACGACTGGGGCCCCCAAGGCGGCCACGACTGGCCCTACTGGAAAAACCAGATGCGCGAATACGTCGCCCGCCTCTTCTGAATCTCCTCTAAGTGCTCTCTTGGGTGCCGCACCCTTACGTTTTTCAAGGGTGCGGATTTTGACGTTCCTCCACCACCGCCCAAAATCCCTCCCGCTCCCCGCAAAAAACAACCCCAAGTCGCGACCGGACCGCTGCACACGTCCCACCTGTTGCTTTCCCAGAGGAAGTATGCCAATCTCCCTGTTGGAAACCAACACGGGTGTGCCATGAAACAGAAAACCGACGTCCTGCAAGGCACCCTCGCGTTGATGGTCCTCAAGACTCTCGATGTCCTGGGCTCCCTGCACGGCTATGGCATCGCCCGCCGCATCGAGCAGATCAGCGGAGACTTGCTCGCCGTGAATCAGGGGACTCTCTATCCCGTGCTGTTGAAACTGGAGCAAGAAGGCGCAATCGCGTCCGCCTGGGGCGCCTCGGAGAATAATCGTAAGGCGCGCTTCTATCGACTCACACGGCAAGGACGCAAGCAGTTGCAGGTCGAAACCCAGGATTGGGAACAAACGTCGGCGATCATTGGCCGCTTCTTCGCAGCGAAAACGGAGGATTTGTCGTGAAATCCGTGAGGCGATTCCTCAATCGCGTTGCCAACGTCGCGACCAGGCGCGCACAAGACGAACGATTGCGCCAGGAAATCGAAGAACACATCGCTCTGCAAACCGAAGAAAATCTTCGCGCTGGCCTATCGCCCGTCGAGGCTCGCCGCCAGGCCATGCTCAAGTTCGGCGGCGTGGAAGCCATGAAGCAAGACTATCGGGCCGCGCGAGGCCTGCCATTCATCGAGAATCTCCTGGGCGATTTGCGAAACGCCGCCCGAACCATTCGCCGCATGCCAGGTTTTGCAGCCGTGATCATCCTTTCCCTCGCCATTGGCATCGGCGTGAATACCACCATCTTTTCCTGGATTCAGACCGTCTTTTTCCAACCGTTGCCCGGCGTGAACGGTGCAGCGAACTTTCTCCTCGTCGAGCCCCGCTCTGAAACCGGAGGCTATCCAGCCGCTTCCTGGCCGGAATATCGCGACCTGCAGACCCAACTCCCGGCACTCCGCGATCTCGTGGCGTTTGAAATGGTGCCCTTCAACGTCGGCGAGACCGGCCAGACCGAGCGCACCTTCGGCCAACTCGTCTCCGGCAATTATTTTTCCGCTCTGGGGCTCGCACCCGCGATCGGTCGATTCATTCGGCCCGATGAGGCCGAGCGGCCCGGAGCCGAGCCGGTCCTCGTCGTTTCCTACGACTACTGGCAAACGCGTTTTCGCGGCGCGCCCGAAGTCCTGGGACAAAAACTCCGCGTGAACGAGCGCGACCTTACCATCATCGGCGTGGCCCCCAGACAATTCCAGGGCACCGTGCTCCCCTTGAAGTACGAACTATGGGCTCCCGCCACGCTCGCGCCTGTTCTGCTCGGCGGAGCACGCGACCTCGAAGACCGCGGCACCCGCGCTTTTTCGTTGATCGGAATGCTGAAGCCCGGCGCGACTCCCCAGCAAGCACAAGCCGAGCTCACCACCGCGATGGCGCAGCTTGCGCGCGACTATCCAGCGGCCAGCGCCGGAGTGGACGGCGAAATTCTTTCTTTCTGGAAAGCGCCGCGTGGCCCCCAGCGCTTGATGATCAGCGGGCTAGCCATCTTGCAAGGCGTCATGCTGCTTCTGCTGCTGGCGGTCTGCGGAAACACCGCAAATCTCATGCTCGCTCGGGGAAGCACCCGCCAGCGCGAGATGGCCGTGCGCGTCGCCCTGGGCGCCGGACGCTGGCGCATCGTCAGCCTGGTGCTCTCCGAAAATATGCTGCTCGCTCTTCTGGGCGCAGGCCTCGGAGCAGCCATAGCCGTCTGGGGCACCACCGCATTGCGCGTGGCGCCGATCATTGGCGCATTTCCAATCCTGTTTCAGTCCCGAGTGGATGCGCTTACCCTCGCCCTCGCGATAGCGCTCGGTGTCGTGTGCGGCTTGATTTTCAGCGCCGCGCCAGCCGTCCATCTGGCCTGGCTCGCTCCCCAGCACGGCCTTCGCTCCAGTTCCAACACGCCGCCTCGCAGCCGCGCTCGCAAAGCTCTCATGGGCGTCGAAGTCGGTCTTGCCATGGTCGTCTTGATCGCGGCGGCGCTCTTCTTGCAGAATTTTCACTCCGCCCGCCAGACCGATCCGCGATTCCGACCCGAAGGCATTTTGCTGGCCGCTTACGACCTCAGCGCACGCAATCCCGAAGACGCCTCCGAGCGCGAATTTGCCGCGCGCCTCCTGGAACGCCTGCGCTCCTTGCCCGGCGTCGAAGCCGCCGCCATCGCCACCAACGTTCCGCTCGACTTGCACGGCATTCCCGCGCGGCCTTTCACGGTGCAAGGCCGCGTGCGCACCCAGGCCGGGCAGGATCGAGCCATTTCCAACACTGTCACGCCGGGTTATTTCGCCCTGATGGACATCCCGCTCCTTGAGGGCAACGACTTCGCCGCGATGCGCGATAAAGCCGCGCCCGCGCAAGCCATCGTAAACGAAGAGTTTGTCCTCCGTTACCTCAACGGCGCGGATGCCCTCGGCCGCCGCCTCCAGACGCGCGGCAGCACCTTCGTCATCGTCGGCGTGGCCCGCAATTCGGTCTACGACGCATTCGGCGAGCCCGCGCAACCCGCCGTCTATCTTTCCTACCGCGATCTTCCGTCCATCCAGGGCGAGATTCACCTGCGCACCCGCGGCGGCAACGAAGCCGCGCTCACCTCCGAAGCCCGCGCCGTTCTCCGCGATCTCGATCCCATGCTCCCTCTTTACGACGTGCGCACCTTCTCCCAGCACATCGAACGAAATCTCTACCTCCGCCGCATTCCCGCGCGCATGTTCGTAGTCCTCGGGCCGCTCCTGCTCGGCCTCGCCGCCATCGGAATCTACGCGGTCGTTTCCTACGCCGTGGCCCGGCGAACCAGAGAGATTGGTGTCCGCCTCGCCTTCGGCGCCACCAGCACACGAGTCGTCCTGCAAATCATTCGCGAAAATTTGGGTGCCATCGCCCAGGGCGCCGCCATCGGTTGGCTCCTGGCGCTAGCCATCTCCGTCCACGCCATCACCAAAGGCGTGATCAACCTCCCAGTCTTCCTAGGCGTACCCGCCATCCTGCTCGGCGTAGCCACGCTAGCCTGCTGGATTCCCGCCTGGCGAGCCAGCCGCATCGACCCCGTGGCCGCCCTAAGACACGAGTAAACCCATCGCCGCCGCGGCTCGATCAGCTTTCCACCCGCCACCTCCACATCACAACCGGCCCGCAGGGCCACGGGTTTCCTCGTCTCTCTTGGGGTCGGAGCTTCAGCTCCGACATATACAAGGCAATCAAAAAGGGCTTCAGCCCCTGAGGAAATGCCCGGGTGCCGCACCCTGTGTCTTCCAGGGTGCGGATTTTGAAGTTAGATTTGAATCTTCCCCCCCGGCGTCTCACCCCTACCCCCACCTACTGCGCCAAAATCTTCGCCAGCCGGTCATAACTCGCACTCACGCCGCCCACCATGCCCGAGTTAATCGCCGCATCGCGCACTTCTTTCGACGGGTACCGCACTCGCGTAGTCAGCGTCGTCTTGCCGCCTTCCTCAACGAACGTGGTGGTCACCAGCGCCTCGCCGGGAAATCCATCCATCGATTCCAACGCAACCAGCTTGTCTGGCGCGTGGAACTCCTGGCACACTCCGCCAATTCCAAATTGCCGGCCCGCCGCGTTGCGCCACTCGTAGCGATAACGTTCGCCCACTTTCGTAGCCGCCGTGCAGACCACCATCTCCCATCCATCCGGCCCCAGCAGCCAGCGCTTCAGCAGTTCCGGCTTGATGTGCGCGTCGAAGACCAGTCGGCGCGGTGCGTGGAACACTCGCGTCATCTCGATCTCCAGATCGCTTGGTGTTGTGATCTTTAACGTCTCGGTATCGACCATTTTCCATTCTCCTTCGGTAGATTTACTTCGACTTCCGTTTGCTGCGCTCTGTGCTTCCTGCGGCGGACTGAAGATCTTCGAGCAAGGCATCGAGCCGGCGGTAATTGGCCTCCCAGAACCGCCGATAACCCTCCAGCCATTTGGTGGCGTCGGCCAGAGGTTTGGCTTCCAGGCGCCGGGGGCGCCGTTGCGCGTCGCGCCCGTGGCTGATCAGCCCGGCGCGCTCCAGCACCTTCAAATGTTTCGAAATGGCCGGCTGGCTCATCGCGAAGGGCGCCGCCAGCTCCAGCACCGAAGCCTCGCCCTTTGCCAGCCGCGCCAGAATCGCGCGCCGCGTGGGGTCGGCAAGCGCCGCAAACGTGGAATCCAGGTTCAATGTTCTGTCCATAACCGTATGGTTGTATAACCTGACGGAAATATACAAAACCTCTCCATCCCTGTCAACCCTTAATTTGTTTTGAATAAAGTCACTCAACAAACTGAGATCCAGAGCGACGCGAGAGATCTGCATTGGGGGTCGGAGCTTCAGCTCCGACATATCCAAAACAATCAAAAAGGGCTTCAGCCCCTGAGGAAATGCCCGGTGACAACCCGTCACATTCCGGCGCGAAGCCTGCCAACTCTTTCCACCCCGCTCGCTTCCTGCGAACGGGTCGTCATGCGCGGCGCAGGAATCTGCTTTTCCGTCGTCGTAGCGGCAAGTTCATCTCGCCACGCTTTCCATCCTGGAGTTCGAATGGCCGCCCGCACCACGGGGGGTCGGAGCTTCAGCTCCGACACATCCAAGACAATCAAAAAAGGGCTTCAGCCCCTGAGGAAATGCCCGGGTGCCGCACCCTGTGCTTTTCAGGGTGCGGATTTTGAAGTTAATTCAAACCTCTCCCAATCCTCCCGCTCTTCACCGTTTGGATTTTCCCTCCCGGCTTCACCCTCTCTCCCACAAAAGTATCCGCCACTCCCTCGACGACCAGGGCCCCCAGGGCACCCACGACTGCCCCTACTGGAAAAACCAAACACGCGAATACATCGCCCGATTGTTCTGGCTCCCCAGTAGCACAGACACTCCTGTCTGTGCCCGCCCCCCCGCCAACGCACCCTGACCCGGCAACCACTATTTCCAAACGCACTGTGACGCAACGCACTGTCATCCAACAACCCGTCACCCGGCAACTCGTCATCCAGACCGACGCAAGAGATTTATATTTTCCTCCTCAGGGGCTGAAGCCCTTTTTGCGGACGGGCAGGGCAAATATTTCCTTCCTAGACCAAAACAGGAAGTTGCTGGAGCAACGACGAATCTTCTTCTGTTTGAGACGCGCAAGAATTTCAAGGCCCATCGGGTTCTTCCCGGCCGACGAATATTCTCAAGAAACGTTAACCTTGGACAACTCTCTTGGAATCAGACCTTATTGTGATAATAGTTCCAGAAGGTTTCTCGGAGCATAGGGTCATTGGTTTGCAGCCTGACCGTCGACTCGGTGATATCTTCGACGAGACGAAGACCCGCTGATTTCCGTTTGAGCGTATAGACCATTTCGTTCCCAAAAATCCGCTCTAGAAGAGTAACCACTTGTTCCGTTTTTGAGGTTACGAAAGCTCCCATAGCTATACCAGTCTTGAATTCAATCAAACGGCTCGAGGGGTGAACCTCCGAGAAAAAACGCCCCCGCGCGATTTCGTCACAATAGAAAAAGACTGGCTTGCCTACGATCGCCGCACGGTCACCAGCGCAGCATCCATCTCATACCCATCTTCCCGCACCGTCTGCTCCGCCGCCGACCGCAACTGCTGCTCGGTCGCATCCTTCGGCAAATTGCAATGCCGGCGCATCACCTCGTCCCCAGACGTAATCCGCACCAGCCACTTCGACTTCGCAGCATCCCAAGAAACTTCCGCACCATCCGCACGCATACGCACCTCCGACGGCGCTCATTCTAGACCCAATACGCTCCCGATGTGCAGCCAATCAAAAAAATCCCCCGATTCTCACGCATCTCCCCCCAAACGTTGGACTTGCCACCACGAACAGCGCCTCCAATCGCGAACGTGCAGCGCGCCGCCACCCACGTACGCGAACCCTCACCGCCGCAGAGCCGTGACCGAAGCCCCATGATGCCAATCATTTACGGTGGTACGCCGCGTTTGAATGAGTACCATTTAATAAATTACTTGACATCTATCCATTTTGGTGGTAGTCTTCCGTGTGAACGCTCGATTCAGCCTCGAATGCCTTCACTCTCCCCGCTTTCACACGCTCGCGCGCACCGACAAATCGTCGCTCTCTTGCTCTCCAGCGCAAAAACACCCCGGCGTAAGTCGTGTGTTTGCCGCTCTTACAAACCCGCGCTGCGTAAGTCCTTTGCTTGCCACTCTTACGAAAACACGGGGGTGTATGCAAAATCGCGCTTTTCAAAACGGGGAAATTGACGGTCGGGCGGGGGTCGCGGGCGCTACGAGAAGGACAATCGTCTCGGCGTCCAGGCCAAGCCGAGATGGTCGAGCTGGTATTTGCCTTTGGAAATGATCTGGTCGGCGTCGATCCACACGTCGCAATTGCGGGCCAGCACATCCACGTGCGTCTTGGACTTCCAGTCCGCATGCGTCTGGCTGCCGTAAGGATCGCCAAACGCAATGTGTACGCCGGGAAATTTCTCGTCCTGGAGCAGGATGCCAATCATTTCCGATAACCCGAGGTTGGTGCCGAATGCCAGTTCGCCTACGCGGTCGCTATTTTCGTCCGTGTGGCAGTACTCCCAGAATTCTTTTTCGAGATCCTTGCGGTCGCAATGGACCTCCACCAGCCTCGCATTCTTGATCGTCAACGTCAGCGGCGTGGATTGCAGATCACCGTACTTGCCGTTGAAATGATCGCCGGCCGTAGCGTCGCAAACAAACGTGCCGTCGACCGTAGCGGGCGTAGTAAAAACTTCGCCGGCCGGAAGATTCGACCAATACCGCGGGCTGATCAACCCGCTGGTCTTGACCCAATCCAGCCCGCGATCGAAATGCGCCGCGATGGTGGTTCCGGCATCGGTCTTGACCGTAAGGGTTTGCGCCCGCAGCATGCGGTCGCGCAATTTGTCGCTCAGCCGGTCGACCAACTTGTAATCGGCGCGCATGCCTTGCTGCATGATTCCTGGCGTTACGCCGACCATGTGTGCATAGCGAATCTGGCGCCGTTCCACGATCTTGACGATGGCCATGCGCGCGCCAAGTTCACCCGGCTGCGGCGTCATGCACATCACGCCAACGTCGGCGGTTTCGAGCGCTTCCAGCACCGCCGCGGGCGCCGCTTTCATCGGCCGCGGGCCAAAGTCTTCGAGCAGCAAGCCGGTGTACGCGGCGTGCCGTTCGTCCAGAGCCGCGGCAAGACTCGCAGCCACCGCGCGGCTGGCTTCGTCGGCAATGAGGGCCACATGTTCGTTGGGTTTTACGGCCAGGCAAGTTTCGACGGCGTTCCGCGCGCCAGGCATGAGATCGGGTTGGGCCGGTCCAAATGTCATGCGATTATTTTATCTCAACAAGCCGCAATTTGTGTCAGGACGTTGGTACTGGAGCTAGCTCTTCTTTGTGACGCGAAACGCAGGTACCTGGCCGCCGCCAGACGTCACGTTGGCCAGCCCGGTCGCGCTCAGCCGGGTCAGGTATCCAGAGAGTTTGCCGCGATACAGGTACGGCGCGAAGTCGACCAGCATGTCTTTGAATTCCACGTTCCCTTGCGGTGTGATGTAGGGAAAAACTTCGCGGCGAATGGGAATGCGTTCCTGGACGATCCAGCAGCCCGCGTCGCCGCCGGTTTTTGCGGCCGAAACGGCTTTTCCGATGGTCGCGTCCCAGGCTTCTTCGCTGGTTTCCCAGCCCAGCGTTACGCCGGTGCCGCCGTATTCGTCGCTGGGCTTGAGCACCAGGTTTTCGCGGCGCTCGCGAATGAACGCCAGCAGTTCGATCGGTTCGTCGTAGTGCGCGGTGCGATTGTCGTCCACCACTCTTGTCCAAGGAATGTGCTCGCGAATAATTTCGCGCTCGCCATGTGAAAAAAGTTTCGCGTTCTGCTCGTCGGTGAGCACCGCGAAGAATGCTTTGACGTGGGGAATTTTGCAGCGAAACGTATTCGCGACGCATACGGCATTCGCCTCGTACGCCTTGACCAGCGCGGCGCATTCCTGGGGTCGCGCCACGATGTCGTTCATCAGCACGCGGCGGTAGAGCAGATCGATTTTTTTGCCGTGCGCGGTGAGCGTCTTGCCGTTGAAAACAAGGTCGCGCGGGTCGGCCAGAACCACCGGCACGCCCATTTTCTCGAAGCGCGCTTTCAGAATCTCGAACTCGGTCCAGGTGGGAACTTCGCGCCAGTCGACAATAGCCATCTGCGGGCGCTTGGATGTTCCGCCCCAGTCGATGTAGCTGGCGATGAGCGCATCGAGCAATTTCGCGCTCAGCGGGTAGCTGTGAACTTCAAATTGCTTTGCGAAATCGGCCATCACCGGCAGTTCGCGAAAAACTTCGGCCAGCGTTTCCGAATATCCGGCGCCGGCCGGCGCTTCGGCGTTGTACTCGGCAAATTTCAGCGAGTCCGGCAAAAGAAACGCATCCAGTCGAGAAGAGGTGCTGACTCTTCCATACGCGACGGGCAAACGAGCGAGGCGGCTTTCTTCCGGGCGAAGATGCAGCTGCGCGAAGAGGCTGGCATCGTCTAGGGCCGCGGTGACCACGCGCTCGCCGAGATCGGCAATCGTTTCGGCCACGACGCGCACGCGCTCCTCGTCTTCAGGCGAAAGAAAAAATGGACGCAGGAAAGGGCAATGAACGCGATCGCCGAAAGTGAGCTTGGCGGCGCGCATGCGCGCAAAAAACTCTCCAGCAAAATTCGGAGCATCGGCCAGAGCCGGACGCAACAGTTCGTGCCAACGCTCGGCGGGATCGGAAGTCATCGCGGTGTGCGCGGTGGCACTGTTCACTTGGGCTTTGCTCCAGTGCTCGAGCCACCAGTTGCCGGGCCGCTCGCGGGACCGCCGGCCGAGCCGCCAGCTCCCGCACCGCCCGTGGCCGGGCCGGCACTTTTCGCAGGAGACGACGACGTCGCCGATTGCGTGGCCGCCGCCGACTGTCCCGCCGCGGTGGGCAGGCCCGCATTAGATGGCGCGGCGGGCTTGGCCGCTGCGAACTTTGGCGCGCCCGTGAAGCCGCTGGCGGTGCCTTTGCCGAGCATTTCTTCCCAGCGCGGCCAGGAATTGGCGGCGTTGCCGTTGAGCGCACGGTCGATGACCAGGTGGGCCATTTGTTCGACAACGTGCTCGAAATAAAATTCGGTGATGCGATCGCGCTCGAAATCGGGAGCGGGATTGAGGAAATCGATGGCGTACGGCACACCATCTTTGATCGCGAACTCGATGCTGTTCATTTCGTAGCCGAGAAGTTGATTGATGGTGCGGGCGTCCTGCACGATGCGCGCGCCGAGATCTTTCGAGAGATAGTCGTGCTCGATCAGGTAGCGGCGTTCCTTGGGATCGTAGCGAACCGGAAGGATGTCGGTTTTGCCGAAGGTGAAGCAGCGCACGTAGCCGGTGAAGTCGATGAATTCCTGCAGGGTCATGCAATAGGGCCCGGTGCCGTCGTAGGCCGCCAACAATTCCGCCACGTTGTTCACTTTGTAGACGTGTTTCCAGCCGCCGCCGGAAAATGGCTTCAGGATCGCCGGGCGCCCCACGTAATCCAGCAGCCCTTCCCAGTCAA
>Ga0182015_10005384_pt1 | contig 13329 bp, 12 predicted proteins | sample 712P3MmetaG_FD_120478 | JGI IMG/M metagenome (GOLD analysis project Ga0182015, IMG submission 120478) | Permafrost microbial communities from Stordalen Mire, Sweden - 712P3M metaG | ecosystem: Environmental > Terrestrial > Soil > Wetlands > Permafrost | place: Sweden: Stordalen | collected...
GGACCAGAACGAATCCCGAAGAGGCCAAGGCTGTGGCTGCCGAGGTCATGAAGCATGCACGCGAACAGCTCAAACTCCCGAAGGAGCTTCGAGAAACGCTGGGAGTCGCAGCCTTTAGCGTAGCCCAAATGGATGCGATTCTGAGCCAGGTCGAGATGGTGCGGCGTCAGGACCCTTCCTGCGAGGAGTTTTTTGGCTATCCGCCACACGAGCCGTTCTTCGTGAAGAACCTGGAGAACCTCCAGGGCGACGAGCGCGACGTCATCTTCATCAGCGTTGGATACGCCCGAACACGGGAGGGGTTCCTGGCGATGAACTTCGGGCCGCTCAACCGGCCCGGCGGCGAGCGTAGGCTGAACGTGTTGATCAGCCGAGCGCGCCGTCGGTGCGAGGTGTTCACGTCATTGACGGCAGACGACATCGATGTCACGCGGACACCGTCGGCGGGTGTCGCGGCCCTAAAGACCTTCCTGCAATACGCGCAGACAGGCAGGATCGAAACAGCGACTCCAAGTGGGCGGCCGTCGGACTCTGATTTTGAAGACCAGGTCAAGCGCGAATTGGAGCGGCTAGGGTACACCGTGCAGTCGCAGGTGGGATGTGCGGGTTTCTTTATCGACCTGGCTGTTGTGGACCAGGCGCGGCCGGGCTCGTACATGCTGGGGATCGAGTGCGATGGCGCAACTTACCACAGGGCGCGATCGGCACGAGACCGGGACCGGCTCCGTCAGAGCGTGCTCGAAGGCTTGGGATGGCAGATACACCGGATTTGGTCGACGGACTGGTTCCAGAATCCGGATTCCGAGCTACGGCGGCTCGTGCAGGCGATTCAGACCGCGCAGGATATTCCACTGTCGCAGTCCGTCCCGCCAGCGACCCCGCTGATCATCCCCATGGCGCCTAATGACGATACGACGACGACGATTAACGATCTAACTACGGTGCCACCGCTGAGCGGCGCGCCCTACATATTGGCGAGTGTCAGTTTGCGGCTCGGGAATGCGGCCATGCATGAGGTCGACCGGAACCAATTGGCCGATCTCCTGGCCCGTGTGATCGATGTAGAGAGCCCCGTTCACTGGCGGGAGGCGGCACGGCGAATCATCCAGTCTGCCGGGGTACAGAAGCTTGGAAGCCGTATAGAGGCAGCCTTCAGCGAGGCTGTCGAATCGGGTGTGGCGCGGCGGCGGTTCACGCGGCGAGGAGAATTCCTTTGGAAAGTGGGCATGTCGGAGCCGCCGGTCCGGGACAGGAGCACACTCTCGATTGGGTCGCGCAAGCTGGAACTTGTAGCGCCGGAGGAAATCCGCCAAGCCATACTCAAGGCTGTCGGGGAAGCGTATGGAATGCCCTCCGAGGAAATCCCTAGCGTCGTTTGCAGAGTCCTTGGTTTCGCGCGGGTAACGGATGAGATGAAAGCCGATATCAGGCCACACTTAGAGGCGCTGATCCAGAACGGTGCCTTGAAGTCCAGGGGCCAGAACCTGACTATTTAGCAGCCGGCAAGCGCGGGAAGATTTGGATGGTCCTCCGGTCCCCCATATGGCCCGTATTCCCTAACGGGGCTGCGAGCGCCCAAATGGCCACGGGCGCGCCAACAGTTGGCCAACGTGCGTGCGGAAGGCAGCAACTGGCAGTGCTGGGCCACCGCGCCGGAAGCAGCCGCCCAAACGCAAAAAACCCGCCGCAGCAGGAGCCGGGCGGGCCATGGGGCAAGGATGAGCGGGCTACTTGCCGATGCGATGCAGACGCAGGAATAGATTCCCGGTTCAAACAGCCCGCACATCTGCGAACTGAAGGGGCGTTCAGTACCAGCCTGGCGAGTTACCTGATATTCCTCCGGGGTGAGTTGCTTACGCCACTCCGCGTCCGTCTTGACGACTTTACGATCCGGGGGCGGGATTGCCGTTCCTGGCAAGGTTGAGCACGTCAGGCCACTTCAGCATCACGATATATCTTACCGATTATTCGGGAATAGTTGACGCAGTGCGAGGCAGGCCCACATCAACGGAGGACCGCGCGCGCACGCGTACACCAGAGTAGCCACCAGATCAAAAGAATCTGCAAGGGCAACCGCAACCAAAGCACGGCGGGTGGTCCCCATGCGGCATTCCGGCGCACGCGAGGCACAAGCAGCCCCAGACCACCGAGAATTTCGAATCCGCCGCTGATGAGCACCAGCGGGAGATGCCACGGGATGTATGGAGGCACGATTCTCAGGCAGGGCGCTGGATTGAGGAAGTGCAGTGCGCCAGCCGCAACGTAGAACACAGCGGCAAATGCCAATCCCACCGTCTGGGCGGTGGATAGACCTTTCAGCGCCACGCCTGATCGTAGCAGACCGATTCCCGGTTCGGCCTCGGCACGGGGCAGGCTCCCGTTGCCTGCCGATGATGGTCCCGAAAGGCGCGATTGCGGGCAAAAACAGCGCGCCATTTGACACGGCGGCACACGACTTCACACGGCGGCTTACGACGCCAAAAAGCTTCAAAAGCCGCCAAAAGACTTCATAAGTCGCGAGAATACATCACACGGCGGGAGATTTCGGACGTTGAGTGAGTTTTCGGCCTGGGGAGCACCCGGTAAAGTCACAATTTCCCGACGATATCGCGGATGCGAACGCCGAGAGCATCGCTGATAACCTTCAACGTTCGCATGGTCATGCTTTGGCGTCCGGTCTCCAGCCGATACAAATGGACGCGATTCAGACCGGCAAGCTCCGCAAGCTCATCCTGCGTAAAGCCTTTGCTCGCGCGGATCTTCTTAATCCGTAAGCCGATCTCCCTGTCAATATCTTGCAATGCATTTAGGCTATGGTGTATGCTTTCTTCAAAGCACCCTGCTTAAAAGCAACATATGGAAAGGGGCTGGGATGGATACGGCATGCGATTTCGAGCGCGGCTGGCTGGTTCGGTACACGTGGCAATGCGAGCGATTGCGCTGTTCACCGTTGTCACTGTGCCGATGGTGGCTCAACCTAAGGACGTGAATGGGTGGGGCAGGATCAAGTGGGGCATGACCGTTGCCCAAGCGAAGGTGGTCTACGGGAGCCAGGTGCTAGTGCCGGACGCCACGCACAAATCTCAGTCCACGAAGTTCGTGGATAGACTTCTGATTGGAAGCTTCAACGTCGGCGACACCAAGATGCAGGTCTCAATTGAGACGTTGCCGAACTCTGACAAAATCCGCGAGGTGACGCTTTCTCTCCCTGCCAGCAGTCCGCGTGCTTCGAGGAGTTCGGCTTACGACGATCTAAGGAATTCGCTGACTCTTAAATACGGAAGACCGTCGCACGTCGAAAAGAAAGATGATGACATCCTCTCAGAGTCCGCAACATGGACGTTCCCGTCAACGGTAATCACCTTGTACCACTTGGAGTCAAATAGCATAGCCTTTGGCCAGTTGGGCTTGCAATACACTGCCACGGACAAGAAGGCGCTGGACGCTCTGTAGCGAGAAGGCTGGTGACCTGAATCTATGAAACCTCGATTCCTTTGCTCCCACGCGGCCGTGGCGATATGGGCTGGCCTGGCATGCGGCCAATCCCCAACCTGGAAGCAGTTACTCCCAGCGAACAACCCGCCGGCGCGAGTGTACGCGGCGTCAGCCCACGACACTGCGACTGGCGCATTTATCGTGTACGGGGGAAACTCCCCCGGCGATGGCACCAGCCTTAGCGACACTTGGGTCTGGAACGGAAAGCGCTGGGCCCAGATGCAACCCGCCGCGAATCCCGGACCGCGATACGCCGCAGCGATGGCATACGACAGCCACTCAGGCCAGGCGGTCCTGTTCGGTGGGACCTTGCTCAGTGCCTCGGCCCCTTACAGCGACACCTGGGTGTGGGACGGGACCAATTGGACCGAGATCCAGCCCGCCGTCAGTCCTCCGGCGCGGTTCGGTGCCGCCATGGCCTACGACAGTCATTCAGGGCGGATCTTCATGTTCGGCGGCTATACCGGTCCGTCTCCGAACGAAGGCGGAGTGTTCCTGAACGATACATGGGCATGGAACGGGACCACCTGGGTCCAGTTGACGACCGCCCTCACTCCTCCGGGGCGAGACTTCGCCTCGATGGCACCGGCGACCGTGGGCGAACTGCTTTTGTTTGGCGGGGCACCGGGCCCTCTCGACGACACCTGGGTGTGGAACAGCAAAACCACGGCCTGGACGCAATTGCGGCCCGCCAACAGCCCATCCCCCAGATTCGGCGTTTTGCTGGACTACGATTCGACGCTGAAGCAGGTGGTCCTATTCGGCGGATCGCTCGACTTTGCGGACACATTCTACGGCGACACGTGGCTCTGGGACGGGACCAATTGGACCCAGCAGATGCCTGCCAATAGCCCTTCTGCTCGCGGCTTTACGGTCTCAACCTACGACGCCAAAGACAAGGGCGTGTTGATGTTCGGCGGGGCGGCCTGCTGTAACGGCAATATCTTCTCGGACACGTGGGTTTACAAGTGACGAGCGGTCCAAGAACTGAGGGCCGGAATCAAGGAGGTCCATCATGAAACAGACCGCGCTGAAAGTCTTGACCGTTGCAGTTCTGACATCGGTAGTCTCAAGCTGGACCGCTCTCGCCCAGACTTCATTAACCGTCGTTTCTGCCGCAGACTACAATAGTGCTTACGGGTCCGTTGCACCGGGCTCCATTGTGAGCATGTTCGCGGCGAACATCGCGACGGGGACCTTTTTTGCCGAGAATCTCCCCCTGCCGACCAGTTTAGGCGCCGTGAGTGCTACTATCTCCGAGGGCCCAAATATGCTGCCGATCCAATTGATCGCGGTTACGCCTCTCCAAGTCAATGCTGTGTTACCAAGTGGATTCATTGGCACGATTGTCAATCTGACCACCAGCAACGGCCAACAGATCAGCGGTCCGATTTCGATGGATCTAACAGCACCATCATTATTCACCGCCGACGAATCGGGAACATGGCTCCCGGCCGCGCAGGTATTGACTGTGCACGCGGACGGAAGTCAGACATTTATGAGTTCCGTTGCGATGTGTTCAGATACCCTCGTGTGGAACGGCTCAACGTGGAGCCGCTGTGTTCCCATACCGATAGATCTTGGATCGAGCACGGACCAAGTGATCCTAGAATTGTTCGGTACTGGAGTCCGCGGAGTAAACTCGCTCCCTCAAAACGTACAAGAGGTCGACGTGGACGTGTCGTGCGCAATGGCGGACCCCCTGGGCTGTAACTTCTCAAACGGAAGCAGCCTGAACGTGTTGTATGCCGGAGCGCAAGGCGCGGGGTTACCAGGGTCCTTCGCGGGCTTGGACCAGGTTAATGTTTTGCTACCGCATTCTTTGGCTGGTTCCGGTATGGTGTTTCTGACCGTATCGGTCAGTGACGGCTTTGAGGTCAACGGCAGTAATGCGGTGACGCTTGGAATTCAATGAGAGTTGCCCGGCCCCCGGAGCCTCCCTTCGCGGGCCGCCGCGATCCTGTCTCTTGCTGAATTGGGCGCTGTTGCATCGGCCACCAATCGAATCCGCAGGGGGCAGGCTGAAAAAGGCTCTCGACGCCGCGTGACGGAACTGATGGACCTCGGTCCCCGTGGTGGTTGCAGGAGAACACAACCCGATGTTAGACGCTGGCCGGGAGTTAGTCTGCATTGCGGCGGCGCTGGCCGGCACCTAGATGCTGGCGATTGACGGGAAAGCCAATCGGGAGGTCCAGAACGGCTGTAGCCGGCGCGGCAGCGGGGATGCGCCCGGCCAATTGCGTGCCGTTCATAAATCTCCCCCTTGTGGTCGCCTAAAGGTGGGTCAATGCCCTGTACTCTATTTCAAAGCAGCCCACAACAGACCGAGGATGATTGGCAACAGGACGAACAGTATCCACAAATGCGTCACAACCCGGCTCGCGATGTGCCGGGCGTCTGCCGAGATCTCCGTGCGCGATCCAATGGATCGACCTGCAGTGCTTCCCGCTTTCTGGACAGCCGTTGTTCTTCTGCGATTCTTGCGGCTTGCCGTTGCGTCCTGACTTTCTGTGAGCCGCTCCCGACGGCAAGCCCCATCGACGACCTCGTCGTCCGAGACTGCTACGTGGAGCGAACGCCGGCCTGAATCCGCGCCATCGCCCGGCCAGAAACCGCTACCGATATCGGTGGATGATGCCAAGGCTAAGTGTGGGTCGTCCTTTTCTCAGTTGACGGTGAACGTCTCTTTGCTTCTGGCGGAGCCATTGAGGGTGACAACTTCGACCTTGCCCGTGGTCGCGCCCACCGGCACCGTGGCCTGGATCAGCGCCGGGCTAACCACCGTGAAATTGGCCGCTGCGACGCCGCCGAACGCTACCTTCGTCGTTCCCGAGAATCCGCCGCCCACGATGCCCACCTGCGTGCCCACCGGGCCACTCGAAGGATCGAGATTGGTGATCTTTGGGAGAATGTGCACGGACCGCTGGCTTTCGATTTGCTCGCCGGTTGCCAAGGTCACAGTGACGAGGCCATCGATAGCGGCGCTCGGCACGTCCGCGATCAGATAGGTGTCGGAACCAGGCCGAAATTGTGCCTGCACTGAGCCAAAGTAAACGTTGACGACCCCCGTCAGGTTCTGGCCAACAATCGTCACCGGCTGATCGAGGACTACGAACCAGTTGCAGCATAGGCTGATATGGTTCACTGGGCTGGCGGGAGTCATGGTGTAAAAAACTCCGGCTCCGTTAGCTCCACCGGAAGACGTCAGTCCATAGAACATGCCATTGGTGTCTTCCATGATAGCTGTATTCGGAGTTGCGCCGGGCACCAACCCGCCATTACCCGAAAAATCGAACAGCTCAAAATAGGATCCCCCCGTCTGCCATTCGAAAATAACGCCTAAATCGTTTGATCCGCCAGCATTCGTTGTACCGTAGAAGTTCCCATCCGACGCGGACAACAGACCGGCCGTGGGGTTGGTGCCGGCGCTTCCGTCGAAGTTGTAGCCAGCTCCTAAATTGTCAGACGGCAGACTCATCTCAAAAATCGTTCCGTACACACCGTCATGGTAATACCCGCCGATATGGGCGGTTCCGTAGAGGTTGCCATCCTTTATTCCTTCGGTGAGTGGGGCATTGGGGTTGGCGCCGTCGTCTTCGTCGGTGAAGGCGTAAAGCTTCTTGATCGCTCCCGTCGTACTCAGGCGGAAGATTTCGCCCGCTTCGAGGTGTCCGCCGTTCTCGGTGGCGCCATACATGTACCCGTCCGATGCTGCAAACAGCGGGCCGCTCGGATCGCCGGGTACCGGGTTGGAAAGCAGCTCAAGCGTCGCCGTCGACACCGTAAAGCGGTACGGTGTTTCACCGACAACGCCGTAGAGATTGCTATCCTTGCCCTCAACCGGAGGACCCGCAGGAGTACCGTCCGTGCTGCTGAACGTATACATGACGGCGAAGGCATTGGCTGAGGGGTTGAATTGAAACAGCGTGCCAGACGTTGTCCCGTAGAAATTCTTGTCGACGGATTCCAGGGTCAATCCTCCACCTCCGGCGCCCGTAGTCGAGTTGAAATCAAACAGATCCGTGTACGCACCGGTCAGGCTGACCATGAAGATCGTCCCCAGGTTGTTGGCGCCCCCGCTCGAGCTGGTTCCGTAAAGATTGCCGTTGACGCCCTGAATCAATATTCCATATGGCGTGCATCCCGAATCACAGTTAAAGTCGTAGAGGTCCTGGTAATGCTGGGCATGGAGCGGAGCGGCGGCAAACGCCACCAGTAAAGCGCAGGCGAGCGTCAGCCGCAAACCGTTCCAATTCGTTTTTTGAACTTGCATTGTTGTGCTCCTAATCAAACATGCGGAGAACGCAGGAAAAATGTACAGTCCGTGGGAAAAAAACTCAGCGGCTTCCGAGGACTTGCGTCGCTGAGGATCGACACCCTGAATCGCTGCCAGGCATCTGCAAGAGCAAGAGCAGCCGCATTCGGCGCCGCCGCGCAGCCCGGCTGGGACCCGAGCCGGAAGACGTACCCCAACCCGCGTTCGCGCCCGGCATGTCTCCCGGCGAAAGAATAATCGCCGCGCGCGTGCGCAGGACTTTACGATGATCAGGCGGAATCTCGCGCGGCGTTTGGAACGGCTGGACGACAGACTGCCACTACTGAACGGAGAGCCGATCGCATTAAGCAGGCTTCGGTGAGGGCCATTGCCAGGCGGCTGAAAGCCGGCTGGAGAATCGGAGCGCTCTGAGCACGGCGGCACAGCGTTTCCAAATTCAGTACGGCTACCCGAAAACGTTGCCCGACGATTACAGGGGACCACGGCACGTCGTGACCGTGAAGCAAATACCACCGGCGCTGCCACCGGCGTCGCGTGCGGAAGCATGGTTCGAGTGGGAAGGACGCGTTGGCCCTGAGCCGCTCTCGCCGGCAAGCCGCCCAAACGACGAGATCCTCGTCCGTGTCTGTTACGTGGAGGCGAAACCGAAGGCTGAATCCGCGCATGCGCCAGTCAGATACCGAGCGATATGAACTCATCAGAGGCAGCGAAAGTCGTCCGGTCTAAAGGCAGCACCGGGCCTGGACCAGCGCAAACATCGGTGGGCCGCGCGGCGGCCGGAATGACTGGATGTCTGTGTAAACGTCGCAGACGTGGATGGCGCGCGGGGCGTGATGCGGCCGCTCCATCTGCTGAGTCTGGTGGATGCAGATGGGCGGCGGCCCGGAGCTACGAGGACGTATTATATTCGCTGAGGGGAGAGGCATGCAGAGCCACCAAGGGCGATTCGCTGCGAAAGTCCGACGTTTGCTACTACTACCGATTTCGGCAGTACTTTTCGGCTCCGGCGCAATGATGCGCGCGCAGCAAAGCACCGACTCTTTTCCGCTTGCGGTCGGCAATTACTGGATATATCAATGCTCCGTCATGGAAACCCTCCGATATATTGGCCGCGGGCAGATGTTGCCGGCTGAGACCATGCAGAAGACCTGGCGATCAGAGATCACACAAATCGTCTATCGGAAGGGTGGTCCTGAACCAATCGTGGCGGCGCTTTTCGACAGTTCTCCACGACCCGTTGCCGGTGATCTGTCGCTACCGGTATGTACGAAAGACCGAGACTTCCACTGCTTAGGTGACAAAGGAGCTCCCAGCATTCTGATCAGCGTGAATTCAAGAAGGATCTATCAGATCAGTCACTGGGATGCTGCGTTCCCTGATGTCCTCCGCAGAGTACAGGACCCTAACGACAACCTTTCTGACCTGCTGCGTTACACGCAGATCCTCGACCTGCCTCTTGCACTCGGGAAAGGTTGGGGTGAGCCATTTTTTTCGTGGCACGTAACTCAGCGTGAGAAGAACTCGCTGATCGGCGTGCGAGGCGCTGGCGCCACTTCGAACGGGGAAGGCTTTGTTCTCGAAACCTCCGATAATACTGCAAACGACAGAGTTACCTTTGTCTCGGGCATTGGCATCACTCACGTCTTTACCGAATCGCTTTTTCCCCGAGGCGACCCCAACCATTGGGAATCGGAAGCCAAGGTCGTCGAAGTTCACCTGAATCAGACGAAGGCAGCGGGTGTTCGCTAACCGGCTCCCTTCACTTCTTGCCTGGAACTCGCAAGCGGCGCTCTGGCCATACCTGCTGGACGCTTCGGTTGAGTTCAACGGGCTGCTCGCCGCGACGGTCTCCAATAGCGGCTCGAATTACGTCTACCTGGTTCGAGTGGGAAGAACAGGCTGGCATTGAGCCGCTCTCGACGGCCAGCCCCAACGGCGATCTCCTCGTCCGAGTCTGCTATGTGGAGAGAACGCGGGCTTGAATGCGCGAACTCGTTGGCCAGACATCGCTACCTCTTAATACTGTTTCGGCTGCCGCCCGATCAAAATGTAGCCGATCAGCGCGAGGAGGATACCCAGAGTGCCGGTGAGGATAGCAGTGTCGGCGATTATTTCCATAGATCGATATTAAGTACCAGAGGTACTAATTGCAACGCTAGCGTTGGTTAGCCGCAGTCTGTTGCGTCACGCCCGTACGCCAGAGACCGACCACGGTGTCTTCACAAGCAGTCTGGCGTCGATTCTTGTGGAGAGAACGCCGGCTTGAATCCGCGCCATCGCCGGCCAGAAACCGCTACCGATATCGGTACACAACGCCGTCGTTAGCCGGATGAGTTGTTGGCTTGCAGAGCGGCACTTCCGCGAGTCGCGCGTTTCCCGTCAACTTGGCTTGACCGCCCCCTGCCAAGGTTCCTGTTGACGCGTCAGCCAAATCAGCGTTGTCGATTTCGGCCCGCCCTCTCGTTGCTCCTGCTGGACATCAGTTCTCGCGCATTCTTTAGGATTGGAACGGCTGGGAGCAACTCCTCAATGTGCATCTCTTCGATTGATATGGCGGCCGCTTCAATCGTGTCGAACTCGCGGACGTCTAGGCTCGATTGGAGATCTGCAATGGGGATCATTCCCTGTTCAACGAGCGCGCTCATTGTCTGATACCAGTCTTCGTTTAAGGCGGTAAACTGCTCGGGAGACAGTATTCCCGAGAAGTTCGATTCGATGAGGGTTCCCATGTGAACGTGTTGGAGCATATACCGCTGGTAGCCAGACGGATGAGAGATGCCTCCCGCCAGTGTGAGCCTGCCACCATTGTGCTGAGCTCCTGCGAAGGCCATGAGACATAACAAGGTCAGTTGAGCGCGTTGCGCAACGAGAGAATTGGTGAGAACCGATTCGGAGTATGAAGAGAATCCGCGAAATGTCCTGTACTCGTCATCGTCTGGCGTGTTACGGACTATTGTGTTGTAGAACCACGTTGTCGCAAGCAGATCAGCTATTAATTCGAAGCCCTTCAGCGTCACCGCGTTCAGATCCCGCGACCCCACGAGGTGCAACCCATAGGCGTGCCCCACCTCATGGAACGCGATCAACTTTGTCAATAGGTCGTAGCTGTTCGCGACCTCGGTTACAGCCAGGATCGTGAGGCCTAACTGTTCATAGCACGCTCGAATAGCCGGAGCAAGACCGCTCTGCTTGTACTCTCGAACGCCCGCATTGGCGGCATCGACGAAACTTCGGAAGCGTTGGCGGACATCGGTGGGACCGTGATCAATCAAAGCTGAACCCACAGAAAAGCAGTAGCAATAGACGATGGCTGGAACTAGTTCAGGGGTTGCAAAGTGATATGCAATCGGGAGGTGCGTCGTAGAGTCGAGCTCACATCGAACACTCGCAGTTATAAACCACGGCGTTACGTTGGAGTTCGCTGTCGAGAAGCCAATGATTACCCGCTCAGGCAGGCCCTTGGCATTGAGCGCTTCGATCGCAATGTCCAACAAATTGTACGCAAACCGCTCGTATGGGAACACTTCGTCCTTTTCAAGCGAGAACAGGGAAGACGGATAAGTCACAGTCGAAACGTGCGGTGTTGTCAACGGTCGACGCCTCTTGGCCATAATCGCCCATTCTAGGGCAGAGCAGATGCTGCTGCCGACACTGTTTTCAGATGGACGTATCGTCGCCATCTCGGACCTTGCTCTGGTCGGCAGCTACGAAACCCGCCTTTTAGCCTCGGCGCCGGTGAAAAACATTGGCCGGGAACACCGGCCGGACACCGCTACCGATATCACGGGACAACGCCGTCGTCCGCCGGGTGGATTACTTCCGGTTGCGTCAACCAGGACCTAACGGTCAGCAGACGGCAGCACGGGTCAGTTTGACGAATACCGGCAGAAACTGCCGCACAACGCGATGCTTATTCGGAGATCTGATACTGCTCGATCTTACCCTCCATCGCTGCACGGACCACCAGGTTCAGTGTCTTTTCGGCAAACACGATCCGGTAGCTCCGTTCGGTGAATCCGCCCCGCAGCCCAAAGCGCAATAGCTCGAAGCTCTTGGGCGTGCCTAGAGGTTTCAGGCTAGAGGAATAATCACCGATCACTTCCGCAGTGAAATATGAATTGCCATTGGCCGTGAACAGCGTATGGTCCAATCGGCCTTCCTGCAGGCCACCAAAAATCGTCTTCGCCTGTTCGAGCAGTTTCGCCGCGTCCGGGTCCTGAGCTGGCGTGAGCAGCAGCGCTTCCAGACCCCGCGTGATCCGCCCCGGCGCGGTCGATCCGTCCTTATTCGAGAGCACCACGACGGCCAGCTTCAAATCGGGCCAGATCGTATTCTGGCTGGTGAAGCCCGATACCGCGCCGCCATGACTGAGCCGCGGGTGTCCGTTGGAGGCTGAGACTCCGATCCCCAGCGCGTACGAGGTAGGAGCCCCATTCTTCAGACGAACCGGTGTGATCATCTCTTCGAACGATCGGGAGCTCAGCACGCTCCCGTTCATCAGTCCGGCATCCCAGAGCGCGAGATCGCGCGCGGTCATTGCCAATTCGCCCGCGGCAAACAGCCACCCCGAAGCCTCCGGAATTATAGGATGCAGCGGCCCGATTGCATAGCGAATGTAACCCGCGGCGTCGGTGCTCGTCAGGGGCTGGTGATCCAGATCGTAGACGGACTCCATTCCGAGCCTCGAAAAGATCCGGGTCCGGAGGAACTCGAACGCCGGAACACCGGTGGCCTTCTCCAGAACGCGGCCAGCGACGACGAATCCTGTATTACTGTATTGCCAGGCGGTTCCGGGCTCAAAGTCGAGCGGCTTGGTTGCCCACCGCTCCAGGATGCCTTCAGCTGTGACCGGTTCTCGCATAAACGGAGGGACGTAATCTTGCGGATAGTAGTCCTGATAGCCCGCCGTATGCGAGAGCAGTTGGCGAATGGTGATGTCGTTGGAGCGGGTCAGGCTAGGCAGGTATTTACCCACACGGTCGTCGAGCGACAGCTTGCCGCCCTCCGCCGCCAGCAGGATCGCACCGGCCAGGAATTGCTTGCTCACCGACCCGATGGAGAAGCGCATCCCAGCCGTGGCCGCTGTTTTTGGATTCAGCCGCGCGTCCCCATACGCCCTCACCAGAGCCACCTTGCCGTCCTTGACGATCGCAATGGAAACTGCTGGAGTGCCAGATTCAGCCAGCGCCTTGGCGACCACCTTATCGACAGCGGCGGTGGTCTCATCGGACAACTGCGCCTGCAAGCAGACTACGCTGACTAAGAAGCCAATGAAAAAAACACGGATCGGCAATTGAAATCTCCCATCATCTCTTGACCAAGGCATGTTCGGAAACAGATGCCCCTAGTCCCTTAGTGTATAGCAGCGATCAAAGGCTGATCCGAGTATCCAGCGCGAAGACCTCGAAAGTGCCGCGGCAGCTCATCGTAGCGCTGCAAGCAGATGCGAATGATACCAAAGTATCGCGCGGTACTTTGATCCAACTGTTTTGCCTTTCCTCGTCAGGCTCAATCGGCATCAGGTATAATACGAAAGCATCAGGATTAGCGGATGAGGA
>Ga0182015_10005387_pt1 | contig 13328 bp, 12 predicted proteins | sample 712P3MmetaG_FD_120478 | JGI IMG/M metagenome (GOLD analysis project Ga0182015, IMG submission 120478) | Permafrost microbial communities from Stordalen Mire, Sweden - 712P3M metaG | ecosystem: Environmental > Terrestrial > Soil > Wetlands > Permafrost | place: Sweden: Stordalen | collected...
AAACAGAAAGGGAATCACAATGGTTACAAATCTCGATCGCGCCAACTGGGCTGACAAGGCCGTCCTCGCCTTCCGCGAGCAGACTGGATGCGAGCATGCGGACAGTCTCGGCGATCTTCTCTGCGATCTGATGCACTGGGCCGACGCCAGTAACTTTGATTTCAACTTCGCCCTTGACCGCGCACGCCAGCATTACGAGGAGGAATGCGACGAGCCCGGTGAAGAATATCCCAAAGACTGCAAGCCAGCCGTCCGTTCCAAGAACGCCGCCAAGACGATGACCATCGCCGAAACCGCAATCTACGCAAATCTTTCGGCACTCGCAGAACAACTTGCCGACGCAGCGAAACTTTCCACTGAAGCTGCGGCAGCGTCAAATCTTGGCAAGCAGAATCAGGCCATCGGCACCGCGCTCCCGCTCGAAGACCTTCTCTCGCAGGCAAGAGCGCTCTACGACGCCGCGATGGCTCTTCACCGTCACGCAAGCAGAGGGTGATCCCATGAAAACCGTCAACACCGTCATGCTCGGCGACTGCGTCCAGCTTATGGCTGGACTGCCAACCGAGAGCGTCGATTTCATCCTGACCGACCCACCCTATCTCGTGAACTATCGCGACCGCTCCGGCCGCCGTGTCGTCAACGACGACAACGACCGCTGGCTCCAACCCGCATTCGCGGAGATGTATCGCGTCCTGAAAGACGACTCCTTCTGCATCAGCTTCTACGGCTGGAACAAGACCGATCTCTTCATGGCCGCCTGGCGCGCGGCGGGCTTGCGAATTGTGGGACACATTGTCTTCCGCAAAACATACGCCTCATCCGTCCGCTTCATGCGCTATCAGCATGAGCAGGCGTATCTCCTCGCCAAAGGCGATGTTTCACCGCCCCGCGATCCGCTCCCGGATGTGATGGATTTCCCGTACTCGCAAAACCGGCAGCACCCGACACAGAAGCCAACGCAGGCGCTCGAACCGCTCATTCGCGCATTCTGCAAACATGACGGCATCGTCCTCGACCCATTTTGCGGATCGGGCTCCACGCTCGTCGCCGCCCGAACTGTTGGCCGACGCTTCATCGGCATCGAGCTTGATGGAGAGCACTTCCTGACCGCCTCGCGTCACCTTCAGCCCTCGCCGCATCTCTGTGACACCGCGTAGACCGGTGAAACTCTTGTCGGTTCGGTTGTTGCGGGGGAGGATCGCGGGCTGCCTCCTACCGCACGAGTGGTCCCGATTGACCCTATGCGCGATTCGCACCGTCTCTCTTCCTTTCTGTGTAGATAATAAACTGACACCAAACGCTTGCACGGCAGGCGTTAGTTATGGCCAATCGTTTTATCGACGAAGTTAACTTTCGGTAAGTACGATATCGAGCCGTGCGACATATTTCGTACCAGCCAATACCGTATCAGCTCGATGGAGTACTCCATGAGAAAATACGACTGCTCTTCCGACAACGGGCACAATTAAGATGTTTGTTTCTGTAAACACAGTGGAGCCCCCGGGGAATCCTTCGGACAGATACACAAGCAAAGTTCCATTGCTGTATAGCCCACTTCGAATGGTACGGCTACCGTCAGTATGAGTCGCGATTCCGTCGCCGGGTTTATATCTGTAAATCTCGAAACGCGCATCGACTTCGACCGGTCCGCAGAATTCACGCAACCGATTCTTGATCCTGTCGGCTAGAACCCTATTCTCAATGAATACTTCGTCAGGAGCCCGACCCGGTTGATGAGCGCGACAAAAGCCGCTTTCCTCTGCCGCGCGGAGTAGCAACTGGCATTCTCGTGGACTAAGAAGGCCGTCAATCTCTTGGAGATGCCGTCTACCCATCGTCGCTACGTTGATATATGAAGGACGTCGTTGAAAAATGAAATTGTAGCACATCTCAATGCGTTATCCCGCGCCACCCCGACGTTCGACAACGCCCTGAAGCTTCATACCGACGAAAGGGCGGACCTCTTCGGCCAAGCGCACGCCGTCAACGCGCAGGCGACAGGCGATGCCGCACGACCCGTCGCAGCTTCGACGCCATCAACTCCGTCTTGCTCGCCGACTGCGTCGGCCTCATGCGCGGCATGACCGTCGAAAGCTTGGATTTCGTGCTGCTCGATCCGCCGTATATCGTCCGCTGTCGCGGCCGCAACGGGCGCGCCGTCGGATAACGGTGACACCGATCAATGGCTCGCTCCCGGGTTCGCGAAAATATTCCGGCTTCTGAATCCGGACGGCATCGTCCAGGGTCCCTTCTGCGGATCGGGGTCAACTCGCGTCGCCGCCTACTCCGTAGGCCGCCGCTTCTTCGGCATCGAGCTGAACGGAGAGCATTTCCTGACCGCTTCGGATCGCCTTCAGGCTGTACCGACTCTCCGAGATGGTCCGCAAACCGTCCGTAGATCGCAGCGATACCGGCAGGTTAACGATTTCTTAAGCTATCCCGATGTAGTGTGAAGGACCCTTCACTACCGGGATGTTGAGCCTGTACCCAGACCTTTCGCTTATTCGTGGATACACTCCTGAGGACGATCTTGCTCAGCGCCCGGTGGTCGTTACCCATTTTCAGAGGGATCAAAAGAGCTTCTATTATCTAAATGCGCATCATGTAACCGGGATCGAGAATACGACGTGCCATACCGTGCGCCAGGCAATCCGCGCCTTCAAGCCACAACTCGTTATTGTCGAGGGTCTCCCCACTGAAGCTGGCCCCTCACCTAATTTTTACATAGACTATGCGAACCGTCAGGCCGCGCGAAGCTTTGTGAGCGGCGAGCCCGCCTATGCGGCGTTCCTTGCGCATCAGAACCACATTCCTTTTGTCGGTGGCGAGCCAACTCACACGGCGATTGTTACCTCCATGGAAAGAGAGGGCTACTCCGTAAAGGACATCATGGCCTTTTATTTGCTACGAGCGCTCCCGCAAGAGCGCCGCGAGGGGAAGCCGATAAATGAAGCACACTTTGCGGAATGGTCTGCGCACTATTTGCAGCAATACTTCAGCTACATGCCTCAACAAGAGAGACTGACTATAGATGAATTCAAAGCGTGGTATGACAGTCACAAAGCGGACAGCAAGCACTTCCTAGAAATATCGACGGGTGATTTTGCTCCATACGCATCGCCGGTGGGTAACTACTTTCAGGAATTCAGCCATCGGCTGAGTAGGATTCGCGACGGGCATTTGTGTACTTTAATCGCGGAGGTGTTATCGAGCCATGACCGCGTTCTTGTTGTTTATGGAGATGGACATCTCGTGAAAACGCACAGGGTCTTCGAAAAAATGCTTGGGCAAGGCGCCATCATCCAACTTGAAAGTAATCGAGTCACCGCACCAGCGCGATTTTCGGCTAGCAAGAAGGTTGCCCGCGATAGGGCACCGCTACAATTCTAACTACGGGCTAACTCCAGATGAGAAGAGGCGCGGCGGATTCTTGAAAACCAATAAATGCGGACCAGGATACGCGGCTGCCAGCCGCGACTGGAGTCACTGAGTGTATCAACGAGGCATCGAACATTACCAGATCCCCTGCTTCCGGGGTAAATTCAAGATCTGGCAATCGACCTTCAACATAACGCCGGATTGACCCGAATTCGTCCGCGTACAACTCATATATCAAAGGATCCGTGCGTTCACACCACACTTGGAGAACCCCTCCTTTGTTTGCCGTTTCAATGTATATGTTTGCAGCAAACTGCCGGCATACACCTGCGACGGATGGTAAATCTACGTGGGGAAGGGAATGCGCTCCTTCAGGAAATGATCGGATCATGCCTGCAAACAGCTTGTTCCCTGACGCAGCTGCCCGCAAGGCACCGCTTGGCCAGAGATCATCCAGCTCAAGGCGAAGCCGATCAAATGGACTAAGATACGGCGCCGCTATTGTACGAAGCAACCCAACCCACTCCTCCTGGTGTCGGAAATAACTTACCCGAGCGTCTTCAGAGTGTCGCACTTCCGAATACGGACGCCCAATGCGCCTAAGAGAGCCATCCTGCACGAACTCTGCACTTGCACTAACGCGTTGCGCAAGAAGGACGCAGAAATCGATGTTCACAAAGTGGCGAACCCTCAGTACACGGATGGAGCCTTCGAAGAGGCCTTTCAGATCGGTCAAAGAGAATCGCTCAACCGTCACACGGAAGGGACCGTCAGATGACCAAGAATCCTTCGGCGGATGGCCGGGCTCTACTTTCACAGAGTGCCCACCTTAGCCAATTTGTGAAGTTAACTTCAGGTTACACCAGCGAAAGCGTCCGAACCATACCATGGTCCAGTCCACAGCATGTGTACCAAGGGTACTTCCCTCATGAATGATATTCTCAGTTGGTGCCATATAGCCCTCACCGGGCTTCAGTTCAACTCTGTATACAACAGTTTCTGGAAACATTGTAAAATACCGGAACACGAGTTCACGGTGATCGGTGATTAGTCTGGTTCTAAGGTCCGGATCTGCATCCGATTTAGATATCACCGTCTCCAGTAGTGCGTGCGCCTGCGATCGGACGAACATAAAAAACCGACTCTCCGATCCCACATTAATGCAAATACGATTGCGGCCTCGCGATCTTTCTTTTAACGGCAGCTTGTCGAAATTATCGAAATGAAGTCCGACCAAGCAATCGACATCACGATCGATTGTCACAACCCTCATGTCCGGTTGTGCAGAGGCTACTCCTAAGAAGCTGTCTCCCTCATCCCCGCGCAACGAATACACTTCCTGAAACAAAGACAGATCTGCCACGCGGGCCTTACATTCTTCAAGGCTCTTTTTCGTCTCCGAAAAATACCAGTCGAGATATTCAACGCAACGAGACAACGCAGTAGCGGAGACCTCGAAGACACCGATATAGGTACCGCGACCCAAACTGTTGTTCCACGTGCCACAAACAGAACGCAGCTCATCCGTTGTTAAGGGCCGCCAACTGTCCTTGGGCGTGATTATCGGGTAAGCAGAGCGTCCATTTCCTCGATTCATCCGGATGCCGTGGCAAGCTGACACTCGGTCCGCAAGCACCACGTCGGGCGAAAACGAGGAAAGGAGCATAACTACATTTCCATCAAGGTTATCGGAATTCACGAGTCCACCAGCTTGTGTTCGCAAGAGATCCTACGAGGTTCGGGTGCTCATCGAATAGATCTAGGATAACATCGTGATTAGCCATTTTTGTGAATCGGCAGTATGCCGTCTGCGTATAGGCAAAGCCTCCGTGTTCGCCAAGCTTGTTTGCTGGCGCGCCACCGCCGCACACTCGGAAATATGAGCATTCCTTTGAACACTTAATAACTCCCTGAGCTATGTCACCGGCAACTATGAGGAAACCCTTGTTTTTCGTCAGGTCGTCGAAAGTGTCTGTGCGCACATTGCCGAATTGAAACGACCCATATCTTTCCGACACTTGATCGAGCAACTCGGGCGAAAACGTGGAATAGTCACCGCCGCTCGTGAACGACATTATATAGAACGGCTCTGCCTCAGAGCTGTGTTGCTCGCGGCCTCCGCGAATGCCGACCAAACTCTGCATCAGTTCACGGATGCCGACTCGACCGTCGGAGCATGACAAGTAGAAAACTCTCTTTAGGAAGGATTTGTATTTGGCCAGATACCGATCCTCGCCGATATACGACGCAGAGTTGACACCCTCGATTTCCTGTACATTGATCCCGACGACTGGAATGCCTAACTCGGCGAAAAACTGATAGAAGGCGTCGGGTTCATCGAATGTCTGCTCACCGACTACGGCAATAACGGACACAGGAATACCGTAGTCCTGCAAACGCTTGACGCCCTCGACCACTTTATCGAACGTGCCGTGGCCATGTCTCGTGACGCGATTGCGATCGTGAATGTGACGTGGACCGTCAAGACTCACCCCAACGTTCGTCGAGAACGCTTTAAAGACTTTACAATGCTCGGAACTGACGAGTGTGCCGTTGGTCTGGACAGAATGTTGCACATGCTTGACTGGGAGCAAATCAGAAGAAAATAACTGAAAGGCTGCCTCAAAAAACGAGCTAGCAAGAATCAGCGGCTCGCCTGCGTGCCAGCTAATAGTCAGCGTAGGCGAGAGACGCTGACTCCTGTTGAGCCATTGCTGAATATCGGTTAGAACCTCGTGACTGACGGCCTTGTTGACTGATCTGTTCGCAAGATAGCAATATTTACAATCGATATTGCAAAAGCTTGTGGCCTGAATGACCACAAGCCTAATGTGGCCGCGGATCGGTTCACGAAACATTGGCCTCGGTTAGTACTACAATCCACTAGTCAGCCATTCCGCCATGGCGGCCCATTAACCCACTCCTGCCACGCTGGCCAATTTGTGCTACTCTCCTCACCGCGCTCGGCAGCTTCCATCGGAGGAAGTTCGGCATTAATGCGGTTGTGGAGTTGTTGCAATCGCTCTAAAACGTCAGCTTTTTTCATGCCACCCTCCAGACGCGCATACTAGCATAACACCTGCATAATCGAATACCACTTTCGGACGGCCTCTCTCCCAGGCTGTGCAATCCTGGTGTTCACACAGTCCTGCACAATATCCCTTCCACGCGGCGGGCTTGCGAATTGTCGGACACATTGTCTTCCGCAAGTCATACGCCTCATCCGTCCGGTTCATGCGCTATCAGCACGAGCAAGCGTATCTCCTCGCCAAGGGCGATGTTTCACCGCCCCGCCATCCGCTGTCGGATGTCATGGATTTTCCGTACTCGCAGAACCGGATTCACCCAACGCAAAAGCCGACGCAGGCGTTGGAACCGCTCATTCGCGCATTCTGCAAACCGGACGGAATCGTCCTAGACCCATTCTGCGGATCGGGCTCGACGCTCGTCGCCGCCCGCACCGTGGGCCGCCGATACATCGGCATCGAGCTTGACGGTGAGCACTTCTTGACCGCATCCCGCCGCGTGGAGACGAGGCGCACTGCGGCACCCGCCCCACAAGCAGGTAGCGGTTCGCTTTCCGGTCACCGCGTTCCTCAGGCGGGTAGGTTTATCTAGGAATCTTTAAGCGCTATTAAGGTGATCCATGACTTAGCCTCGGCGACGCTCTGTTTCTTGCAGGAGGATTACGAATCCTCGCAGCGTGAGTGCCTCGCGTGGATTCGTGAAAGCAGATTTCAACAGGGCGTTAAGGAATTAATTGACAATTCTTGTTGACATGTAGATTACGGAAGAATATATCTGCCGCGAAATAATCCGGTTGCTATTGATCGCAGACTTATTAGCGAGGCTCGAGAAAGGAAAGCGATCGGTCGCGGCTTACGGATCATGCGGCTTACAAACTTTGCTTCTGGAGGCGCTTATGCATCAGCGTTTTGTGCTCTCCGTGCCCCTCGTTATCGTGATTCTAACATGGCTTTGTTCTCCAACATTTGGCCAGGGTACTTCGTCTGGGAGCAATCCCCAGGCGGTTGCATTGGCCAGCAAGGCCTTCTCAGCGCTCGTAGGGAGTGCACAAATCAATGACGTAACCCTCACTGGCATGGCGACCAGAACGGCGGGCTCGAGCGTTGAGTCTGGGAACATTGCCCTAAAGGCGTTGGGCAATTCGCTTAGCAGGTTCGATTTCAGTTTCTCTGACGGAACACGCACTGAATTACGCAACTTATCCGGTGCAACTCCGCAGGGATTCTGGATCGCTCCCGATGGCACCACTCACTCGATGGCGAGTCACAATTGCGTGACAGATGCAGTTTGGTTCTTCCCGGCGTTCTCGGCTTTATCTCAGCTCTCGAATCCTAATCTCGTAGTCACGTATATCGCTGCGGAGACGAGAAATGGAGTTGCCGTGCAACATCTCCTCTTCACTCTTCAATCCTCGGCTGATGCCACTGGAACTTTGCAGCGCCTAAGCAGTGAAGAATTCTACTTGAGTGCCTCTTCCTATCTGCCCGTAGCGGTTGTCTTTAATTCGCATCCCGATAACGATGATCTGACCAAAATTCCCGTTGAAATCGACTTTGGCCAGTACCAAGTCGTTGGCGGTGTTCAGATACCCTATCAGATCGAAGAGCTGCTCAACGGGACTCCGTACCTCAACATCACGATTCAGTCTGCAGTTCTGAATTCAGGGTTGTCGCAAGGCGATTTCTCGGCCCAGTAAAAGCGGCGGAGGGCGACATGAAGACCAGCTTTGTGGGAACAATCCGTTTGCTCGCCATTTTTCTTTTTGCCAGCGCTATTCCGGCATTTGGACAGGTTGCGACTGGAACGCCACCGTTCGGAAGCTTTGGCGGAGGGCCGGACGTAATAAATCTAGGGAATTTGAACGCGCATATCACTATTCCCATAGTGAACAAGGCGGGACGCGGGACTGCCTTCAACTATAACCTAAGCTACGACACATCTGTGTGGTATCCGACCACGGTAAACGGCGCGCTTACATGGCAACCCGTCTACAATTGGGGCTGGCTTGCTCAAACGGCGGTCAATACCGGCTATGTGTCCGCGACTCAGAACACATATTACTGTTACTACATGCAGGGCGAGATAAAGTATGTAGGCTCCATACACATGGTGACAACCAATTACGCATACCACGATCAGTGGGGTGTTCCGCATTCAGTTTCTGGAACGAGCAATTATTGGCTTGGGTCAGGAAACGGAGGGTGCGGTCTTGGCACGGACAATGGAGTAACCGCGACTACGACCGATGGTTCCGGTCTTACGTTGAACATGCCTGATTTGGGCGCAGGAACAGTTACTACAAGGAAAGGCACTGTCATCAACGCGCCATTCACGGTGGGAACCGGAGCCGCCAGCTTCACTGACCGCAACGGCAACGAAATTACAGTAAATAGCAGCGGAGTATTCGAGGACACGCTCGGTACGACTGCGTTGACCGTGTCCGGCGTGGCTCCGAGTAACACCACGTTTACCTATACGGCTCCATCCGGTGCGAACGCAACGTACACGATGAAATATGCTAGCCAAACGGTAACAACTAGTTTTGGGTGCAGCGGAATTACCGAGTATTCAGCTACGGGCGTGTATCTTGTAAGCGAGATCGACCTCCCGGATGGCACGAAATACGCGTTCACATATGGCACGGATGGCCGGCTCGCCTCAGTGAGTTTTCCCACTGGAGGATCAATTACCTATTCTTATACCGGATCTAACAATGGAATCGAATGTTCTGACGGTAGCACGGCAGGTTTGAATCGCATAGTGACGCCTGGCGGCGAGTGGAAATATTCGAGATCTGGCTCCGGCACGGCGTGGACTACCACGGTCACGGATGCAACCTCCAGCGCGAACCAAACGCTGATCCATTTTCAATCTTCAGCGCCCGCTGGTGGCGGCACGACGAACTTCTACGAGACGGAGCGCCAAATTTACCAAGGTTCGACCTCCGGCACACTCCTGAAGACGATAATCAGATGCTATAACGGGCTAACGGCAAGTTGCAACACCACTGCGATCACTTTGCCGGTGACGCAGCTTAATGTTTATGTTGAATGGCCAGGAACTAGCGGTCAGCGATTCGAGACAAATTTGTATTACAACTCCTACGGCCTGGTGACGGAAAAAGACGAATACGCGTATGGCGCGGGAGAGCCCGGAGCTCTCGCGCGCAAGACGTTAACCACTTATGCGAGCCTCGGCAATGGGATTGTAAGTATGCCGAGCAACGTCACGGTGGAAGATGGATCAGGAAACATAGGTGGGGAGGTGTCCTACGCTTATGATTCAGGGAGCGTCATTACAACTTCCGGCACGCCCCAGCACGTTTCGATCACCGGATCGCGAGGAAATGCCACGACTATTAATTCTTTTTACCAAACGGGAAGGGCTCTGGTTAGGGGCTACACATACTACGATACTGGGAACGTCAGCGTGGCCGCCGACGTGAACGCCGCGCAAACCACTTACACGTACGGCTCAGGTTCTTGTGGGAATTCCTTTCCAACTTCGGTTGCCGAGCCTCTCAGCCTTTCGAGGTCGATGACTTGGAATTGTACAGGGGGCGAGGGGACTTCTGTGACCGACGAAAACGGAAAAACGTCGTCATTGGCCTATACCGATCCCTACTTCTGGCGACCGAATTCAGCGACGGATCAGGCGTCGAACACTACGAGCCTTACGTATACGCCTTCTGCGGGTTCGAACGGCGCGTCCGTGGAAAGTTCGCTTCTATTCGGCAGCAGCTCTACCACGGACGTTCTTTTGACGGAAGACGGTCTGGGTCGAACCCTTGTGTCGCAGCTAAAAGAGAGCCCGTCTTCGGGAACGTACGATTCCGTAGAGACAGACTATGACGTCGTGGGCAGAAACTCGCGCACAACATTGCCCTACGCTGCGGCAGCCGGTTCGACGAATTCATCCGCACCGGGAACGAGCACTGTGTATGACACTCTCAATCGACCGACCGAAGCGACAGACAGCAGCGGCGGCTACTTTACATACTTTTATTCCCAGAACGACGTGATGAGAGAACACGGCCCGGCTCCAACAGGTGAGAACACCAAGACGCGCCAATTTGAATATGACAGCTTAGGTAGGTTGCTCTCGGTCTGCGAAATCACTTCATTGACCGGAGCCGGAAGCTGCGCTCAGAATGGGTATACGGAAAACGGATATTTAACGACCTATTCCTATAGTGTGCTCAATCGACTTACTGGCGTCACACAGAACGCTCAGTCCACATCTCAAAAGCAAACCCGAACCTACGCTTACGACTGGCTCGGTCGCATGACCTCTGAGACTAATCCGGAGGCCGGAAATGTAAGCTACACATATACCTACGACACGGACTCTACGTGCGGTACATCCAACGGTGACCTTGTGAAGAAGGTGGATCCCCTCGGAGACGTAGTCTGCTACACCTATGACGCACTTCACCGCGTTGAGAGCATTTTTGTCAACTCGGGCTCATATGCGTCCAGCACCCCCTACAAGTATTTTACTTACGATTCCGCGACCGTGAATGGAGTCGCGATGAGCATCGTGAAGGGTCGCCTGGCGGAAGCTTACACGTGCGCTTCGTCTGCCTGTAGTTCAAAAATCACTGATATCGGCTTCAGCTACACGGCTCGCGGAGAAGTCAGCGATGTCTACGAATCGACCCCACACTCAGGCGGGTACTATCACGTCAATCAGACCTATTGGGCGAACCATGCGCCTGAAACCCTTAGTGCACAGTACGGAAGCAGCAGTATAACCGGATTGCCGACGATCACCTACGGCGTGGACGGTGAGGGGCGAGTGTATTCCGCGTCAGCTTCATCGGGGCAGAATCCTTTATCCAGCACGACCTATAGTACTGCCAGCCTGCCGACGGCTGTCGACTTTGGTTCCCTCGATAGCGACGCATTCACCTATGACCCGAATTCGAACCGCATGACAAAGTACCAGTTCACCATCAATGGCCAGTCCGTCGTGGGAGCACTCACGTGGAACGCGATCGGTACTTTGGAAACCCTCGGCGTTACCGACCCGTTCAACAGCGGAAACGCCCAAACTTGCTCCTACTCGCACGACGATTTAACACGTATCGCTAGCACGAATTGCGGATCGCCCTGGTCGCAGACCTTCACGTATGACGCGTTCGGAAACATCAGCAAGAGCGGTACCCAGTCATTCCAGCCGACCTATTCCTACCTGACGAACCACATGACGTTGATTGGAGGCTCGACGCCTAGCTACGATGCGAACGGTAATGTGACCAACGATTTCCTGCACAGCTACGCATGGGACGCGAACGGACGCCCGGTGACTGCCGACGGCGTCGGACTCACTTACGACGCACTGGGAAGGATGGTCGAACAGAATAAGAGCGGGGCATACTACCAAATAGTTTACGCTCCCGCTGGCGCCAAGCTCATGATTCTACAGCAGGAGACATTGGAAAAGGCGTTCGTGCCTCTGACCGGGGGGGCAGCGGCGGTGTACTCATCAAGCGGTCTTGCCTACTACCGGCACTCAGATTGGATTGGGTCTTCGCGTTTTGCTTCAACTCCAACGAGGACGTTGTATTACGACGGGGCGTACGCACCATTTGGAGAGGCGTATGCCCAGATGGGTACGACTGACCTCTCGTTTACAGGCATGAATCAGGATACGGTGGCGAACCTGTACGATTTTCCGGTGCGCGAATATGGAATTCAAGGGCGATGGCCGTCTCCGGATCCCGCAGGCCTTTCGTCGGTTCGCCCGCGCGACCCTCAAACGTTGAATAGATATGCTTATGTCCGAAACAGTCCTTTGCAGATCATCGATCGAACAGGACTGTGCGGGGATGATGACGACGACGACGATGGCGACGACGACGACGATTCCACTGATGTGATGTCGAGAGGCAGGAGCATTACCCATCACGGAACGATATCTTCCGGGTCGGGTTGGCACCGGCCTCACGCAAATCTAACGTGTGGTGGACACTCTGTAGGCGACTTGTGCCCTAACGGCTGCAATACAACTCCACCTGACCTCCCGACATTAGGCTTGCAGTACTGCGCGGATCCCTCATGCGGAGCTCCGACGCCCGATGATGACCCGGACGTCCTGAACTCGAGCGCGCAACAGATTCTTGGTATGCTAAGCAACGTCGACACTAACATTGCCGAAATATACGGTGCGTCCGTGGCGGCCGGAGGGCTAGGCTGGACTGTAGTGATGTTTGGTCCGAGCATTACGCAAGCGGGAATTGCCACGCTTACTGGGCTGGCGACCAGCCCTGGCGCGAACGATCTATTAAATGGTTTCACGTCGCCTCAAACGACTCCGAGTCTTGAGGGCTACGTAGGGACTGTGTGTTCTTTTTATTGCCCGCCAGTGGACGGTGTGCCTTATTCGGGACCTGGTATAACGTTCGATTGGAACATGCTGGCTTTAGGTATACTTCTTATGGAGTAACTAGTAACTTGAGAAGTAGCTTGTTTGGGTGAGCGCAAAGACGTGCACTAGTCTAGGTGCCATGGACATTTTTACAAAATTAAGCTTTTCGAGTCTGAGATCCAGGACGTTCAGGTGCCCTCTCTGCAATGCGGAAATACCTTATTTCGATGTGAAAATTTCGCTTGGCCAGAAGTGGAAGCAGGATACGTTTCAGTGTCGGTCATGCAAGTATATTTTGCGCGTGCCCAAGGCGTACGCTTGGTTCGTGACCTGCGGCGCGATGCTTGTTTCGATTATCGTGCCTCTACTACTTGGAATTCATCCGTGGATTTTGTTTCTTATCGCAGTTCTTTGTGGCCAGTTCGTCGCTGGCATGGTTGCCGGTTGGTGTGTTAAGTTTTTTTTCCCTCCGGCAATCCTACCGTACTACGGGGATGATCTTTCATTGCGAGGCCCGATGCGGGGGGGGGCTTGACAATACGGAATTTCGTTCG
>Ga0182015_10005389_pt1 | contig 13317 bp, 12 predicted proteins | sample 712P3MmetaG_FD_120478 | JGI IMG/M metagenome (GOLD analysis project Ga0182015, IMG submission 120478) | Permafrost microbial communities from Stordalen Mire, Sweden - 712P3M metaG | ecosystem: Environmental > Terrestrial > Soil > Wetlands > Permafrost | place: Sweden: Stordalen | collected...
AGGTTCCGGCCAGTGGCGGCGCTCAGACCACGGTAGGCAGCGGACTGAGCTCGCCTGGGGGCGTGGTAGTGGACGCAGCCGGCGATGTCTTCATTGCAGATACCAACAACAACCGGGTGGTGGAGGTTCCGGCCAGTGGCGGCGCTCAGACCACGGTAGGCAGCGGACTGAGCTCGCCTGGGGGCGTGGTAGTGGACGCAGCCGGCGATGTCTTCATTGCAGATACTAACAACAACCGGGTGGTGGAGGTGATGCGCTCGCAGCCACCGACGTTTAGTTTTGCCGCGACTATCATAAGCAATACCAGTGCAGACAGCCCGCAATCGCTCACGGTGCAAAACATCGGCAACCAGCTTTTGAATGCCTTTTCGCCCGGCGTGAGCGTCGGCGCGAATTTCACGCAGGTCGCAGGCAACGGCACCGCCGCCGATTGTAACAGCGGTTTCTCGCTTGCACCCGGCGCAAGCTGCAATCTGAGTATCAGTTTCATGCCCGAAACGATTGGCAACATCGTGAGTGCAGCGACGTTCACCGACAACGCCCTCAATGCCACTGCCGCTACTCAGAGCGTTACCCTGCAAGGTACAGGCAACCCGAAGAGATCGCCCACGGTTGCATTCACCGGCGCGCCAGCGACTGCGGCTGACAATTCCAGCTTCACGGTCTCTGCGACGACCAATGCCAGCAGCGTAGCAGTCGTCACAGCGAGCGGAGCTTGCGCTGTTACAAGCAGTACGGGCACAAGCAGCAACATTAATATGACCAGCGGAACAGGCACCTGCAGCTTGGTGGCGAATTGGGCGGCGGACAATAACTATCTTGCAGCCTCCGCCACGCAATCCATCACCGCGACGAAGATCGCGCCCACGGTTGCATTCACCGGCGCGCCAGCGACTGCGGCTGACAATTCCAGCTTCACCGTCTCGGCCACGACCAATGCCAGCACCACAGGAGTTATCACAGCGAGCGGCGCTTGCTCGATTGCTGGCGCAACCGTAACGATTTCGGCACCTTCAGGGACATGTTCGCTTAGTGCCACCTGGGCCGCAGACAATAACTATCTCGCTGCGTCCGCCAAGCAATCCACCATTGCGACAAAGGCGACGCCAACGATTCATTGGACGGCACCGGCCGCCATCACTTACGGCACCGCCCTCAGTGCTACCCAGCTTGATGCCACAGCGACCTACAATAGCGCGACCGTGGCCGGCACGTTTGTGTATACACCCGCGAAAGGCACTGTGCTTAGTGCTGGAGCACAGAGCTTATCGGTGACCTTCACTCCCACCAAGACTGCTGACTACACCAGCGCCAGTGCTTTGGTCACGCTGCAAGTGAATCGATCCACACCGAGGATCGCTTGGGCGAAACCAGCGGCGATCAGTTACGGAACCGCGCTCAGCAGCAAGCAATTGGACGCCACCGCCCTCGTGGCCGGCACATTCACGTATTCTCCCGCGGCAGGGACGCTGCTGGGTGTAGGAACGCAGACTCTCTCCGTCACTTTCACTCCCACTATCACGACGGATTACACAACCGCAACCGACTCGGTCACAATCACTGTGAACAAGGCCGCCAGCGCAACGGCTATCACTTCGAGCACGCCGGGCCCCTCGCTAGTTGGCCAGGCGGTGACGATAAAGGTCAGCGTGACGGGATCAGGTGTGCCGACGGGAACTGTTACGGTAACAGCCTCCACAGGCCAGAGCTGCAGCGGGACGCTCAGCGCCGGCGCGGGAAGTTGCTCGCTGACCTTCACTGCCAGCGGGTCACCGAAGCTGACGGCCAGTTACGCTGGCGACAACAATTTCAACAGCAGCACCTCAGCCAAAATCACGCAGACAGTTCAAAAGTAGTCGTCGAAGGGCTGGCGAGAACGGGGAGCGTAGTGACGTGCTGAAAGGAGACCTGTGTCCCTTACGGTTCTAACAAGGCAAGAGTCGAGTGGTTCAAAAGGGCTGCACATGCAAGGCTCGTAAATTCTTGATTCCAAAAGGAAGCGTCTGCCAAATAAAGAGCGGTCAAGAAAGTACACCATTATGGTCGCAATAATCGTTGGCTCAATCATTTCGGGTTAATAACCACTCCAATGATTCCTTCATTCACGACTGATCACGATAACTGTTTTGACAGATATACCTTAGCGTTAATGCCTGATTCCCGCTTGCCTGTGCGGTGCCGCCATTAAGCGTCCCCCAGCAGGGATCAGCCCACGCGTCAATTGCGGGATCGTACATTTCGGCCTGTGAAAAATTGCTGCCAAGACGTTCTCCGCCGAATACAAATACTGTGGATCGAAAGGGCGGGATGTCGCAAGACGGAGGAATCGAGCCACGAGAGTTGGATCCGTGAAGGCCCCACGTTCGACCACTGAGGTGCCGAGATGAACGCGGCGATCGTTTTGCCACTAATGTCGATGCTGTCGGGCGGTGCATCCGCTCAAATATCGCAACGGCTTACGGTGCGGCTCATAAATGAATCGAGAGACGCATCGGAAGTATTCTACGCATTATCAGCTTGGATTGAAGCATCGAGCCGTTTCAAACTGGTGGATAAGTCCGCGAATGTTTGGGCTGACCTGACTTGTGTTCGGCTTCAGGAAAATCAAAACCATTTTGCCTGCTTCTTACACTCATCGAATATCACGATTCGTCTTCGCTTTTTACACAGAGTGTAGGTGGGCGCCTGGTTTTCGGAGACGATGTTCGATCTCTGACACGCTTTTTCAGGACTTGGTCCGATGTACAACCGATGAAACCCTTGAGAATACGAGGCGTGTCTTGGAAGCTTCGGTCAGCGACTCTGCCACGACACAGCGCACGTAGTCAAGTGCCATCCGAAACAACTTGCCGAAAAGTGAGTACTTAATGTCGCTTCGCGTCAAAGTCAGCTAACAATGGTCCACTAGAATTGTGTCAGATTAGTGGACGATGTGACCTTCGGCTCATCCATGGTTGGTAAGCGTACAGATGTATCTGCTTTCAGTTCCTTCAGAAATGGACCTTCCGCTGCGGCTTTACTGCCTTGCGTCCGCTGTTCTTTCCGCGAAACTATTTGGACCCCGACATCGGCTGCCTGCACTTGTGCTCTTCCAATCAAGAAATCTCCGAAGGCGACTGCTTGAGTAATCTGGAACGCCGATTTTTTTTGAAGGTTGTTGGTTCTGATGAGATCTTTGAGGGCCTCGAGCGACTCATTTACGCGCTCCGGATTAAATCGTGGCGATTTGGAGCCGGATAACGATTCGCCGTCAAGCGTGGTTAGCCATCCGTCGTTGTCGAGAGCTGGTTTCACATAGCCTTGTAGTTCGAAGATGACGACGACCTTCCGCGCCTCGGCATGACTGATCCTCAGCGAGCGAGCCATGTCTCCAACGGTCCACGTCAGCGCGCCACGCATTTCCTTCAGGAAACTTAAAACCTCTTCCACCGGCAGCGAGGGCATTTGCGTAACATCGCTACCGCCCGGCAGTTCAATTACCGGGGCCGGCTTTTTGATTTCTCGGCGCACGCGACCTGACGATGAGCTGGCGGCTCATTACGCGGTCTTCTTGAGTTTTCCTGGTTTGGAATTGGTTACGCCCTTGCTCTCGGCGAGACTTTTCTTGAGTGCAGACATAAGGTCAACAACCGGCGCTAGGCGCTGCGGTTTTGCCGGTCGCGGAGCCGGTTTGCCTTTGTTCTTGCTCTCAATAAGCTGTTCTACTCGTTCGGAGTATTCATTGTGGAATTGATCAGGATGGAATGGCTTAACCAGCGCCTTAGCGAATTGCTCTGCAAGGTCTATTTCCTGTTTTTTCAGATTTTTGACGTTGGTTTCACCGTAGCCTTTCGCATCTCGAATTTCATTGGGGTAATAAATTGTGTGGAGAATGAGTCCCTCGTGATATGGCCGAATTATAACGGTCCGTTCCTTTTGATGCATGCTCACCTTTGCAATCGCAGCATAACCCATTTCTTCCATTGTTTTAAAGAGCAGAGCGTAGGCACGTTCGCCAGCCTCTTCCGGAACCGAGAAATACGAAGTTTCAAAGTAGATCGGGTCGACTTCACTCAATTTCACGAATTGCAAAATTTCCATGGTGGCTGAAGACCGCGGCTGCAATTTCTTCAATTCTTCCGGATCGACCAGGATGTACTTGTCTTTGTCGATCTCGTAACCCATGGCGATTTCATCACGCGAGACGACTTCCTTATCATACGGGCAGTACAATTGCTGGCGAACACGAGTTCCGCACTTGCTATGAATCTCATGGAATGCGACGTGTGAGGATCGGGCGCCGGCATAGAGCCTAATAGGAACAGAGATGAGTCCGAACGAGATATACCCCTTCCATGCGCTCGATGGCATTTCTCCTCACTTTAAGAAGCACACTTAACAAGCGAACTTCAACCTTCGGTTGACGCTTCCGTCCCTCACCATAGTCCGGACCGGGAAACCAAAACTCGTCTCAATTTTTCATTCACTTCGCTGAACGATTAATCCCCGCTGCGGAGTAGTTTGGCGACGACCAATCCAAGTGCCACCCCGGTCGCGAGAGATAATCCCGGATATTGTTTCGTTAATCGTCGAGCTTTTTTAAACATTGCTTCCACGTCGTTATCCCGAACGTACTGCGCCGTGGTTTCCAGTCTCTCAGCGGTTTTGTGAAAGGCGGTAGCCGCTAACTCGCCTTGTTTATGAATGGCCGAGGCGGTCCGATCAAGTGTGTCGGCAATCGGTTCACGTTGAGAATTGATTCGATCAGCCGCTTTTCGTGCGAGATCCGCAGCCTGGTCCCTGGCGTCGTTGGCGTGGTTCGTCATTGTCTCCTTCATCCTGGCTGCTGTCTCCGTGACTGAACCTTGGGAGGCATGAGAATCCTTGCGAAACTGGTTATTCATTTCCATTTGTCTCCTCGTTTCTTGCTATCCGTCGAGCTGTCCATAAGGTAGTTCTAATCTTACGTTCGGAGAATGCAGTTAACCATGTATACGGCGGGGGTTTCAACGAGCGGGAAACCTACAAAAATACTAACTCCGCGAATCGCGCGTGAGTTGATCCGAAGTCGAGTTCAAGAAACGGATGCACCGGGATCATCTCTGCTAGGAAACCTGCTGTTTCCGCATCGACGAAAGTGGTGGGGCTGGGGAGAGTCGAACTCCTCCCACGCAGTTTAGGAAAACAATAGGCGTTTTTGAGGGGTTTCAAAAGTTTTGGATTTTAATTGATTTGTTTAGCAGTTGCAAGACGGACATGTTGAGCTGTGTTGATTCGTTTTGATGGGTTATGAGCACACAACTACTGCAGATTTACTGCAGTGTCGATTCGGTTAACGTGCCAGTGCAGAGTTTCAGGGAACTCGATATCAATATGGGGATCGACACTCGGTAGATGCGCCTTAATTTAGGATCGCGTTGAACCAGCGTCGTACCAGCGTCGTTGCCGCCGGTTTGCGGTATTTGCACAGCGTCTGCACAACTTTAGCGGTTGATCCGGGCTTGATTCCCCATTCGGATCCCAGGTCACCTGTATGAAGCCCTAATGGGCAGGATTGGATGGTTTTGATCCCGACGTGGCAAAATGGAAATTATGCGGGATTGCGGAATCGCTTCGCAGATACCCGAAGCAAGCTCTAATCATGTCATGACCTTTTCACCTTCTTCTAAATAGGAGGCATGTGTGACGCGTTCTGCTCTAAGTATTGCTGTCTTGTATTCTCTATTTAGTCTCTCGTTTGCGCAGCGTACCAACCGAACTTACGAAAACCTGAATGCCGTCCTCTGGATGCAAACATCGGTCGAGTACCGCGCAGCGACGCTTCAGACGTATCGAGTGGCCGAGAGGGCTTTATTACGCGGACTGCGTGACGAACATTGGACTGCGGCCCTCGAACAGAGCGGCGAATTCGAGAAATTCCCACCGGCGGTAATACTGGACCTTGACGAAACCGTTCTAGACAATTCGCTCTATGAAGCTCAGCGTACCGCCTCGGGCGAACCATTTTACGATACAGCATGGACAAAATGGGTTAACGAGCGCGACGCCGGACTCGTTCCTGGTGCGATGGACTTCGTACAGTTCGTTCACGCAAACGGCGTGGTACCCATCTACATCACCAACCGCGTCTGCGATACTGGAAAGGAAGACGATCCGACCGCACAACAACTTCGAAAACTTCATTTGCCGCTCGACTCCGCTCCGGATCAGCTATTCTGCGCACAAAATAACAAAGAAAAAGATAAGACGGCAAGGCGTGCAACTTGTGCGAAAAAATACCGAATTCTCTTGCTCTTCGGAGACCAGCTCGGAGACTTTCTACAAATCCCCGCGGAGTCCGAAGACTTGGTCGGACGCGAAAAGCTTTTTGAATCACATCAGAGTCTGTGGGGAGAACGTTGGTTTCAATTGCCGAACCCAATGTACGGTTCATGGGAGGGAGCAGTAGGTTATAGTGTTGATGCGAAACTGGCCAAGCTGAGAAAGTGACAGCGTTCGCGCTTAGAGAGGGAAAGCATTGAAAAGGGTCAAAAGAAGGCGACCGAAGTTCGGCAAGGATCGCCGACGCGAACATCATCACTGGCGCGTGACTATTTATTATGGAAATGGCGAAACCTTCACGCGCATTTACATCGACAAGAAAAGAGCTCAAGGCTTCGCCGAGCGACAGAAGAAATCAGACGTCGTAAAGCGAACACTCGTCAAGCGCATGAGTCGCTGCGTAAGACTTGAGCGAATTAAACGCGCGCACCAACTGGATGCGAGCTTTCTGCAATCACGCATTTCAAGCAGGATGCCCACATCATGCTTGTCTGCTACGCGGAAAATTCTCCGCTCGGCGCTGAACTGAACGGCATAATAAAAGAGATTTGCACGCGCGTAATTTTCTCCCGGAAACATTTCCGTCCCTTTTTGATAGCGGATCTTCGGGTGGGATTCGATCCATTTTCCCATTAGGGCAGCTACGTACTCGCACAACTCCTGATCCTCCGGGGTGAAGGCGGCAAGAAAATGGCTGTCAATGTCCAGTTCACCGACAACTTTTCCGCCAACGAAAATCGGAACAACGATCTCCGATTTCGTCTCCACTGAGCAGGCCAAATAACGCGGGTCGGATTTCACATCGTCAACGATGACTGTCTTTCCAGTTGAGGCCGCTGCCCCGCAGATCAAGAACCTCTCCGCCGGGCACCTCTTTCTCGGATCATGTAGAAACCTACCCAGTTGTACTTGAGTAGGTTTTTGTGCAGTAACCCAGCAATGCTATTCAACGCTCGTAGTTTAATGCCCTCATGTTTCAAGGAAATCTCGAAGCGAAAGAGCTGTACCCGAAGTTGAAGGAACTCAATGCCACGGCCGCTTCAGCGCCCGGATTGATGACAAGTTGGCAACCTCTCCAGGTGTTTTGCGCGCACAGGCCTTTAACGGTACCGGAAGTGGTGCGCCATAATCGTTTATGCAGGAAGACTACAGTTTTCCCCACTGATTCCTAATGCTTTTGGCGAATTGCGTCCAGGCTATGAGAGGGCGTACCCTACGCGAATGAAGCGCCCAAATGGGAAATTCGGGCGATTCGTGGCTCGGCAGATCCGCATCGAATGGCAGGAGCAAGTACATGATGACATTCCCAATGTTTGAAAGTCAGCTCGGCGTGTTTACTACCAAGCTTTTCACCAAGTCGATTATTTCCGTGGTCCTTTGCGTCGTCCCGGCTGTCTGGGCGCAAGCTCCAGATGCCCAGCAAAACAGCACTGGCGAAACCGCAGCCACGACCACCCAGATTTCCCAAGACAATGTCAATCCGTTCAGGACGACCGACAGCCAATATAGGTCCGGCAACCAGACTGTGGACAAACGGAGCGTGCAAGTGCTTGGGCTCGACGGCCGTTACCGGCCCGATTCCGATACTGAGACGGAGACTGTGCGAGTGGACGACAACACGACACGTACGGTGGTGCGCATCTATACCTGGGATCCAAACGGACAAAGGAAACTAGCGGAGGCGACGGAAGCGGAAACACGAACCTCAGCGAGCGGCGATGCTCGCACGGAACGTACAACCTCGAATTCCGATCTGAACGGAAAACTTCAGGTTGCGCGACGTGAGGTGGAGGACACGAAAAAGACCAGTCCTGAGACGCAGGAAACGAAAACCACTGTTTATGTCGCGGATGGCGATGGCGTCTTTTCGCCGTCCGAGCAGACGCAAGAGTTACAAAAGACCGGCGCTGACAAGAGCGTCGACGTGAAGAGGACCACCCTCCGGCCGGATGTGAACGGCGGTTGGCTGGTGAAGGAGGTAAGCGAAAAGGCAACTAAGGAAGAAGATAAGAGTCGGACTACCGAAGAGCGGGTCTCGCGTCCCGATTTGAACGGCAACGTTACAGTGATTTCACGGACCGTTGGTGAGGAGACGGAAACCCCTACAGGGGAAAGCAGCAGCACCGTCGAGACGTATTCTGTGGATCCCCCTGGCGTAACTCGCGACGGCAGCCTGCATCTAAGCCGCCGAGTTACCACCCTCCAGAAGGATTCAAACGCAGACGCAACGGAGCAGCAGGTCGATCAGCTCGATCCAGGTAATCCGAGTGACCCGCTGCGAGTAAACACAAGAACGAAATATACCGTTCTGTACAGTTCCTCCGGTGCTCAAGAGACAAAAACCGTTCAAGCGCCTGACGGCAGCGGCATTTTAAAGCCGATTGAAGTCGAAAAGACAAAAACAGACGACGCTGCGCCTGCTCAAGTACCGGCACCACCCGCGAACGCGAATAAGCCCCAATAAGCGCGCCAAGCTGGACCGAAATCGGGCACGTACAACGAGTCTTTTTCAGTATACAATGTTGCGAAGCCACGGGCCCGTAGCTCCGCCTTGAAGTCTTCTTGTCCCTATAAGGCCAAGTAGCACAACTTTCATGGTGATTCTGGCTGACTTTTCCGTTCAGACTCGATTCCACCTGTACAAAGCCCTTATACCCAACGACGACGTTTGTACAGGGGGACGCGGAACGCAACCGAGTATGGTTAAATATTCATACGAATCTACTGAGGAGGTCATTCATGTCACTGTCGTCCGCTCAAGCGAAAGGTAACTATATACTCGCAGTCAAGGAATCAATCATTGGCGTCAAGGTGCTCAATGCATCCAAAGAAGATCTGGGAAAAATTGAGGATTTAGTCATCGATTCCCGAGATAGTCGCGTTGCTTATGCCATTTTGTCATTTGGCGGGTTTTTAGGCGTAGGCGATAAGCATTTCGCCATACCATGGGAAGCCATCGATTTCCGTGCTGCCGAACACTGTGCGATTTTGGATGTGGATAAAGACCGTTTGAGAAATGCACCGGGCTTCGAGAAAAGTAATTGGCCCGATATGTCCGACAAGAAATGGGGCGAGCATGTTCACGCTCATTATGGGTGCCGCCCATACTGGGAAAACCAGAAACCCGGATCGTAGCTGCTCATGCACTCTAGAGGTAGTGTCGCGGTTCGGTGTTAGTCTGCTCCCATAATGATTGATCTTTTATGAGGGACCTGATTTTATGAGGTCTTTCTCGGCGTAGTGAGGAGACAAGGTGAACAGTAGTGCTCGATTCCTGTGTGTCCTTGTTGGGGTCACCGGAATGGGGTTCCGTTCGCTTCACGTGACCCAATTCAGTCAAGGTATGATTGGGCCTATCGCATCTCCTCAGGCCAGAGCACCATGCGGAGTTCATTGTGGTACCGAGCGTGGGGCCGTAAAGACGTTGAGTGACGCCGACGCTTCAAAAGTCGACGCAACTCCAGTACTCAAAACTGTTCATTGGCTTGTATCCCAGGACCCGCCTAATGAACGCCCTGAGAACAATCGAATACCTACAATTGAACTCACAACGTTCGCCGTTGAAGCGAGATTGCTCGGCTTCAAACGTGAGAATAGTGACCGTGACTTCCACATCGTTATCGGGGATATGGTCGTTCGGGAAACCATGATTGTGGAAATTCCGAATCCTCAATGCAAAGGGGTCTGCGCGTCGGCGGCGGCAGGAGCAATGTTGCAAGCAGGGCGGAACTTCGTGCGGCACTGCGGAGCGCCAACGACGAATCTCAAAAAGCTAACGAAGCCATTTTGGGTTCATGTAACAGGAGTTGGATTCTTCGATTTTCAGCATCGCCAGACAGGCGTGGCGAAGAATGCGATTGAACTTCATCCAGTCCTGAAAATCGATTTTCCCGATGATACCGATGACTGTGCCAGGCATTTAGCAGCACAATGAGACAAAATCGACACCTAGGTGCGCTTTAATCCGCCGATTTGCGGTAAGTGCACAGAGTCTGCGCAACTTTTGCATCGCTCCCGCTTAAATTCCCCCAGGGTTACAATGCAGCACCTGTACGAAGCCCTAATGCCCGACGATGCCATCTGGGAAATTCCTACAGCTGGCTAACTTTTACCTGGAATTCGATTCGTCGGCCAGCGGGCATCAACTTGGCTAAGCAAGACTTCAGCTTTCCGTATGGCATCGACCATAGCATCTCGGAGAGCGGCGGGCGATTCTTCGTCCAAAAACATTAATCGCGGTGACGCGATGAAAGCCGCGCAAACCGCGAGCGTTTTCTTCCGCGACTCATCCGTGGAAATAGCTACCACGGTCACTCGAAAAAGAGCGGCAGGCGCGAAGCTTCGTACCCGATTTCTTCCCTTTTAGCAGCGCAAAAATATCGAAGTTCTTGTCCTTCCGAACGGGCGCACTAATGATTACGACATTCATTGTGGAGCCGCGCTTGCTACGGCGCTTCTGAAACCATGGGAGCTGCAAGCATGCCTTTAGCAGAATAGTCGCCGGGTACGATGCGATAACGATAGACCATGCCGTGGTCACCGACCACGTAGGCACGGACACGTTGCGGCAGGCTCCAAGCGTTTACATCGACGGGGAATGAAATAGCACGGGAATTCCAATGCAAACCGCCGTCGGTGGTGTAGTGCAAATCGCGACCGAGAAAGGACCACCCGACTTCACGGTCGACAAAGCCGAATCGCTTGCCAGGAACCACCGCCATCGGTTTCCACGTCACACCGGCGTCGGTAGTCTTATAGAGTTGCCCATCGACAAATCCACCGGCGCGCATCAATCCGGTACTCGCATCGAAAAAGAAGACATCGCCTCCGCCACCAGCCAGATTCTCAACAACGCTGAGTGTCCAGGTGGCGCCACCATCCACAGTCTTGCCAAGGACGGCGTGTGGGGCATTCATGCTCGAGATGTATCCGACAACGTATCCAACACTCGCCGTGGGAAACTGCACCTTCGACCAACTGCACTGAACGTTGCGGGTCAATCCGTCGACCTCAACTTTCACGGCGCACTCATTCACCGGCTTCCAAGTGCGTCCGCCGTCCACCGTTCGCTGGATTTCATGGTCCTTTAGGGCGAGTCCAATCTTTTCAGAGACGAAGGCGTAATTCGTAGAATGTGCATCTATAGTTCCACCCGGCACCCAGAGCTGGCCGTCCGTGGTGTGAAGAAGTTTGCCGTACCCTTGGCGCGCCCAACCATGAGTAGAATCCAGAAAGAAAAAATCGCTAGGTCCGTCCTCCGCACCGTTTGGGTCGCCCCATTGCACGGTCCAATGGTCGCCACCGTCCTGAGTGTTGAGAATAACGCCCGCGCCTTTGCCTGCCACCCCACCGCTCACCCAGCCAACAGTGGCATTCACAAAAAAAACGTCAGATAGATTTACGTCCTCAGCATAGTTTACCGGCTCCCAGATGGCCTTGAACTTGGGTTTTGTCTGGCTTCCTGACTGTGCTGTGGCGCGCCGCGGTGGTGAGCTACCTTGTGGCCGTGCTTGCACAAGAGAGGGGACCATCAGGCTCAGCCCAAAGAGCAGAGTTCCGGCGGCAGCATGACATACGGAAGACATACCGAATTTCGTTTTCATGCGCAGTCTCCTGTACACGCGGGTTCAACCGAGCGAGTCACCGGCGTACGCGGCCGGTTCTGAATCTTCGCTACTGTTGTCATCGCATTAGAATTCGTAGCAGGGAATCCACACAAAGCCGTGATTGAGGCCTTTTCCATCAACCCACCATCCAGCGACCTGGCCTCTTAGGTTGTTGGTTGATGGCCGCGTACCCGCACTAACACCAGGTGCTGCGCCCCGAGCATCGATGGTGGTGAATTTCCCGTCATGCCCGCGCACGAAACCGTGATTGATGTTATTAGCGTCGGTGAACTGTCCTGTGATTGCTCCTTCCAAGTTGATGCTAAACGCGAAGGTGCCTTGGCCGGATGCTGTGCCCGCCTGCGAGTCGTCGAACGTAGTAAACTTGCCATCGCGAGTGCGCACAAAGCTATGACCCACATTGTTTGAGTCCAGGGAGTAACCCGTGATTGTGCCCTCGATATTGATGCTTGCACCGATTGTAAAGCCATCCGCTCCGGGCGCGTCGAACACCGTAATCTCCCCGTCTGGCTCGCGCACGTAGCCGTGGCCCACGCCATACATGTCGTCGAAGTATCCGGTTGTTTCGCCCCACAGGTTGAGACAGGTCTCCTCACAGACAAAGGTTAAAACCGAACCTGGCGGGTCGTAGGACGTGGTTTCACCGCGAAGCGACCGCACAAAGCCGTGCAGATTGCCATTCACGTCATTGTAGATTCCAGCCGTTGCTCCCGCCAGATTGATATCCAATGGCTGGGTGCCCTGGAAGGCAGCGTTACTCACGCCAGGAACATCGAACGTAGTGTACGCACCGTCTGGGTAGCGCACAAAACCGTGGAATACATTGCCAGAGTCCTGGACAGTTCCAGCGACAACTCCCAGGTCGTTGATGCTAAACGGGAATGTACCGTCGTCCATTTCATGCACCAGGCCCGCTTCAGGGGCGTCAAAAGAAATAAATTGACCGTCTGCACTACGCAGGAAGCCATGGGCGACCACGTTTTTATCTGTGTAAGACCCGACGACCCATCCCTCCGCATTGTTAGCGAAGGCTTGCGTGCCACAGGATGATGCGCACGCTGGCGAAATCTCAGTGGCCGCGTCTGGAGCATTGAATTCAATTAGTTTGGGTTCGTGCCGAGATTGGTCTTCCTGTGCAGACGCTGTAACTGAACCTATAAGCGTACCTATAACCCGCAGAGGCAATACAGCAAGAGCCGAGACCACGGAGTATCGTTTCATGGTGACTCCCTTGAGGAAGCTGGACATATCCGCATCGCGGGCGGAAACGAAGCCGAATCTTATGATTGGGGGGTGGGGGACTACCCAGAACGGCACCGACGTTAGCCCTCAGCACGTGCTTTGTCAAGGCGACTCTTCCTCGACCTATTCAACTACTGGGACAGTTAAA